>Ga0126342_10004005_pt1:0-22500 | contig 24787 bp, 22 predicted proteins | sample Cyp1metagenome_FD_92528 | JGI IMG/M metagenome (GOLD analysis project Ga0126342, IMG submission 92528) | Coral microbial communities from Lord Howe Island, Old Settlement Bay, Australia - Cyphastrea 1 metagenome | ecosystem: Host-associated > Invertebrates > Cnidaria > Coral ...
CAAGGTTTGAAAGTGTTCATCCTTGCCCCGTGTACCAGACCGCCAATTGTCAACAACCAAGATCACATGGCAAGAACTGTGCTTCTAGGACACATCAGAAGAACGAAAGTTATGCAAATCCTCGAGATCAATTCAGATCTCCAAGGTTTGAAAGTGTGCATTGTTGCCTCGTGTGCCAGAAAGAAAGCATAGTCTGCGATTGTATGCAACTGGATTACAGTACAGCACTCCGACATACTCCCACTTGAATCAAGAGCAATTCTTGATCCCCTGTATGCGTGCACTACCGCGGCATTGTTGGAGGACTCGCAAATTGCCAATGGGAACAAGGAAACCAAACAGAACTCCTTGTTGGCAGATTAGTCATGCATGGAAGGCAACAAAATATGAAATAATGCTGAATCATGCCGAATCATGATCACCATTCGCACTCAAACCTGATTGCCTTAACATGCCCCTCGCCTTGAAAATGAATGTCTTTGATGCCAGTCCCAGGATGAAGGCTGCTATGCCAGCCAAAGGCCCAAGACTCTGCAAGAAGGACGGCCTGTACTCCTGGGAGAGTCGGCGACACCAATAGCTCTAGGTTTTGACTAAAGGGAATGGAAAAAAATGTTAGAACAAGCTCTGTTGAATACGTTGTTCAGGTGCATTTTCAGTTGTATTATCTATCTCTCTATCTCTCTATCTCTCTATCTATCTATCTATCTATCTATCTATCTCTATCTCTATCTCTGTCTTTATCTCTATCTCTATCTCTATCTATATCTATACGTATATTGTATTGCCTAGGATAGACCTAATTACCTAATAGGCTCGTGTTAGGCCGCCTAGGCCGCTCTCCTGCTCCACTTGCTCGGATGCTTTCGGAGTTGCTGCAGGGATTGCAGGTGCCTCGAGGAGGTCCACCTGAAGCTGGGATCATGGGGCACACTGAAGTTTTAGAAACCCACAACGAATTCTACATCTTAGTATATACATCTTACAGTTCTTACAATTCTTACAGCATTAGCACATCTTGCTGTACATCTTGCTGTACATCTTGCTGTACATCTTAGTACTTAGGCATTACTTCAGCGCGTGCCAATGTACTGAGTTACAATTACAGTGAATGTATTCCAATGTTTTGCCATGCGTTATAATGTGTTCCAGAAATATACCATTCCCGTATACTGCATGTGCAGCATGTATCCCCTCATTGCCGTCTCGTGGTCGTCCTGCCATCCCGGCATGCTTCATATTCATCTCCATAGTGAATAGTGAGTCGCCTTGTCCAACCATGCACCATGCCCTGACCCCTGACCCGGCACGAGGTTCCAGCACCTCGATGTAGACACGCTTTCCAAACTGAGGCAAGCGGTAGACTGCACCTGCAAGAGACCGGTGAAGTTTGGTGACTCCTCGATTCTCACCCTGGCATTTTTCTCACAATGCACACCAAGAGCTTCAGCAAGGGATACTGTGCAAGGCAACTATAATCATAATATAATTGATCTGAATTAATCTGAATTTAGAATCCATAACTACGTCCACTCCTCCATCCCTGCGCCAAATGTATACCACCGGCCTTTGCCCTTCATGTTTGGCCAGCTGTCACCCTTGAGCACAGTCATCCAGCCAGGTGGCACTTGCTTGAAGGCCTCATTGTGCAACTCAAGCTATCCGCAGCATATGCTCAAGGTATTCAAGGTGACTCGACAATGCTTGGAACTGTCAGGCCTCTGAGGCATTGGTGCCTTTCTTTGTCAGACTTCCAGCCCATGCCTGGTTTGATCAGCGTTTCGGAGTGCGACTTGCACAGCAGGAGTGCCATTCACTGCATGACCAACCAGCAAAATGCCCAAATATATCCTAATATGCCCAAACCTACCCAAATACGATTCTGACCCCAAGCAAGGCACTTCGGAGTCCATTCGGCGGATCTGCTCCGGGGAGAGCAGCTGCTCAGCAGAGAACTGCGCAGCTGACAGTGATTTGGGTGGTGCCAGAAGCATCTAGCATGTACCAAACTTCATTCGGGCTTGCTAGGAAATGCAATTTGGAGTTGAGGCTCTGAAAAGTTGACGACAAAGGATTATCTGCGCACAGTATCGTTGTATCGCTCACAAATGGGGCACCCAAGGTTCCACAACTTTGGTGATCAAGTCTAGAGGTTCCATATAGTTCCATACAATTTACGCCCTTGCTGTATCCACACCTGTCAGTGTTAGAAACCCTTCTTCTGGGCAGGGCTGAGAAGGTTCTTTGAGAGCAAAGGGGTAAGTGTAAGTGTATGCTGGCCTTGGCTCTGTCGACGAACTGCTTGGGAATGAATTCCAGAGGTTCCTTAGCCGCGGAGACGGACAAGAAATGTGTGGATGATGAAACTGCTCAAGTTCCTGTGCCCAAAGTGGAAATGATTCTACCATTTCTGACGCATTGTTGCCTGGTCCGCTGACAGCACTTTGCAGCAACGGCACTCCAGCAAGTAGGAAGATGGATCTCAGCGATGTCTCAGGTGAGGGTGCCTCCTGTTGGTCTGTGCACGCAAGACGCCACCTGGCCAGGCAGTGGCTGTGTTTCCTTACCTAGGGCCCTTGGGCACAATATGGCACAACACTCAAATGATGTGATGGAATGACTTGTTTCTTCACACCGTCAGTTGATCTTTATCGTTCTGTTGTTGACCGGTTTGACAGTGTGGTCACTCGCCTCAACTTTGTAGAGCCTGTGGAGGCATGCATCGACCACATGACCATCAGCACCTCGCCGTGCAGAACAAGCAACAGGATGGAACAGGATGCAACAGTGTGCAAAAGGTGTAAAGGGCTTACCTATGCTGATGCATGAACTGCTTAACCGGTCTCAGGAAAGTAGACTTCTACTCTTCTGAAGGCATATGGTACTTGGATTTACCTACGTGGCAACTTTGCTTCCTGGACAATGGTCCCAAAGGACTGAGGCAGATGCGTTTTAAAAGGCAAGACAACACAAGCCGTCCGGAGCCTCCACAACAGTCTTTCGTATCAGCTCACGGTACTCCTGGTCCGATCTGCATCGATCTGCCCGTTATTTTTGCAGTTATCAAACGGTCATTCATGTTCTTCTCTGTGTTTCCGTGCGAGAGTTTAGAAGTCTGTGCGCAGGAAAGCATGGTGCAATGCTGAGAGCTCCCAAGCGTGTCTTCTCAAAACAACTGTTTCGATAAATTTGACCATCTGAAACACTGATGCCACCTGAATCTGATTCAACTCACCCCATCTGCCGGACATTGCCGGACGCTCCTCGGTCAGTAAGCGTGGAGGCAGTTGCTGGGTCAACTCTTGGAGCACCTTGGCCTCACCAGCCTGGAGCTGGATCAAACGCTGTCAAAGGCTGTGGAACAGTGGGCCTCGGCCTCCGAAAAGCTAGTCGTTTTCTTAGGGATTTTTGTTATGGCCGACTGGCCGACTTTTTTTTTTGCCAACTCATTCTTAGATGAGACTATGAGACTCTCCTGACTGAATTACAACAAGGTCTGGCACTTTCACACGGCTTGCATGACTTGCTCTGAATGTAAGCCTGCACATTTGGCAAAATGGGACACCAAGCCGGTGGCAACCCCTCCAGAAACCTAACGAACTCTATCTACGGGTGCATAAACGGTATCTAGGATGAACTACGATTGCTCGCGCGGTGCACCAGGATGCAAGTTCCATTGAATTTCGTTGCTTCGCCAATACCTATAATATACATACACTATAACAATAAAATAATAACAATAACAATGACAAGAACAATGATGATGATGATGATGATGAAGAAAAATAACAATAATGTGTACTGTTGCTACTTGTGTATGATCATCGGTTGGTCTGTGTAGTCGCCTTTAACTATTGTGGTTTCTCCAGGCCCCACCTCCGAGATGGCGCGCTCCCGAATTTCTTCATCGCTGCGAAGGGAGCTGCTCCTTGGAGATCCGCAGTGGAAGTGGGAGCGGAACAAATGTCGGGATTCGCAGCGGCCAAGGATGATAAGAACATACCAAGAACACGGGGCATGATGGAGACACAGAGCAGGGGAACAGCATGATAACACAAAATATTTCGCGGAATGGAGTCGTTTTGATCATACGAGATCCATCAGTTTCTCTCTCCTCGGCAATTGTTTCAAACCATGGCTTCCAATGGAAAAGGGAACTTTGGCCACAGCACTTGGCTCGACCAAATGATACCAGTTCCTACCACATCCTTGACACTCAAAACTACAATAAGCTAATAAGCACTAGTATGAGCTAGTAGCCTCTCGAAATCTGTTGTTCCCTTGCCACCTTTGCATCCAGGTGCAAGCAATTGAGCTAGGCCACAGCATTTTGTCCATGACCTTCTTGTCTTCCATCTGATTCTGCAGCTCTTTGTGGCTCGGTAGCTGATCCAACGGGGTCTCCCAGTCCTGCATATGTATATATAATGTGTGTATATGTCCATCTGCAATGATCCTGTGAAGGTGCATGTCTGATATATCTGTGTGTTTTGTGGAATGACTCATATGTACACCGAGCGCGTTACAGTGGTACTTCAGCATCATGCCAATTATCATCAGGTGTGAATATTTCTGCCGAGACACAGGTTCCAAAGGGTCTATGTCCACGGGTGTCTCGACCACACCGCTGATGTCAAACAAAGGGAGCTCCTCCAAAACACAAACCAAGCCAAACAAGATCTGTTTTCCCGTCTCCGCTGTGGTCCCGCGTCCACAGATTACCGACGTGCTCCGCAACAGGTGTGCATTGCAACCAATGTTGCTACGAAAGACGCATTGGATTCTTGTTGGAAAGTTTATGCATGCTCTTACAGAATTTACTGTACATATCTCGTCATGGAGATTCATCTGTGACTGTTGGTGTATGGACTTGTTGGGCCTTTGTCCCAAGGCACTAACTCTCGAAGAATCGGCAGGTTTTTGTGCTTGTATTTGTGGTTGTATCATGTTGTATCAGTGTATCATCACACAGGACCCCGCGTTTCACCCACGTCTTGGTTTGGAAATGATCGGAATGATTCTTGATTGAGGCACGATTGAAACTTTGCTCACCAGGCTGTAGAGACAGAGACCCAGATTTGCCAAGAGTACTGAAATGTGCTCAACTACTAGGTATGCTGTGGCCAGTCCTCCAGCTTTTCTTGCCACCCCTCACACCACACGACGAAGTGTCAAAAAACTGAAGGTTACATGTCTACAACCCATGCCTCATGCCTGTTCCAAAAAACAACTTTCTTGATGGCCAAAGGAGCACTCTGAAGACACCCACACATCTTGTGCCTTGATCCGCTTGTCGGAGCGTTCTCTTCGGCTGACTATGCAAATGTTCACATCAGGATCTGCCACCACCGGTCCTGAGGATCACAACTTCACAACCGCACCCGGAGTTCTTTCCCTCGCTGAAGACCAACATAGGCAAACCATTGGCAAACAATGGTATTGCTTTTGCTGGCCTCTTTCCCAGCTCTCCCTATGAATCCATTCCTCTTGTCCAGAGCTCTTGTGTTGCAGCATGCAGAATTCAGCCAAAGTTACTCAGGGCACTGGAAAAGGGCACCGTCACAAAGCCTTGTGCTTTCCCCTTCTTCAGCCATCTCCTTACCCAATGCTTCAAGTGCTGCGTTCTTTTGATCAGTTTGAGGCTCTGAGTGAAAGAAGTGCACCATTCCATTGAACGCCAAGACTCCGCAGGACAAGGTGCCCTGGCGCCCATTCCTCGATTACTAGAAATGGCATCAGGACTCCTCGTCACTCTTTTGACATCTTTTGACCTTGTGGGATCCTTTTCAATGTAATCAGTCATGGCACCATTCCTTTTGTGTTTTGTGCTATCCACAAACCCAGCCTGCCGCATCAAGCGCTTGAAGGCATGAACTTGTCCATAGAGGGCCGGAGTGCTGACCTCTTCCTCCTCAGCAAGGTCTGCAATCTCTGATATCTCCACATGCCAGGACCCCTCTAAGGTTTGCCTTCATGGTGCCATGTTCATTCACGGGAAAGCACACTTCCCAAAAGGTTTGCATGGGAAAGAAAAGCATCAATGTGAATAAACATGGAAAGCCAAAGGCAAAGCAAACCAACAGACCTAAATATGATGTCAGATATGCAGCCCCTTGAGTATCTTTATTCCCCGAAATCCTGCTCAGCCAACACTTCTTGCATGATGCGCTCTTTCTTCTCTGCTTCCTCCTCGGGACAAGGACCGAGAAAACCTCTGACAATGCTGACCGTCAGATTCAATATTTTTGGAGGGAAGCAACCACATACCCCCTCATCCCCCTCATTTAAATGTATAACTGTATAATTCTCTTTGCCACAAGACTAGGTGACACTCTGTATGAAATACACTCCGTCTTCATTAAGAGAAGGAGGCAGAATCCAGCTCCAGTGCCCTACCCAGTGGACACAGGTACGAGGTAGCCATCGAATAGGAACTGATATGGAACTGATAAACTACTTAAAACTAACCATACCGTCTTGTACCTATTGTGCATGTGCGTTTGTTTTCGTGTCTGTCTGTCTGTCTGTCTGCCTGTCTGCCTGTCGGCCTGTCTGCCTGTCTGCCTCTCTGCCTCTCTGCCTGTCTGCCTGTCTGCCTGTCTGCCTGTCTGCCTGTCAGCCTGTCTGCCTGTCTGCCTGTCTGCCTGTCTGCCTGTCTGCCTGTCTGCCTGTCTGCCTGTCTGCCTGTCTGCCTGCCTGCCTGCCTGCCTCCCTCCCTCCCTCTCTCCCGCCTGCCTGCCTGCCTGCCTGCCTGTCTGTCTGTCTGTCTGCGATTCAGCCGTGTATGCGTGAGTGATGTCTGCAGGTTCAAAACGAAAGACTGCCTGCACATACCGGGCATGCCAGGACATATACAAAGTATGGAACACCAATCCATACACATCGAGTAGCACCATGCTGGATGCAAGCCTCAGCATCCACAGTCACAAATGGCTTCCCTGCAGAAGCTTGGCAAAACCATCAGTCGCTTCCCCAGAAATATCGCGTAATAGATAGATAGATAGATAGATAGATAGGATAGGATAGGATAGGATAGGATAGGATAGGATAGGATAGGATAGGATAGATAGGATAGATTAGATTAGATTAGATTAGATTAGATTAGATTAGATAAGATAGATAGATAGATAGATAGATTAGATAGATAGTATAGATTAGATAGATAGGATAGATTAGATAGATAGGATAGATTAGATAGATTAGATAGATTAGATAGATAGGATAGATTAGATAGATAGGATAGATTAGATAGATAGGATAGATTAGATAGATTAGATAGATAGTATAGATTAGATAGATAGTATAGATTAGATAGATAGGATAGATTAGATAGATAGGATAGATTAGATAGATAGGATAGATTAGATAGATAGGATAGATTAGATAGATTAGATAGATTAGATAGATTAGATAGATTAGATATATTAGATAGATTAGATAGATTAGATAGATTAGATAGATAGGATAGATAGGATAGATAGGATAGATAGGATAGATAGGATAGATAGGATAGATAGGATAGATAGGGTAGAGAGGATAGACAGGATAGACAGGATAGACAGGATAGACAGGATAGACAGGATAGACAGGATCGACAGGATGGATAGGATGGATAGGATGGATAGGATGGATAGGATGGATAGGATGGATAGGGTGGATAGGGTGGATAGGGTGGATAGGATAGATAGGATAGATAGGATAGATAGGATAGGATAGGATAGAATAGAATAGAATAGAATAGAAAGATAGATAGATAGATGGATGGATGGATAGATAGATAGATGATAGATAGATAGATAGATAGATGGATGTAGATAGATAGATGTAGATAGATAGATGTAGATAGATAGATGTAGATAGATAGATGTAGATAGATAGATGTAGAGGTAGAGGTAGAGGCAGATGTAGATGTAGATATAGATATCGATATACATATAGAAGAAGACTTGAGCAAGCGTCTCCATGTGCGGAAACAATCGGTACACAACAAGGATTCTCTGATTCCAGTTTTCGGACACTTTCCGGCAGGTTCAGCCCCCGCCGACGCTGTTGTTCCTGCTCCATCTGACGTCGTTCTTCTTCCTCCTCGAGCTCCTTCTGCTTCCGACTTCTGCGCTTGGGTGCAGCTAAGTCAGAGACCTGAAGCAATGGCAACAGCTACCAGCAGCTCCCACATTCCCCTGCAATACACCAGCCCTGCACAAACTGTTTAAATGTAGAGACCCAAGGTGGCCCAAGCAAATTATATAGTGTGCAGTGCCTTGGGCATTCAAAGCAATTCTGCAATCTCTGTTCAGTGGCTTGAGGTGTCCCAATGACTTTGAAGCTGTTTGGTATACTGCGTTGCACCCCTTCTGAGTCTCCAGACATCAAACTTCAGCCCGTGCATTGAGGTTTTGGGCAGCTCCCTCCCTTGTGCACATGGCCCGGTAAAGCATAGCGCCTAAGTGCATTGAGACTCTTTCAGCTCATTTATTCTGTCTATAGTCTTAGTTGGTAAACCAGAAACACTATCTCCCCGAATCTTTCCATGATAAACTGTTGAAGATCGATGGAAACACCATCAAACCTACCAGGCTATATTGGCTTCTCAGCACGTCATGACACGACTAGCGCCACCACCAACACCAACACCAACACCGCCACCGCAGTTTGATAAGAATTGCGGGCAAGCTGCAGCAGCAATCGCGGAGAGGCTCAGCACCACAAGGAGACCTGCCAACTGTCTCGCAGTCTCGCACTGGGCTACGAAAGAGATTGCAAATAAATATGGCTTACAAATACTGACAACGTTGCAAGATGTTGCAAGGATTGGCTTCGACGGGTTTTCGGGTCTGAGGCTCCCAGCCACGGCGAGCCTGCCAATTAGCATACTCCCGAAGAAAGTATCAAACTGTCATACATAGCTCTTGGGTGAGCAAGGAGACCATGGTGAGTCAGAAGTCAAGAGGCGGATTGCATCCACTCACCGTTAGATATGTTAGATTGACCGCGCAGTAAGGTGCTAGGCTAAGCGCAAACCACTTTTTGGTCAGTCCATGCGCTCTAAGAAGCTGTTTGCTTCAGCATTGGTCAGCTCCTCATCCTGTTGCGCACAAACATCCATTGCACACTTTTTGTGGAAGATAAGCAGGAGTTGAGTCAATATCGAGACATATCGAGTGAATCAAGTCGTAAGCTTTGGTGCTTAAAGGATGTCGGTCCTCCCAGCGTGGAGGAAAGGTCTCTCAGCTTCGCGCACCATCTCAGGTGCACGGCGCGGTCCAAAAGGACGACAAAGCTGCCTGTTGCGGCTGACAGTGTGCTAAACATAACTGAAAATATCTTCAAATTGGATCTCCCCACAACCTTGGAATGCCCCCATTCTGGTTGAAGTGACCGTTGTAGATTTCTGAAGATGACTTCAGCTTCAACAGATAGTTCAGCTCATTTTGCACAGTTGCAGAGGCTCAGTCAAAAATGTCAAATCAGGTTCAAATCTTCAATAATCCCGGAGTTCCCATTTCCAAGTCCAGACACCCAAAGGCTGAAAACACATGTGGGTTTGACAAGTCACACAAAATGGCCATGCGTCCAACATCAGGACATCGCTCCAACAGCTCCTGTCAAGCTGAGCTAAATTATGTGGCAAAAGGGCCGCACTCGCAGGCTGCAAGATGTTCAAAGCTACCGAAGAAGCCAACACAATCCCTTGGAACCCCCAAGCTCACACATTTGCGAGGTGGTCCTCATACATCCTTAGGTGCTGACACAGTAGGTTGTGTGGACTCGAAGGCTAAACTGTGCAAACTGCTGATGAACCCTCACTATACAATACTGTATGGCATCGCCTTGCGTTTTGCCAAGAATCCTCAGGGCACTTGCATGCTTTCCTGCCTTTGCAGCAGCATCAGCCAAATCCTGCCGGGTACCACGAGGGTCCAAGAGGGGCAGAAAAGGTTGCTGTGCAGATAATGAAGCTATTTAACTAAAGATGTTCAGTGATACAAAGCAAGAAACGGAATCAATGGTCTCTTTTCTGCCATGAAACGAAATGGGGTGCAAGTTGAAACAGTAGCTCAGCAGGAAGGCTGCAAAGGTTCTCTCCCCGGAGAAACGAGAACGGCTGGGTCTGGACAGTCTGCCCTCCTCAAATGCGTGTTGTTCATTCGGTGAGAGACGAAAAGATTTGATTAAAAGAGTGGAGAGAGGTTTGGCTGAGGGGTCTTGAGTCATGAAAATAGCCGGAGGACTGCCTTTCTCCTGTACTTCGCACTGCTCTGCGGGTGGTTGCGCTGCTCCAAGCTGGCAAAAGACACAGAATGGACGGTTCATGACGGTTGTTTCAGATGTAACACTTGAGGAACTTAGATTGCAGTATATTGCAATCGGCATGACACCCTACCAGTCATGAAAATTATGAGAATGTCTGAAACAAACCTCCAGAATCAATGCTGTCATGCAAACTGAAGCTGCAGCAGTCTGACTTTCCAAGAAGAAACCAAATCGCCTGCGGCTCTGGTTGGCAACGGAGTGAGCTTTGCCGAGGGGGTCGCCAAGTGTTGAGAGTATGCCTGAAATGATTTGCAAGTGACTGCAATGAGCTCACAGTCTGATAGCCTCCGTAGTCTCTCTTGAGAAAACAGCTGCAAACACAGCCTAAAAAACATAGCTGCCAAATCTTGGACCAAAGTGCTTCCGGCTTGGCTCTGGTCTTTCCGGCTTCGCCATTGTGGGTGACACACCGCTGCCAGCAGTCTCAAATTTGGCCGCGTTTGAAGGCAATCGCGCAGCAACGGCTCGCGTAGCATCCAAAGATTCCGCAAGGGTCTGGCAGAAGCATTTGAGCTGCGATTGAACATTGGAAAACGTCAGCTATACCCTTCCTATACCCTTCCTATCCCTTCCTATCCCTTCCTGCATTTACATCATTCGTCCACACTCCTACGAAGTTCAGAAGCCGCCTGGAAATCTCCGCGTCCAAAGCCTCTTTGCAGCGCTCAGCATGGTGCAGGCCTTCTAAAGCATCCTTCCAGCCACACCCATGCGATCAAAAGAGCCAGGGCCACCGGGACAAAAATGCAAAAACATGCACAAATTGCGTCCGATGATATCTTAGATATGATAGCCATATATAGCCATGATAGCGATGCCTCTGACATCGCCTTCCCAGTCAACTCCATGCCTGAGAGCATTGGCTTGAGCTGTTCAGTGTTTCCAGGTGGCAGGCTTTTCATGAAACTTCATTTTCCATTGCCAGCATACAGACCCGCCGAGACCATGCAAGGCTTCCTTGACATGCAGACATGTACTTCGTGTAGCTTCCGTTCCTCCATTGCTGGGTCCCCTGCATTCCTTTGTTGCTTGGAATTGCCGGTAGAGCAACTCCCGATGCTCTGACTTTCGGGGGCACTCCTCACAGCAAAGCATGGCTTAGACAATGCAGGCAATCTGAACCCTAAAACAACAAACTTTGATAGATTTCAAGCCCGGTGTGAGCATTGTACCATCCAAAAAAAAATGCTGAAGCGTACAATCGCAAAAAAAAAGGAATCAAAGAGTGCGAAGACGTCACACTCCATTTGTGACCCATTTGAATCCTTGGAGTCGCTTTCAGAGTCGCTCATCTTGAGAGTACAGGATTGAAAAAATGGGGTTTCTGCTGTTCGTTGAGCTCAAGAACAACATCTATAGTCTATAGCCTACAGATGGCTATAGTATATATTTCTTGCATCTGATCAAAGACTTACTGCTGCCACTCTGCATGTCTCCTATGCTTTAGGACACTGCCAGCACTTTGGCCGACTGTATTGAGCAAAATGGCGATTGAATTCCTAGTTGCAAGAGTTGTACATTTACCCGCCACTACCAAGTCAGTAAGAATAGAAAGCATAGGACCAAATGTTGCTTGGTGCTTTGCACGCTGGAGAGTCTGTGTTGGTTCCTGGAATCTGATTCTGTGGTGATTCCAAGTTCCCTTGTGAGCCGTTCTTGTCTTAAGTCATACAGGCCAAATAGATCCAAAGAGCATTTGATAAATTTTGATGAATGTTATTATATATACCAATGTTATATATATACCAATGTTATATATACGAGCATTGATATTTCAATGTTATTAGTTCATATACCAAATTTGCTCGGTGCTGCCTGCGGCTCGGACCGCCATGGCGTGCGAGGCATGATGCGTTGAACGCGCTTCAGGGTCACCAAGAAATGTATCGATCAGGCGCATAGTCAGCTCTCATAAACGTTTCTGCTGTCAATCAAACTGTGGTATGTTGTTGGTTGGCTTCCTGGTCTGTGGATGGCTGTGGACCAAATTGTATTTTAGGAGGGAAATTCTGAAACATGTCGGCAATGGCTTTCCACTCAGAGCTTTTGCCTTGGAGCCTGCAGTTTGCCGAGTAATACTGAGTAAGCATGAACTACTTACATGGCTTAACACAGTGCGCTCAGAAAGCGTCCAATGGAATGAGTGTGCCAAGGACTGCTCGAAAGCACCATCTGACCAAAGTACACTGGGATACATCTTCGACCCGTTCCAAACCATGTGATTACTGCTGGTACCCGTCAAACTCTCCACTGGGAAACGATACTGTCAACAAAGATCAAGGTCTTCCTTGCATTGACAAGCATGTTCGAGCATGTTACTCACCCATCTTTTCTACTCAGCCCCTCCCCTTTTGACACCCTCTGACCTGCCCTTCCCAGGCTTCCAGAACCCTTGAGACACGAGCTCTGTAAGCGTACACGTGGCGTTGAATTTGAAGCCGCCGGCTTTCCTCAGTGCCAGCTATTTCAGTGAAAGCTTCATGTGAACATAGTTGCAACTATCAACCTGCTAAAGTCTGAAGACAATTATTGGAAAAAGCCAGTGTCTGAAAGGACTTCAGCCTCAATACTGATTTCGACATAATCTTTTCCACTTTGCCCAGGTGCGTCTTTGTCACTGAGATTTTTGGCCGCTCTTTGTTCAGTCTGATTCCCACGTCGTTAAGCTCCTGGTGCAAAATGGTGCAAAAATTGATTCCATTTTGATCGGCGTCGAGTACCAAGGTGAAGCGACCCACATGTCCTTCGTGAGCATTTGCCTTTGAGCATCGTCCTTTGTAGCATCAAGGATCATTAGGATCCTTAGTCATCTGTCGTCCGAGCATCTGCCTAAACAAAAATAGAAGAGGCCACGATAGGCCAACACACAAAAGAAAAACAAAAAGAAACTCTTTCTCAAATTGGCCATGAAACATGTCTGCAGAGCGAGCTGTCGCAATCACCTGCCTTCCTCTGCCTTGCCAAGTGTGGCCAGGTGCAGCGGAGACAACCAACTCTCCAGACATGAAGAAACGAAAACGCCGGGACTCCTAGGACTCACTTTTGTGAGTCGAAGCTGCCAAGACTATCATTTCTGCGCATCAAAGTGACCTGCCGCAAGCCACGGAGCTTCTTTTGGCGCTTGCAAATGCAAGCCGTGTCCTCATGTGCCTTCAGCTCAGTTTTTGCTGCACGCACATTGAGCAACAGCTGCAGACGTCGATCTGCAGCAGAACTTCGATGAATTCTGAAGTGGAAAGGCAGTAGCTCATCTGCCTCCAAGGCTGCAAAAAAGAAACCGAAAGGATCCAAAAGGCAAGCTCATTCTGTCAAGGATGCAGGAAAACCAGAGGAACAAGAATCTTCCCGCACGCCTCAAACAAGAACTGGGCAGCTCCGAGGTCCCGAAACAACACCTACAATATAGCTCCTGTCGAATTTTGCATACTTTGCAACGCCAGCTAGACACCCATCTGAGCTATCAGCTACGGATCCCAGAAACCCAAGAATTTGCAAGGTTTATCTCAGAAGATTAAGCTGATTAAGCTGACCGCCAGGTCATGCTAGGTCATTTGCTCACTAAGTTTGGCACTGCGGAAGTTTGCTTAGAGCACTTGGGAAAAACTGAGCGGTCCGCTTAGAGCGGATGCCTTTGTTCGGTCCTGGCTGCTCCAGGTCCACTCAGCTGGCAGCTTTGGCCCAAGCCTAAGAGGTTGTCGGTTGGGCCAGTGTTAACCTGTGCAGCCCATCAAACCCCATCCCCCAACAACCCATCAACAAGACTCAAAAATAATCCAAACGGAGCTCAGAGTTATAATTAGCCCGCCACATGTCGCCCACTGAACAACTATGCTCCACGCAAGCTGCAAACATTCTCGAAACACACTCGCATGCAAAATGCAAAGCTTGGTGGCTGTGGAAAGCAAAGTGATCGCAACGCTCGCCAAATGACCTCACTGAATCAAGGGATTGCAATGCCATACAATTTAAGGCAATGATTAGAGTGCAAACGTTCCACACCCATCAATGGCAGCTCTTTGCAAACAGGTTTCTGGCAGCGCCTTTGACATTGCAACGAATCTGCCTGGTGCTCACGCCAAGCGGAAAGGGGGATCCAAATTTGATGCCGACCATTGCCGACCCAATCATAGGAGCTACATAGGAGCTACAGCTACACAGCAGCTATCATTGCCGGCCTGCCAGCTGGACTCCAAGACGTCTGCATAGCCAACTCCAGCCTCACAGACTGCGTCAATAATGGCGGTTAATGGCAGAGCTCGCAAGGGACATGCACCTCGAAGCATCCATTGTGCATATGTTGAATGATCGCCAAGGTGTCAGGGTGCTGCTTTACCTTCAGTTGACATCCGATGACATCACAATGAAAGAAATGCTGAACAGCAAGAGCTGGCAACTTAAAACCATTGTGCATTGCCTGCTGCTCAAGTTTGCTGAGGTGCATTGCCGCAGCTCGTGCTTCCACTGATAAAGCCCCAGCCAATGTGGCGCACTCCGACCTGCGCTGAGAGGCTCAGAGAATTACTAGTCCAAAAGCTCCAAAGTGCCAAAAGCGACACCTGCATAAACAAATGCTTTGTGCAAACAAAAGCAACTCTGTACAAGAATGCATCACACTTTCTACATGTGCCACTGGAAGATACTGGAATAGGGGGCAACAGACTTCCCGGCAACAGACCTCCCAACCGCCTCCACTGCTTCGCAATGGCAAGTTCGTGTTGGAGTGAAAAAGCTGTAGAAAGCCTCGGTTGGTGTCGGAAGTTCGGAAGGCCCGGGTCCATTTCTTCCAGGGCTATCCTTGTACCACAAATGTCGCTACCAGGCCAAGGCTCACTCCCAGCCTGCTGTGCGCACAGCAGCTGGCAGGCCATTGGATCTTCGGCTCCACGAGGAGCAAAGCCCGACATATCCAGGGGGAGATAGTATACACCGTGCTCCAAGCCTCATGGACGATGCTGAGAATCTTGGCTAATGTATATTTTGTGCAAGTGAGAAGGTCCGTATAAAATGTATTTTCGGAAAAAGCGATCAATTGAGGGAACCTCAATATAGCGGCACAAGATCAAATGCCAGAATCCTAAAAGTGCTGACTAGAGTTGGTTCGGCCAAGACATCGCACCAGTGCACCACCCTTCCGGAACAGCCTGTATGGCTACTGACTCTATTGGTGGTGTTGATTTCAGGCCTAGGCACACGCCTGCAGCGATTGCTTGCTCAGTGATGCTGATGCCGATGTGCTTTTCTTTGCAGGCATAGCTGGATGTTGTGCAACAGGGCGTCTCAAACCCTGCAGGCTTGTGCCATGTGGACCGGTTGCACTACAGTACTTATGAAGTTTAGCTCAATTAATGTCAATTATATAGCTATATTAGTTATATATCTACACACATGGTCCACTGATCTGCTGCTACAATTAGGCTGTGTTGCCACTTGGCTTGTTGCATGCTGGTCCCCCTAGTGTGCTGCTACTGTGACCAGCTACGTGCCGTCGCCGGCCGTCACCAAACACCAACTGAATATTTTCCCTGGCCTTGAGAAGCACAGGATCATCTGCCTGCAGAGCGAAACCATCAGCAAGGCATCTGAGGGGCATACACAAAAGAAAAACATGGCGAAGATGAGGAAGTTCATTCCTGTGTCGTCTTGGAGATTGAAACAAATCGAAGAAATACAGAAGCGTCCCGTCGCACTACATAGGTAGATGGATAGATGATAGGTAGGCAGGATGGTACGACAAGATAGATAGATTATATTGAATTAGATTATGTAGATTTGATCTGATTCAATTTATATAGTTTCGATTCCATGAGATTACAGTAGATTAGATAGAATTAGAAGAAATAGAGAGATCCAATGAATATTCTATCGTGTGTATTATCATTATTGTGATTATATATATATATGTGTGTGTGTTTGCACATATATATATATACATATATATATATAACTTTATATAACTATAATCCATGCACAATATGCATGTAATTTAGGAGAGTTTGAGGTCCACCCATGGTCACAGGGCATTGATGTAATTCCAAAAGTCTGCTGGCTTTTGTGCATCTCCGGTAATCGCCAGAGCTCAAACAGGAGTGAAAAGCAAAATAAAATGCACAGAGCTGCAAATTGCCACAACTACCCGTAACTACCCTCGTCATTGTCCATTAGCCATTTGCTGTTCTCTTCACGGTTCTGGCCAAAAAGGTAAGGCGTATCCAAAAGAAACCGCTCTTTGCCCGGAAACGACAGACTGGAGGCACGGCAAACCAAATTCCAATACACATGGCAATGTGCATCAAGCATTGCATGAGCACAACTTGGAGCATGCAAAAGCAGAAAAACTACGATGCAACATTCCAAACAAAGAGCAACTGTGCCCAGAAACGCGCACGCACACATACACATAGATACAGGGGCAGGTCGGTCATGTCAGAGCATCGGCGTGGCCTCATTTTCTCCGCAAGGACGTGAACAGGCTTTGTCCCCGCGTTGCCACAAGGCCATAGCCAGCGCCTCTGAGCTGCTGTCAGCCTCAAAAAGGATCTCTTGTCTGCTTTACTGCTCTGGAGTTGGATCACTAGGGTGACCTTGAAAAAAATGAAACCAACTGTTTGGAACTATGATCAGATTCAACATGACTTATCTGCGAGATAATAGGCGTTGCGAGAACTGCTGTCTCATCAAATTGTGGACTAGTAGACCACTGAGTCGCCTCTAGCACTGCGAATGTAGCAGGGTGGTTACGTAGAGCCTGAAAATCGAAGTTCCACAGTTGCATCGCCAAGACGCTGAGAGCTCGGGATACCAAACACTGTGCTGGATGAATTCCACCTGCGTCCGGCGAGGTGGAGACAGTCCGTACTTCGATTCACTTCTGAAGCAAGTCTGAGAGTCCAACTCCCTCTACCCTATTTGATGTACTACCCTGTAAAACACTCATATATGAACAGATATTTGCATATATTTATTTATTTAAAATCATTCATATATGTATATATATATATACGTAAGTATATATGTATCTTTTTGTGTGTGTGTGTGTTTGCGCAGTGGATTAAAATGGTGTATTATACAGACAGACAGACAGACAGACAGATCGATAGATAAATAGGTAGGTAGATAGATAGGTAGATAGATAGATAGATAGGTAGATTGATAGATAGATAGAGATAGATAGGTAGATAGATAGGTAGATAGATAGATAGATAGAGATAGATAGAGAGAGATAGATAGATAGAGATAGATAGATAGATAGATAGGTAGATAGGTAGATAGGTAGATAGGTAGATAGGTAGATAGATAGATAGGTAGATAGGTAGATAGATAGATAGAAAGATAGAAAGAAAGAGATAGGTATAGATATAGATATAGGTATAGATATAGGTATAGATATAGGTATAGATATATGATATACACATAGAGATATAGATATACACATAGAGATATAGATGTATACATGCGCACCTGTGTGTATGTGTGCATGTATGTACTGTATGTGTGTGGTCACCAAGCATCAACTTTACCATGTCTACCTATGTCTACCTTGAAAGCCGCTTGGTCTGCAATGAACAAGGCAATACTTGAACACCTGTGATTTGATTCACCAGCATTGCTGCCCACCTGCCGCAGCCACTCTACACGAAGCTGGCACGCAAATTGCACAGACAGTCGCAAGCATCCAGCCTCCTTGGAATCTGACACTTCGCTTCAACACCGATCAAAATCCATTCAGCAAAATGATCTTCATGAGTTGCAGTTTCACTTCATCACTTCATCATGAAAACAAGGTTGCATGCAAGAAGCCCTGCATGGTCTGGCACATTCATTGCTAGGAAGCAAGTGCAGAAGAGCCTGGAACAACTTGGTGGAATGGCGTGCGCAGTATCCACGCAATTGTGCAGCCATTGGCATATTTTCAGATTTTTTGGAATCTTGTTGTGCTGATTTCTGGATGCTCTTTCCGAAAGCTTCGCCACCCGGAAAAGGAACCTGAAAGTCCCCGAAGCTGGATTTGCTGGTCAAGCCAGGATACCTGGAACATCACCGCAAAATTTGTGGCCGACGACTTCAGCAGTGCTCCTAATATATCTTATCACACGAGTATTCACGCCGTATGAAGGTACTGAGTGACTGGACAAGATCAACTTGCATGGCCAAAGCGACCATATTCCTTCACAAGAATGCCCAAGAGAAAAGTCTTGAAAGCCCGGGTCAGATTGAGTAGTGGGACCGTGCACTCAGTGGAGATTCGCGACACAGACTTTGCATGAAGCACTTTCAAGAGCAAATGCCAATCGTCTCACCAATTGGGATGCTGGTAGATCCCATGGCTCATAGCATACAGCCTCAGCGGCAGCGGCAAGAAAAAAACATGGCTGATAGCTCATGCAACCTACGCAATATCAATACTGTGCGCATACGTCCATTGTATTACATTGTAGTACGTTACTTTGCGTTGCGTTGTGGTACAGTGCAGTGCAGTGCAATATAGTAAGTTACAACACAGCACAGGTCAGTTGCTGCGCATTGCAGAACACACATACTCATACGCATGTCCCGCATGCACATGACCCGAAAAACTGCAGTCTGAAGGACTTGTACTTCTCTAAAGTTTGAAGCGCTGTGATACCTCCAAAACAGAACAGAACAAATGTAGGTATAGATTAGATGTCAATGTAGTACTGTTGTGTCTGTATATATATGTACGTATGTATGTATGTATGTACGTAGGTATGTATGTATGCATGCATGCATGTATGTATGTATGTATGTATATTTATATATATGTGTGTGTATGTGTATATGTATATGTATATATATATATATATACATATATATGTGTGTATGTATGTGTAGCATACCTGGTATCATATGTAAGTAGGTCTGCGAGCAGCTTGCACAAGCTTTCATGCCAACGTCCAAGTAGCACATGGTTGAAACATTCTGTGCCTTGCTCCGCATTTCTACACTCTTTCCCGTCTCGCTCTGCTTTCTGCAAGGCTTTCCTTACAATCAGCGGAACTGTTTCAAACTGTTTCAAAATGCAAGTTTCCACCAATCTGTGCAGAACATTGCATAACCTTAATACATCCATGTTCAGACTTGAAATCAAGTACAGAAATGGTGGCTCCGAATGGGTTCACATTTGTCATTATATTTGCCAACTCGTCACCCTTCAATTGCTGCAACTATTTCTACGAAAGAGGGAACACCTGACTCACCTATCTTCGGACCCAGCTGCTCCGCTTCTCTTGCGAAGTGTTCTTCCAGGTTCTCAGACTTTTGAGTCTTCAGAACCTGGTTTCATTAAGAGTGCTGCAGTGATCTTCAGTGCTTTAGGTTTAAAGGAGATGGAGAGGAAAAAAAAACTACCTGGGCCTGACGCCTGATGTTTCTTTTGGCTTCCAGTCTTTGAGAATCTTTCAATTTCTATTTTGTTCTGCTTGGCTCCACCAAATTGAGAAACACTTTTCCGGCCACTGGGGTGCCTGGGAGTGGTTCATGACAGATGCGAGCTCTGCCTGAAGGCGAGGGTTTGAGGTGAATAGGATGAGCCGATATGTCGATAGGTCGACGGATAGCGGATAGCCATTGCGTGAATAATGTTCCCAGTCAGTCAGGAGAGATGTTGTCTCTTGTTGAGAGAATCTGGAAGCATCAGCATTTGGTGACAGAGCCTGCCTTCGATGCACTTTGCACTGTCTATTCTGTTTTGGGCCGTCTGATGGAACACTCAGATCGTACCCTCTCAGCTGGTAACCGTACGGAGTTCGAGACTACAAACCGTAAAATGGAGAGAGACCTGTATGCATAACAACACACTGCTGCAGCTGCAACCTCCCCCTTTTGATACAAGACGTTGAGTGGCAGAACACATTCTCTCCATGTTTGGTCAATTGGCCAATGCAAATCCTGCAATTACTGCGATTATCAATTCTTGCGTGGTTTCCGTCTGTTTACAGTCAGCTGCAAACTGTTTCAATATCTTCCAGTGTGTTGCTACCTCTCCCAACACCTCAGATTAGTCCTCCTTGGCTAAGTTCTCGAGGCCGTCGCAAGACGCAAAATGACTTCCCCATTTACACAGGCTGGCAGTTTTTGCACCTCCATGACTCTAAAGTTCTGATAGCAGCACTCTCACAACCTTTTGACTTACTTGAGCTGCTTGAGTTTTCAGCGACTGCAAGCGATCCGATCTCTCTGCCAATTTATAGTCGTTTCTTGTCCTATCTCTCAACCAAACCGCCACAGCCTTCAACCTGGACTTTCAAGCTACCGGCGCAGCCCCAGAGGAGGGCCTGCTCCATCTTGAAGATTGCCTGGTCGTCCAGTCCTCGAATTCGGACTTACAAGCGCTCGCATGGGTTCGAACGTTGCAAACAACTTGAAACATTGCGGTTTTGTGTCTTGGTGCAGCAGCAATGTGTTTTTTACTTCTCTGGCAACACATCAACTATTAGGTGTTGATCTGCAGTGTTGCTCTTCTTCTTGTCAAAGTATTGTTCCATTTACTGTACTCCTGTGACTTGACCATCTTGGGATTTGGCCATCTGCCTCTCCCTCCTCTCTTCTGACTCTCTTATGTAGTTGGAAACTTCCATATTTGGGAACGAAATGGTGGCAGCTGCCCGAGCAAACACAGCCTAGCAGCCTAGCATGACAAGGATCCAGGATAGCTTGTCTTGCCAGTCTTGACGGTCCTCCCTTTTCTCTTCCGGCAAAAGTCGTTTTTCTTCAAACATGCTGGTTCCGTTCCTGTTGCTGTCCTTGATAATACTAGAAGTGTGGATGCTAGCACAGCATAGTGCAAATTAACCGGAACACGCTCTCTGCAAATGTCACACTTCACTCACTTCACCAGCCTTCGAATTCTCGTAGCCGCCGCTGTGGGCATATCTCATCGGAGCCATCAGCACAATCAATGCGACCGTCACAGCGTTGAGCCGCAGCCACACAGCCACCGGAGGCCTGGATAAGACATGACACAAGCTGCACAAGCCCACCTGCGTACAACCCTGAACATCGCTGGACTCCACCAAGCATCACCAAGCCCCTCAGGTCGCTGCAAAACTTGAAACATCTGCAGCCCAGTGACACAGCGAAACTCAAGCTCTTCACTGGCCTGCCATGGAAAACACACCCGTACCCGCCCCCGGAACCTGGACATACCTGGATTGAACTTGATACCGATTGATACCAGAACCATTGCCACCCTCAGAGTGGAAAATCACTCAGTGGGGTGACAACGCACAATGTATGAGAAAAATGTAGAAAGCTGAACACACCCATCCCTTCCCACACTGGTGTGACAAAGCTCCTTGCAAGAAAGCCCGGAGGCGGCAATGATGCTTGCCACTCCTGCTAGCAGGCAGCACAGATTGCAGGCGTGCGTCATTGATTGATCGAAACACCCTTCATCCACGCCTGAAAAGAGGTGGGTATGCCATGGCATGGAGTGAAAGAGCAACGCCAAAAGTGTTGCTGAAGGATGGCAAAATTGAAATCTAAATGTGTTTCTCGTTGTCCCCACCCCGCGGAACCCACCCTGTTCGAATCATTTCACCATTTGCTAAGTGCCACTTCCATGCTGACTTCCAAGTTTGTTTTAAATCCGGGCGGAACAGCAGCCCCAAACTTGCAAATTAAAGCCCCAAAACCTTTCTTTCACCTTCACAGTGAAAGTCGGACAAATGTGATGCATCCCTGAAAATTATCACATTGTGCACGAACACGCTACCTTTGAAAAACAAATGCTGCAGCAGGTAGGAATCCAATAACAACATATCACAACAGTAACACCCGAAATATATTGCATCATGTCATGTTGCATCCCAAAAAGCCCAGCCTTTTCCTTGTGCAGCACCCGAAATAATTCCCGGCAAATCCAGGAGCTGTATCTTGCAATCATTGTAGTTGATCACACCTCTGCAAACATGGCGTTACTATTAAGAAAACTAATGCAAAGCTGGCAGAAGAAAAAGAAAACAATTCCACCTGACTCATTGAACGTCCCGTATTCCCAACCTGGGATGCATGTCAGGGTCGTGAACTCGTAGGCAGCTGCCTCCGACTGCACCCCAGTGAGGGCAGTCAGTAGTGACGATTTGCCGACCTCGAACATTTCGTCAGGTTTCAACATCTGACATTTCTGATTTTTGCGGCGTTGCGGTCTTGGAAAGGAAGAGAGAATGC
>Ga0126342_10004006_pt1 | contig 24786 bp, 27 predicted proteins | sample Cyp1metagenome_FD_92528 | JGI IMG/M metagenome (GOLD analysis project Ga0126342, IMG submission 92528) | Coral microbial communities from Lord Howe Island, Old Settlement Bay, Australia - Cyphastrea 1 metagenome | ecosystem: Host-associated > Invertebrates > Cnidaria > Coral ...
AGATGGTGATTTGGGTTACGGGCATGACATAGGCATGACTTCCTGGAAATTGCATTTAGATGGGGGAAAGCAGATTTTCAGCACACAGGCGTGACTTAGGCATGAGTTTCGCGCTTTCCTGTACTTTACAGTAATTAGGACCCCAAATCGGGATTTTCCATTTATGGTTTGTGATAATCCCCAATATGTTGGTTAGTAGAATCTCCGAACTCATCAGCCAACAGGGGTTTTGAGCACAGCTCACTTTACCACATGTTTGAAGAGGGATATATATATATACATACATACATACATACATGTTTTATAACATGTTATAACATTTTTTTGGTTGATCCTCATGAATCAGATATGGAAATCCATGGGGTTCCGAGGAAATTGCGGACGATGACTTCGTGGCGTTCCTCAATGCGCACCTGGATTTAATGCGCTTCACGCCACATCGCATCAAGCAGCTAGGCCAAGTTTGCTGGCTTGGATGTCGGTGTAAATCAGGTGTTCCCTTACAGGAAACAACAATAATTGTATATTGATATGTAATGTAAACCCTGGATGGTTAAAGACCAGTGTATGAATTAACTGCTTCCCCCAACAAAGTGACGTCATTTGGCACTTTTAAATTGCACCCCATCAATTATAAACAGCCCATGGGTGTACTATTCTGTGGTTGACATGAAATTCTGAACTAAATCCACTGGTTAACCATCATTCCCCCTCTTACTTTATCTTACTTTACACTGGTTATTGTATAGGTATATCATTTTTAGATATTTTTAGACAAGCCCATATTAATAACTAAGCTGGTATATCGCCACTCTATCCCCATTATATGTATATATATGTGTGTGTGTATATGTATATGTACATATACTATCTAATTAAGTTGGTATATGCCCACTATATTCCCACTATATTCCCACTATATTCCCATTGTTTCTATATATAATAGATGCAAGATACAGAACTGTAACACAAGCCATAGTTGGCCGGCTTCCGAGATGGGCTGAGGATGAGACCCTTACTGGCCAATTGGAAGGCCATCAGTGGAATGCCCATGGAACAAGAGACCTTTCTATCGGCTTTGGCCTCCGAGTCTTTGATCTTCTAAGTCGATGTCGATGTGTTTCCTCGTAGAATTCGCCAGAAATGATGGGAATGATCATAATTCACATTAAATCACCATTTTTCCCCACCAATACTCGTAGAATCTGCCTGTTTTTTGGTGGGAAATGATGTTTGGTCATTTTCTTTGGGGGGGTTGGATGCTGCAGCTGCTGCACATCCAAGGATTTCAACATGGTGGTGCCCTATTTGGAGTACATGGTGAAGGCTGGGTTCGAGTCATTGGACGAACTGGGAAGCTGAGTTCGACACCATCCCCCATGAAAAACCCATACGGAAAAAAATATGCTGTCGTGTTGGCTTATGTCTTTGGAAGACAAGGTATGTCTATAATATGACAGGTGTCAGGCAGGGATATTTATCACGAGTTGTACAAGCGTGTGACATGTTTTTACAAGACCACTCAATATCAGCGAAACACTCGGCTTGAATCATCACTTTTTCCACGGTACCGAACATTATATATTAGGAACCAAACATCAATTAATTAGTTCATTTGCGGGGCCTGCTTGGATTGTCACAAGCCTTGCAGTCATTAGCTGACTTGCATGGCATTGGGAGGAAAGCCAAACCATTAGGAGATCAGTTTTCACTTTCAATCACTTTCAGCTATAGCACGGACTCTCTTTCACGTATCATAATGTCATGTCATATTATTTTACCATGTTTTTATCCCAATGATTGGGGCAAGGAGGGCTTAAACATCGCCGCCCCATCATCCCATGGTCATCCATGGTCGAGTTCACCCTTGGAGGCTTGTCCGGAAGCTTCCACCCAGATTCTGTTCCGGCTGATTCCCAGTCTGAAGCGAACGGGTGCAAACATGTACTTGGCGACATCCTTATTCCTGAACATGGAGGATTTGCTGGTGACGCTTCGAGACATGGAAGCTTGGGCCTCTGGTTTTTGTAGGATGTAAAAATAAATAAAAAACTGGGGAATGCGTTTTGGGGCTTTGCGTTACTAGAGTTCTATGAGCTAATGCTTGCTGAGATTTCTTCTATATACATCTATGCCATCTAATGATGCATCGATGTTGCTCCAAAGATTGTGCCTCTTAGGAAGCCTACATGCTGTTCAACCCCCAAAATCCCACTGGTCACTACAAGCTGAGCTTGGAAAACAGTACGGATTTTGCCGTGGCTCAACAGCTCCTCCTCTTGGATCGTTGGGAGTGCGTGGTGAACCGGCGAAATCGTCGGGTGGACGTTGCTCAGAGTGCAGCTTCAGTCGGGAGTCGGGAGGGGATGGAGGGGGGAAGCATGAACAGAAGCATCCAGGTGTTTGGAGTTGTTTGAGATATCCATTAGTTGATGCCTGGGAATGCATTAGTTGACCTTTGTATGCCTTTGTCGGATGTGTTTATGTTCACCTGTTGAATCCTACCTGGGATGATCCCGACAATATCCCAGGTGTCTCAACGCGGGAACCAATCGCAGCTACGCAACGAATGCCATCAGGGCCGGTCGCTCCATTTATCGGTCCCTCAACTGAAGCAAGGCAATTGACATCCCGCAAAGCGCTTCAGATTCGTATGATTATCAGATATCCCATAGGATCCATGTATGGTATATATGCTAACATTTGGGGTATATTGATGGGATCCATGTTACCATATATGCCATACATGGATCCTATGGGTATACGGTATATTCAAAGAAATTAAGGATGCCCAACCCTCATGGTGATATCATGGGCGTTCAGTATGAGGCAAACATAGTGACCGGGATATACCGGGATACCTTTGCATTTTGGGACGAGCCAAGCTTAATTGACTCAGCTATTCACCATGCAGAGATATGCAGAGTTTCCAGGTCATTGCCCAACAATTGGTCTGAAGAGTGATGGTGCTGGTGCTCCAAGTCATACAAGTCTTGTCACGCTTCCTCCAACCCTTTCTAGGTGAATATGAAAGACAATAGACACAAGGGAGTTAAATGGGTCACATGGTTATATATATATATTTACCTCTTGAATCCTCTTTACCCAATTTTTCCTCCAGAAAAACATAGCGCTGGGGTGGCCAGGGGACACCGGGGAGCCGGAGGTGAACACGCTGAATGAGTGGGTCATTCCCGAATTTGGCGAGTTTGAATGCGACTACGTGACCAGTTGCCGGGCTGAGAGTCTGACGGGGATCTGTGGAGACTATTGACTTGCGTTGAGGTTATCACCCCAAGAAGGGTTCCAAGCCACTGAGTGATGCGCTTTGGGAGGCGCCGGTGCTTGGTGATTGGCATATCCTTTCCGTTTTACATCGTTTTACTCATAAAAATTCAATTTGCAAGACTTGTTTGTGGTTACACGTCTTTTCTGACCGAATTGATTGACCCAATCATGAAGAACCCAGCTGAACCTACGCTTCGCTTGCACTGGTTGGGCCAGTTTCTCCAGTTGGAAAGTTATTGTGGAAGATGGGGTCATTACCTTGTCGATTTCAAACGACCTTCAAATGTAGAATGCTGCAACATACAGTGGATTTGTCATGATTTTTCTTCCGGATCATTGGTTTCCATCGCTGAATTCTTCGGCTGGGACCATTGTTGTCACCCGCTCGCCAGTCCTTAATGATGGTGATGTATGACTCGCCATGCTCCCCGCAAAATCGCCTGAAAGTCTTGAAGTCCATCTCGCACCAGTTCTTTCTCAGCCACTTGCCATTGGGAAAGAGCGTGGGAAAAAAACATGGGAAAAGGGGGAAAAAGAAACAAGATCCTGGGCGAATTCTGACTTGACATCCAATACATGATAGGTTTTGAGAGGGAAAATGCATTTGATTATAGTAGATGTATGTATATGTTTTTGTTATGCATAAGTCTATATTTAGTTTCAGGTGGCAAAGTGTTGCAAGCTGGCCAGAAAGATTGAACACCGCTGCGCCAGTTTGCTTCTCTTCCAATCTGGATGGCACCTTGCGATCCGCATGTTGGGTCGTCATATCCAAAAAAAATGAAAGTCATGCTTGCAGCCCATGTTTTGGTTTATGAAGTCGCCCATTTCGTTATAAAAATATATTTTCATCCTTTTCATCCCTCAGAACTTGACCATTTTTTTGGATGCACCATACCGTGTTTTCTCCAAGGAATTCAAACAGAAATGGCCCAGAAGTTGCCCCGCTGAGTGAGGCGCTTTGCACATCCGCCAGATGGTGGGTTTCTTCCGGCAGGATTTGGATCGAGAGGACGCCTTGGTCTTCTTTTGGCCCAGGCAAGGGCGGATGCTGTGGGATGGTCGAAGCTCAGCCACGGGCGCCACCGGCGCCACGCGACAGGGTGGTGGACAAGTACAATGCCAAGGTCTTCCGGGTGCGCTTCGAGAAGCAGGAAGACGTGGTGCGACTCCAGGAGCCTCTCCCTCTGGAGAGTTTGGGTTCGGCAAGGATGACACGAAAGACTGCCTAAAGACTGGGTATATATAATACCTTGGTTCACAGAATATAGTATGTATGTATGTATATATATATATATATATTGTGTGTGTATGCATATTATGTGTGCGTGTGAACCCACATGTTTTGCAGGATAATTACCCAAGATGGGCAATGTTATGAGTTTCTTAGCTGGTGGATTTGAAGTTTTGTTCCCTCACAAGGTTCCATTACCATTTGGCAAAGTGATCTTGACTGACGCATCAATGTTTTCTGATGGATTTTGTTGTCATTGTTTTCTGAAAATCTCTGCTGCCTCAAGCAACAATTCCTGATAGGAGCGCCTGGGCTATGTCTCCTTCTTCCCCTACATGCAGCCGGAGCATCTTGACGCAGCGAACCCCCTTGTTTTTTTTAAGTGTTGTGGGAGGGGAATCAATAAACATATCAACACCATTGTCAGCTATGACTATGATGATTATGATGTGCTTATTAAGCCAATCACTATCACCACAGGTCACCTTTGAAATCTGTTGGAATCCATGCTGTTTTTTTTGCTCGTGGTGCTTTGCCTCGTGTAGTCCAGGAATGCCAAGTTTCGTTTTAACATGTCGACCTACGAGCAGCGACTGGCAGCCAGCCTCTTTGTCACCCTGATGTTGCGCGAGATGCCCGGTAACATCAAGGAGAGATCTGTGGCCCTCGTTGCCCAAAACGCAATAGATCAATAGGTTCTTGGTGGATAGCGGATGTCCCCGATGTCCCCCCAATAAAGGTGATATTTGTGGGGGAAATCTGAGTAACCCACTTTAATCCCAACAAAAAGGCACTGCAGCCGATGTGGCCTTTTTGGAAAGGGACAAATGCCGCAGGCACTTGTTGTGGAGGTACAACATTGCTGTGCATGGTTAATCCCATTGGCCGATTGGTAGAATAACTTCGGAAGGGAACATCAGCAAGATGGTTTGCCGCAGATACGAAATTCTTCACATTTCAAAACCATCCGCAACCTCGCTAATTATCTGCGGGTGGCACTTGCAGTATCTCTCCAGAAGTTCTTGTTTGGAAGACCTGCAGGAAATCTATGTAAATACATGCCCATATTGTATCTAATTATTGCATCACTTTATGTACTGTACAGATTTAGGCTAGGATTACAGAGGGGTCTTTCGAGCAATCGGTCCAGGATCCCATGTACGAGAGACCCGATGGTCGCTTGGGATGCCGTATGATGACGTGGGGCTGAAGAGTTGGGGTTTCATGATGGTGGTAATATCAACAACTCAACAACGATTAAACTATGAGTGTATACCTAATGGATCCTAATGGTATATGTAATGGCCGCTGGATGTATGTGGTATGTTAGTGATGATAGTCATGGTATATGGTGCCAATAACAACTCATGGGTAACCCGGGTATTTACCTGCATCCAAATGCCACGGGCCACCATCCCCATGACTTACCGCAACTGGGAATGAAATACCATCCCCAAAAAGGATCAAAAAGGCGAGTGTAGAAAAACATTAAAACAGAGCGTTCAAAGGTGTGAAAAAACAACACGAAAACAAGACAAAGTTTGCATGTGACAAAGAAGGTGGGAGACATCCTTTATTTTCAAACATGGCAGCCAATGGATGATTTGAATATACATGTTGATGAGTAGCGACAACAAAAGCAACCAGAACCTGGAATTATCAGTATCGTGACTATCGTGTGATTTTGAACATATCAATTCCATCATCATTCTCATTATCATTCGTCCTTATCATGCTCTTCATCATCATCATACTGACAATGACAATAACGAAGATAATAGTAGATAATAGTAGATAATAGTAGATAATAGTAGATAATAGTAGATAATAGTAGATAATAGTAGATAATAGTAGATAATAATAGATAATAATGATAATAATAATAATATAATAATAATAAACATCATCATCATCATCATCATCACTTCCCGCCACCTGTCCTACTCTCAAGGCAGCCGCGATCCCCTGACGATGGGTGTACCCCGAAGCTGGGCGGAGCCTGGAAGCCTGGGAAGTCTACGGGAAGCCGGCGAATTGGCGTTTGACCCTCCTAGTGACCTAGTGGTTGGTGGTTGATATTGGTTGGTATAGCCTCAACATAAAGCCTCAAACTGTGGGGTCAACTTTGGGGTTGGCTGGGAATACCCACGATGTTTTAGCGATTTGATGATTATTTTATCAGTGAAATTCAGGCAAAAAATCAGGAGGTTTAAACAGCACAATGGGGAATCATTCACCAAAAATGTGTGAATTGACACATGTTGACACCAAACAAATGGAGTTTTACCAAACAACCTGGTTTTAACAAGCGAACATAATGGGGTTACGGGCTGAAACTGGGGCTCCAGACATGGGGATGTGCACCCGCAAAAGATGGAGAAGACAACCACCATCAATTGGGATGCAACGTGATGCAAGTAGTTAACCTGGATAAAATATGATAAAATGACATTGAAAAAGAGGTTTCCCTAATGCTTGTAAAGCAATAACAAACCACCCATATGTTGAGGGATTTTGAGGGTTTCTGCATGGTTTCTACCCCCCATTTATGGTGATTTTATGGTTTCCTACTCACCCATTTATTGTGGGGATTGGTTAGTATTAGGGCCGCCTTCAAGGCCGTTGCGACCAGATTTGCCAGCTTGGAACCGGGGACAAATAAAGTTGTGACTGTTTCTTGAGCTGCAACAACAAGACTCGATTTTAGATGATTTTATCAAACTTATCAAGTTTATCCCGTCGACATTTTTTGATTTGGGGCTCGCATTTACATCGATAGTCTTGAAAAGAGGTTTCAAACTCGGCGCTTGTCGGGCTCCAGCATCTTCCAAAACGCCTTGTGCGCCGCTGCCCCTGTCATGTTCCTGAACGTAGCGGATGTGGCCATTTGCTGCGGATGCGAAGATCATTCGGATTTGCAGGACACCAGTGGGGTAATTCCTGCTGAAGATGGCATTCAGATATGGATGCATTTCGTTTGGATAAGAAGGTTGACTTTCTGGTTAGGTGTTTACCTTGGTCGTAGAGGTCCAACAAATAAAGTTTTAAAGGCAAGGCCTTCCTCCGTGTTTGATGGAATGTGTGAAAGCCTTTTGAAGTCTTGAGACGCCCCGTTCTGGTGTGGCACTAACGGCGCATCACTCATTGGCCCCTGTTGGGTCGACCCATCCTCCAAATCCAGCCAACCTTCACTTGCGGATTTTGATTGTTAGGGATGGATCTTGGATGATCTTGGCATTTGCACGGATTGGTGCCCCTTCCAACATTACATTCATATATGACTGTTTTTTCCTACACCGTGGGAAGAACTCCAGTGGTCAGGGCTTCGCCCATGGACCATTCCACCCTTCAGGTGGAGGTGGTGGCTGCCAGCAAGGCCTGGACGGCATCTCCCATGCCGGAACTCTACAGCTACCAGCCCGCGCGCTTCCATTTGGAGGATGCGATCTGAAAATGGCTGGAGCTACTGTGTTATATGTCATGTTGCAGTTATTTCACCTGAAGATCAGCCAATGGATTTTGGGGGTCCCATAGGTCCGCTCGGAAACTGAGAAGGATCGGGGTGCGTTGCCCATGTGCAGACCATAGCCACGTACGGCTTTGGATTCCTGATGCCAGATTTCCCCTGAATGCCTCCTTAGAGGTGGATGCAAAACCCTCACCATATATCACCCTGAGTTTTCCCCAGTGTCCCCAGCAATTTTGGCCGAAATGTTCACCCATCAAGAGTCATCCCTTCCAAAAATCTGCCAGGAGTGCTTGGATCCGTTGCCGTACCCCGAGAAGTCTCCGATGATCGCTGCATCCCCCACCAAGAGCCCCGGCAGCTGCTCGGTGTCAACGCCCAAGACGCCCAGGACGCCATCCCTGCTGGCCTCCGCACTCTCTGCGCGACGGCAGATGGAGCAGCGGGAATTCCTGGTGCAACTGGAGGCGAGGGGATGGGACCCGAAGTCATCGATGCATTTGTTTATGGTTACTGGCCATGTTTGGCGAGTGTTTAGAACCTGGGCTTTTGTTTGCTATTTTCACCATCACATTAAATGGGTTTGTTTCAGAAATGTACAAGGTCACCAATGGATACCAATGGTGGTAGTCACTGAGGGGCAGGAAATGACCGATGTTTTGTGGTTTGTTTCGTGCATGAGTTTGTACTTTCCATACATATATATATATACTGATATATATATATATTATTAAATTACAGTATGTTATATCATATTACAGCCCGAGAGTTGGTTAAGAATCCGAAAGCTTGAGGCCCAGGGTCCCTTAAATTTATATTATTGGATGCAGGCAAATTTCCGCCACAATAGGTCGAGGGCCCCTCAAATCCTTAGAGCATAGAGCATTCTTTGTTATGTATTGTATGCATCTGCGCACTTTTGGAGCAAGCTTAAACGAGGTAACGAGGTGGAGTTGGCAGATTTAACAAGGGGCATGCAAAAACACAATTTTTCAGAGCCTTTTTTTTTGTAAAGCCGGGCGTCAATGAGTTTCACAAGGGCAGATAAGGGCAGTGCCGAAAAAAATAATTTCTCAGGTCGCGAAAAAAATGTTTTTTTGCACTGCCTGGCTTGACCCCTGCAATCCCCGAGGAAAAAATGTGTTTCATTTTTCAAGGGGAAGGTGAAAAAAAATCAGAACCTGAAAAATTGTCTCTGAGGTTCACAAGGGCTGAGAGAGAGAGAGAGAGAGTACAGTAAGAATTCTCCACAGGCAAGGGTCCTGTAGCACAATGGTTAGAGTGTCAGTCTTCAGGCTTGAAGGTCGCAAGCTCGAATCCCGGAGGGAGAAGTTGTGCAGGGCTAAGTTTTCATCAAATAATAAAGGGTAAAACAATGTTTCAGGTTCCCAACTCTATCCAATTTTGAGTGGATTGGAAGCAGCCCAAGCACGCGCGAAAAACAATTTGTCGGAACTTGAAACATTGTTTTTCTGCACAGCAGGGTTTCATCCCATAAGGCCAAAAGGGGTCATTCCACAAAAAGGGGCCGCAAAAGGGAATTGCAGCCTTCCAGTTCCCATACAGCAAAACCCACAAAACATCATGTATAAACAGTAATTTAATAACAACAATCCTATCACAGGGCCCCTCAAATTCTTAAAGTATTATGTGTTTGGTAAAGCTGAAAAAATGTAGCCCGCATTGGGTCCGAGCCCTTCAAATTCTTTTACAGCGCGTTCTTATTTAATTTTCTAGCTACATATTATATTGTATTATTTTAATTACAGTTTAATGTTGTATATATTATAACATTTTATTTGATATTGTATTTTATTATACGCAATTATAATATATAGATGTAATATTATGTAATATTAATACGTGTTCATGTGGTTCATTATGATGTGTGATTCGGCGCAGTGGGATTTGATGGTTTTGTTTCCTTCAGCATCCACCTTTTTGGTCAGGGGATCCCAAGATCCCAAAAAATCCCAGGTAAAGGAACCAGGAGATTTGGGATTGGACTTTGAATTGGCGGAGGCTTTTTGCATGGTGAGAAACTTGGCACTTGATGTGGGGCATCCAATAAGGCTGACTGGCTTGGATGGAGAGGATAATTTTCTTATGGCCCAATGATTTGCACAGGGATCACATGTAATCTCTTTAAACTCCCAGGAACTCATTAACGAAAAAAACAAGGCTCAAGGGCTGAAATTGTTCATGGTTTTTGCAGGGTTTGGCCTTAGGACCGCTTTCGACGATGTGGCCTGTGAGTTGATCACAGGTCAACAAAAAATTAAAAAAAAATCCGTGTAGAGTCTGTTGCGCATGGTGGTTTGATTTAGACATATTTGGACCCAACATTTTCTGAAAATGTGGTTGAACATGCTTGAACATTGAAATCACCAAACAAAAAAGTCGGTCTTGAGGGGGGGTGTGTGAAGTCCCATAAGCCCTTGATGAACGGAGTACCGTCAGCAATCGGAACCTCCGCCAAGAATTCCCCCACTCCCCGAAGACATCCTCGTGAATCTAGTGCATTCATGTGCATTTGTCTATTGCGGGGTCCGGATTCCAGGTAAACGGGGCTGAGTACGTTTAACATGGCAATGGACCATCCTCATTGTTAATGGGCATTCATCCACGAATGGGCCAGGATCCTACATTTATTCAGCATATCTAGATTACCAGAAGAGTAGGAGGATTTGTATCGTAAGTTATGGCCCATATAGGGGTCATAGAGATCAACCAGCCTGAGTCACCCCGCCAAACAGTGGGGAAGGCGATTTTCTTCTTGGGATGTGCGATGTCCGGAATCTGTGTCAGTTCAGGGGATGGTATGTGGAGTCCAAGTGCCAATATGTTTCTGGCGGAATGATAAAGACCTCACTACACCTTCACCGCAAACGACTGTTAGTAGGGGGAATCCTTTCATCTTAAGTTCCCATGATTTTTCATGTGAACATATGTGAACTCTCACAATGCAGCCAGGTTTTTTGCTGAATTTTGTTTCAAAAAAGTGGTTTTCAGTAACCATCAAGGGACCTTTGCCTAGGCCGTGTCTATGGAGCCGCAGCGCGGTGGAACGAGACCGCGGAGACTGCGGAGAAGATCCAAAAATTTGACCAACTGCTTGCAGTGGACGCCTGTTTGATGGATGGAAATTGCGGGAGGATCCCTCAGGTAATGACACCATATGAAATAGCTATGGAAAATGGCCGATTCAGTGCGATGATTTCAAGAACCTTGGGAAAAATCCTGATTTTCCGCAGCTAGATTAAATTATTGGAGAGTAACCCATGAACATGCGGATTCAAGTGGGAACACATTGTGATTTAGCTGACCGTAAATGGGGATTTAGATGATTTAGCTGTTAGGCAACACACATTGGGATTTCACTAAAAATGAGTTTCTACCATGTTCGATCCATCAGAAATGGGCCAGATGGGGAAATTCTTTACAATCAACACGCCAACATGTGATGTGACCAATAAACATGAATTCAGTTCACCAGAGTGCATTGAACAGTAAGTGAACCATAGTGAACCCAAATTCAACCAATACTAACTTAACTAACCAGTGAAATTGTCTCCATGTTTTGTACTTCACTTTCTTCAATGATGCCTGATGATGATCCCAATTGACTGTCACTTGGATGGCTTACTGCACCGTCCCTGGCTGGCTCGGATGCAGGATGACAGCGAGAACGTCGCTTCACCCACGTCAGCCGCGAGTCTACAAAAACAGCAGGCAGCATTGCGGACATTCTAGCTATGGATCAAATTCCATTAAGATTGAGTTGTATTGTATACATTTTTCTTTGTTTTCATATGGGTATATATTCATGATAGACAGTAACTATCTAACTGTATCTAACTGCAACATCGCTGTAGATCAAGGTTACCCAACATTACCTAATTAGAGGCTGGCAAATTAATGCAATTTATATATACATCATTTTATGTACATTTTTGTAATTTTTCCTGTTCACCCACCAAACAATACCAAACACGGAGATTGATTCACGTGAACATGAGGATTGTGAGGACTTAATCGCATTTGATCAACATTAAAGGCAGGCATATGGCATGGGTTAAAGTTGAAGGTACTGTTTCCCCTTGACCTTGCATGATTTTGGGGTAATTTTGTTTGGTGCTTGACTCTTTTTTATTGGCAAATCAAATTTGACATATTTACAATATTTTACAATCAGTTACATACATAAGGTTTCGGACGTTCATTTTCTAATTACCAATCCTTTGGGCTTAGGCTGGCTGATTTAGTTTTGGGTGCGAAAAGTCGCTGATTGCCCTGAAAAGCCGAAAGAGAGGAATGAAGTCGAAGTCGACATCCCTCAAACAGCCTTGAAGAAACAGCATGTTCACAAGCCCGATTAGCAAGTATTCCAGGTTCCTACCTTCCATTTCCGGACAGTCAAGTGAGTCAAGTGTTTCCCCCATTTTTGCCACTTACAGCCCCCAGTTTGTTGGTGCAACAGAGTTTCACCCCAAAGAAATCGCTGATTTTAACAGCATCTCAGCATCCCCTAGTCAGGGCCAAGTGAAGCTGCGGCTTAGAAGGCCCCAGTGGCGCAGGGTGGAACTGGCGCCCAAGGGACAAAAGCTGGGCCTGGCCCTCACCCGGCGGCAGGACATGAACACTGGGATATGGATACGTCATGAACATGTGAATATTGTGAATGTGTACGTCCTTTCGAAACTTTGGGTCATTTTGCTGCCGAATAGAACATGATAGAACATGTATAACATGTGTTTGAATATCCAATGGTCTGATCAATCGTCCTCTGACTTGAGATATGCGGGCTGGCTAGGCACATCACAACTTCCCGATATACTAACTTCCAAGTTTAGAACCTACAAAGTTCCTATACGGTGGCCACCTGCTGACCTGCAAAGGTTTTTTCTACTCCATTCAATTCCGTTCAGTGTTCATGATTCCATGTTGATTTTCCAGCTAAGTCGAACAACAGTTTGAAGATGAAGCGCCCAGCCATGGCCATCATGGCCCCGCTCACCAGGAATCCAACAGCATCTTGGTCCGGAAGGTGGAACTGGATGGCTTCGTTGCCCAAAGTGGCATCCGGGGCCAGGCGGCCGCGTCCTATCGTTGGTGGATTTTTGATTGCAGGTCTCAGGGAAACCCACAGAAGAAACATGAAAAAACATAGAAAAACGATCCAGTTACACTTTGGTTTTAATTTAACATAGCCATGGACAATTACAAATTTCTGGATGATTTACTTATTATAGATTGCCAAGTTTAATTAATGGCTATGCCAAATAAGGATACATAGGATTATCATATTTTGAAAAGTTAGTAAGGATGCGTGTCCGTGTTCTTTTTCTCGCAGCAAGCCTTTGTGACCAAAATTATTTTTATATGGCTCATTCACTTACTTGCTGATCAATCAATGGGTAATGTAATCCAATTTTTATATATCATGATTAACCTGAAGGTTGGTATAACCTATGAGAACCCAGTTAATCAGATGGGTCATATATAGATATATAAATATTTTATATCCCCTTGTAATCCAGTTAACATATAGCTTACGCTATGGTTATACCACGTTATACCCTCACCCTTTTTACGTTACGCAACAACCTTAGTGGCCCATCGGATCATCCATCGATAGGAGACCTTGCGTGTGGACGACTGCATCGTTGCGGTGAACGGCGTCAAAGACGATGTGGCGCAGATGGCCAAACAGCTGGTCGCCAAGTCGCTGACGTTGGAAGTCTGCACCTATTGAGGCCACCGAAAAACGTGGAGATTTCACCAACGATACTGATGTGAAATTGGGATGTAGAACCTACTAAGGATGTGGTGTTTTTTTTGGATGATGTTGATTTTATGATTGGGCTGTTTGGCTTCTTACTTACAATTTTGTAAAATCAGGCATGTAGTTTTAGATGACCTCTAAGTTCATGTTAAATGAAATATTCATACAGCATTTTTTCAGTAAAATTAAGCTTACACGTTAAGCAATGATTCAAAAAAGGTTCAATAAAATCACAACTGTTAAGTCCACATCGGTTTTGATTTGACTTGACTTAATCCAATCTCAAACTAAATCAAAATTGATGTTAAACAAAATCTAATTTAATTGCCAATTAAGTCCAAATCAATTTTCTTGAACTTAGGCTCATCTTGAACTTTCAGTTTAAAAGCACGCTGATCACGCTGTAAACGGTTTAATTCTATTCAATTCAAAATGATTCTGTATGCTAGTGATAGCATTATGGGTATGAATGTTAAGTTATATATTGTTGTTATGTTGGCTGGGAGCTGCTTTCCTTGATTCTGCACTGGTTTTAAGTGTTAATGGATTTTTCCGGATGCCACCAAATTTGACAGTGATCCAACATTTGTTCAAGATTGTTCAAGCATGGTCTAAATGTAGTTGTGATTAAATTAGAAATGCGTTTAGTTTAGGTTAAATTTAAACTTGAATCACGTTCAAGTAGCAACTAATTTAGAATCACTATAACATAAATTGAACGATTAATTGATGCTTAATTGGAAACTTTAAAGCATCGAGTAACCATTGTTGAGGTCACATTTAGATTCATGATGGTTAAGGGACTAATTAATATGTGGAGTTTTTACCACTCCAAATTGAGAACAATATAACTAACATTTATGTATATATAATCATAATTAATTATATATATATTTATTTATATATAATATAATATATATATATATATATATATATTATATTATATATTATATATATATTATATTATATTATATTATATTATATATAATATATTATATATATATATATTTATATATATATATATTTATATATATATTATATATTATATTATATATATTATAATATATTATATATATATGTTGTTAATTATGTTTACTAATACAACCAGCAGCAATGGGAAGATAAGCAATTAAGGCAGCCATATTTTGAGACGATGAAACCACCCACTGGGATGATGTGTTGGGGCAAGCTTTCTGTAGAGAAAAAAAGGCCACGTCACGCTTCAATCGAAAAGAACATCAGAATACATGTGCAGTGTGGAGAGCAGTTGCCATTTATATCCATGAATACATGTGTGTATATATATTGAGAGAGAGAGGGAGAAAGTGTGTGTGTGTGTGTTTTCTGCAAGTCGCTATTTTATTTTGATTGGGCATCATCGGTTTATGATTGAATATGACATTGCATCCCTGACGGGAGTTGGTGAGCATGACGGCAACTTATTTCCTGAGTTTGTTCTGTTTTTGAGCAGGGCGGAACCTCCCATGGTCGCAGGTAGCAGCCTCTCCAACCACGTTGACATCAGGTTTTTTCACAGCTGATGTGCTGTGGTGAAGTTTGCGTTAAGACCGCTAAGACAAAAACATGAAGAAGAGAAAATGATGAGAAATGGACTTACTGCCGGGATGCGTCTTGGAACCAGAAAAATCAAGGAACATCAAAAGAAATATGATACGTTGTAAAAACATGTAAATATATTTGTGTATATATAAACACGTATTTACAATTTGACATGTATATATATATATATATTATATATTATATACACATTATGTATAGGTAATCTATAAACATGTATGCAGGAAAGATCCTGGTGCCATCAATGTCTTGCCAATGTGATACCCATGTTCCAGCTGTTCAGTGCATGATTCAGTGCCCCGTTTCCCTGCCAACCTCGGTTGACTCTGCCAACGTAAATCACTTGGACCTGGATCATCTGAACCTATTGGACTTATGTCTAGTCGATATCTCTACATTCCTGGATCCTGTATGATCCTGTCACATTGATGCCCCAGGACATAGAAAGAACATGAAAGAACTGTTGCATCCAGGCCCTTCCAGGACGTTTTTTGTTGGCAACCGTAGTACTAGACCTGGTGCCGTATGGCTGAGGTCAAGCCAAATGGTATGACCACATTCCACATAATTTCAGGGGCCATCAATGGTATCCAAGGTCGCTGAATGGAAGAGCCATTCATGTATGATACACCGAATTGAATATATTGAATTCGCTGCCTTTGGAGTCACATAGGACTTGAATGTTCGGTGCTGAATCTCCGTTTGCATGACCACCAATGTTGTGATCGTTGCATTTCTGGCCGCTGGACCAGGGCATCTGGTCAAGCTGCAAGCCATAGCTGCATTTCCGGAAGAATTTGTGAACAGCAGCTGGTTTTTTTCATGGTGTATCATGCATGTGGCATGTGCATTCTAGAAATGAAAAGGGCCGCCTAGTAGAACGAGCATTGAACGGCCGACATGTTGGGATGATTGACATTGGACATGGTCTATTTTCCGGGCTTTGCAGCAGACTTGGAGCAGAGCTGGCTAAAAATACGAGCTACAATAGGTTTGTCCGAAATGTTGAGCTGTGAGCAAATTCACATCGAAGGGAGTCGAATCGAAGAGTGACCACATAAGACAAGGTGAATTGACGCACTAGAAATCCCACAAACTTAAGGGCCATCAGGGGCCACTTTTTGGATGTGCAATCAACCCACCTGATCCCACTATGGCCCCACGGCACTTGGCGACTGAGTTTCAAGGGCTGCCCGTCAGAGGGAATCTTCTCTGGCTGGTACAGCTGTGCGCCCGAGAACCGCGACTTCGAGTTCCGAAGGCGCTTAGCGGAAACGTTTGGGAGCCCCAGGGGTGCCTAATGGTGCCTAATTGGGCGTGGTTGAATCGGGATACAATTTAAGGAAGTCATGTCAAATGATTACGGTTTGGGACATCCCAATAGATGATCCAATGCGGATGATGAGAACCCTGACTGGCCGCCGCCGCCTTGCATGGCATGGGTTCAAACAGATGGATACCTTGAAACCCGGGAGACCCAATGGTATACAATTCCAATAACCAACCATTGGAAATCATGTTCCATCGTCCCAAATGGGAGTATACCCAAGTTATCCCAAGTTCATAAACAACTATTGGGGGTGCTTTATTATATTGGCCTTGCCGGTTTGCCACATTTTTGGAACGATGATTCGAAGGGTGAAGATTGCTGAATTGTTACATAATGCAGCCAGATATCTAGCAACTCGCGTTGGGAAATTTCCCATTTGTAGATGGAATGCCAAATATTGATGAATATGGCGTGTTCAATTGTCAAATCAAATTGCTTGGGGGGTACGGAAAGTCATTACGTTTTCCGAATCTGAATTTGCTGTATATTTTATGAATTTGAGAGCTTACACATTGGCAATCAAGCATGGCAACTGAAATGCCCCCATATGACAGCCGGTTTATAGTATGTACTTAAATATACTTACAAAAGTTGGTATTTCATGTTATTTCTGTATAATGGAATTGTGTCAGTTCCGGTCCACCATCATAACACCAACGGATTCTGCACAAGTTGGACATGTTTTCTAGATGTACTGCGCAGTTCTTCTCGTGGTATCAAATAATGCCTTCCCGAATCCTCTTGAACTTGTTCTGATTCAAGTGATGTGCTTTGTTCAAGCATGAGTAAACCATAGTAAACCAATATAATGTTGAAACGGGGAATTACAAGAGGACAAATTTCCATGATTTTCCGGGATGGACCCCTTGCACTGAGCTACGGCTACTATGACTCCAAGATCATGGCGGTAACCAAAGAGCCGGTCCCAAGCTCAGAGTTTTTGAAAGGTCTAGAGGCGGTTCCATGCCGCTGGTTCCATTGAACAATGGCAAGATATCGCAAGATATGGCAGGATGATGAGATATGATGAATATATATATATATCAAATGTTTAGAACATATTATAGTGCACTTACTAAATGTAATGCTAGCACTGATCCTTTGCGCATATGTATCGGTCTTTGTTCATTGTATGCATATACGTAAGATGCAGATGCACCTGCGCGATGTTTTTTTGTCAAAACGTTCTTCGCATACCCAAGTGCTCCATGTACAGTATACAATTATATATACCTTCATCTACTGACAGTTACCCCAAATATAAATATACCCTTAAAATAAAGGTCCATATGCACATGAGCATCATAAGATTCTTAACTTGGATCAATTTGAATCTGATACAGTTGCAGTAAGGTTATGTTTTCACAGCATTTCCCCATGATTTCGCCATTTGTTGCTGCTGAACAAACCCTATGTTGGCCTGAAATCAGGACATCATGTGGTGGACGGGCCTCACCGAGCCACCCGGGGAGTCTGGGATGCGTTGCGGGGGGCGTTGGATAGAATTGCAGATGTATAGGTGATACCCTCTGGTAAACTAACATAACTATGGAAAATCATCATTTTCAATGGGAAAATCCACTATAAATGGTCATTTTCAATAGCTATGTTAAATTACCAGAGGGTATATATTATAGGTGATATACCCTCTGGTTATGACTAACATAGCCATGGGAAATAGATGGCCCATAGAAATAGATGGTTGACCGTTCTTAAAAATGGGTGGATCTTTCCATGGCGAACTGTAACAAATAACCAGATGGTATATATACTGTATATATATATGACAATGTAGTGCAATTTTTGAAGCGTCATATTTAGCACAATAAAGTATAACATATGTAGCACTGTATGATCTATGCACCTATACACATTGTACATGTTCAAATAGATATATATATATAATGTTGGTAACACAATAATAAACCACCCATTTGGGAATGCTTGATACCACCTTGTTTCATGATTAATGTTGGTAAAACAATAATAAACCACCCCCCAATTTCACCATTTTTATAGGTGATATCAAGCATTCCCAAATGGGTGGTTTACTTTTGTTTTACCCACATTATATATATATATATATTTGAACATGTACCGTGTGTATAAGTACATAAATCATACAGTGCCATATATGGTTTATTTTATTTTGCTAAACATTGCTTTATATTGCACTACAGTATATCTGTATTGCAATTATACATATGTTTTTTTTAATATATTTACACGCATGTGGAGATGTGTCAGGGCAAGGAAGAACATTTTCTTTTGGGAAATATTTTTCAGAAGTGACATCTTGGGAGCAGGTACGTCTATCAGGAGTAGAAGTGGATAGACACCTTGGCCAAGTCTCACTGCGTTTGACCCATTGGATCATGTGGTGACATGGTCTTCGATTGTCCCTGACTTTCGGTGGCCAATTTTATATTCTCATGTTGTTGTGTTCGTTGGTTCCTGTCTTGGACTTGAAGATCATACTGCACGGCATTGCTGGATTCCTTCAGTGGATTTGGGGGTGCATTTACAGGAACACCCCTTGTATTTCACGGCCAAAACATAACAATATTATTTGATTTTTGATGACAAATGTCTAAATCGCTTTGTTTCAAATTAGGATACCCCACGTTTTGATGTTTCGGCATGAGGGTGTCTATATAAAGGTGGTTCTATATCTCCGGTTTATCCCTGTTCCAATTAGTACCGGAAATCCCTGTTTTCGTTCGATCTCCCAATGGACCACAGCTTCAGGACGTCTTGGATTTGCTGGAATTCTTCATCAGCCGTTTCCAAAACTGCGACGAGGCGGCTGGCCTTTTGAGAGATGGTTTGCATATTTGAGGATTACTCCGAGTTGAAAGTGCTTGGCTCCGGACAACTTTTTCAGAGGTGGTTGCGCCATGAAATTATACCCGAAACAGCCAACGTGCCCGAAGATGGCGCAACCCTACAGTACATGTGCAAAATGCACAAAATTGCGCCATCTACCCCATTTTAAATTTAAAATCATTCTTTCGGGAAATGATTTTTTGGTCATCAAAATTTTGATGAAAAAGGGCTCGGCCGGTTGAAGTCAAGTTTTGAAGGGAAAAAACAATCATGTAAAATAGATGGCGCAACCACCTGGGACAGTGCCATCCAGTTGCTCTTGAAAAGTCTTGCAAACAATGTCCCAAAAGGGAATAACCCTACTGCCACAATAGATCGCACCAATTCTTGAACCAATCCCTAAAACCTGGGAATACATGGCGCAATCGGCGCAACCCCCAAAAGGGGCTGTGCAGAAATGGAAGCGTCTACAATAAAACAGAATAAAACCATCAAAATACTGCGGGAATAGATGTTCCATTCCCACTGCAAACCAAGCCAAACCTAAAAATACAGGAATAGATGGCTGACTGAAAAGGCCGGATCCCCAAGAAATCTACCAAAACTTTGTGGAGAACATGCAAACCCAACCAAACCCCAAAAAGGCAGGAATAGATGGCACAACCCCAAAAGGGGCTGCAAGCCACCTTAATACATTGCCGCAATCCCAAAAAAGGGTGCCAAGTCCAACAACAAATTGCTGAAATTGCAGGATTTGCAGAAAATCCACCAAAACACCACAGGAATAGACGGGAACACCTGCAAACCCAAACCCAAAAATGCAAGAATAGACGGCGCAACCCCCTAAAAGTGGCTGCAAATCACCTCAAAACCTAGCTGAAAAGGCGGGATCCCTAAGAAATCCTCCAAAGCACCGCGGGAATTGGTGCCGCATTCCTGTGGCAAGAGCTGCAAAACCAAACAAAACCCAAAAATGCGTAAAAATGCAGGAATAGATGGTGCGATGTCGCAAACCCCAACTTGGAGACATTTCAAAGGTTTTGCATGGTCGCCAGTGGGAGCAACATTTAAAACAAACATCAAACATCTCGATTTCAGGTTTGCGAGATTCTTGGCATGGATGGCGCAACCAACTATGAAACGGGGCAATGAGATGTCACGCCCTTTTGAGGTGTCAAAATTCCAAAAGTCGGCGCCATCTTTAAACTTTACGCGCACTTTCGTAGTTGGCAGGGCCATCTACTCTCACCCCGGTGTATTTATAATTGGGATTAATGTGGGTAAAACAATAATAAACCATCCTCAATCACCATAAATAGGTGGTATGAACCATTCCCAAATTGGTGGTTTATTATTGTTTTACCGACATCGCCATGATTTTCCAAACCGGAGTTTTCTGGCAAGATGTTGTTTGTTGTTGAATGAAGGGGATTAATGAAGATATACGAACACACTGAGTTGGTTTTAAGTTGGGGGTACTCAGGGCACCTCTGGTTATTATGATTCGATTCATCATTCTACTAATCTCCGGCTTCACTATTCTTGATACGGGTCCATTATGTTCGTGACTCCATGACCCACCTTGGGCGACTAGCGGAACTATACCAATCCTGAGGATGCTACTTGCTTCAAAGTCGTTTCTTATGAATCATTGGTATTAGTTAACTTGCATTCCCAGAGGATCCATGTATGGAATATTTACCTACATTGACCCCTAAAGTAAAATAAATCCCAATGTAGGTAAATATTCCATACATGGATCCTTAGGGATTGCTTTGGTGTCTTTAGATGTCAGCCAAAACAAGTTTTTTTTTTGGTCGCCCTTCCCTTGTTTCTGCCAGAGTTTGGCGAGGCCTTTCGAAAGATCGTGAGCACTTCCGACACCAAATCTCAACTGATCACCTTGCGTCCCCTTGGCCTGGTCTGGGCACTGTAAAATAGCCTCAAATGGGGTCCAAATGGATACAGGAAAGTTGAATCTGTATGAATCTATGTATCATTGCTTGAAACTCGAGGGTGCGAGGGTGTAAGCATTTTGATCGTTTTTTGATCGTTTTTTTTTTTAACTTTAACCTCGGGGGTCAAGCCGCAAAAAGACCGGCAGGAACGACGCAGGTGACCCAGGCAAACATAGGCAAACAATTTTGGCTCGGCTCAGGTGTGTTTCAAACAGCTTTGAGGACCATGGAGTGTGGCAAGTTCAAAGGCAGGGAACTCAGGTCCTGCCGTTTGCGGAGAACTGGGAGAACAGCATTTTGGGACATCTTACGTGGCACACATGCGAGTGCGTTTTAAAAAATGGTATGCACCAATTCTCCTGTTAGAGAGAATATTTCATTCTACTGATGAAGCATTATCTTCATCATTATTTTCATCATTATTTTCTTGAAGTATTGAAAGGTCACGTGTTGGTGCGGACCCCCCAAAGTCATGGACGCCAACTAGCCACGTGTTGGCGCCATTTGGCGGTGCCAGGTGAGGATGAGACCAAGCGATTGCAGGCCATTTTTCGATATCTGGATCCCGGGGGTGCCTTGGTTCATGTGATGTCGCTGGGGCCGCTGGGGCTGGTGATAGGTTGACCTTGAAAAGTTGGAAACCTGGACATGGTGAAAAACTGCATCCATAAGCAACTGGTGGATGGTGTTTTCCGGGCACACCTGTGAATTGTGCGATCAAAACAACAACAATTCGACAAGCAGTGGAACAATGGACTTGATATGTTTATTCATCATTCTTGCTTATGCATCATGGCAATTAGCATGTGAATCGAATATGATTTATCACATGGTGGTGCACAATATCAATGAACCCTGGATCACTGATTCATTCCAAATCTGAGTTGACTTTCTCTAAGCGGATTTATCAAACAATAGGAACAGGGAGATAGATTTAATCCAACAGTTTGGAAAACCATGGGCAACCATTTCCCGCCTTTCTCCCCTGTCCTGGAGCCAAAGTGTTGCGCCATGATACTCGTATCCCCATGATTGGTGCTCTGAAAACCATTTTTTTTGAAGGGTTTCAGTGAGATTTTGGCAAACTCATTGTAAATTCCTAATCTTGGAACAACCCCAGTTTTTTTCCGGAAAATCATAGGGGCATGGGCCCCCTTCAAATCGAGAAATCCTTTGATGTTCCGCCGAGGGGAAGGCAGTATTTCCCTAGACGAATGGCGAGTGCTTGGGCAGCTGTGGAGCGAATTTGTGGGGGCCGCCCAGGATGTGATGAATGATACTGGAAGCATGGAGTTATATAAACAATTATATATGGCATATATATTACAATATATTACAATAAATCATAATTTGATCATAAATCTAAGATTATATCTATCACTTACCGGCAACAATAGAGATTGATAAGAATATCATTGGCGTATATATGTACTGCACACATATCATCTCACATATCTGTCCGGACATTTGTGCCAAAAAGATACATCATGACAAGTAGTTGAAAAACATGATTCTAGCTGGGACTTTTTGGTGCGTTGAACTTCTTTCAAATGAAGAAATATATATCATTCAATTCAGTGTGATGTCAACCTAGCCACATTTTCATCATTTTCCAAGAAATGAAGACAGGACATGACCGGACCACCCTCGATGGGAAAGGAACGGTCAATTTTGACCCCTCGGACGCTTCAGGATCTCACCATCCGCGAATTCGTCCAATTCCTGACCATCGCCTTCGGAGAGGCCCACATTTCACAGGGATTTTGGCTGGACATTGGCGAGACACCAACGACCATGAAAAACCATTCAAATGCTGCAAAGGCATTCCGGTTGTGATTCATAGTAACTAGCCTCCATACCAGACTTTGAAGGAGGAATAACATGGAATAACATAGGAAACCCCACAGTTTAGATGCAAAAAAACTATCAAAAAAACATCAGAAACAAAAACCGTCAAACACCATTAAAAACCATGAAGCACATTCAAAAACAATCAAGTATGATCCAAAAACCCTCAAAAACCAGTGGTTTCCTGCAGATTTCCCCACCCAAACCAGTCCAGCCCCCATCCAGGATTTGCATGACGCCTGGGACGCCTTGGACGATGACGCTTGGGGCCGAAACTGGCAACGTTTGGGGTATGGATCCACCGGAAAACATTGACATATGAACAAAATGTGAAGAAATATGGACATGATATATCTAATATGTAGTTTGTTTGTAATTATATTTAATTATAATTAATTATATATTTGTATTATATCTAATTGTATGTATCTATCTACCTATCTAATATATCATATATCTAATATATCTAGTTATCTATCTCATATATCATATATCTTATCTAATATTATCTATCTAATATTATCTATCTAATATTATCTATCTATCTATCTAATATTATCTATCTAATTTTATCTATCTAATATTATCTATCTATCTATCTATCTATCTATCTATCTATCTATCTACCTATAATAGCTCTATAATTATTTGTCATTATTCGCACATAATCTATACAGTATTTATATTTGTATGGACAGAAATAGTGTTCCCAATGACAACCGCAATTTTGAGATATGTCTGGGATGTATTTTGAATAATTTTCATACAAACCCAATCACACCCATGTCAGATGTCAGAAACCCTCGGAAGTCTGTGCAAAGGATTGGAATGAGGGTCGACCAGGTTTCATCAACAGGGATGCCCCCTGGTCAACATACAAAAAGCTATTGAACCATGGCCATTTTGTAGTTGATTTACCCATTAAAAATGGTGATTTTCTATAGTTATTGTTAGTTTGCCAGAGTCTATCATAGATTGTCATAGTCTCTAGTATGTTACATATCTATCAATCCCTATTTTTATGATTAAGCCTCCGTATCTAACGGTGGTTTGGGTCCCTTTTTTGGCTGGGAACCTGTCTGACACCCGGGTGGAACAATTGGGATCCCAGGATGGGAGTGGCTCATTGTCAGAGGAGGAGTGGTTTGATGCGGCCGGGGAGCCATGGCGATTTTTCCAGCCGCTGTGGACCTGGAAGTGGAACAAGCCTGCATAGCATTGTTTATCATTGGAATGCATCTTGAAGTTTCCTAAGTCATGGGGGTACCCCTCAAATTCATCCAAGTTCTCCATTTTCAATAGGATTTTACATGAAATTCACCATCCGGCTCTTGGGGTACCTCCATGTATGGAAACCCCCAAATGGCGCCGTAGAAATCCTGTGGGATGGAGCTCAAGCTGGAGCCAGGTCGAAAAGATCGGCTACTTTGGTCCTGCAAGGCCCCATGCATGGTGAGTTCTTTATCCCGGCCA
>Ga0126342_10004007_pt1 | contig 24784 bp, 25 predicted proteins | sample Cyp1metagenome_FD_92528 | JGI IMG/M metagenome (GOLD analysis project Ga0126342, IMG submission 92528) | Coral microbial communities from Lord Howe Island, Old Settlement Bay, Australia - Cyphastrea 1 metagenome | ecosystem: Host-associated > Invertebrates > Cnidaria > Coral ...
ATATATATTATATATGTGATATATATATATATATATGATATATATATATATATATAAATGATATATATATATATATGATATATATATATGATATATATATGATATGAGATATGTATATATATATATATTGTGCAGCGTCGGCCAGCCCCCTCACCCCCCGCCCAATGGGGAGGGGTGTTCAGTCTTGCTTCTTATGGTTCTCCCCCTCCCCCTGTTGTATGTATTGTATTGCATTGTATTGCATGGTATTGTATTGTATGTTATTGTATGTATGTTTGTATTGTATTGTAGTGTATAATGTATTGTATTGTATTGTAGTGCATAATGTATTGTATTGTATTGTAGTGCATAATGTATTGTATTGTATTGTATTGTATTGTATGTATGGTATGGTGTAGTATGTGTTGTATGGTATGGTATGATATGTACGTAGGTTTGGTATGGTATGGTATGGTATGGTATGGTATGGTACAGTATGTATGTATGCATGTAGGTAGGTTCCGGGGCATCATCTGGGGACCCATTGCATGGGAGGGTGGGAACACGGGACACGGGACAATATACATATATATATATATATACAATTATATGCTATATATATATGATTACATCATATATCTGACTATATTATTGTATATGATTGATATGACAATGTATGATCATAATCATATATATATGTGATTATACATGACTATGCTTGACTATATTGATTCTTTACATATCATATTGGTGGTTTTAACCATCTTGAAAAATACGTTAGTCAATGGCAAGGATGACATCCCATATGTGAAATGGAAAATAAAAGCCATGTTCCAAACCACCAACCAGGTAGTAATGTATATATTTAATATCATCGCCACCATAATAATACAAAATATTGATTCTTTACATGTGATTATAAATTATAAATTACTATATGAACATTATTAAACATATCAGATCCACATGAACATCATCAGTGGAAGCCACCAAGCCACCGCTCGATAGGCGTTGCTGAGTTCCCGAGGACGCGCCATGGCTGGATGCGCTCAGGTGAATGGATTGATATGGCTGAAAAACTCCTCTTAAATGGATATAAAATAGGAAATTTAGTGGTTTTTATATCCATTTAAGAGGTTATAAATGATATTAAAATTTTAAATGTTTTCAAACCTCTTAAATGATGAAAATAAATTGGGCTTTGGAATATCTTCAATCAAATCGAAGTGAATGGATTAATGGATTCGGATTGATTTTGTGTTTAAAACTCAGATTATTGGGGTGATCAGTGGGGTACAATCCATCAACCCCTTAATGGGGAGAGGGAAATGGTATGGGATATACATAAATATATATATATATATCTATTATACATCACCACCAAAACGATATCATCATTCTGATATTTGGGTGTGTTTGACAATGGGGTCTACCCCCAATGGCATTGTTTGAAAGGGAACATCATGATTAACCTGCCTCTCGACAAACCCGAAAAAGAGAAGCCCGAGTGGGCGAACCAACATGTTGGCAATGCACATGCCTTGTTGCGCTCGAATTTAAGCCAGCACGTCGTGGTATCCCAAGCAAAGCACATGTTGGATTGTTCCGGCTACTGACGAACTCATATGTGATTCACGCTTATAGTCAAACTGCATCTAGCCAGCGATCTCAGCTAGCAACATGTCTGTTCCCTGGAGGTTGCTGCATGGAATCATCTTTTCACATCTTTGAGCAAATGAAACGCTCAAGCGCGGAAGTTCGCATCAGGTGATTGGCGCCAACCCTCTGCGTGTCTTCTGGAATTCCAACGAGCACAGTAGCACATCTGGTGTTTCTCGGGGTCCAAAAGCAGATGATCGAGATTTCATTGCCGTTACCAGACCTTAGCAATTCTTTTTACCACTTTGGGTGCCTGAGAAATCCACCGGACCCTTACATGGACTGTATGTTTTTTTCAAACCTGGCTGGAAACCCTGTTGTTTTCATTGGGAACATATGCTTAAATGGACAAACATGGATGATATTTCATTCCTGCGCTTCACTACCAAAGGGCAATTGGGGGGTCTCACCATTTTAGTAGCACACCATCACATGTTGTGGATTCCAATGGGAAAACATCATCCCGTTTGAGCCTAGCAGCAATAGCCACCGAAACCATCAACATCCATCAACATCCATCAACATCCATCAACATCCATCAACATCCATCAACATCCATCAACATCCATCAACATCCATCAAAATCCATCAACATCCATCAACATCCATCAACATCCATCAACATCCATCAACAATAACTTCTGGACAGTCTGGACCAGTCGCTTCAATATCTCAAATATCCACATTCTTTGCTTTTCAGCCAGTGCCAGTGCGCCCCAATTCTTTCTGTTCACTACCTCAAAGAATCGTTTAAATTTTGAGGCGCCAAAATCGCCTCCCAGTCTGAGAAATCCCCCACTGGAAAAAGAGCCATATCTGAAAAACGTATGGCATATATCATTTATATCATATAAATACTAGGTGTAAATACTAGGTGTCATTGATAATGAAAAATAGTAACACGCATACTATATACATACTACTACACTACTACTACAAATAACAATGCTAATGCTAATAACTCTAATACAAGTAGAAGTAGTATTCATACAAATCAATGTATTATACATATATATATATACATATGGATATTGGCCAAAAACCTATTGTTATCATGTTTTTCTTGAATCAACATCCATTGGCCAGCTACCCCATAGGGTACCTAAGGGTACCTATCAGCGCCACCTCGTCCAAGATCAAACTCTTCATGCTGCCAGGAGTGCCCTGGCAAATTTCCCCCGACATGGGAGAGTGATCCTTGACCCGTAGAACATCGCCTAATATGGAAATATCACATAGCTATGGAAAACGGCCATTATCCTTTACAGGACTTTATAGATGTTTCGTCTAAGAAATGATGATTTTCCATACCCATAGGATCCATGTATGCTATATATGGTAACATTTACCATCAATATACCCCCAATGTTAGCATATATACCATACATGGATCCTATGGGATATGTTAGATCACCATAGCGTAGTCCTTCAGAACCGTCATTCCATTTTTCACCATTTTTGACGATGCACTGGGCGCAAAATCTCACCCTTTTTTTCATATCACCAGCTGAGTCGGGATGCCCACCTCATGGAAAAAATACGAAAACTACCCCAGTATACCAATGAATCAAGGCCATACAGCTAGCAGTCTTGACTAGTATTGCCTAGATATTGCCTATATATCTGGTTGGTGGTTGAGCCTGCCCCTCTGAAAAATATGACAGTCAGTTGGGATGATGAAATTCCCAATATGGAAAGTCATAAAAGCCATGTTCCAAACCACCAACCAGATATTGCCTAGAATTTCCAACCAATTCTTTTATCCACGGACACCAGGATGTTGCTATCAACTCCCCCAACTGATCGGCACCGGTGCGGCGCTCGGAGCCAAGAAAGGGCTACCTGGCGCGACTGGGATGACTGGGGAATCCAACGAAAAATCTGAATTGAAGGGATAGCTGAGATGGATTTAGATGATTTTAGAATATTTTAGATGTGTTATGATGTTTTTTACTGTTGGAATACTTCAGGAGGAGCTTTGTGTTTATGTTTCTTGAAAGCTTTACAAAACATCCATCTCGGTCAACTGCGGATCACATTTCCAAGTAGGTTTCGTGTGGCGGGTATGGGACGGTCAATTATCACCCTCTTTTCAAATCAATAAGAGTTTAATGCTTTCGGAGGGTGGAAATGCGACCGCGGTATGAAAAGCTTCATGCTAGGATTCTAAGGGGCAAGGGTGTGCAGAAGGAGAAACCAAACATGTTTACTGTCGGAAGCTCAACAAACGCAATTCTTGTCCTACCAGTGTGTATCCCACTGGATTCCTCATTGCAGGCTGTTCCAGCTCTACGTTAAGACTAACCGAAATATCTGACATTCCTGGATCATCATCCCAAATTTGCTTCGACATACAAGCAATCATATTCAAGACACCAACCACAGTATTCCCAGTCGTCAGATGTGCGTTGGAAAGGACTTGGAGTAAACCTCACAGCCTATCAAGACTATCAAGGCCGCCCGTAGTTTCTTACTCCTCAAAACTTCTTCAATGGGCCTTGCTTTTTTGATTCGATCATATTGCTATAATGAGAATGTATGGCATCATCTTTCTTTTTTTATCATCTTGCTGGGTGTGATCCATACAATACAATCACAATACGTATGTATATATAATATCATGTATGTGTATATATATATATGCATATATCAATTCGGTCCAATATATGATCCTATCAATAATAGTAAGCATTAACAACACAACATACACATATAATTCATAGTCATACTAAGAACAAGTGGTGTTTTCTTGAAGTAGGGGACTCCCACAACCATGTGTCTCAATACTAAAATTGTCTAATGTTGGATGATTTGGGGCATGTTAGAAAACCTCCAATTAATACAATGAGTGATAAGAAAAACACCACACTATAACAACATATAACAACATATAACAACTACAGCATGTACATTTATAGCAATCAACATAATCAGCTTCCCTACCCAACCAAGGTTTACAGGGGCAATGTACAGCTGGGTCTTTTGGGATCAGCTGTGCTTCCCAACAGAGACCCTGACTGATTGGTTGGGGGGTTACCCTCTGGTTATGAGTAATAGTTAAGTTTTTATTAGGTAAGCCATCTATTTCAATGGGCCATCTATACCATGGCAAACTGTGAATGTCATAGCCAGATGGTACTGCTTCAAACATCAAGAATCAATACCGTACTTTGTTCTGAACAACCCTCTACCCTCCCTCAAGAGAGTTTTCTATGATTTCTTCATAACGATTACAGCAGTGATTGAGATCCGTTGTGAATCATTGAGATCAAATCTGGGCATCAAGAGTCTCTCTGCTGCTTTTTTTTGCGGCAAAAACTGGCCGTGAACGCCGGTCCGGCTCAACCGGGGACGCTCGATGTCCGAAACGACGACGCACGACACGACGTCGAAACGCGGCGTCGGTGAAAACGTGAGGACCGTGGGGACCGTCGGTGAAAACGTGGGGACCGTGGGGATAAGGATGGCAAGGTTGAATGGGCAGGCCGTTTTTTTCACGAATATATTGACGTTTCCTGTTTTTTGAATCACTAATATTCGTGAATAAACAAGTCTTTGCTGATCTTTTCTGCATGTCACAATTCACAAACGTGTATACAGTGTATGCACAATAGGCACAACTCGCAGATCTGTCTTCAGGACGCGAAACTGCAAAAGTGCCCCACTGGTCACTGATGGGTCACTGGTCCATCATGTCACCACTCAGTGCGAATTCTGACCAAAGTTCTTGGACTTCCACTCTGAGTTGGATAAAACAAAAACGTCGGGCCATTCCAAAGGTGACCCGACCCTGTCCTTTGGGCGATATGGATCTGATAACTTCTTGTCTCTAAGCATTGCACGGTCTGGCAAAGACAAGAAAACAGGCTTATGAACCTGGGAAAAGCATGGAAAAGCATGGAAAAGGTACATCATTTTACATCAATTTCAATACACATCTGCTTTGGAAACAACAAACAATCTATACAGTTTTCATCCATCCCAGTAGGGTCACCTTTGAAGTGGCAGCAGATCAGCAGCAAGCTGATCAGCCTTTTTTTATCGCTCCCAAGGCTCCCAGAGTATCCCTTCCGGGAGCCAATTTGAATCACAGCAGAGAATTTGGGTGTCTGAAAATAGACGAAAATGCCATGAAAATGCAATGAAAATGCCATGAAAATGAAGAAACATATACCTATGGTCAGAGCAATTTGGCGTTCGATTGAGGGAAAAACTGAGGTTCAAATCCAGAATTGGGGCACCCTACTTGCAGACAAACCCGTTTGTTGAGTGACAGACCCCGACACGGCAGCATACGTCAGCTGTGTGTTTCAAACATGTGGCACGACCCCACTGAAAATGAAGGGCTAGAACATGCTAGAACTCAACAACAGGTGTGCCTTTTAACAGAAAACATGCCAATCTCAGCGGATTGCACACATTCTGCACTCTATATACAATTGGACCATGGCTTAGTATTGAAAACCATGGTGACTTGGGTCCCTTTTTACAAAAGAAACCACATGAAACCAGCGACACTTTGGGATTCCTAATCCCCAGATATGGGCCATATGGAGAAAGCAGGTTTTTCCAGCCAGATGGGCCATTGTTGTCCACCGAAAGGGCGATGATAAAACAAAACTTTGGAATCATCATGTATAACATAGGCTTTATGTGGGTTATAACTAATGAATCAAACATTTATAATTTATAGCTAAACAATAAAACAAAACGTCTATTAGTGGCTGCCACGTATAAATCCCATGAGAATCTTAAAACATCATGGGTTTTTGTTGGTGGAAAATCCCCATGGATTGATTCGATTGATGATCATCCCCCTGGGTGTTGAATCCAAGTGACCATGGATCCATGTTACCTATAGCTATTGAAAATGACATTCACATGAAATAACCTATGGTTTTTCATATGGTTTAATGATGGGATGATTTGCTGGGATAATGATGGGATAATTTATAGGGATATTGATGGATATACCCTCTGGTATTGACATTCACAGTTTGCTATTGCACATGTCCCAGTCGAAACAGTGGATTTACCCATTGAAAATGGTGGATCTTTCCATACTTATGTTAGTTTACCAGAGGGTACCTATAGCATTGTATAGCATGGTAGCCGCAGCTGTCGACTGTCATGCGATGTCACCTGCCGCATGTAGACTGCCGCATCGAGGGTCCCTCTGTCTTGTCGACCAAGCAAGGAATGATGCCAGGTACAGGATCACCTGCCTGGCATGAATTTCACCGTTGATCCCCAGCAACAGTTAGAGTTAGAGACTTCAAGTAACCCCGAGAAATTTTACCAAACATTATCGAACATGATAGCAAACTACCTTTCTTTGTGGTAAACCCATCAACTCCAATTGAGTGTTTGGCAACAATCCATGGTGAAACGATCTTCCACTCCAATCATGGCACAACAAAATCACTGATTTACTGAACACACCCAGATTTACCAACTTTACAATGAACACATAAAAACAACCACTGGCTGGGGGTTGAGCAATCTAGTTGCAAAGTGTCTCAATTCATGTCAATTCTGAAAGCTCCTCAGGCCCCAATTCAGCTTTCAGCTTTCATATATTACCACATATTACCACAGCTTTGTTGGTGATATCCAAGTCAGTAGTGCTGGTGGATGCAGACCCAATTTTCACCCTCTTGGTGATTTCCTACTTTTTGCCGGTCAAACATGTTTTTTGTTCGCTAGATACACGTATTTGATGATACAGTAATCTCATATAATCCCCATGTTTAGTTTTTGTACATGCTGATAATCTAACATAGCAATACCAATTCAAATCACCCAATAAATTTACTGTACACATTTATGTACACAGTGGTGTCATGTAGCCAGCTGGGTTCGATTGCTGAAGCGGAACAAGCACAGTCAATCCCATAGTCAATTCCGTCAACCCCCTTACATTTAATGGATCTTAATCCACAAATCAATGTATAATTGTAAATCTACAGAATTTCCATAACTTCGCCAAACATTAACATCCAAACAAATGATATAATACCAAATTCATTAAACCATCAACCATAATCAAAGAGTGAATCAAACATCATCAAACATCATCAAACATCATCAAACATCATCAAACATCATCAAACATCATCAAACATCATCAACCTCAAATTTCACCGTTTCACACATTTATGGAATGATTCATTGTGAATATATTGATTTTTCATCACTCACACGACTCACACATCCAATCTTTTCTGATGCTTAGTAGGGACTGATGGGATGTCTTATTCATATAGTTCCCATAGGTGTGGATTGGAACATTTCCCCATTCTCTACTAGAGTTACTATATAGTTACTACTATGATTCATTGGAATGGTTTAGTCGGAAACAAATCAACCGGAAACCATGTTTGTTTTTTTTACCATTAAATATGGTGGTTCCCTATAAAACAATCCAATGAAGGATTGGATCATATCATTGATCTAGTTACTAATGTGAGTAAAACAACGCCATAAACCACCCATGACTGGGAATGGTAAACATACCACCTATAAAAATGGTGATTTTGGGTAAATTCATGGTTTGTTACTTATTACTTTTTACATTATACTTAATTGTTAACTGCATTAATGGCTTTACATTATTACCCATTAATGGTATTATTGTTGTACCATGTTTTACCCACATCATCGTTAATTCAGATCTGCGAAAAAGTCATCGATCCAAAAGCCGCTGCGGTCGCGCCTCACACGACCCGCGCGTGTGAGAAGCGCTTCTGAAGCCGTAAACGGGTCGACCTGGCGAAGGCTGCGGCAAAATCAACGAGTTGAACAAGTGGTTGTTGGGGTAGTCAATAAATAAATAAAGTAAATAGATAAATTATACATCATCTGAATAATATGTATAATTTGAATATATATATATATATATGATATGTATATTGATATAATATGTCATCGACGATCTGATATGTATACATAACCAAAACAACATTGTCATAATGGGGAGTATTGATGGAATATGTGAATCATATTATTAATAATTTGATATTTGAGTGCGTCTAAATATGGGATAAACATATCACCTATTCTTGATATGTGGCGAAGATGGTCAGAAAACGATGGATTTAACAAGAACAAATCTTGTTTGTAACCAAGCATAATGCCGTTTGTTGGACAATGGGGGATATAGACACCTTTCATGAACTAGAACTGGGGGTAAAATCAACCATTTGATGCGGATATTATCGGGATATTCATAGGGACATGTGATGGGATATATATATATATATATGTATAACCATCATTGTGATATTTGGCTGTGTCTGACAATAGGGTATCTCCCGATATGACCATTCAGGGATAATGATTATATATGATTATTGACCAGTTGATGGAATCTCCCGATATGACCATTTATTGATCAGTTGATGATTATATATATGACCAGTTGATATATGATTATATATGATATTATGTTCAAAACCCTTGGGCCATTTTTACAATCCAGGGCCACCAGAGGCTTCTGTTGTAACCCTCCGGTCATCACACGTGGCCATGGGATTTCCCAGTGCCACGTTTGATTACAAGCCTCAGCACAAATCAAACACAGGACACAGCTACTAACTATACTAATTCATCTTCGTTTCAAAGAGATAACCCAGGATCTATCTATATATATATAATTTTATTGTGTATATATATATACATACATGTATGGGATGTTAAGCAACATGAATGGGAACATATATGTATATGTATATAAACACTACTTTGTTTATGGGAATCTAGACCCACCAGGCGCCAAGTCCACTCAGCTCAACTCAAGTCTTCTCTGGAAGTTCACATTTCAATCTGAGTCAATTCTTTGATAACCCAATGAACCCCATACCCAAATATCACTCCAAAATATCACAGCAATGTCTGAATGATTTGCCATTTTGGGTGATGATCCTCCCGACAAGCATCCCAGGTAGTTAGTGAGTAATAGCCATGGTATTACACCATTACATATGTACGTATATAAACTATGTTATATGTAATTCATATAGGAGATATACCACAGTCATGTATACCTAATCTTACAGTTCTTTGAACACATTGTTGATACTATATTCTATTCATATCTAGTATACTAACAAAATGTGTGTATGTATTTTATGGCCAAAAATATATAGAAACAGTAAAATCCAACTAACATAGTGATACTATACTACTGTTCTATCCTTTGGGGGGTTCCTATACATATGTATATATATATGATATATATATATGATATGGATATAACCTCTGCCAATTTGGCATTGTTATGGAAAATGACTCATTTAGTTCGATGATTTACCTAGCATATAGATCTTTATAAATAGTGGTTTCCAATAGCTATGTGAAATTATCAGATGTTGTCCCGATTATATTCCAGTAAACTTCCTTATATCCATAATGGCCCATGCAATCACCATATGTATATGATATTCATTCCCTGATCCAAACAGCTCTTAAGAAGGTACATTACATTGATCTGACGAGTGCCATCTGATTGTATGGGGCATTCAGCCGGAAAAAAGTAGGATATTTTGACTATCTGGTTGGTGGTGTAATAACCAGCTTGAAAAATATGAGTTCGTCAATGGGAAGGATGACATGCCATATATGAAATGGAAAATAAAAAACTATTCATTTATAGTTGAAAATGATCCATTGATAGTTGAAAACTATCGCAGGTTTTTCGAACCGTCCTGTTCTCCCCCATCAAGATGTGCATTCTAACCATTTGCAGACAATGATTCAGGGTGATGCCGCCGGTGCCCTACAATGTCCATCACACGGGGGTTAGGACCCTCACTGAACTTGACCGTATTCCCCATGAGAAACGTGTTCTTTTGGGCAAGAAACTGGACCACAGAGTGAGGAAACATGGAAGGATTTGAGACTTCTCTAGAGATCTGTTCTTTCAGGTTGACGGTGTGTTGTACAGTCATTGCAAGGTGTCTTGCTAGAGTTACCGGTATTTGGCTCTTGCTTGTTTCTTTCTCACCTCATTAACCTTTGGCCTGCAATCGCTAGCCGAGGGTCTGGCAGCTTGTCCGCTTGAGAGTGGATCCATTGATAGTTGATTTACCCATAAAAAATGGTGATTTTCCCATAAAAGTCATGTTTGAAACCACCAACCAGCTATCAGATGGCATGGTTTTCACGTCGTCACGTCGTGGGCAAAAATGTGACCTCGTGGGATCGTCGCCGTCCTCGGGCAGGTTCAACTCGGCCATGAGTTGCTTCACCGGCTTGAACCTCAGGGCGCGTTTCGTTGCCAAAAAATGCTGCGGCTCAACGTGGACATGTTCAAAATCGATGGGACGAGATTTCATCACCAGGGAAAATCGATGGGAAAATCGATGGGAACATGATGAGAAAATGGATGGAATATTATGGAAAAGCGATTGGACATGATGGACATCATGGATATATATGATTGGAAATGATGGGTAAATGATGCAACATTGGAAAATCATAAGGATCATTTTGCTGTGAACATGGTATCATCCAAGATCAACAAAGCAAGGGGTTATAAATCCGAGATGATTAGGGAAACAAATGATACTGAGGTTAAATTCCACTTACAACAAATGGAATGATTTCACTTAGGGCACTTACTAGCCATGCTTATGAACTACATCGGGGCGCGATGATTCAATGATCGAGCAACACCTATGGATTTGGAGGGCTTCCCCGACCCTCCAAAAATTGACTTGGACTCATATGAGCTATTGAATCTACCCTGTTTCATTGGTTATCTTTTATGGAGTTCTCCTAGCTGGGCTCTTGAACATATTTCTGTCTATAACCAATTAGTAAGGAAGTGTATGGACTAGTCCACTGGGATGGATTAGGATCATATTATATCCGGTGTATACGGTGTATATTAATACACTGTGTTGTCCATTCTGAACTTTTATATTGTATAAATACAATATAGATATTCGACAGCATCTATAATCATTGCATACTATATACACACATATACATATACATCATAATCATGTATGTACTGTATATATATAAATACATATACATAATATGTATATATATATGTGTGTGTGTGACACACTGTGTGTCCAATATATGTCCAACATATGTCTCCAGATTTTTGCGGAACACAGTTCCGCCAAGGCACAGCCGTTTGGTCGACAAACGTCTTTGGGGTTCCACCGCACCTCGGCCATGTAACAAAATGTGGGGATTTCACCATGATTTCACCATGATTATCATGTGTTCTTGGGAGAAAAAAATCATGGTGTTTTTTCCCCTGGATATCATCTGCTATTCATCTTCATATCCACATCATACATCACATATATTCATATATCATATCATATCCGGGTGTGTAGTACTGTGTAGCAGAAGAGATTCCGCTATGAACTTCACTTACCCTCTGGTAAACTAACATAGCTATTGAAAATGGCCATAGAAATAGTGAGTTTTCCCATTAAAAATGGTGATTTTCCATAGTTATGTTAGTTTACCAGAGGGTAAACACGACAGTAGGGGAAATGTTTCACCCGAAGTATTGAGGTCACCGAGGTTAGCCGGTTGGTGTGACACTGACTTTGGTGGATTCCTGACATCGATTTTTGGTCCAAAAAATCCTTATGGCTTGAGGAGAAGATGTTGAAACTCAACCATATACCAAAGGATTTTTGGCTCATTCTTGGCAGTGCCAAGAAAACAAATATTTATGCATGACTATATCATGATTTAATAAACTTTTAGTATGTTTTAGTTGCATAAAATTGCCATGAACTGAACATCTGTCCATGTCCATTGCTGGTCATCTGATCTTTAACTTCCCACATCTTGTCCCCACCATTCACTCAGGCCCATGCAACCCTTCATAACTTGTCAACCCTTTCGGTCACCCAGCTTCCCCTGATCCATTGATGGACCGTCCGAGCTACACACATCCATGAATCGTTCGGAGATTTTTCCCATGTTCGATTTTTTAAGGGAGGTTACACTTCATGGAGGTGTCCTAAATAGGGATACACCCAAATCATCTAGTCATTGAAGCATGACTTAGTGACTTGAAACCGGTGACTTGGTGTGACTTGGGGATCCCCCAATTTTTTTCGAACCCCCCAGATATTTGAACCCACGGTCGAACCAAAAACGGGTACTAACCCTGGTTAGATGGTTAGTAAGTCCCCGAACTAGGATTATTCCATCCATAAGTGGCTTATAAGTTTCAACTAGTTATGACCCAACTTACTACCCGGTGACAAAAAGTGGGATGATCCTCCTAGTAATTACCCCTTCGGCCCTAAAAAACAAGTGACGTCGAATATCTCGAAATTGGTCTTCCACCTGAGCTACGTGGATCTGGCGATCTGGCCCACTGGAAATCCAACAGGCAATCATAGATCAACAACTAGGGATTTAACATTATTTATCCTCTGGTAAACATACAAAAAACTATGGAAAATCACCGTTTTTAATGGGAAAACTCACTATTTCTATGGCCATTTTCAATAGCTATGTTAGTTTACCAGAGGGTAATGGAAAGTTATCTGTGAAGGTGGCGGTGGTAATGGCAAAATTATCTGCACATGCGGGTTTAAGTCCGAATTTCCTGGAGGAACAACATTTAGGGATTTCTTAAGTCATGACTCCAAGTTGTGATCCAAGTTGTTATAGTCATTTCGGGAAGAGACTGGTTTTGGGCTTCCCCATTTTGAGAACCCCCTATCTACATTGTTACTATATATATATAATATTATATAATTGTAACAACGGCTGGCAAATTGTCCATTGACATAAGGATCCATGCGATGTGCAGCCAATCAGTGGGGGGTCAGCTACATCAATTTGCTGGGATAACTTCTATATCCAGGTATGGTATTCTAAGCATTTCCGGATCATTTTGCGGCCAATAATTTTGGTGTTCAAGAACAAATCTAGGCAAATTCTGCGCTATGTATGTAGCTATGATTGAAGGTATGATTGTAGGGTATGATTGTATGTATGTATATATATATATATACATAATCATATATATATATGTATATATAACTTTGGTATACTTTACTCGCAACTACAGCTGATTGGTGAACTTTAAAAATCACTGGTTGACAAAGCCTCCATGTCAGCCGATGAGGATTATCCCATTGTCCCCGAAGCCGAAGAGTGGGGTTATCCCATGATGATTAAGCACTTACTATGGTGATACTTACAAGATGGTGCCAAAAAGTAAGCTAAGTAAAGTTATAAACCCATTGGGGCAAAGTTAAGTATCACCATAGTAAGTTAAGTGCTAAATAAGTAAGTAAACTTACAAGTTTATCTAAGTTGGTGCCAATAAGTCCAATAACTATGGTTTATACGTGTTATATCATGTTATATCTATAGTTAATGGGATTATAACCCATTTATAACTGGGGGGGCACCACCTTGTAGTGGTGATTAACCCAGAAACTCTATGATCAGCCATGATTAACCCAAATCATTCCACTTGGTAACTGGATAAAAAAATTGGGCCATTCCTACTAATCATTCCAGTTACTGATTATCATTCCTACTGGTATTTGGGCCTTATTAACCCTACTTTTATCATACATATGGTAATTAATCAGTTGGTGGCCTGATCTGGCAGAAACGTGGTCCAGCTTTGGGGGATTCTCAATTCGCCCAGACTCATATAGACCAGTTTTTCACCCGTATCTACATCCAAACATGGATATCTATCTGTCTATGTTAAACCTAATCCAATCCAGTCTAATCTAACCGTAACCTAATCCGATCTAATCCAATCTAATCTAACCTATCCAACCTAACCTAATCTCATCTAACCTAACCTAACCTCACCTAACTTAGCCTAACCTATCCTATCCTATCCTGTCCTATCCTATCTATCTATCTATCTCGCTATCTAAGTCTAACCAAGTCAATTTCAGTCTAAGTCTATCTCTAGATCCATCCATTGTGCATCATCCCCCAAGCATTCCACTTGTTCCCACAAGATCTGCTGGGATGATGAATCTTGTGACACCTGGACCATACAAAATGGGGATTTTCATAGGGATAATAATGGTTAATAATGGTTAATAATGGTTAATAATGGTTAAGAATGGTTAATAATGGTTAATAAATATATGGTTGGGGGTTTTAAGCATCTTGAAAAAATATGAACGTCAGTTGGGATGATGACATTCCCATATATTATGGAAAAATCATTAAAAAAGTGTTCCAAACCACCAACCAGTTATGAATGAGGTACCATGATTCTTGATTGAATCCCTATATCATCCCAACTATGCTCAGTTCCCCAGAGAACTGGACCGTGCCACCAAACATCACTTCCCAACTCTCCATGGCAAAAAAACAAAACAAGGAATGGAACAGCAACCATGGGCCCCACAGTCTTCGCACTGATTGTCAGATTGTCAGTTCCTACATTCCAACTTAAAGCCCAGTCTTCAGGTCTTCCCAGTCGACATTTTTTAACCCCCCAAAAATGATGATCGCTTCTCGGTTCAGTGGAAGATGCTATACCCGCCGGTAATGAAACATGGCAAAAAATCCTCCATTTATGATATATATGTTAAAGATTATTTTCCAATTAAAAGCTCCATTTAGTTCGGGGATTTTCCATCCACGTTTGATGACAGCGGAAGGGACCCCTCATTTTCCATGGTGAGCCCTTGGAGGGGATTGAAGGGGTAGGATACCGTCTAGAAAACTATAACATAGAACATACAACCACGATAGGTAAATCATATTAAGTAATCTATAAATATAATTAATTATATAGGTCAAGTCAAATCACCAGGTCATATTTCCCCAATATGTTCCCCCAGAAATTCAACCATCCACCATCACAAAAAAAACTGTTATTGACCCGGCAGAACCGACCGGATCCGATCGAGCCGTCGACGATCGAGCGGCGAAGGAGCACAGCTTGTGTACTTGAAACCCCAGCCGTGTGATGTCGAACATGATGGCCTCGAATAAATGAAATGGTGAACCCATAGGACAGCCCATAGCTGCGGAGAACGCTTTTCTTGTTGGTTGTTGGTTACTGGATCTTGTTGGTTATTGAGCTCATCCTCAGCTAGTTATTGGGGATCATGATAAAATCATTGTACATCATGGAGTACTCCAGAGGTGGTGAGTGTATTTTGCTGTTTTTGATGGGGCTGAAATGGCGGATTTGCGGAAGATGGGATCAGGAGAAGTCCCAAATAAATGCTGCTGGAACATGTGCCAAACAATGGGGGATAGAAACGAAACTTCGACGGCTACGGATTCAACCCAAAATTGGAAGAGCAAGACTAGGATATGACCAACCCATAGCAACAATATACTTGGAATAGAGTGACATTGGTAGTTGAAAAAACATTACCATCTGGTTATGACTAACATAGCCATGGAAAATCATCATGCTATCAATAGGTGAACCATCTATTTCTATGGGCCATCTATACCATGTCAAACTGTTAAATAACCAGAGGGTAAACAAACAACATATTCCCCAAGTCCGATCCAATCCCTCTGGCATTCTGCTGTCGGCGCTATGAACCTCGAAATCTTTCACCACCCAGAACCAAACGAAAAGTTCGTAGCAGGACATGGCATATTCCAAGCCATCAAAATGGAAACCAACAAAAACAACACTCATCACCATTTGGTTTAATTATCTTTTGCTGATGAATTTGACGTACGATTTGGGTGATCAAACCTATGGACGCAACGGACATTCTACAGTACATAAATCACGTGTTTTAATTAAGCATGAATTGCTGGGGGATCCCGCAGATTCGTTACCTTCAACCAATTCTGCACGAAGGGTTGTCCCCTCTAAAGTTGGTCTATAATCCCCAAGAAAAGACGTAGCCACCAAAAATGCAATCCTTAGCCTAGTTAGTTCAACCAAACAGCATAGGTTCCATCCTTTGGAAAACAATCCTTTGAAAGGTGCGAAGCTTTGAAGCTCAAGAAATCACCGGCAGTTCAAACATCAGCAAGGTGCAAAGATGTCGATACTCTTGGCATGGCCCTTGAGTTTCATGGTTCCTTTCCTTGGGCGCCGGCACCTTCCAGAACCTCCCCGATGTGGGTGAACGGGAAGACTCTCTAGCAATTTAACGCAGTACCAGTATCAGTATGGACAAATACACATGTTTAATAGCTAAATCAATGCAAATCATCTATAAATTGGCATTTTTCATGTATTTCCATGTTAGTTTTGCTGGAGGGTATTGTCGAAAGGCCTCCAAAATAGCACAATGTACCTCCACTGAAAAGATACCTGATGGGCTGGGACTAGCAGGTGGGAACCGGATCATGACCACCAGCTTTTTTCGGGCTTCTGAAATCACTTCATAGGCCACATTTGCTGAGTAGGGTATGGAGCACCAAGCACGTTTGAAAAGGTTGTGTTTCCATGTGTTTCCTATATTCCGGCCAATCCCTGGCAAACAACTTGATTGCTGAACGAGAGTACAACAGGTCCCTAGGTCCTGTCCGAAAACGGATTCTACTTTTGGTACTTAGCCCAACCTTTGCTGGTGTCTTGGTCATAAACTGATCCATCACATCGCGGCTTGTTCAAGGACAAAGGTGACACAGCCAGTGGGGATTTCTCAAGGCGTCACCTTTGGTCACCGATGGTTAAATCCTCATCCATCAAAACATCAATATGAACATAGCTAACATTCTTTAAAATGGTCAGACCTATCTCAGTATATTTATCGTTTTTTCATGTTGAGGTTGTTTAACAAACGGATCCTACATCGCAAAAAACTGTCTGACTTTCTATCATGGTATGCCTCTCCATCATTGCTGGTTATATTACTTTGTGTGAGCGGCGATATTTTTTAAACGTTTTCGGCATCTAAACCGTGCCAGAAAAAACCCTCTGGTAACGTGGTAAGTTTGATCATAAATGGAAGTGTTTTTTTTTCGCTGGGAGAATCATCTATAAATGGGGGGTTTTCAATATCTTCCATTGCCACATTTGATTAGCAAAGGGTAAATATCCTATTAAATCCCTATTCCCTCTGGCGGATATATCCCCAAGGTATTCCATGATATTCCAATGATATCCTCATCGCGAGCTCTTCTTGTTCAATTTGCTTCACGAATTGCCAGCCAAGTCTCACAAACTCGTCCACGGTAATGTCACCACCTCGCTAGCCACTTCACTTAGAAGGCTGGAAGGCTGGAACTGCCCGAGATGAAAACATCTTGGAACAGAATCCAGAAGAATCAAGATAACTAACTAATTGATGGTTTATTGGTTTCAACCCCCCTGAAAAATACGCTTGTCAGATTGGTTCATCATCCCAACTATGGGGGAAAATTAAAAAAAAAAGTGTAAAATATAAACATTTTCCAAACCATCAATCAATTAAATTGTATAGTGATTAATATATGATTTCCCATTAATACATGACCATCAATAATTGATCTTTTATCCAAAAATTGGAGATCAGCATCTACATTGCCAAATGTCATCCGGTCATCCCACCATGGATTCCAGTGATGAAATTTCTACCCTTTAAGGTGAAGATAGCTATGGAACATGACCATTTTTAAGAGGTAAATCATGGTAAATCATCTGTAAATGGGCCATTTCCATAGAAACCATACGGCCAAACACCTCGTCTTGCCCGCGCCTGTTGGCCCGCCTTCTTCGTTTGAGCTGAAAACGTGGTAAAGATTGTGTTATTTTAGAATTATGGTTAACTTGACGTTCTAGATCAGAACGCACAGTAGAGGGACCTGTGCGGGTTCGTTCCACCACATCATCATCATCATCATCATCATCATCACCATCATCATGATCATCAATGAAGATCTTCAACGAATATAGAAGTTTAACCCCGGTAGGAGAATTGACCCTTATTGAAGATCTTCAATGAATGTAGAAGTTTACCCGGGGGTGGGAGAATTAAACCCTTCAATGAATGTAGAGGTTTAACGCGGGTGGGAGATTTGAACCCTTATTGAAGATTTTCAATGAATGTAAAGTTTAGCGGGGGTGGGAGAATTAAACTCTTATTCAAGATATTCAATGAATGTAAAGTTTAACGGGGGTGGGACTTTTATATTCGCTAATACCTTTGTTGATCTTCCCAAGACAAGAAGGGTGTGGGCGAAACGGGGTGTTTTTTTTGCGTAACCATAGTATCATATAGTTATGAGTTATGACATCTTTAAAAGAAATCCAAGCAGAAAATGCGCTTTTTCTATTTCTTATTTTTTGTGGAATATAAATCCCTCAATTTTTGTGGATTGACCTGCCCATCTCCATGGGAAGCAAGCCCCGCCATCCAGAAAAAAATTAGGTCATCCAGGGCAGCTGCCGGCGAACGAGCCAGGGAATCAAGCTACGTAGAAGGGAATTGTTTTGAATATGCCTCATACACACTATAACACATCTGGACTTTTATAGATATGTACCTCAAAAAAGGGTAAGAATATTAAACTTATGTGGTCAAAACAGTTTTATTATACTTGGAGGGTCTAGGTATACACACGTACTTGTTCAAGGTATGGTATCTATTGGACGTGGAACCACGCAGGCTCAAGGAGATGACATGTTGATACAGCAATGTATTGACACTGAAAAAGGATGAACAATGGGCAATCACCTGAGAGTTTCACCACTCGATCAATGTACACGAAAAAGGATATTGTGGCACCACCAAACACAATATGTATATATATATAAACATATATATATATATATTATAACTATATATATATATATATTAAATAACTATGTATATATATATATATATATTATAACTATATATATATTATATATATATATATCATATATATATATTATATATTATATATATAATTAAATATATATATATATATTATATAACTATATGTACACATATATATATATATATATATTATACAGATTTCCTGTTGGTTCTTGGCCATAATCCAAAAACAACTGAAGCACCTGACAATCATTGAGAAAAGTGGGCCCTCGGCAACCCTGGCCGTAAAAAAACACCACTCGGAGGCTTTCGCCTGCGGATCCCGCCGTCGGCCAAGGGGCTATTGTTGGTGTCCATCAAGGTGAAAATGGTACCTGACCACAGGAAAGGAGCCCAGGAAAGGATGATTTTGAGCAGGAATAAACAAAGGATGATATGAGAACTATACCGAAGAAGGTATGGCAACTATGATTGAAACATATTTAATGGCTTCTTGATGGTTCTTGACTGTACCTCCAGGCATGGCAGTAAATTCAGGCTCAATCGGATGTCAACTCGAGGATGATTACTGTTTAGATGACCAGCTTGACTTGGTTCACCCCATTTTTGCAGGTGAATTCTATATCTTGATGGACTAAATCCTGACTCTTTTTGTATCAAACCCAGATGTTCCTTCAAAGAGAGGCCCGACAGTCATTAGTTTGTCTAGATCAATCTGACCACAAATTCACCAGTTCTTGCATAGTGATAAACCGACAGGAACCTCTCTAAATCTGCTTAAATCCTCAAGTTGATGTATTAAATCACGGTTTGTGTTTATTAAACCCACTTTTTAAACTCGGAAACCAACCATTTCTTTCTTCAGCTCCTCCATGTCAGATGCCGCCATGGGCGCCTGCATCGTCTGCTCCAATGTCCAAACCAGCGAAATACGCTGCCACCCAGGCGTTTTGGTTCAAACACTTCTCAAAGGCCTCGATCGTTGCAGCGAATAGTGGGAATGTCACCTTGCAAACGGACCTGACATGAATATATATATATATATATACATACATACATACATATACACATTAGTTAGTTATATAGTGTGTATGTATATATATATAATACACATGCAGTAAAAAAAGAACTAGTTGATAATGGATTATAATGGATCATGCTCTGAAACATGAGTCATATGAGTAAATCATATATTTTTGTATAAACTTCCTCGGGGTTTTGCTTGGCCCCATGCCTGTGAAGAGTCATAGCATATTCAATATGTGGACTTCCAACTGGCAGCCATATTCAAAACCTATCTGCATTGAGGCTGAGGGGTTCCCCCTCATTTTCTTCGGTCCCTACCTTCACCCCGAAGCATCCAAAAGAACAGTACTCGCTTTGTTTGATGTTCTTTCGAGGGCTCTTCATTGTTGTTTTCAAGGTCTAGGCACACTTGTTTACAAACCTTTTGTGTCATTTTCATCCGCACAGTTGCCAATTCATGGATCATCATGTTTTGATTATTATTAATGTATATATATATATATATACATAACATAACCATCTACATATATATATATATAATTATATATTAACAGTATTAAACACATATCTTAAATATATTCAGCGTCTATGTACACCCACTGAGCGGCTGAGATCATCACACGCCTCTAAGGTCAAATGGCCACTGGTGTGAATGTCAGCTGCGTTGAAGATGCCTCGGCGGAGAACGAGCAAAGGACTGCTCACATCCAAAATACAAGGGGGGAACTGGATAGTCTATTCTATATCCTACACTGGATTCATATACTTTGTATATCTTTCTACATATATTGTATATATATACATGTATATATAGCAGGGAGAAGTATATAGTGACCAGTTTCCCTTCTTGGGACTATGATTCACCATAGGTTGGAGCAAGCCTGATACTCGTACCAGGCTTTTTCTCAGGTTGTATCCTCAGTGCACAGTGGGTGCTACGAGTACTGTGCACGCTCAGGTGGTTCAACGAACAATAAGCCATTCACGGTATACAGTAATATGAGCAGAATTACCCCACTTTGGCAGACATATCCTTTCATGATTATAACCAAAACGATAGAAAAGCAAGAACTCCTACGATAAGTGGTGAGAAATGATATTTTTTTCATCTTTTCTATCCTTTAGGGGGTCACTACAATTGAATTGTTCCCCCAACTGTGGTGTTTACCCACCCCTATTCAGAAATCTATGATTGTTGGCCAAGCTACGCTTCACTTCATCGGAGGTCCTTTGAAGGTCTTCCCGGTAGGAATCCACAACCTGCAGACTCTGAACGGATTTAGGCAGTCAAAATTGTGATCACTTGATCATCAAAATATGTGACGAAGTTTGGGTTCAAGGGAAGTTGAAACCAAGGTGAAGTTACCATAACTTTAGGGCTAAACTGTGCTAAACCCTGTTACTCCAAAGACTTTTGAAGGCGCCATTGATGTAAATTGACTACAGATATGGATAGATATGGAACATCCACCATTTATACAGTAGATAGACCTGGGAAACCATGTAGATTGTGGTGTACCCTACGGTATTTCTTTAGAATCCAGAAATCCGACGAACACCTGGAGGAACGGATTGGCAGAATTGCTGACCCAAAAGCCATAGGCGGTCCTGTAAAGGATGGGAGTTATTGTGATCTTGGATGGGGCTATATGTACTAAATATGTACTAATATGTACTGTACATAATGTGATTGCCTCTAAATATATATATATATATATGTATATATATATATATATATGTATATATATATATATATGTATATATATATATATATGTATATATATATAATAATGTATATATATATATATGCATAATCCATGATCATCCCAAGTTTTGTTAGTATTTTAAACCCATGTGTCCGAGCCTCTTTTTTCGGGTTCCATGTTGAATTTGAGGGTATAACATGATTAATTGATAGCAAGTGGTTAGAGTTTTGTTTGGACGAGAAACAAAGATGTGCACGATGATTTTCGGTACTTGCACATGGCCACAAATGTGGCTTCAATGTGAAAAGTAGGAGCAGTAAAATCAGTAAATCTTATGCTTCCAAGCACTATCCGGATCCAACCACCTCCATTTCCCAGAAACAACTGCTTTTTTCGCACCTCATCTTCCGTGCGTGTGCACACCGCGCTATCCACGAAGATACCCGTCACCACATTCAGCAAACCCACCAAGCCTGCGGGGAAAAAGCGCTGAGTTACCAAGCCTGGGAGGTTTTTGGTTGAACTACACCCCTGAAACATGTATGAAAACCATTCAGGATCATCATTTAAGGCTTAAAGGCTTGAACAATTGAAAGATCAACTTCAAAACTCCAAAATCAGTCTCTTGAGTGTGAATGCATGTGAATCAATACACATCAATACACATCATATTTTTTCTGGGCAAAGTATGATATATTCCAAACTGGAACACAACTTGCTATTTTTCCCATGATCTCCCATGATCTCCCCAATCCTTGAGGTCGTTGTATTTTGCATAGATGAGCGGAAGCTAAGTTCAGATACCCTGAAACGGAAAGAATACACATGTTGTTTTCAAGATTCCTCGATGAGAATGGCGAAACATATTCACCTCTGAATCACCATTCACCAAGATTGAACCAAATGATGTCCGAGGTACTCTCTGGAAACCTAACATAGATGTGGAGAACCCACCATTTGGAGATCATTTTCCTAGAAAAGCCGTTGATTTTCCACATCGTTTTTGATTCTTCTTGCACGTTTACTTCAGGGTAAATAGAATGGACATTTCCATGGCATTTCGATGGCACACCTAGGTGGTGCTAGTCATCTCCACTTATCATCTGAAACCACTGAAACCCCCAAATTGAATTCTCTAGGCCCGGGCGCCCAGAAAACGTGTTACAACTCACCCTAGATTTGTATGGCCGACTCGATGTGTAAATTTCCGGGCCCTCCGGGTTTCCGCTTGAGGACCAGACAGAAGCCAATGTAGAAAACAAAGAACATGAAGTACCTGAGGTCTGAAACTGACTAGTAATCAGCATCCAGCGTCCACCAACAATCACCAACATGTGTGTAGTTTAACAGTTTAACAAATGTGAAAACGATGGCTACTTTCCTTGCAAAACACACCAAACTTATCATGTTGTAGTTTCTTAAGTTCCCAGTTGAATAGGCACACTATATAAAATCCATTCTTGGCTCATTCCCGCAGCACAACGGCTATGCAAGTTGGATGGAAGTGGGAAAACCATTGATGAAAGTGATTTTCGGATGAAACATGGCGTGAGATGGTGTGTCCCGACACAAAATATAGAACCCAACAGAAACTGTTCGAGGTACAAGTCCGATTTTATGCACTACGACTATGTTTTTTTGCGATGCCTCTCAGAAATTCATGGGAACTGCTATGACAAAACCCTCTGGTAAACGTTTACATAGCTATGGACAATCACCATCTTTAATAGGTAAATCAACTATAAATGGGTCATTTTCAATAGCAAACTGTTAGTTTACCAGAGGGTATTTCAGCGATACCAAAGAATACAACGTGGCGAAACGTGAGAACTGCCCTGGTACCGTGCCGTGAACCCCAAGTCATAGCGGGTAAGGCTGGTAAATGGCTGTTCATCCCACTGAAACTGACAATATAATTGGTTTTGACCCACCTCCATATATATATATGTATATATATATGTATGTATATATATACATGTATATATATATACTCTTTTTATAGCCATTGTTTTTTTGATCGGTAAGTCATGAACAAGGTGCACATCCCTGTCATCCAATTCGCGAATCACATCACCGTAGTACATCCAATCCTGGTCCGCTGCGGCGACCGATGAAGCGACCGATTACCGCTGCCTTTTTTGGCTCACTGCTGGGATGATGAATCAAAGGTGACATCTGGACCATACAAAATGGGGATTTTCATAGGGATTTCCATGGTTAATAATGGTTAATAATGGTTAATAATGGTAAATAATGGTAAATAATGGTAAACAATGGTTAATAATGGTTAATAATGGTTAATAATGGTTAATAAATATCTGGTTGGTGGTTTTAATTAGCTTGAAAATATGAGTTCGTCAATGGGAAGGATGACATCCCATATATGAAATGGAAAATAAAAAATGTTTGAAACCACAAACCAGTTGTTTTTTTCAGGATGTTTGTTGTACATCAAGTGAAGAACACTCAAGTTTCTTTTGAATCTAATTTATTCTGTTTGAGATGTATGTCGTATATTGGTGACTTCAAACCAGCAAGACATGGCTAACCCTAGATGCCCAAGGAAACAAGTACGGAAGTGCTATTACAACCATCACCCTGCTGTTCATCAGCGAACTTATCTATCACTAGCAGTATTGATTGAATATAGACATGTATATATTGCTACCCAGTATATTATAAATATGTATATCTGCATTTCTGCATATATATATA
>Ga0126342_10004008_pt1 | contig 24783 bp, 28 predicted proteins | sample Cyp1metagenome_FD_92528 | JGI IMG/M metagenome (GOLD analysis project Ga0126342, IMG submission 92528) | Coral microbial communities from Lord Howe Island, Old Settlement Bay, Australia - Cyphastrea 1 metagenome | ecosystem: Host-associated > Invertebrates > Cnidaria > Coral ...
GATATGCCAGATAGAATGCCAGATAGAATGCCAGAAGATATGTCAGATAGAATGCCAGAAGATTTGCCAGTAAGAAAATCTATAAATGTCATGGTGGGGATCACACGAAGTAAAGTAATTTGTATGTTTATGCACTATAAATGGCAATGTTCAATAGCAAACTATGGAAAATGATCATTTTATGGGTAAATCCACTATTTCTATGGCCATGTTCAATAGCTTTTTGTATGTCTATCCACTATAAATGGCAATTTTCAATAGCAAACTATGGAAAATGATCATTGATTGTTTATTTACCTAGTAAAAATGGTGATTTCCCATAGTTATAACTAACATACGGTATGTTACATACCTATGGAAGATCCACCAAAAAAATGTGCAGGAAAAAGAATCCCAAATGCTCCATGTATGGACCAACAACAGTTGTCAACATACCTATATTACCTGATTTATTGGGGAATTTTATAAGCCATGGGTATTACCTATCAACCAACTATGGATATTTCAGTGAATAATACCCTCCTTGTAATTACCCTCTGGTAAATTCACATAACGAACTGGAAAGATAAACCAGTTTCACAGTTCGCTATTGAAAATGGGGATAATAAGAGTTGATTTACCTATTAATTGTAAATGGCAATTTAACTAACATAACGAACTGGAAAGATCCACCATGCTATTAATGGGTAAATCCACTATTTCAATGGCAATTTTCAATAGCGAACTGTAACAAATTACCAGAGGGTAACCAGCAGACCATGTACGTTGGGATTTTGCCAACTTTGAGCTTTGCGAAGTTTGAGTTTCACCAAAGATACTGTAATGCAAAATCCTGTGGTTCATCAGAATATTCTCAACATTGAAACATATCTAGAACTACAATAGCCATAAATTCAGGGCCCATACACCACATTTCTGCAGCACCCATGGACGTGAGCCCCGTGCCCGTCCGCTCCTTAGGGACATAGACATCGCGGCCGAAGAACTCGTAAACCTTTTCAAGGTGCAAAAAAATGTGATGAAAAAAACATCCGGCAAATGGGTCAAATAAGGCCTCCTTTTAGGATAGCTAGATTAACGTACTTGACCTGATTAGCCAGCGTCTATGGGGAATATAACAGGGGGATCTCACTGTGGGAAAATGAAATTGTCAACGTTACTGACAATATCCGTAGATATATCTACAATACACCAAATTTAGTACCAACTCAGGTCGTTTAGTGAGTTAGTAATGGCAAAATAATTGGATACTGATGGGATTAGTAGGAAATTTGTTAATGAATAATAGTTGAGAATGAGTGATAGTGAACAGACTCTGGTAATTTAACAGTTTTCTCAGTGGCCATTTCAGGAACCTAAATTGGAGGTACCTACCATATATAAGGCCTAAATTTCAGGCCTATGTAAGGGGATATACCCCCAAAATATGGCCTTATATATCCTTATATGGTACAGTACCTCCATTTTAGGATCCTGAAATTCCCATTGATTTTCTGTAGTAGGTAAGCCATCTAAGTAAATGGGAAATGGTTTCGCCATGTTGAATTGCCGGAGGAAAGACGGTGAGATGACAGCATGAAACACTGCGGCGAAGTCAACAATAAACCAACGCCTCTGGTAAATTAATGGGATTTTATAGGGATTTAATGGGGATTTATATAATGGGATTTAGTGGTGGTGCGGTAGCCACAGCTCGAAGTTCCCCTCTAAATACACAAGGATGTAGCCAAACCAAATGGCGACAGCACAGTCGCTCAACGAAAGAACGTGGGCAGCGCAAGTCTTTTCGAGCCGGGCTCAAGGCCTACGCCAGAGGCGGTTGATTTCAAGGTGAAAAGGGGGATCCATGACCCAATGGCTGATTCTACCAATTGCACCAGTCCATATTTTTTCTTGGGTCATGATCCACAGGAAGCAGCGCCTGTAGTTCTTGCATTTGCTTGACAGCGGCTTTGCCAAGCTGTCTCGCTTTCTTTTCGCCCTGTATGAAGGTTGGATCAAACTTCAATTTCCAGATGTTCTGTTTGAAAAACTGGACCAAACCCTCACGAGCAACTCTTGGCTTTCTTCATCAAAGCGTCGGACAAATTCCAATCGCCAGAGATCCAATTCAAATCAATCTACAGAAAGATTCAGCCAGCTGTTCGCGAAGCTGGTATGCTTGCAATGCACTCCTGGCATTGCTCAAACCTAACATAGGCCCCTCACTCTTCGTCACAGCATCATATCCTCCTTTGCTGTCAGTCGCGATGATGCCTTCGTATACTGCATCATGTAGTTGCCCCTTTGTAGGTGATCACCAGGAGCTAGTGCGCAGCAGCGATTCAGCTGACTCCAGAGGAATCGAGTTCTGAAGTTGTGGTCCTCGCCCTCTAGAATGCATTGAATCTCTCCGTCGTTTGTTGAGATCGCTTTGCGTTTCAACTTCCAAGTTCTCCATGCCACCAAGTTGAGTCGACCAGCATGTCCTTCAAGATGTTGTGGACCGGCGACGAAGGTCATCAGTCCTCCAGTAGATCCTCCGTGAGGTCTGTTGTTGTGTGCTTGGTCGGCCAGGGTGACAATCACAGCGTCTTGCTAGTGTTGAACTTCTGGAAGATGCCAAAGCTTCAAGGTGATCGGGTTGCCTCTAACCTCCTTGATCAAGTCTTGGATTTCCTTTGCGACTTGGATCGCTTTGACCACGGTGAGCTCGGTCAGCAAGAGGTTAACTCTGGCACAAATCTGTACCTGAGTCTGGGTAGCAGCCCATCGCAAAGCACCTAGAGCAGCTCGGCATGCTGAGATCTCGTTGGAGTTGAGCTCGTTGTTGGGATCTCCTCGAAGGCGTTCAGCTGGAACACATAGATCAGGAATACCCTCGGTGTAGTAGTCCTGGCAAAGTTGAACCCAGCTTTCAGATCCTTTCTCACAAACTTCTAAGTCAATCCCAGTGTGTCGATAGGATTGTCTTTTCACAGTTCCCCAAGCGTATGCTTGGTCGATCTTCTTTCGGATTTCCAACCATTCAGGACACTCCATGTTGCCAGCACGGTTGAAATCATCCACATGGCCTCCCATGAAGCCAACTGTCTCAAAGGCGTCAGCCTCATTGCGTGGATTGGGTTTCTTTCAGACCCAAACCCAGAAAGAAGAATCACCAAGTAGGCGAATGCCACCCATAGACTTCAGAGTCTTGTCGATGTCCTCCCAACGTCCGCGAGGTGCAGTTGCATTGCCATAGATGTTCTTGAGGATCCTGAGAACTTCGTGATCTTCGGCTCCCAAAGCGGCTCTGAGCTCGGGGACTCCATAAGTCCAGATCTCACGACTCTCCTCAGTCTTTCCAGTTTGCAAGAAGGCAGTTGTAAGGTCAAGGCCTTCTAAGACCCATTTCTTTTGAGCTACCAGGCAAAGCGAAAGGTTTCTCATCAGTTGTGATTGCACTGGAGCAGTGCTGTTGAAGGTCGGATTGAGCAGGTGCTCGAATCCCATCACCACTATGTGAGCTTTTGCTTTTCGTTTTCCATCAGGATTCAGTGCTTTTTCTTGAGCTTCTGCACGATCTTCATCTGGTATTGGTTTCCAAACCAACACCCATCGCGCTCTCAAAATTCTCTGACTTTCCTTGGCTTGGTTCTCCTCATCCACTCAAAGACACCGGCGAACAGCCTCTGTCTTCAGAAAACTAGACACCTCAGATGCCTTTGCGTTCCTGAATAGAACTTTGTCAGCCTCGCTCGGCTTCTTGTAGCTCACCTCCGCTGAGTTCATTTTCTTCACAAGGAAAGCTTGTGGGTTTCGTTTGAAGCTCTTCTTTTGTCTCTCTGATGAAAAGTCCAGCTCGATCTCCATCACGTACCCAGTGTCAATCTCCTGGATGGCCGCATTGATGTCAGGGTTCAAACCGTCCTTGTCATCCTCATCATCATCCAAGCGTTGTCGCTTGAGATCGGGCTCCACAGGTAGAGCTCCTCCAGCATCGCCAGCTTCTCCAGAGTGAAGTGGAACATCTCCAAGTAGAGGCGTATAGACGATGTCGTCGACTGTCTCCTTGAGGGCAATGATATAGGGATCGCGTCTGTAGAAGTTTCCTCGATCTCCGGGGCAACACCAGCGGCAGCTGAAGGTTGAGAGTACTCGTTCACCACATCGGCCATCGGAGCAGGTAGAGGTTGTTTTGCTTCAGGGCGAGGAGGTTGAAAAGGAAAAATTGGAAGTCCTCGTTCATCACTCGGCCATTTGCCATAGAAGCGCACTTTTGGTGGTGCCATGGATTCAGAGTTGGGTTGCTTGGGCAGCACAGGTTCTTCACGTTCTTCTTCCATGGGCTCCTCATGCGTCACATCTATGTATGACCGACTGGGGATCATGTCTTTGAGCTCCTTCCATCGAGAGCTGTCATCTCCCTTTGCTTCGAAGACTTCATGTTCTCGTTCAGAAAGAGGTCGGACTGAGTGAACGCTGGCTCAGTACATCTTGTTGCCAAGCACCACCCAGATGACTTGTTGTCGATCTCCTTCAGTTTGGCCAGGCATAAGTTCGTGCATGACCACACGTCCAGGACCAATCCATCGTGGCCTCATCACTTTCATTTTTCCTCCTCTCTTCCCTTTGTATTGTGTCGCAGGCAAGTACTTCCTCCAGACCATCACAGGTTGGGCTGGATGAAAGGTTCTCACAGGTTGTCGGATTGAAGAGTTCTTCAGCTTGGAGTAGACCACTTGAGCTTTTGTTTTTCGGGCACAAGCTTCAGCAGTTTGACGGCTGTTGAGAAGTCGAGCAAATTCTTGTTGTTGATGATCAATGGGAAGACAAAGTTGACGACGTAGCTCCTCATCGCCAAATTCTGTTTGTTTGCCAAAAGCCCATTGAAGACTTGTGTATCCTCGGTGGAACTCGCTCGAGTTCAAAGCGCTTGTTGCCAAAGCTAAAGTCAAGCGGGGATCCAAATCCGGCATGGACAAGTGGATCTTGGTTGCCGTCGTTTTGATCAAGTTGATGGCACTCTCCACAATGCCATGCGCCCAAGATTCTTGGTCAGGAGGTGGAATGACTTCTACCCGCATCTCCATCATGAAATCCACAAACTTCTGAGACATCAGACTTTTGGCATTGTCTGGAATCAGAACGTGTGGACGAGGTTTGTCCATCAGCCATCGCAAAGTGATGGCTTGAATCACCATGTCGGCGTTCTCAATCTTGACCTCGCCGTGGGCATAGTCGAAGAGGGACTCGGTGACCTTGTAGCGGGTCGCTATGTCGATGAACAGAATGAACTTGATCTTGCCGTCAAAGTTGGGCACTGTCCATTCTCCAATGTCCAAACAGACATGCTCCCACACACGTGGTAGAGGTCGAAGAGATGCCGGAGGGATCTGTTTTGAAGAAGTACCTCCAAGTCGAGCTTCCTCGCAGTAAGGACACTTGAAGCTCAAAGCTTCTTTGACTTTCCACTTTGCAACTCCAGCGTCTTGGAGCATTCTTGCAAGGTTCTTGGAAGTGGGATGTCCTGCAGCTCGATGAAAGCGGTTGAGCTTGGTTCTCCAAACCTCTCTCTCCTTCTCTGAAATCTCCTCATCTCCTCCTGCGTCTCGAACTTCGTCAGAGCCAACAAGATCTTTAGAGTCTGGAAGGGCTTGAGGGTCAGGAAGTTCTTTGTCATCTGCAAGGCTTCCAGGACTGTAGCCCTCGGAAATGGTAGAGATCGGAACTATGGTAGAGCTCGAAACCAGTATTCATTACATACCAGTAGTACCGCATGAGGCGGTGGCGGAAGTTTCCAGGGTAAGAAACCTGCAGGAAATGTGAGGATGCTGAGAATCACAAGTGGCAGAGTGATCAGCTGACGGAGCTTTGATGTCTAATTTGATCTAACCTATCTGTTCTATCGGGTTTGAGCTATCTGTCTGTCTGATCTGATCTATATGCATCTGATCTCTCTGATCTATCTGATCTGTCTATCTGCGTATCTACCGATCTGATCTATCTGATCTATCTGATCTATCTATCTGTTTATCTAAATGATCTATCTGATCTATCTACCTGTCTGTCTGATCTATCTGATCTATATGCACCTGATCTCTCTGAGCTATCTGCTTTTGTTTCTGTCTGTTCTGATCTATCTATCTGTCTTGCTTCGCATCTATGGAACTGATCTATCTAATCTATCTACTACCTATCTGTCTGTCTGATGTATCTGATCAATCTGTCTCTCTGATCTGTTTATGTATCTATCTACCTATCAGTTTATCTATCTATGTATCCATCTATTTATCTATCTATCTATCTATCTATCTGAGCTATCTATCTATCTGAGCTATCTGTTTTTGTTTTTTGTCTGACCTGATCTACCCATCTGTCTATCTGATCTTTCTGATCTTTCTGATCTATGTGATCTGTCTATCTGTGCATCGATCGATCTGATCCATCTGATCTACCTACCGACCTATCGGAGCTACCTGTCTGATTGATCTGATCAATCTATCTGTCTGTCTATGTGATCAATCTGTCTACTGTATCGGATCCATCTGATCTGATTGGTATGATCTGTCTGAGCCATCTGGTCTGATCTATCTTTCCATCTGATCTATCTCAGCTATGTATCTATCTAGTGTTTGAGCTTTCTGGGATCTGACAACATGACAAAGAAGATAAACAAGCAATTTTGTGAATCTTCCTCCAAAAATGGAAGTTGCAGAGCTGAAAACGAAGCAATTCTACGAGACTTCCTCCAAAAATGGAAGTTGCAGAGCTGAAAACGAAGCAATTCGAGACTTCCTTCAAAAATGGAAGTTGACATCTTGAAAACGAAGCAATTATGCGAGACTTCCTCCATTTTTGACATTTTGGCTGTGAACCTTGCGGCTCCGCACCATTGCGTTTTGTGATTTTTAGGGCCTCCTCTGCAGTGCAACGGTGCCCCGGGTCACCGGCCAGCATGTGCCCCAAAGCGGCGAAGGAGCGATCCAAAGGATCAAAAAAAATTGCGCTCCTCGAGAGCTATGCCCCGCTTGATGGCATCAAACAACCTTTTCAAACTGGAGCCCCGGAAAGGTGGCCGGCCTACCACACATTCATAGAAGGTAACGGCAGTTGCCCAAACATCCACAGGCCTGGCTTTGTACAATTGCGCACTTTGGCGCAATGCGGAGGCAAGTGGCAACGCCTCCGGTGCGAGATTAGTCAAAGACCCTGCGACGTCTTGGTGCCATTCGTCCGGGGCACTCCAGGAAGCAGACCCGAAGTCTGCAAGGCGAACGGTTCGAGCTTCCGTCAGTAGAATATTCGGCGCCTTGATGTCGCGATGCGCCACGCCGCGATGGTGGATGTGAGCCACAGCTCTCCTGAAAAGATTACGAAACCGGTTGCTTGATACAGGTTGCACAGCACACCGTCACAGCCATTGGATGCACTGGGAAGCGTGGAAATGCATGGGAAACATGTCCTGTCGGAAACTTTGAGTGCAAGTCTTCTGTTAGGGGGCGCAGGCTCCAGACCGATCCCGCTGCAAAATTCATGGACCTGGCACATTGGGCGCAATCTGAGATCCAGGAAGTGGGTTCTGCGGTTTTAACTGCTTTGACACCTTTCCTTGGCTGCTTAAGTTAATTTCTTCAGCCTTTGCTCTGAATACTTCTTATACACCAGCCACGTTTAACTCCACGCAGTGCACAAATCAAGATGACAGAAATGACAGAGCAGAAAAAGAACCATGATGTGAGACACATGATCTGATGGTTCAACAACACATTCACTTCAAATGAACATTTTAGCAGCCGGGAAACAGAACTTGCTCTCCGACTTTGTGGTGGAACTTGATGCGCGGTTCCCTGGGAGCTTGCTGAATATGGCCCGCCAGGGTGCCACCTGCACAGAGCTCCATGTGGATCTCGCACTCAGCCCACCTCAAACGTCACAGCTGCCATGTGCCACAGCTGCACCGCAATACCCACAGCATAGAACACAAATGAAGACAACACTGCAGTACCATGTTGCCAAGGTGCCAAAAGACTTTCACCACGTGCTCAGAGCGGCAGCAAAAGAGGAGAGCACCTTCTTCTTCACACGGGCTCTGTGTTTTCTTTACCTGCGTTGCGTTTGGGCGGGCGTTGCGACCATCTCAGCAGCGGATAGCAAACCAACAACAAGAATATGGGTGCATGTAAGGTTTTGCGCTTGGACCGGGGCGATTTACCACTCTAATTTCGTGGTTCCTATTCTTTTGTGCAGCAACTATGTCGATTAGGGTCAATGCACTAGTTAACAAATGCATTGAAAAGTCTGTATGCTTTTTGGTTTTGATAAACCGTTGGAAGTAGCACTGTAAATAGATATTGATACAAAGGCATAGAATGACACACAGGTGTACAAACACACGCGCGTAAATAACACAGCCAAATAATTCCTAAGGTACCACTATGTGTTCATTTAATGTTTCAACCAAGGTTGTGATGTCTCACTCGGGCATTGTAGAAGAACGATGCGCGTGAACATGGCTTCGGGCGACGGACGAGATGATCCAGCTTTCGTTTGGGCAACTGTGCTCAAGTCCATCGGAATAAAACCCCATGAAAATGCAAACACAAACAGCAACATCTATGTGTGATGTTTGGTGCACCGAATCCAAATGCTCAAAGGTCCAGTCAGTCACAAACTGTGCTGTTCAACTATATGCAAAACATTGGTATGAAGTCTGAACCCGCTATTTGAATCTGCATCAAGAAATCATGTACTATGCGGGTGTGCTCCCACTTGGCTTGGTTCTGGCTTCTCACCCCAGTAGTTTGAATGCATGACCAGTTTAACGATTTGACTGGTGCAGGGTTTTCTGGTATATGACATGACCGCAACGCACGAACAGTGATGGTCCGGACCACGCAAAAGCCATGATGGTAATTCAAATCTGGTGAAGTCCACTGCACCAAATTACTTTGACTTAGAATCAAGAAATGAAAATCATTCGAATTTCATAAGCAAGGGTAGGTTTCCTTGGTGGGGAGTCGATTTGGCGCACGGCATTCGAGGGAAACCGACCCGTTTCCAACTCCCTCGATGCAGCTCTGAGCACCCAATTACCCGAAGAGCTTGAAACCCTGCATTTCTGAGGGTGTGAGTCCGTGCCCATATGCTATAAATCAAGAAACAACCTTTGACCTGTGGCCTGTATGAAGATCATGGAGCTCCGAAATAAATACCGTGTCACAAAAAAAGCACCAGAAACCAAGAGGCGACCATTGTTTGGAGAACCACCTCTTTTTTGTAGGCTCCAAATCAAGCCAATTGAACAGTAGCAAAACCCATGAATTCATCACATGCATAAAATGGCCGTCTCTGAAGAGTCACGCATGTGTGAGATATCATCATCATCATCAACAACAACATCATCATCATAACCACCATCAGCGTCATCATTATCACCAACATCGCTACCATTGCCACTATCAAATATCACCATGATCAACATCACAAGCAACACCCGCATCGGCAGCATCACCATCATCACCGTCAAAAATCATCACAATCACCATGAAAATCATGGCCATCAATATCGCCACCGTCATCATCACCAGCATCATCACCATCATCATGACGACCATCTAATCATATCATTGCCAATGCCCGAAGCCAAGTCACATGTGGAGTAGTCACCAGTGACGTCGCCATACAAGCAGGTAGCCTTCGCAGGGATCACTAGTGTATTCACTAGTTCTGTCCTAAATTCACGACTGGAGGGTCGTTTTTGGTCACCACAGAACAGACCGCATTCAACATGGAAAAGGACGTAACCCGAAGTTGAAGTCCCTTCGCCATGGTGTGGTTGCGAGACTCGATATGCCAAACACACTTTAACGCTTGCCATTCGTGCAAGACAGTGGACAAAACGAACTGGTCAGTGCAGTGCATCTTCTCACGGCCCATCACCCATCTTGTTGTGCTGAGGATCTAGCGTTCAGATGGACAAAATCCTGTACCAGTATGTGGCTCAGTTGCAGGGTTTCATATATTCAAAGTTCCATGCAATGATAAACCACCCCTGGCTATAAAATCCACCATAATATAAAACACATAAATATATATAGATATAAATTCATCCCATAATCAAACCACCGGTTTCAAGTCGCCTGCTGTTCACGCACACGGCGACCACGGAGGGCCGCTTGAATCTTCTCAGCCGCCGCCTGAACCAAGGCAAGTACGACTGGACTCGGACCCAGATCCGAGTCGGATTCATTCAATAAGAGTCTAAACCTGTGAGCATCATGTCGCTATGGATTAAAACTCCATACACCACCCCAAATAGACCATACTTGATGGACATTGATATAATACCACAGGTTCTGGATGCCATGTCCTTGACTCTCCTGGACCCTCCCTGTCCTTGGTTCTTGCATGGTTTTTGCATGATGTTGATTTCGTGTGACTTTATGTGATTCTAGGTTTGGTTATCCCAACTCGCCATGTATAATGATGGCATTATTCCAAGTGATGAATTCCAACTAGCCAAATCGCAGAACCACGGGCACGGCATATGATTTCGCGCCACCTTTTCTCCCCTCCAACTGCTTTAGACATGTTGAATCCCAAACTCAAAGCTTAAGACATCCAAGAAATTCGAAGAACGTGAAGATGAGAACCAAGTCATGGCCAGCGTTCAAGACCGTCCGATGATCGAGCTCAACTGCTTGCAACGGCTTAATTCCGTAAGATTGAATCCATGTTTGTAAGTGTTCTGGCTTTGGGAACACACATCCCTTTTGTGAAATGGAATCGGGTGCAAGATAGTGCAAGCATTTGATTGTTGCATGTCTCAACAGGAACCCACCTCTTCTGGCAAGGGCGATCTGGGAGGTCAGTGTCTGTGTCCAAGTGCATGAAACGTAAAGAATAAGTGTATGCATCGATATGTAAACATCTCAATGCATATGTATACATAACACATGTGTATATATATATGTGCATGTCTTTATTTACTAAATACTCATACATATTAATGCATGGACGACATAACAACATACTGTGCACACTGTATAGTAAATTTTGAATGTACATGCATAGACCGGCGTAAAACAATTTCTGACGCCATCATGAAACCAAACAATGCTGGGACTGGGCATGCAGGTCAGATTGTCAAATGTCTGAGGATCCGGGAAAGGGGGTTGTCTATGCTTTTGTGCCAAACACACCCACCATCTAAATGTCCAATGTCTCCAAGTCTCGTGCCTGCAAAGTAAATGTGGCAGTTGTGGTTGTGCGGGGACTGCCTGCATGCGACGCCGGAAAACCTGATGGTCCACGCAATCTCAAAGTAACCCTGTAGACAGAAGCTCGAAAAGCATCGGTGCAAGTATGACGAGCTCTCAGCTATCACCCATCAAGACATCCGAACAGTCGATAGAAACAACGCAGGGTCCACAAGGACGCGCAGAAATGAACTACAAATGATTTTCTGGAAGTCACCCATGGAATGGTTGATCAATTTAGGGAAAGCATCCAAACCAACACGAATCCCTGTTCCATCACAATGTAATACAGTACGTTAGTGACAAAAGAAACATTGAGTTGAGAATCCATCAGCAAATTGATGGTGAAAGAGCAGCAGCCATTAGAAGTCGCCATCCACGTAGTTGCTCCAGGATGAAGGAGTCCATGCTCGAAGTAGGCGAAGTAGACGATGTAGGTTGAGCTCCAGCAGCCGCAGGCTGTCGTGCAGGATCATCAGGATCTTCTGCAGGAACCGGCTTGTAGTCGGACTTCTCCTTAGGTGTAGGGCTCTGCGTTTCTTCCTCATCCAAGGGTGGGATGAAGACCTCATCCATTGCACCATCCTTCTCCTGTTTCAGCAAGTGAAGTGCCTCCACAAACTCCTCAAAGTGAAGGCTCTCCCTCGCCAGGAAGTGAGGTATGGTTTCCCTTTGTTCACGGCGAAATCCAAATTACTGTTGCATCACAGCTGCAGTGTTGGGCAGCTTGCGTCTCACCAGCGGTGACTTGCTCAGCTTCTTCAGGTACTGGTTGACGGCATCAACACCTTGAAAGTCTTGTTGAGACCATCCCATCGCAAGGAGCCTCGCTGACCCGGTGAGCTTGGCTATGAGACGAGGTGCCAAATACTTTCGCATCGATGGCTTTGTCCCCATCACAAACCAACTCACCTCTCTTTGATACCTTCTCCATCCTCTAGGATCTCCGTCCCATCCAGGAACTGTCTCTGCTGTTTGACGATTCTCCATTGCTCCTGTTGTGGAGCGATTGCAAGAAAAACTGGTAAAAGGTCTCTGCCAAAATGGCCTTGAGCTGTAAAACGTCTAAGACGATCAGCAAAAAGACGAACTTACCAAAGTAGAGCTCGATGAAAAGGAGTGTAAGGTTGGGCTCAATCAAGTAGATCTCACCCCAAAGGCAAAAGTGTTCCGCAGGTTTACCTCCTCTCTGGAGCAGCCACGGTCAATCCAAGATCTTCTAAAGTGAAAAGACGTCGAGGACCCAGTGCCGGTGAATCCAAGATCAGTTTCTTCCAGGCGTTGAGACCGATCTCCTCACGTGTCGGGTTGTCACCAAGCGCAGGCAAATCGCTGATCAACCTGCTAACCTGGTACAACTGCTTTGCTCTTGTCCTAGTTTCCAGCAGGACAAGAAGCAAGTCGCAATCCACAAAGTAGAGTCGTTGGGTAGTAGTCAAAGTCCGAGTGGATGCCGTAGGAGTCCCTGGTGTCAAAGTCCCGGAAGTAGAGCTCGAACCAGCAGCTGGTGCCGTAGGCGATGTCCAGGCCGAAGAGCTCTGCCCACCAGTCGCGCGGTCCCGAGAGCGGCTTCTCTCGCGGTACGCCGTAGTTGAAGGTGAAGGCACCGTAGAGCTCGGCGAATACGAGGAAGGTGAAGACCAGGAGCGGCCCGAGATCGGGACGCGCTCCGCTACCAATGCGGTAGCCACAGCTCGAAGTTCCCCTCTAAATACACAAAGATGTAGCCAAACCAAATGGCGACAGCACAGTCGCTCAACGAAAGAGCGTGGGCAGCGCAAGTCTTTTCGAGCCGGGCCCAAGGCCTACGTCAGAGGCGTTGATTTCAAGGTGAAAAGGGGGATCCATGACCCAATGGCTGATTCTACCAATTGCAGGTGGTTTACTGGGATCTAATGGGATTTACCCTCCGGTAAACTAACCTAACCATGGAAAATCACCATGCTATTAATTGGTAAATCCATTATTTCTATGGCCATCTTCAATAGCTTTTTGTATGTTTACCAGGCCGGGTACTGTGTTTTTCACCAAGGCAGAAATGGCTTCGATGAAAGTTGGATTGACCACAGCCATTGGTTATCGACCAATGATTCGGCATCCCAATTCCCAGCCGTTGAACGCCCTTCTGTTGTGTCTCCTTTCAGAGGTGCTGCTGTGAGTACTTTGGGGATGCGATCGCAGGGAATAGAACCGGGCATGTAACCAACAATAAGTCCAGAGGGTATTCACTATTCACCATTATCAACTATTATTCATTAACCCTCTGGAATATTAATAATGTTGAATATGAAAATATTAACTATTCAATAGTTTGTGAATATAACAATATACAATATTCACATTGTTAATTAATATTCACCGTTATCAACTATTAGGGTTGATATTAAGCAACTATGTTGGGAACATAACTATTATTCATTAGCCACTAGTATTCACTATTCAATATTATTCATTAACCATGTTCTGATGAATAGTGGAATCCCATTCTGATCCCCTTATTACCAGCTATATCAATAATGGCCCCATCTTCAGCAACCAGAAATGCCCGTCGTCCCAACCAGAAATTTTCCACGGAAGTTCCAGGTACTGTAACTTGTCATGGCCACGGACATACCCAAATAAAATTCATCAAATCGAAGAAATCTATCCCATGGGTATGTTGATTATACATATTAGACATATTATATAACTACATGCATAATCTAATTGGTATACATATATATATATATACATATACGTCTATAACGAAATCACATAATTAAAATGTACAATGTAACATTGGATCCTCAATATAGGTTAATGCTTTTTCTTACACATGCCCACGTAATATCAAGTAGCATGTAATAATATACCCATGCACGTTCCCATCAGAGATGTTTGTTATAATAAAGTTATGTACTATACATATGTATAATGAAAGTTATACTTATATGTTTTCAATACATATATTATACATATACTTACTGGTTGGAGGTTTCAATCCCTCTGAAAAATATTAGTCAGTTGAGATGATTATTCCCAATATATGGAAAAAAAATGTTCCAAACCACTAATCAGCTTACTATGTATCCCCTTGATATCAAGGTTTTCAATCTATGGCAGATCCACTGCCCTCTCAACCCCCACCTCGGGACAGTCCACAAAAACGAAGCCTTTCCTTGGAAAACGACCAATGCATGACGTGCGTTTACGGCATCGTCTAGTCATCTGACCACAAAAAAAAAGGTGTCATGTCTGGGATATGAAAAGGAAAAACATGGAAAAACATCTTCAAACCTCAGTAATTGATATGTTGGATGGTTCCATATCCCATTAATATATATATATATATGTATTTCATATCCTATGATGATCAATATTGAACCATATAGAACCATTTGAAATAGCATTAAACTTCCGTTGGGTATGAGTGGGGTAGATCTTCCTTTGTATTTCCAGGGTTTGTAAACGGTTCTTCGAGAAGATTTTTCAAGTAGGACGGTTCCCATATTGGCTTATGGAAATCAAATACTGGGATTGAATCCCTAGAATTATTGAAAAAACAATGGCTTCCTAAAAATCTTCTGGTAGGATTCACCACCTTTCTGAATTGACCTCACCACTTTTTTTTCATAGTCAGTGGATTGTCCTACAAAACAAAATGGGGGTACCCCCAGATTATCCATGTTATTTTCGGATTTTCTATGAAATAAACCATCCAGCGTTTTTGGGGATCCCCCATTTTAGGCACCCCCTCATGACCGCATGGCATTTCCATCACCGAGCATCTCAGCATCAGTCAATTTCACGGTGCCCTTCAAGGCATAGCTCCCTTGCACCTGCTATGACTGGAGCTGAGAATTGCCCTAGACTCATGGCTTTGAAATCACGAAACATGCAGATTCAACCAGATTTCACATGGAGATTATGACTGGCTGGTGGTTGAGCCATCCCTCTGAAAAATATTAGTCAGTTGGGATGATTATTCCTAATATATGGAAAAATAAAATTCATGTTCCAAACCACCAACCAGAATGAGATTGTAGAACTTATACCCAAGAAAAATGCTGCTGTGAACATCAACAAAAATTGGATTTACCTCATGGGAGTTGAGATGATTTAACATGATTTCACCACTCATAAATGGCTTATAACATCTTATTGCCTTACCCTTCAAAATTCCCATGGAACTAAGAAAAATGGGGTTCCCAGTGTTGATGATTGTCCTATTGTATGAACCAACTGTCAGGCTTCCATCTTGAATGTTGAAAGGTGTATATGCCGTGCCCAAAATGTATAATTGACCCTAAGATCCTTGGCCTTCAAAAAAAACAAACTACGCTTGCCGAACACCCAGCAGCAACCCGTATGGGGATCTGTCGGCCCGTGGCCATCACCAGTTGGTTCAATGGGAATTTGCAGAATTCCAGGATCCAATACATGGAGATACGTAAACGTACCATATTTCTGGCCATATGAATTCTGGGGATATTCCCTTATGGTTAGTGCCAAAATTATAGAACGGAAGTTGAGGACTACGAAGGTACGGTTATTTACCGTACCCTGTTGTTCCATAATTCTGTGTTCCTCGGAAGGTATGAGAAAAAAATCTTATCTTAACTTACTCCTAATTGTCTTCGTCGTTCTATAATTCTGGTTTGTTCTATAATTGTGTTTTCCCCCATTTTTCCCACATTTGCCAGTTTCGTTCTATAATTATTTTTTCCGTTCTATAATTAATGTACTGTAATTATATGTACAAATATGCAATGAATATCATGGTGGTGCCAGAAATTATGGAACGGAAAAATTAATTACAGAACGGAAAAATTAATTATAGAACAGGATCCGAATCCGCGCGGAATCGGGATCCGAAGGTACGGTATTTTACCGTACTTTTCTACTCCTAATTTCGTTCTATAATTTTGGCACTACCTGTTCATAGGCCTTATATAAGCCTTATATATGGTAGGTACCTCCAATGAATCGGTTCCTGAAATAGCAATTGGTTGGAGCAAGCCTGATTGTTGCTTAAAATCGGCATCTTGATTGGTAGAACCACTATTTGGGTTGGTTAAGGGGTAGCGTTGTTTTCGGTAAAATCACCATTTTGCGTGTTTAAAGCACCATCCGGGGTATAAACCATTAATAAGTAGTGTGAAAAGTATGTAAACTACCAGAGGAAGAAATAGAGTGGCCGATTTGGAATATTATTCATATTGATTATCATCTACCTAGTGATTGTTTTTTGGTGAATCCTATCCTGATCAACCACTAAAAGAGTGGGACATCCAGCTCCAGCAGTCATCTTCGTCATCTTCCGCGCCTTGCTGTGAAGTCTGAGAGACTCCAAGGAGCACTGCGGCTGGCCCCGTGAATTCCAGTGGAGCAAAAAGACGATGGTGTCGCCTACGCCCATCTGTCTCTGCTCGAGCACCTGGAATAGGACAACGTGAATAGGATGTGAATAGGATCTACAGTAGGAATTTAAGGCCAGAAGAAATAATGATTCTGACTACAGGATGGGGCCGCCAAGATAGCGTTCAGTTGCCTAAAACAAGTGGCTTAACTATGGTTTATGATAGATATAACTATATAATGGATAAATGACTAATGGAGAAATGGCTAATGGATGAATGGGTATAATTACCAACCCTAATGGACTAGTGAATAATGATGGGGATTTGATGGGGATATCCTCTGGTAATGTGGCTAGCAGGAAAGAAACATACATGAACTGGTTGGTGGTTTCAACCTCTCTGAAAAATATGAAAGTCAGTTGGGATGATTCTTCCCAACTGAATGGAAAAAATAAAAAATGTTCCAAACCACCAACCAGTGAAGGTTTATAGCTGGGAAGACCATCTATAAACACTTGATTGTCGGAGGGTATGATTGTCGGATATGGGATACGAGTGATGTAATCCATGGATGCTAACGATGTTAGTGGAATAGTTATTCGGATTTGTTAACAATGCGGTAAACCAACCATAATATGGTTGTATAATGAAGATATTGATGGGACATGGATACTGGAACTTGACGTTGTATATTTCACCAAACCATATGTTTCGGCTTTGCTACCTCGATATCATCCGGCCGGCTGAGCTGGGAGAAATATCACTATCTCGTCCCTGGTTATACTGGTAGAATGGTTGAAAGGAAAGGATGAACATCTAGAAGCATGTGTTTAATATCATCAAATTTCCATCCTGGAAACACTCAAATCGGCATGTTTTTTTGGGATTTCTACCAAAATGTAAGAAATTGCATGTTGTTGTATGGATGGTCCATGAATCTCCACATATTTAAGGGTGTGTCTTGAAATGTTACCCCCAAATGGCATGTTTTTTCATCGTAAAAATGATTATAAACCGCAATAGGTTTGGGATACCCTGGCAAACATACAAAAAACTATTGAAAATTGCCATTTGCGTTGATTTCCCCATGAAAAATGGTGAATTTCCATAGTTTTTTGTAAACGTTTACCAGAGGGTACCCTATTTCCAGCCACTATTTCATCATATTTTGTCGCTTTGACACCCATGAAGTTCTCAAAATTTCACTTCAGCTTAAAGCCAGAAAGGTTTCCGTTGAAGATACTCAGGTTGGTCATCTTGGTCAGGTTCTCTCCGATCCATTCTTACAAGTCAAAGAAATGAGAAGCCAAGAATCTGATGGTGTCATGGTCAATCTTTGGTGGTCCACAAAAAAATGAACCGTTTCCATAGCAAAAAACCAAAGGATGAGTTTCTACCTATGCAGCAGATTGTGGTCGCAAGATTGGTCATGTCTTGTCTCTGCGGGGTTTCTTGCGGATACTAATGATCAAATTATTAGATACCCCTCTAGAAAATCTGGTTTAGTACTGGATGTATTGGATCTATGTGTTTTGGAATCCCGTATGGTGTTGCTTTCATATTGGGAAGGGTTAAAACATTGGGATATTTGGGATTGGAATTAGCCAATTTCAACCCATTCCCATATTCTTTGTGGGCCATGGGACGGACTTGTGGGCATAGACCTCTTGGCCGCACATCTGGTAGACCTCTTGCGGACGTGGCGAAGGAAGAAGATTTCTTGGTATCCAGATCTGGGTTTTTACACGTTGCATTTCACGAGGTGAGGCCCCATTTACGATAGCTAAGCTGACACACACAACTTGGTTAACTAGGTTTTATGACGGATATAAGGACAGTTACATATATATATACAGTATCAGTACAGTATCATGGATATGTGCTGCTGTCAGCTTGCGTCGGCAGTAGCACACTTGGTGCCCGTATTGGCTAGCTCCTGTTTGTGTTTTGTGGCTCCAAAACAGGGGCCAGATTCTGGAGGGCCACAATACTAAAATTAGTAGCCCAGCTTCCAAATTTGTGGCCCCAATTTTGGGCCGTTTTGCCTCTGCAGAGTGCGTTGAGCTGTGACAGGTTGCATCTTCCATTCATGTTTTCTTGCCCTTGGTGCCAGGATGCCGGTTTCACATGCAGGGTACGCAGTGAAGGAAGGCAAAAAGCATGCAGGCCCACCAAAAATGGGTCCACGTCGCAGCGCAAGCCAAAAAGGAACGTTTCAAAAGGTGCAGGGATGCCCGTGCTGTTCTGCAGCAAGCACGACTGCCACAAGCAATGCAAAGACATGCGTACCGCCAGCGGCAGTGTACAGAACCCTGCGGTGCAACCCCCGGCACCCCCAGACATCAAAGTTGGCTTACTTCCGCACTCTGCAAAGCAGCTACACCAGGAAAAACACCATGACTAACTTTTGTGAGTGGCAACGTTGATTCCTGGGGAGCGGGGCCATGTTTGCGCGCACATATCCACATACATCACGCGGAAGCAGCGTTAAATTAGCAATTCGCATTGGCTTGGCCGCAAAACTACTAAGCATGTGCTCAAAAGCTACTAAGCGCGGTGTCGCATTTCATATTGGCTTCGCCGCAAAGCTACTAAGAACGCGTTCAAAAGCTACTAACGACGATTTAGCAATTCGTGTTGGCTCGGTCGCAAAACTACTAAGAAAATGCTGCAAATAATAAAAGAAACAATATCTTCTTCTTTTAATGAATTTTGAGGGACATTCTTAATAGTTTTGTGTCCGAGCCATTGCGATTTGCAATTCATGCCTTAGTAGTTTTTCATGAACTCCTTAGTAGTTTTGCGTCCAAGCCATTGTGATTAGCAACTCGTGCTTTAATAGTTTTTCGCGATATGCTTAGTAGTTTCACGTCCAAGCCATTGTTCGGACCTCATGCCTTAGTAGGCCTTGTATTAAGGCTTTGGAGGCGCTTTTTCTCAAAGCCTAGGTGGGCCCAGGACCCCAAAACCGGAGCCTCAAATAAGTGGTAAAGCAAGCGTCTCGGGCATGTACCCTCGGAGTATATATATCCAATAGACTATGGCTTTATAACTCCAATAACTATGGTTTATGATACTTATAACTGTAGTAAATGGGGTTTAGCAACAAACATCACTGGGAATCCCCCACATTGCTATAGCTCGTTGATCCCCTTCCACGAGTTTAATCTTTCGGTGGGATATGTGTCAATCCCACCGAAGCCCAGAAACGCTTAGAATTAAAAACATATGGATCTATACTCGGTGGTTCATCCCTTACTATGTAGCTTAGTTCACCCTAGTTATAAGTGGACTAACCCTACTTAACACTTATCCCACAAAAAAAAGGGAATATAGCCTACTCAGTAAGTGAGACACCAAGTAGCTTAAAAAGATCCATGCAAATACCCTCTGGTAAACTAACATGGCTATGGAAAATCACGATCTTCAATAGGTAAATCAACTATTTCAATGGACCATGTTCAATAGCTATGTCGTAAAATCCATTAATATACCATTAATATACCATTTTGAAGCAATTTTAATCATCAATGTAAATGATGGTGAATCCCCATCCCTCTGGTAAACTAACCATCCAACCTGGAGAGTTCTATTTGAGTTTGCTCAATTGGATTGGAAAGGTCTGAACCCATCGGATTTTTCATGGGTTTTACGGTTTTGCACCCCCCAAAAAAAATATGAAGGTTTTCAATCCGTGGGGGTACCAAAAAAGTCATCCTCCATTTTAGATTGCGATTTTCCCCGGCAAAAACCATCCATTTTACAGGATGAGCCCCCCCAGTCATAAGTTGGTGTATAAACCCATCTAAATATAGTTATAAGTTACAAGTATCATACACTATACTTATTGTTACATATAAACCAACTTAGCTAACGAACTGGGGCCCATCCATTTTAGGGTAACCTCCCATTGATGGAAACCCCAAACATGACGGTACCGCAGACGTTTTGGCCTCCTTGCAGGCGATAGAACCAGCAGATCGATCCGCATCGTATTTCCTCAGTTGGCCCACATAGAAAGGCTCCTCAGCAGCGAAGGGCAATGGATTTCTATGGGATTTCTTTGGGTTTCTATGGATTTCTATGAGATTTCTATGGGATTTCTATGAGATTTCTATGGGATTTCTATGGGTTTCTATGGGTTTCTATGGGTTTCTATGGATTTTCTAGGAGTCTAAGATGACCGGTAGCTATGAATCTGGGCTAGCAGCGCAGGGAGAGTCGTAAACACCCAAATATGTTGGAATCAAAGCTGACGAGAATATCTCTGTTCTGATTTGGGGATGGGTCAAAATCTAAGCCCTATGGGGCCACAAATTTTAATGCATGTTTCCCTATTAACCATCTAATTGTTGGCGTACCCAATTTTGACCTATACCCATGTGTTTCCTTTCCCCCAGAGCAGATTAGATACCCAAGAAACTCTTCTTACCGTTTAGTGCTCTCTTCATTTTCGGGGGCCCATATGCCCCGGGGAATTTAACCCCGGGGTATTTAATATGATAGGGGGATGAAGAACGGGATACCTATAATTTTCAATAGTTATAAGCGCCAAATATATATATATATATGTATGTATGTATATTATGTACATACATATATATATATACTGGTTGATGGTTTCAACCCCTCTGAAAAATATGCTCGTCAGTTGGAATGATGAAATTCCCAACTGCTTCTGGAAAGTCAATCCAAATTCCATGGTTCCAAACCACCAACCAGTGTATATATATATATACTCTATATACTGTGTATATATATACCCTCTGGTAAAGTAACATAACTATGGAAAATCACCATTTTTAATGGGAAAATCCACTATTTCTATGGCCATTTGTAATAGCTATGTTAAATTACCAGAGGGTATCAACCTCCGAATAGATCGAAAAGTTGGAAACCTGGCAATGTGAAAACATCCATCATGCTCAGCCGAGGAAAATCCCCAAAGTTCATGGCCATGTCATGTCATGTAACCTCTGGTAAACGGTTACAGTTTGCGAACTGGAAAATCACCATGCTATTAATAGGTAAATCAACTATTTCTATGGTCATGTTCAATAGCTATGTAACAAATTACCAGAGGGTAACTGTTTTATGGGGCCCCCGTTGACGGTTGCATTCAGTTGTCTTATTTTTGTGGTTGAATTCTATGGTTTTTGGTAGATATAACCTGGTTGATGGTGCAATAACCATCTTGAAAAATATGAGTTCGTCAATGGGAAGGATGACATCCCATATATGAAATGGAAAATAATCCATTCATGTTTGAAACCACCAAGCAGTAACTATAGTATTCATGGATGTATTCATGGGGTTTATTTTCACCAACATTCACATCACTGGGGGACCATCCCGTAGGATTTATCCACTGGACGAGAGATCTTGGCAACCTTGCCTATCGTGATTTATGTTAACATGGTTATTTGGCTAAACCCCCAGTTTTCCTGAATATGCTAGCACCAATTTCAATAGCACTTTAGCACTTTTTTGGAACCCACCCAACTACCCTCTAGTAAACGTTGACAGTTTGCGAACTGGAAAATCACCATGCTATCAATGGGTAAATCAACGAGCTTTCTATGGCCATGTTCAATAGCTTTTTGTTTGTTTACCAGAGGGTAATTGTCAGTGTTTTTTAATCCAAACCTGACATTTGCACATAGGGTGCCATTGAGGATTCCCCAGAATCGTCGATACACTTCCATGCTTTGGACAGCAAAATTGCATAAAGGCTTCCCTCCCGGATTCTCTGGCTCATGATAGGTCAATTGGTTTATCCATTGATATATATATATATATATATCCAACTGTTATACTGGGCGCATAAACTGTGTCTGGATAAATCCGAGAGAATAAACTGTACCGCAAATCGGGAACCTGCTGGCCAGAAACTTGATGTTTCCCGAAGGTCATTGTGGGGCCTGTTTGTTTAAGCCATTTCAGTGTGCTGTAAACAACCCAGATCACTCTCTAAATTCTGAATAAATCGACCACATGTCAGACCCCAATTTCTGTGGCTAATCATTAAGACCTCTATTTTTCTGGATAAAATCCCTTACCTGTTACCTACGTTGCCTATCATTAGGAAAGTGAACGTTCAGTTATTGATTATACTGTACACAAAGTATATGTGTCCATAACTGGTTGGTGGTTTCAACCCCTCTGAAAAATATGAAAGTCAGTTGGGATTATTATTCCCAATATATGGAAAAATAAAAAATGTTCCAAACCACCAACCAGGAATTGTCTAAAACCGTCAAACTTGGGGGAAACATGTTTTCAGACAAACCCAAAAAAACATGCTGGCGCTTACGTCTAGTATCCCCATCTACGATATTCTCATACAATATCATCAAATATCATCCAATATCCCCAGAAAAAAAAAAAAAAACATCATGCCCATTCATGATGAAAACATATCAATGTACCATTCATCAAAAATCATCATACATCATCAAATACCATCAAATATCACCAAGAATATGCCCATTCATGGTCACATCCCCATTCTTGGTGAAAACATGGCCATAGATGGTTTCCCAATGAACAGTTTGCCACATCGACCTCCAACTTGCCGGTTTTTCAAGGACAAATCACCATCAAATCCCTTTCTGTCTGAATTTTTGATGGTTTTTTATCCCCATTCTATCCCCATGGAAAACTCACATGTATCAATCATCCCCATATGTTGGAGAAAAAAAACATAATCCAACTTATGGGATAATTCTCATGAAAAATTATAGGGTTAAGTACCATGAAGAGGAATCCTATCATCCCCATAATCATTAGCCTATGTTTAATGATGCCTCAAAATCAACATGAAAATAGGCTAATTACAGGGATTAATTGTACTATCAGCCTATGTTTCATTAACTATATTAATCACTATATGTTTAATGATGTTTGGTGATTTGTTTCACATGATGATCTTCGCATTTTACAGCATTTTTTCACGTGAACTCGCCACGAGCCAAGCATCTCCAGAAGCAATCCGGGCGGAGATCTTACCCTTTCCTGGTAATCCCCCAGCGGTCGGAGCTCGTGATTGTTTAGCCATATAAATAATGGAATAGTGCGGGATATTTAATGGGATATCTATTATTTTGTTGGTTTGTAAACCCATATATATATATCATCATATATCTATTACTTTGATGTGTTGGTTTATAAACCCATCAATACTATAGATATATGTGTTTTCCCATTTTCCCATATATATATAATATAACAAATACCGGGATATAAATCATAAACTTTATGTCCAAGATGAGGGCCCCCAAAATGTGATGTTTCTGGAATTGTTTCTTGGTTTACAAACGATACCTGGTTACCATGGTTACCATAACCTAACCTTAGCTATCGATATTCCCATTTCCGATTTGAAATCCTGGCTTGGTAAAAATAGGTTGGGGCCGGGAGCTGGTTACCCTCTGGTAATTTAACATAACTATGGAAAATAACCATTTTCAATGGGAAAATCTACTATAAATGGTCATTTTCAATAGCTATGTTAAATTACCAGAGGGTAATCCCATCTATCATCATAGAAACCTCTGGTTTTTTCGGGGTAAACCTGAAGAAAGCCCTCTATTTTCATCAACCAATGGGAATTTGGGACATCGAACTGGAGATGTCACAGAAAAACCAATACTTTTTCAATGTTCAAAAGCTCCTTTTAGCCGCTCCGAAATGTCCCAAAGATCCCATGTTTTTGTCCCTGGAACACCCGCTTGCCAAGCATTTTATCATATGGGGGGGTCCAAAAAAAAGTGACCCCAAAATCCTCCAAAAATGTGTTCTTATCAACGGAAAAATGTAGCCATTTTGTGAAAACCTCCATATAGAGAATCTTCAGATTGATTACCCTCTGGTAATTTAACATAGCTATAGAAAATCGCCTTTTTAATAGGTAAACCATCTATTTCTATGGGCCATGTTCCAGTTCGCAAACTGTTAGTTTACCAGAGGGTACCATGGTTTTCACCAGCCCTACCTGCCACAGGATCAAACACCTGGAGAAAAAGAACACCACTGGTTGCCACTATGTCAAAAATAGACTATAGATAACTATAGTAATCCCCAAGTTCAGATTAAAAAAATTTTAACTATATATAGTAATCCCCAAGTTCAGATAGAAATATGTTTAACTATATATAGTAATCCCCAAGTTCAGATAAAAATATTTTTAACTATATATAGTAATCCCCAAGTTCAGATAGAAA
>Ga0126342_10004009_pt1 | contig 24782 bp, 16 predicted proteins | sample Cyp1metagenome_FD_92528 | JGI IMG/M metagenome (GOLD analysis project Ga0126342, IMG submission 92528) | Coral microbial communities from Lord Howe Island, Old Settlement Bay, Australia - Cyphastrea 1 metagenome | ecosystem: Host-associated > Invertebrates > Cnidaria > Coral ...
ATTGATACATATATATATATGATATATATATATATATGATGAGTATATATATATGATATGTGTATATATATATGATATGTATATATGTATATATGATATGTGTATATATATAGATATGATATGGTCTAATTACGGAAACTACATCTATATATTATACAGTAACGGAGGCACCTTTTTATGAACTTGCAAGCATTTGTGAGGCACCACCTTTCAGAATCACCCCCTTCAATCCCCACTTGTGCTGGAATCCCGTCCCAGTTGTGGTAAAACTCTGAATCTTGCGTTAATTCCTGGTTGGTGGTTTTAACCATTTTGAAAGATATGAAAGTATATATAATATGTGAAACCACCAACCAGATTAAATTCGCTAAATCACATATTCGGCTGCAAAAACCATGTCAAAGCCCTGAGTGCATAGTGAAGGTCTAATATTGGGCCGATTTTGGATACCCTGCATGTGTTGTTTACAGCAAGCTGTTTAGTCTGCATACCGTGTCTCATTTATTGCAACAACATGTATCATCCATTATTTTCCACTATTCTATATCCATGATTATCCACTATTATTCATGATTCTTCATTACTATCCAGACATTCTGTACCAAAAATGCGATGATGTTTCTTGTGACTGGCTCCCAGAATGGCAGGTTACATAGCTTTGGTCCACATGTTTGTCATGTTGGTCATTTTGTTTGTCATGTTGGGGATATTCCAAGTTCAGTTTCATCTTCTGGTGGTGAAACTGCCACGTTTGTTGTTCAAATCCCTATTTTTCCACTGTTTCTAGTGGTCAAAGTCTCAATTGCTGGTTGAAACCTTACTGTAATGAGTTTTATTCTGTTGCATCCCCCTTTTTCAGGTTTTATCCCACATTAAGATCCCAATTTGTGGATGCTGCTCTGACAGATGGCATCTCTGATGAGGTGCAAGTTCAGGAAACAGATACGTTTCGGCTGCACATGGCGCATGTCGTCCATGCACGGCTGCGGGCACCGGTTGGACGAACACATTAGCGACATAACCTGACCGTGGCGCAAAGGAACTGGATTCTTTCCCGGCTGATGCTGATCGGCCTCGATGGTCAAAAGCCAAAGCTGCTGTCCTTTCGGACGTGGGCGCTGCAGCGTCCTTCAAAGTTGCCGTTTGGCAGTATCCTGGTCTAAAATGTCAGGAAGCTGGTTCAACCATGGTTCAACCCATCCAAAAAGACCTGCCAAAAAGACATACCATCCATTTCCCATCTCCCATGCGCCTTTTTGGACTCCAGCTGCCGGCTCAGTCGTTCCTTCAGCAAAGCAGTGGCACCTGGCCAGAAATGGAGATGGATTTCCAAGAAAAACCACAGGATGGGACCCCCAAGATTGCAAAGTTGAGATAAAGCGGCTTCACATCCTGCAGGAGTTTTTAATCACGCAAAATCTGGCGTTGTTGATGGAATGCCATTTATGTTTTTCACGAAATCACTTTATAGCTTTGATGCTTCACATGCGACGTTCAGGTTTTGCAACTTCCGCAGCTTCACTCATTGAAAAATATCTTGAAACAAAGACATGTATTTCCCAACATTTTCCAACTCTAACAGCTATATGAAAAAAAACAACAAAAAATATGTATATAGAGATAGATAGATATTGTATATATATATATAACTTCATTTCAATCAACATACCAAAACCCTTAGAATCCCAATCCTGGATCACAGCACCTTCCGGGGCCGTTGGAGTTGTGACCTTGGGCTGCGGGAAGTTCAGTTCCATTTTGAACGTGGCATCCCGCAGGGCCTCAAAGCCACGTTTGTTCGGCACCACAGGGACCGTTGATTGGGGAAAATTCAGGAAAAAATGGGAACATCTGCCGGGTGGGGCCCCATAGTTAGCTAAGTTGGTTTATAACTATAATAACAATAGTGTATGATGATTATCATATATTTTGATGGGATTATAAACAAAGTTATAACTAGGGGGCCCCATCCTGTGGGAAACATATGGAAAAAATAAGATTTCACGAGGAAAAAACAAGGGGAACATTTTGAACTTCACTGCCAAAAACATGTATCTATCTGGGATTTTATGCAGTGAAATGGATTGACAATGGCGGATTTAACTGGGAAAAATGAAACAACTTAGGATTTGATCGAAAGAAATTGGATTTAATTCGGCAAAAAATGGGTTTGACCCGAAAGAAAAGGGATCTTATCCAGGAAAAATGCGGGGATTGAACTTTCTAAGGAAACAAGGGGAGTGAAGCAGGAACAATTGGAATGTACAACTGGGAGACTTTAGAAAGACTTCGCCTGAGATGAGAAACAACATATGGAACACATAGGACACTCACTGCTAACAACTCTTCCGTTTGCAACTTTTATGTTCCGTTAACTTTGAAAATCATGGAAAGACATGCGGTCTGACGCAATCAACAAGGAAAACCAACATTGGTATAATGCAAAATTCAATCAACATGTTGATGATACCTGCAGGTAGCAAATGTTGAAACTGAGACTTAGCAAAAGACATTTTGGGATTTGGGCAGCAGTTGGTGGGTCAAACCAAACATTTTCGGACCTAAAAACCATTGGTTTCCCTTTCCCCACCAAACACAATAACACACTGGTGCTCCAATGACTTGGTTGATATATTGAGGTTTCCCCATGGAGAAATCATGAGGAATTCCAAACTCATCCAACATGGCTCATACGTCGACGTAGTTACTATATGTCATCAATGGGAAAGCCATTGGTTTGGGATATCAATACTCTATAGTTAAGGCCATTTAATATAGTTATACCTGGTTATACGTGGTATTATACATTCTATAAATGGGGTTATAAGTACTTATAACATCTTATAACTGGTAGTCATAACTGCAACCAATGTGTTAATTAAATTCATGAAAAACAACAAGCAACAACTTCGACAGAGTCAATCATGGTTTTCCATAAAACACAACCAACTTTTCGCTTCAGGGAACACCACATCCCCCTTTTCAACGGCCATGCTGGATGGCCGTCGTAGCCTCTGCATGGCCGTTATCGAAATCGCAGGATCCAATTGATCATGGAGCTACGTTTAGACTAAACGGATTCCACAATCTTTGGGGCCTACTATACTAGGCCTATTTTAGGATATTCCCTGAAAAAGAACGGGCCAAACATCTATGGAATCGCTAGCTCCAATTTTTATCGTTTCCTGTTGCGCCGTTGATTGTAATCCTGGACGTGTTGAGAAAATATCAACCCCCGGCTACAAGCGACCAAGATGATCGGTGAAATAAGCAGCATGTCTATCCCCAATTTATTTCCATCCCCATGATCTCCCCATCCACAAAAAAGCATCCAATGAACAATTCTGGTTCCATTAAAGTCCATTAAAACACTCCCAAACCGTTGAAGTGAGATGCTTAAAATATATGGTTATTCATACTGTTTCGAAAAACATCGGACGTTTGAACATCTAAATCATCTAAGTTTCCTTTGACAGGTGGATATAGTCAGCAATACAGTATTCCCAAAAATATTCCGATATACCCATGATGTTGGGGATAGATATAGTGATATACCTATTAAATACCGAAGGATAGACATGGTATCCCAATATATAATGGAATAATTAGTTACCCGTAGTACCTATATTATTATATCTGGACAAATTACAATAATTTAGAAACCTGACAAGTTCGGCTATTGTGGGATATTTCCCTATACTAACAATGATTCCAATGAGGTCGCAGTGAGGTCCTTATAACTAACTTAACTAACTTAACTATCGATCTATCTATCCATCTATCTATCGATCTATCTATCTATCTATATATATATATATATATATGTGTACTTAACTATCATAAATCAGCTAGAAAAAACACGATAAATCCCATGACAATTCACCATTTTTGTTGGTTAAGTTACCATGTTCCCATGGTTATGCCTATGATACAATGTGCCCCCCCTAAATAATCTAAATAGCTAAGTTGGTTTATAACTCCAATAACTATGGTTTATGTTACTTATAACTATACTGGTTGGTGGTTTTAACCGTCTTGAAAAATATGAAAGTCAGATGGGAAGGATGACATCCCAGATATGAAATGGAAAATAACAAATGTTCCAAACCACCAACCAGTATAGTTAATGGGGCTTAACTATGGAAAATCACCATTTCTAATGGGTAAATCCACTATAAATGGCAATTTTCAATATCAAACTGTTCGTTTACCAGAGGGTAACTGGGGTGGCACCACATTGTATCCTTGCCCTCAAAACCACCAGCGCCATCGCTGGCCGCCTCTTCCACAGCCTTCTGTCGCTGCTGCGCCTGCTTTTGGCGGCCCTCCTCGTCAGAGGCCTGGGAGCCATGGAAAATGAGCCACTGGACGTGGGGAAAGGATGGGTTCATGAGGCTTTCATAGGATTCAATAAGCGTTTCATGTGTTTGTTTTAAATATGGTTTCATAGGAATTTATGCAAATTTCATAGGAAAACATATATTGTTTTAATGGATTCCAACAAAAACATATTTCAATGGGGGCTTAATGAACTCTAATTTGATGTAATTGGATCTTTCTTAATGGGATTCAATAAGATCTTTGGATTTTAGTATGCTTTTAATCGGATCCTAATAGGGCGTTCAAGCAGGAAACGCCTCTATTTAGTGGATTCAAACCATTCTAAAAATATGAGTCTTGTAAGTAGACTTGCATAACTACTGGGTTGCGGCAATCTTCTTCAATTCCGGCCATCTGCACTCATGTTTGTACATCCGCGTCCGTTCTTCACAACCATTGCCACGCCGGCAAAGCAATGGTTCCAATTCCCAAATGCATCATTCGTAAATTTTCTATTTGTAGATTTTTATAGATAATTCTCCCGCACTCTCATCTTCTCCCTACATACAGCCCAAGATTCCCAAATGTTTGAGTCAAATCCACCATTTTGTCAAAACCACCAAGATTCCCCAATCTTTGGGTAAAATCACATTTCTGATGGTTAGAGATTATCCCCTTATAGATGACTATTCCTTTTTCCGGTTTCTTATGATTATCCCATTCATTTTCCCTATTAAATCCCAAGGTTAGGCTAAATTACTAAAGCCCACATATGATAATTCCCTATATAAATGACAAACTGTCCCAGCATTGTTTTTATGCTAAAATCAGAATCAAAATCCCCATCTGATTATTCCATTCAACTTACTGTCCTTGTTTTCTGTCACCGAATGATGATTATGCCATATGGTTATCCCACTTATGATCCTATATGTTCTCATATATGTTCTCTATGATTGTTCCACTTACTATTCCCCATGGAACATGTCCCTATCTCAAGCTAATATATGTTTGGGACTAATCGCGTCTGCGGATGGGTCAAAAATATTGAGGAGACCCACAGTTGTTTGTCTATTTTTAGTGTTGACCATCTAATTTTTGGGGTATCCAAGTTTGATTAATATACCCATATGGGGATGGGTCAAAACCTATCAAATTACCATATTTTGGGGGTACCCTCTGGTAAACTTTCACATAACTATTGAAAATCACATTTTGTTTTATGAAAATAAACTATTTCTATGGCCATGTTCAATATCAAACTGTTGGTTTACCAGAGGGTAAGCATCCATAAGTTCCATCTTTAAGGTACCATTCCGGGCCCCGAAGCGAAAATCACCCCTCGTTCCGCACTTCGGCGCGCCTCCGCCTGGTTCTGCTCCACACCTTGGTTTGCGATCCAGGACTCAAATTGGGGATATCTTTTCCATTATATCAGAAAAATACCATTACGATATACCATATTATGGAATAGATATCATTAATACCATTATATCCATATATAGCCATCTATAGATAGTAACTATTGGTACCATATATCTGAATAAATTAAAATATTTCAACCTGAATTAAATCCATTTGGGGATGATTTCCCTTATTAACCATGATTAGGAAACAATAGTGTAATAATGGTATTATATCCCTATTACGAAAAATACCATTATAACCACATTAAGGATATAATGATAGTATATTACTAATGATAGGGATACAATAATATCATAGTATGGTATCATTAATTGGGGAAAAATAGTGTGGAAAAATATCATTAAGATATCATATTATTACCACACCATGTTTTCCCATCAATGTGTTCATTTATATGTCCATCACTATCCCATTGATATACTGTTGTGATATTGTTAATATGCAAAAAAACATTATTGTTACCATTTATTACCATGTTCATTAGATTACCAGAGAGTAATAGCAGTATCAATGATGGATTGTAATTGTCACTACTATTCTTACCATTTCCCCTATAATAAGTCATAATCCTCAGAAACATAAACCCAATCATAATCTTCAACAACATAGTCAACAAAGTAATTTTTGCAAAGATAACATTCACTTAAACAAAAAAAACTCTAAGCATTATTATATATAATCAACAATATCATTAATATACCATATAAAAATACCAAATATAATCATATCATTTAAATAATGTGGAAAATAGGTTTACAATTAATATAGATACCATATGTCTATATATATATTACCCCATTATATATTATAATAGAATGAGTCACCACATACAAGTGATGATATTAAGAGGAAAATATGGATAACACTTGTAACTATGATATATTATATGGTGATTAAAGCATTATAGATAATTTACCATATGTTATCACCATTAATTTACAATCATCATATATAAACCTATATATAGTTAATGATAAACATAAATTAAATAATCATATCATCTATAAACTATAATGGTGAGATTAAAAGTAAACATACCATAATCAGATCATCTATATAATCTATAAAGTGGTGATACAGCATATTACCATTTTTATCCATATGCAATATCATGGTCCACCCTTAATATACCATAACTGGTTGGTGGTTTAAACCCCTCTGAAAATATGAAAGTCGGATGGAATGATTCTTCCCAATATATGGAAAACTAAAATTCGTGTTCCAAACCACCAACCAGAACATCATGGTCTACCCTTAATAATGGTAATCAATAATTCATAATATTGCATATTACCACAATTATGACATTATCCAGAAAAAAAAGTGTAAAAATAAATATTGCATATTACCAAAATTAAAATGGTTGATATACACCATTGTAATTATCCCATTATACTCATACCATTATATCATATTATATCCACCATTTTATCATACCATCATACATATTTGGGGAAGGAGATGATTATTGATAGTCATTGTGGATCATTCCCTCATTCCCTACTAAGCACAAGTAAGATATACCGATATACCATATTATATAATCATGAAAAATTGCCATTAATATATAGCATAATTTACCAAAACTGTTATTACCATTCTATCATGGTCTGCCCTTCCTATACCATCTGGTTGGTGGTTTCAACCCCTCTGAAAAATATGTACCATAAACCATGGTTATTGGAGTTATTCGAGTTATAAACCAACTTAGCTAACGAACTGGGGCACCACCTTGTAATTAAAATGATTGATATACACCGTTATAAATTATCCCATTGTACTCATACCATTATATCAACCAGCCATAGTTAAACCTTCGTTTTGCATATGGAAAGCAATGGTAATCCATGGTCTACCCTTAAAAATAATGGTATCCACCAACCAGCCATTATTACCCATATGCCATAATATACCATAATATATCATCATTAAAATTGCCATTAATATATATACCATTGTATCATGGTCTACCCTTAATAATAATGGTAATCAATAATTCATAATATTGCATATTACCATCATGGCATTATCAATAATCAAAACTTTCCGAATTCGAGCTGTGTATCTTTTGGGAAATATTCTAACTGCTGACATATTTTCTTGGAATATTCTAACTGCTATTATACCATTATTAGTACCATTATATCATTATTAGTACCACTATATCATTATACCATTATATCATTATTAGTACCATTAATATATACCATTAATATGTACCATAATATATACCATAATATATACCATTAAATATACCATTAAATATACCATTATATAGTGCCATGATATCATTAGTGCCATATTATACCATTATAATATACCATTATTAGTACCATTATATCCCTTAATATACCAAAATCAAAAAAATGCCATCCAAGAGACTCAGGCGCCACTCGCCGCTCTTTGCCGCCGCCTCGAGGCGCTGCGGCGCCAGCAAGCCGCGCCGCACCTCGCGGCTGTTCAGCAGCTGCAACTCACGCGCCTGGCGTTGGAACCCCCCCGGCGTTGTCGCAACCGCCACGGAAAAAACGGTGAAATGATGGCTTGACATGGGTTGACCAGAGAAAGTGATGGTTTTGACCTGGTGAAATGCTGGTTTTACCGTAGTTTTACCGCAGTTTTACTCGGAAAATGATCGTTTTATCACATAAGATCATAAGATGGTGGTTTTATCAGATGCAACGTGTCATGGAGATGGAAGCGGGGCGAAACATGGGTGAATCGTGGGGAAACAAAGGACCTGAAGGGTTAAAAAAAACCTGCAGGAGTTGGGTGGTATAAGTCTCGTATATGTATGGTTGATGATTATATATAGGGGATTTGTCTATCCAGTATATTCAGAATTATCATTATTCCGTTTTTTCGAGTCCCTAATAACCAACCTGTCTACAGTTATGGCCCGAAATACCAGTTATAAGTACTAAGAAAACCACATTTATAGAATGTTTCTCATCCCATAGAAATAACCAGTTATAACTAATAGCCATGGCCTTAACTGTAGTATATGTATGCGTGTTTTTGAAAACTACTTACTTTAGATAGTTGGGTTTACACATTGATAAGGAATATCACACTTCTTTGTATGTTCACTATTGAAATTAGTCATGAGACAAAACCACACAGAATTGGGATACACTGGGGATGTAACAAACACTATGAACTTATGGGGATGATGCATTGTGTTGTTGTTTTAAGGAAAGAACTAAATATGGAAATACAGATTATGAATTGAACATATAACAATGTAACAACAACAATGTGATGTTGATTACAATAGACGATATGCATAATCGTATACCTATCCCTTGAAGAAATTATTCCAGGAATATTATCCCGAAAAAATATTCCATAACCTAGTTAGGACCTACTGACCTACTAGTTGCTATCTTGGAATATTTTTTTAAGGGATGATGGTTCACTGATCGACAGTAAGGAGTGTGGGCTGGTCTGGAGCAGCCTTGCTGCATCCCAAAATATCTTGCTCTTCTGCTTTCCTTTCACCTCACCGTGGCTGCGAAGAATGTCGTCCCGAGGCAAGTACCTGGCTGCTGCGCGCACTACGAATAAGCTGTCTACTGTGCGCTCGAGTACGGTGCCGCCTGTGCTTTTTGCTAGCTGTTGTTTCAGCTTCTTCGCTGCTATAAGACGTGTTTTTCCGGGGGTCGATGCAGATGGCGTGCCTGGCCCGATCCCAACTATCCAGCATGAACAGGCGCAAAATGCCCTGTCAAAAGCAGGAGCTTTCCATGCCGCGCGTTCGCCTGCGCCGAGTGCGCTAGTCAAGACTTCGGGCTCCCTGCAAGCGTCGCCATCACTGCCCGCTAGCACTGCACCAGCTTCAGCGGCTGAAGAAACGAGCTGCAGCAGAAAGAGCGTCGCTTGGTACCCTCTATTTGTGCTTCACTTATAGCACAGCAGCATGATAAACAGACAAATCATTATTAAATCATCTCAAGTGGTTCCCCCAAACCTTAGACAAGTTGGTGAAAACAATTATGACGATGTGAAATTAGGTGAACTACGTCGTGTTTGGTGGAGATCAATCGACAAATGGGTGGAATTTCGCCAGTGGGAGATGAAACTGGCACAAAAAATGAACATCTGCGGCTTTAATCAGAACACATTCAGCAAACCCGGTGCTTTCAGACCATAGGACTAAGTGATGTGGGTCCCATGTTTGATCCTCTTTTTCCGTTGGCTGAACCCCTAAATCTTTAAGGCTGAATCACATGTTTGGTGGGTCAAATCCGCCATTTTCCGAATCGGTTAACTGGCTTGCTACAATATATTCAATATATGAACCCCCATATTTTGGTTGGTTCAATTCCGGAACCCTGCGATTTTCAGCTGGAAAAGTACCCAACCTCAAGGTTATTTGGGGTACAAACTTGGTAAAACAGCAAATTTCAGTTGCTTAAACATCAATATTGCTGAAACATACCACTATCTCGCTCTGAAACTCCGCATGCCTGTTTACACAAGATATGTCGCCCAAATTGCTGCTGGTTCAAACATCTGAAAAACCAATTTGTCTGATCAGAAATTTCAGGTGCTTGAGCCGTGATTTTTCCGTTTGTCGCTTCAACTTTCAAAGCACCGAAATGTTGGAGGGCAATTGTGGTTTATTGTCACCCATCCCACAACCGGAATCCTTGTAATGGGTATATGTTTTCCTATCGATTGATGACAATCCCCCAATATGTTTGCTGGTTAAAACCACCTCTCCTCCCCTGACATCCCCTGACCTTCTTCATCAGCCAACGCAGGAAGGGCCGATGCAGATCCACCACAGAATCTTCGCCCCGTAAACCTTGCAACACAATGACGCCATTCACAAGTGCCCAATCAAGGTCTATAATTGACCAAACATAAATGCGTTTAAACACCAACATCTTTTCCCAAAAAAATGTTTACCAACGAAAAATGTGATGTTATATTCAAACACAAAACAAATGGTTTCCAGAAACAAACATGGTCACGTCAACGAAAAAACACCACAAAACGGGGATTGAATTCAAATGCTTTCACTAGCAAGCCTGGTGACGTTAGCGAATTAACAAGTACGAGAGGACATGGCGTTTTTAACCAACCAAAATCATGATAATTTCAATGCCACAATGATGCAGTATGATGCCCATATTTCACAAAGTTGTGGAGATCACTATGTAGTATTCAATATTTGATATCGCTTCATTCAAAATTCTTAAGCGTAGGAGATCGTGAGAGCACTTGATCGTGGGAGCACACCTTGTGTTTAAACTCCTGGATCTTTAAACAAGGTAAGTCAATGGGCCATGGGAATTTCAGGATCCTAAAATGGAGGTACCTACAATATATAAGGCCTATGTAAGGGAATATCCCCACAAAACATGGCCTTATATGGTACAGTACCTCCATTTTAGGATCCTGGAATTCCCATTGAGTAATTAAGGTGGATATCAATGGTAGGCATAGTATGATCGCCGACCTCCTGCAATCAACGACCTGTAAATCGGGATCAGCGGGGATTGCCGATATTTTCCACCGAGACAGCAGCTCACCATGATTTGCGCAAAGGGAGTCACCAAAATGTTTTTAAAACATTGAGACTCATAAAGGGTGGGGCCCCATAGTTAGCTAAGTTGGTTTATAACTATAATAACAGGGTGGGCTTATAAACCAACTTATAACTATAGGGGGGCCCATCCTGTATTCCCTTTAGATTTCCCAGTTATTGCCGCGGTGGATTTCCAAAGTCGCCTAGAACAAAGTCATGTAAACGTCGCTTTGAAATCACTAACATTTTGTTGGATACCTGCTCATGTTCGTTACACCCCAATTGATCAAGATTCTGGTTGATTACATTCTCGTGTTTGTTGGTCAAAACAAACAAATCTGGCGTACCCGCAAAATCCAATGGCTTAGGATTTAACCATTTCTGGTCAAATTCAAATGGTTAACTGATGGTTAAATGATGGTTAAATGATGGTTAAATGATAGGTGAATGGGTAAATCCGCATTATTCATGGTTGATCCCCCTTATCCGCATTGGAATTTTCTAATATTGCTGATGGTCCAATTCCACAAAAGCGGTAAGGCATGGTGAATCCATTTGGGTGTACCTGAAAATGGGGTAATTATCCCCCAAATCGTCATTTTAATATATTTTAATCGGGAAATTATGATACACCATTGGATGTTAAGGGGTTTCTTCAGCATTTTCAAGCAGCCTTAGACCAAACCCATTGCTTCAAACTCCTCGGCCGATCGAACCGCTTCGATTTCGCATCCTTCGACCGAGCCGCGTTCGCGGCTCTTTTCGCTCGCTTTGTAGCTGGCTAAGAGGAACCTCAGAGGAAACCAGCTGGAGCCCAGGTTCTACGGGCAGGGAGCGAATTATCGCTAAGTGGGAAATGACTACTTGGTGGCCCATCCTACTTCTCAAGCTGGCTGTAACGGCAGTTATATATGTACCATCCGGTTATGACTAACAGTTTGCCATGGAAAGATCCACCATTTTTAATAGGTAAACCATCTATTTCTATGGGCCATTTCGCATGGCAAACTGTTAGTCATAACCACTAGGCCTAACTGGGATGAGCCACCGAGTAGACTATAGGGTGAGTTCATAAACAACTGAGGCACCACCTCGTAGCCACTGGCGGTTTGATCCCTTAAAACTTTCACGTGAAATTAGTGGTAAATCACCAGCACACTGGATTTATCAAACAGTTACTGTATACAAATATAATCCAGTGAGAATAGCAGTTAGCAGTATATAACTGTAAAGTATATAAATATATAACATATAGTGTTGGATTTACCAAAACACTGGATTTATCATATATACATAACATATAGTGAAGGCAACCAAAGTGAGAATTCATGCAACTGCAGTAAACGAAGGTTTATCCAACAGGAATTAAGAATTGACTGCTAAGAAGAACATTTACTCAGCAACAACCAGCATTGAAGCCACTAAAAATTAATTAGTCTTGCCCAACAAAAGGAATGATATAGCAAAAAATGGATTTATCCAACATAAAGGATGGAATTATGATGCATGCAAGTGAAAATTGCAAGGTAACATCTTATATAACATGCCAGAAACTAAATTGTTAGCTGGTTTGTAGATATTCCTATTTATAGCAAAAAATGAAAGGATTAAAGTACCCATCCAAGGTCAACCGCGGCTGTTCACGCCACGGAGGAACACTACCTCTAAGAGATGGCACACTAAGAGATGGAACGGCTGTTGAGGATGCTGATGCGGATGATGCAGCAACTTCGGCCTTAGCCTTTGCAGTTTTGATGTCCCTTTGCACCTGTGATATTCGGATATTCACTCTTGGCCTTTTAGGTGGCGCTTTGCAAACACAGCCTCAATAGGCCCTTCTTGGTTGTGAAAGGCGGCTCTATGAGTCCGTAATGAGGGGTCTCTCCACACAGAATCAGGGAGGCTATGTGGATCAACTCTAACCTCAGGGTATTGGCCTTCACCCCTTGGGACTATGTAGGGGAGTGTCTGCTCCGCGTACGCGATCGGAGGATCAGCGACCCTTGCCCTTAAGTACCTGACGGATCAATGCGAATCTCAGGATACCCGTGAACTTCTCGGCGCAGCCTCGAACCCCGTAAGCTCGCATGCCCATGTATATGGCCAGCGGCATGCTCGCCTGATTAGGGTTTAGAGTTTAAGGTTTAGGGTCTGTGCAAAAGTGGTCGCGCGTGGGCCGGGGGCTGTCAATCTGCTGGCACGCCCCCCGCTCGAAGCGCGCTCGCTCTGCTTCGTTGTCCCACCCCAGCCACCCAGAGTAAAAACTTTTAGGGTTTAGCCAGTATCCAAAAGAATCGGATGCAATCAACTAACCTAGGGATTTGTCCAACAAAAACGATGTATTTAACCGAAATAACTTCAGGATTATCATCGCATGTGACATTCATTTTTGAGGTATGTATTTGAAGATGGCCCGTAGAAATAGATGGTTTACTGGTTTACCTATGAAATTCATGGTGATTTTCGAGTTCGCAAACTGTGGAAAAAAAAGCCAGAGGCTAATGTTGGTTAATGTTGGCCAACCAGGTTTCTAGCTGGGAAAATCATCTATTTCGATGGGCTATTTTCCATGGCTATGTAAGTCATAACCAGAGGGTATATCCCATTAAATCCCATTAAATCCCATTAAACCACCATTTTCCTATGGTTTTCCTATGGTTTTCCCAGATCACTACAAAACATATCACGTCTAGACGCCATATATATGACATGACCAGAGGCTTTCTCTGAACCTGGGGGATCATCTGGGGGGGTCATCCGGGATAGCAGGACCAAAGCATCTTGAATCAAAAAATATACATAGTGGTGCCCCATAGCTAAGTTGGTTTATAACTACAATAAGTAGGGCTTATGGTAGATATATCTATAGTTGATGAGGGTTATAAACTAACTTATAACTGGGGGTACCACATTGTACACATCATTTTGGTCAAACAACATCATTTGGTTGGCGCTTTGAGACTTCACAATATCTGGGATATATGTTGATAAACCATGGGATGTTGCTGGTACCTTATTTTCGGACAAACCTACACAGTCGAGGTGCAAACTGGAGCATCGCACACTGAGGTATGGCCCAAATTTTGGTTTGCATACTTAAGTCCGATTCGTGCGTCTGTTGAGAAATGTTTTAAACTATTATTAAAACGCCAAAAAAAAGCAGGACCCAACCAGAATTCTAACACCAACTTGGTGGGATGTATGGAGTTCAAACAGAATTACCAGGTGGTCCCCCTAAATTAAAAGTTGGTTTATAAACCCCACATTTATAGATGTCTATCATAAGTCTAACAGTTGACCTACTTCTTGCCACCAACTGAGCTGACCTTATGGGGCATCATATAGATAAAAATCCTACAGTTCATTAGCCCATATACATTTATATATACATATGGAGGTTTCCTAAAATTGGGGTACCCCAAAACCATAGGTTCAATATTAAAATTGTTTAATTGTGGATGATGTGGGGGTACCAACATTTTAGGAAACCTCCATTTAGTTCGCTGATTATCCCAGATATGTTATTTCTTATATCACCAAAATCATCTCCATTAATGGCACCAGTGATGGCAATACGTTAGCATCGTTGATTGTAACTTAACACATTGACTATAACCGTGATATCACCATACATGAAGGGATTGGTATTTATTAGTTATACCCGAACAGAGCTAAATATTAATATTAATGATATATTGAATACATGTTATGCTTTCATTACTATCACTGTAGGTTTCTGAGTTTATTATACTAGTGAAATTCATGATAATTTATAGTTGGTTGCTAAGTTTCAATAATTTTTGCTATAGATAAAAAGTAGTATGTATACTTTAAGGATATATCTATTGCCATGGGGATATATCTATTTCATAGTATATTAAATATTATTTATCACTATGAAATTACCTATGAATTATGAATTATATATCTGGGTAACTTATAATATTTCACCAACCTGAATAGTTCGGCCATTTGGAGATAATTTCAATTAATTATTAACCATGATTCCAGGGTTCGGTCGCAGTGAGGTCGTGATGAAATTTACCCAGATATTATGGTTAATCACATTTTAATATCCCACATGATCCCACATTTCCCCATAAATCAACCATAAATGGGCCCATAGTCATCTTCTATCCCGATGAAAAAAAACATGGCGCCCGCGATTTTTATGATCATTTCTCCAAGGTGCTGGAGGCTCACTTTCCTAAGTGCTGGCAGATGGCGAGATGGCGGGGGCAGGCATTCGAATGTGGGGATCCCCGTTGACGTGATGTTTGTTAACGTAATGTTTGTTGGTGAACAAGTAAACACCATGAATACATTGAATGCATAATATATAAGCGCTATATTAGTTAGCTAACAAAAGGTGATAAAAACCAAAGCCAAATTGGAGTTCGAAAACCAACTAGTTTTGTTTAACTAAAGTAACTGTAGTTATTTGCCAATCATTTAAACCATAGCTGGTTGGTTGGTTTATAGACCCCATCTAACTATAGTTGCATATAGGATGTTATTTAAGCGCATCATTTAAACCCTAGTGACATTGCAGTTATGTGGCCACCAACTTAGCTAACGAACTGGAGCACCAGCTTGTAGAAATGCAATGAACTTTTGAATTTAAGCTGCAACAATTGGTGCAGAGTATGGAATTAAGCCGCACAAATTGAGTGTAGAACCGAGCGTTCAAATTCATGAGAACCATATCCCGACTTTTCCGGAATCCTTCCGTTGACCCACTTCGAAAAGAGACGAGGGAAGACACGTCTAGTGATACTGCCTGAGTGATCCTGAATGGAAGCCCGGAAGAATCTCTTCCCAACCAGCAAATCATATGTTCAAACTCCGGTGTCTTGTGGTTTCATCTCTGATTTTGCTGTATACATGCTGACAACTCAGGAGTTCAGAATCATCTAACAGAAATTGTGAACCACATTTGTTTTAGATTTGTAAGTAGAGGTCTCAACGTGGCTTTGCTCAATACCCTCCAGTAAACCAACATAGCTATTGAAAATTGCCACTTTTAGTGGATTTATCACAACAAAAAAAAACAAATCCGTGGCTATGTTAGTTTACCAAAATGCACAATTTGCTGTTGCCCGCGATTGAAAGTCTCCATGTGGAACATGTGGTTCAAAGCCTTTGGACTTTGGCGGCCTCAAACCCGGGCCCCTGTGACCTGAAGCACATGAACCAAGCAATGTGTGGTGAGTCTCAGCGTCAACCTCACAACTATTTGGAGATGAATTCCCATAAGCAACTGTATATATATATATATTATATATATATATGTATACCTACACCATTAGAAGCAAACAAGGAGACAACACCCGGCACAATATGATACAATTACTATGTGGTTGGGAAGCTCTTAATTAGTAGCTCCGAAGCCATCTGCAGGTTAGATGCATGGGGCTGGGGTGCCGCTGCCCATGGACGCAATCAAATCCAAGCCGACCGTGGTGGCAGCTTTGCAGTTCTGGTCCACGTACCATCTGGTTATGACTAACATAGCCATCGTATAGATGGCCCATAGAAATAGATGGTTTACCATGGTTTACCCGTTAAAAATGGTGATTTTCCATGGGTATGTTAAATAACCAGATGGTATTGGAATTCTCGTAGCCACAGGCGTCGCACTTCTTTGGGTCGATTCCGCAGTGCGAGCGCCAACAAAGATGTCTTTTGATGCCATCTTGAAAAAGGAGACTGTTCACTTCTCTATATGATATTCGTTTTACTCTTCACTTCCGTATTCTCTGCACTTCGCTATTCTTTTCACTCTTCACTTCCCTACTCTCTTCATTCCCCTTTTTCTTCACTTCCCCACTCTCTTCACTTCACACCCCAAATTTATCCCAAATTTTGGCGGATGATTGCCCTCTAGAAGCACCATTTGGCTACTTGGAGGATAATCCCACAGTCCGTGGGTACAGTAGTGGGTTCCCTTTAAAACCGTCATTTCTCAGTTCTGTCCACTTATATGGGGGTTTCCATAAATGGGGGTCCCTCAAAATGGATGGTTTACAATGGAAAATCCGCTCGTGATTTATGACTTCACGTACACCCAGTTTAGGAAACCTCCATATCCCCATAGTTTCTTGAAAAAATATCACGATTTTTTCCATAAAACATCTGAGACATAGCCGTAAAACAACCAGCTCGTTCTTGTTTCGATTTCGTCTGAGTCACCTCTCCGGGTCGTAGATGGGCAGCGCGCCCGGCGTTTTCTTGCCGCCCAGAAAGGCACTGTCCGGCAGCTGACGAAGCTCCTGACCAGTAACCAATGGACCCATGGACCAAGGGATGATTCAAGAAGTATCCGGGTAGCAAGAATTGGGATTTCCCCTCCCCCTTGACCCTGAAAACAACCAATTTTGAATGGAAACTAATGGAAACTAATCTTCCAAACCCCCTTTTGGATCTATTTGGCAGGGTCTTTGTTCATTTACTGGACGGAAACTAACACAAATTGGGATGTCCTGTTGATTTATGCTCGGTTTCTGGTTGTTCCCGTTGACCTACAGCAACAAAACAATCTGGGCCTGTATTACAGGCTTTCCATTGCCAGCTTGAATTACAAGCCTCCTATTTTCCGTTGACGACTGGGATGTAACGCAACCACCCTTGCCATCATTTGATTCAATGGGGTCCACCAAGAAAATTGTGATCGAAACCATAAACTGGGCATGAGTTCAGCAATTTTCTTTGCGCCGAAATTGATATGTCAACGCTAAAATCCATTCACTTCCTACCAGTTGAGGCCCCTCTGTTGATAGCTAAGTTGGATCATCCCTTTCAGTAAATGGGTTATATCCCCAGGACTTACATTAATGGGATGGCTATACCCCCAGTTATGCATATACAGTATGTACATATATATATATATATATACATTATAATATAATATAATATAATATAATATAATACAATATAATATAATATAATATAATATACGTATATATAATATAATATAATATAATATAATATAATACAATATAATATAATATAATATTATATGATATTATATTATGTTATATATTACGTATATATAATATTATACATAGATATATTAATTATTATTATTATATATATACATATATATGCATGAAATATTCCCACTTAGATGAATGGGATATGGTTTCTTTCTACGGATTCTAAAAAAAAAACGATCCAGCTCCTTGGGCGAACAGGGCTTCAAGCCAAAGGCGTCCCTGGCGTTTTGGCTGAAGATTTGATGATTCAACTGGTGAAAAATCAACTGGTTTACCCTCTGGCAATTTAACGTAGCTATTGAAAATGGCCATTTATAGTGAGTTGTCCCATTAAACATGGTGATTTTATGTGATTTTCCATAGTTATGTTAAATTGCCGGAGGGTATCAGATCTTGAACATGGTTTATTCATGGTTATTCCACCCTTCAACAGCATGATACATCTGAAAAAAAGCATGTTATTGTGAGTCAGTGATAGTTTAATCAACAGGAAAATTTGGACATGGTTTGATGACTCAACTGGTTCACTACCCAATAGATTGCTAATTCAATTATGATTCAATTGGTTCAATCAGAAAATGTTTCAATTTGATGATTTAACTATGTTTTGAGCGACAACAAAAGTAGGACAGTTGATGACAGAAAAAAGAAGAATTTACATGATTTAACTATACAATTTAAGCAACAGAAGAGTGGGGGCAACTATATGGTTGAAAGATAGTTTAGCCAACAGAAATGTAGGAAATAAGATGGAATGAGCAAATCACTGAAATTTTGAAGGATTGCAACCGACCAAACTGTGGACTCAAGCGGCAGAAGATGGCATCCAAAGGGCCGAGAGTGGGAACCTCAACAACCAACATTGTGATTCAATGGAAAACAATGGATATAGACATAAATAAACAAAACTGATTGATCAAGCAAATGGGACTACCAAAACTATAATATACATATATATATATATACCCTCTGGTTATTTAACATAGCCATGGAAAATCACCCTTTTTAATAGGTAAGCCATCTATAAATGGGCCATTTAAATAACCAGAGGGTATATATATATGACTGGGATTCTCTCGAATGCACATCGATATTTCATCACCAGCATCCGTCAAGACATGGCCACAGGCCATTGCAAAAAAACCGGTCGTGAAGTCTTTTTTTTTGTTCCGGCCTATTTTGATGAGGGGAAAGGTTCATGATTACCCTACTTTTTTATCAAACGTGACAGTGGAAGAATTTGTGCATTGATGTTTTTCAGATCAACACCTGCATGGATAGTTAGGGGATTTTCCAGCTACACTTGATGACAACTTTGGGATGGCTGGCTTGGTGAAAATCCCCATACTGTTCCCAGGAGAGTCCCATTAAAAATCCCATGATCTTCCATAGTGCAATCAATGTTTTTTAATTATATTACCACCAAGCAAATGGGAGTATTTCATCACCATATGAAGTATAGTCATCACATGTTATAACTACCATATGCCCGGCACTTCTCGGTGTTTTTGATCGCTTCCCCGTGGATCCCCCCTGTCCTTTCCCATGACAGTTTCAAGGCCCGAGTTATACCACTTATAAGTACGAAGAAAAGCCCATTTATAGAATGGTTCTCATCCCATAGAAATAACCAGTTATAACTTATAGCCATGGCCTTAAGTGTAGAACATGATCATTGATGTTTGTTGTTTTTTTATCCCATCATATCCCTAGCTACATCACAATGATTTGGAGAGTTTCCTAAGGCCAACTGGGATCCTCTACCAGGCCAAAATCCCAACTGGGACCCCAATGGGCTATTGTCGTCCCTTCACATATTTAACACTTTCTTTCTACCAGGTGACTGTCTTACACCAGTCTTGAAACATGTTACAGCCATTGCGATGCATTGCTGTACACCACAAATCCCAGAGCATTGAAACTAGCAGCGAGGTGGGAGCAAGAACCTGGAAACTGTCGTTGCCATGCATTGCTATACCACATCTCTAACCATTCACAACGTTGATGCATTTCAGAGGTTCTTTCTGCCACGTGACTGAAACATCTCCCGGCCCAAGTCATGGATGACCAGACCATGTTTGCGATTTGGGGATCTCCAGTGACTTAGGACATAACCATATCCCAGAATATATATATACAGGATGGGGCTCCCGTTGGATAGCGTGAACCGTTGGTTTAGAAAAGTGGCTGAATTCTATGGTTTATGGTAGATGTAACTATAAAGTTAATGGGGATTATAATGGTTTATAAACCAACTGACATATGTTTATGGAATATATATATATATATATATATATATATATCAATGGCCATATGTTGTGGGGACATTCCCTTACATAGGCCTGAAAAATAGGTCTTATATATGGTAGGTACCTCAAATAAATTGCTGGTTGGTGGTGCAATAACAATCTTGAAAAAATATGAGTTCGTCAATGGGAAGGATTATCCCATATATTATGGAAAATAAGACATGTTTGAAACCACCAACCAGTATATCATTTTAATATATGTCCCAGTTGCCATGGGTATTAAATGTGATGAAAAAATCCCCTCATGTCCCTTTTGATGGTGAGTTCCCAAGATATTTTCCCAGATCTTGCATATATTCTCCTATAGTTTCCATGTATTTTCCCACAGGATGGGGCCCCCAGTCGAAATCGCGTGAACCGTTGGTGAACAGAAAAGTGGCTGAATTAACTCTGGTTTATGGTCGATATGTCACGAACTAGTTTTCATGGGGATTATATATAAGGGTTTATAAACCAACGTTCACATCACTGTGGGGCCCCATTTTCCCAGGATTTTCCCATGATTTTCCGCCTAAGATCCGCTGGGCTGCGCTCTTCCAGCTCACGGAGCCACATCTTGGTATATCGAACTGGAGGATTTGTAACGGGATTGATGATGTAACTGGAGGATTTGTAACTGGAGGATTTATAACTGGTATAACATCTTGGTATATCTGATGTAACTGGAGGATTATCTTTTTTTTTGCTATATACTCATATCGAAAACTATAGGTTTTGGAGGATTTAAGATGTATCTCCTACTAATCGAACTAATCTAATTGACTAGGATGGTTGATGATTACAGGGAATTTGTCTATCCAGAATATTCAGAATTATATATAATTTTCCCGTTTTTCCGAGTCCCTAATAACCAACCTGTCTACAGTTACGTCCCTATAGTCAGTTATAACTTATAAACCCATTTATGGAATAATAACAACATTTAAAACCATTTATAACCTTGATTACCCGAAAAGAGCTGGTTAATGGTTGTATATTCCCCAAAATATAGTAACCATAAGTTTTGACCCATCCCCATACAGTATAACATAGCTAGATACTAACCCCAATCTCAGCTATGGAGCAACAAACGGATGAACAAACGGATGTAGCCTCCTTTTATGCAACTTTCCGTGGGATCCTGGGAAAAAATGCTACGACCGTAGGCCCGTGGATCTATACTTCATATGGTGATTCAACTCAAGGCCTGGCATGACATAGCCATGGAAAATGACCCATTTTTAAGAACGGTAAACCATCTATGTCTATGGGCCATGGTTTCCATGGCTATGTCAGTCATAACCAAAGGGTAACAAAATAACATGATCATGTTGTTTTTGTTAATGAGAATACCATGGGCATATCATGAATGAATGTGTTCGATGATTTAACACACACACACACACCAAAAACAAAACGACTTTGCGGCTTTGAGCTGATTTTTCACAAAATCATTTATATAAACTAAAGAACACAACATTCTCTCATTCGGATATGGTTGTTTCAATATTAGAAAAAAGTGATTTAATGATTTAAGTATCACAAGCTCTGGTTTTAATCACCAATGTTGCAGATTTACACAAGAAAAAAACATTGATTCAAGCACCACACATTGGGAGTCAAACAACCAAACATATTCAATTTCACCAACAAAACTCGAGACTTCAGCGCCAAAACGGGAAACATCCCTGTCCTTCAGCGAGTACTTTGGGAAATGACAAAGCGAGAAAGTAATTAAATCAAATTAGATAGTTATCCTCCGGTAAACAGACATAGAATTTGCTGGGAAATCCACAAACTATATATAAATTATAAATGGAGGTCTTAAGCATTCTAGCTGGGAAAATCCAATTTATAATCCAATATAAATGCAAGGTTTTTGATATTTGCACCACGATTCCGGCAACACACAGCCATGAAACTCTCAACTTTCTGACAGCCACGCTTGGTCCAAGCCATAGAATGAGTACAGAGTCAGTATCCAGCGATAGAATCTGATGATCCAAAGGGAGTGCTCACCTTCCTTCTCTTCAAGCGTTTTTCGGAGACACATGCTCAGCACAACACAATGGCATGAAGACAATGCTAGGAAGATAAATGACCCATTCTTGACTGGTTGGTGGTGCAATAACCATCTTGAAAAATATGAGTTCGTCAATGGGAAGGATGACATCCCATATATGAAATGTAAAATTTCATTCATGTTCCAAACCACCAACCAGTTCACCATGCTCTGTTTTTTTCAAATAAAACTGCCCATCTATCTATGCTCACAGGGGGATCCCTGCGCATTGGGCACGTTTGTTGATCATTTTTCATGATGTTACCCGACCAACGTTAACAAAAAACGATGGAACTATCCACCATTTTACAGCTGGGTAAATCAACTATAACTTTGGGGTATGTTCAATAACTATGTTTGTTTACCAGAGGATAATCTTGCAAATAACATATCGCTGAACTTCCTTGTCACTGAATAAACCTTGTCGTGGACTTTTGTTGCTGACTTCATCATGAATTCGAATATGATAGCTGCATAAAGTGTCTCCTTTTTGTTGGATGATTCCAGCTATGTTCCGAACCATCTGGTTATGACTAACATAGCTATGGAAGCCATGGTCAGTTCGCCATGGAATCCGATCCACCATTTTAAAGTTCGGTAAACCATCTATTTCGATTAGGGCCATGGCTTAACCATGGCTATGTCAGTCATAACCAGAGGGTAAATAGAATATTCCAAAACGAAAGAACGTGTGGATCATTGGCCGGCCTTGGTCCTGGTCCAGTTTCATATGAACTATTTGCTTCCAGTTCTGGAGAACCGAGCTTGAGGTAGAAATGGGAACCGCCCTCTTCGATAGAAACACATCCAAAACAGTGGATTGACAAAGCACCCAAAAGGTATCCCATCCCATGAAATTCTGCTTGGTTAATAGCTATGCATGTCCATATTGCTGTTGTGCCGTAATAAACCAGGTGATATGACTTTGTTTTGCCCACTATATATAATGACCAACCAAGCTTGTATTCACCATCTTTTTAGGCTCTTTTACACAGAGTCTGTCTGCTTCATCGCAACACCTCACAAGATGGGGCCCCATAGTTATAAGTTGGTTTATAAACCATGAAATAATCCCCATTAACTATAGTTATATCTACCATAAACCATTGTTAAACCATTGCTATATCTTCCCTCTCATTTCGATCCAATGTTTGACCGACTGAGTGCCCTACCGCAGCAGCCTCATCATCTGCTGCATCCTCTGCGCTTTGGATAGGTCACAACAGGATACCCCACGGGGTAATTTACTACCACGAAAGGATGTAGATTTTTTATTACGATATCACCTTTACACATTTTTAGATCATTTTGAAGATCATTTTGAAGATCATTTTGAAGATTATTTTGAACCAGTGAGGAGTTCGGATGTGATTCTGCACATATCACGGGTCATTTTGCCTCAGGATGCTTTGGCTTTGACATTCCAAAGACCAGCATCACATGTTGGGATGAACATGTGCTACTCTAGGGTGTCTCTCAGGTATACCATTTGTCTTCACATAATTCGCATGAAAACAAATCTCTGATCCCAAATGCCAGTGGGATGTCACCCCAGGTTAAAACAATGCCATTTGCACCATCCCCCCGTCATCACCATTTTAATAGGTGGTATATATAAACCATTTCCAGTCATGGGTGGGAAACGTGGCATTGTTTTACCCACATGATATTTCCAACCAGCCACACTGGCCCAAATCAACCCCCGATTTGAAAAAAGCCACGTTTTGTCTGAAAGACCAGTGCTAGCCTCCCGCATGTGACATATGTTTGTAATGAAAATAAATCCCAGCCACCCCATAGTTAGCTAAGTTTGTTTATAATTATAATAACAATAGGTCACAACAGGATACCCCACGGGGTAATTTGCTTCCACGAAAGGATGTGGATGTCTATTACGATATCAAGTCTGGTTGGTGGTTTCAACCATATTGAAAAATATGAAAGTCAATGGGAAGGATTATCCCATATATATATATACATATATATATATACATATACATATATATACATATATATACATGTATATACATATATATATACATATATATATATATATATATATATATATTATGGAAAATAAAAAATGTTTGAAACCACCAACCAGATAACGTGATAAGTCCAATAAGAATCCAAACCTACAACGCTGGCTCCTC
>Ga0126342_10004010_pt1 | contig 24780 bp, 18 predicted proteins | sample Cyp1metagenome_FD_92528 | JGI IMG/M metagenome (GOLD analysis project Ga0126342, IMG submission 92528) | Coral microbial communities from Lord Howe Island, Old Settlement Bay, Australia - Cyphastrea 1 metagenome | ecosystem: Host-associated > Invertebrates > Cnidaria > Coral ...
ACGTTGGGGGGGTCCACGCTTGCAATTAGCATGACCCCAGCGGTCAAATTCCGAGGGGGCAAAATTGCAATCTACATTTTTGGAACGCCCCCCTGCTTGCAATTAGCCTAAAGGGGTGGTGATGTTTTTTATTCTATCTGCTGGTTACTTATTATATATTGTTTGCCTATTGGATGGGACGCAGGCCACATAGGTAATGGTATAGCATGATATATACGTATCGAAGAATTGACCAACACAAATATACGTACTAAATTGAATGCATCTTTAAGTTTTAAAGATGAACATATAAGTGTAAAGGAAAATCCGCAGTAAACAGTACGCATCAGAAAACCATGCTTGACCGTTCAAATTTAGGGTTGTGGTGCCTTCCTTTCCACATAAGACAAAGCCGGCAAAGTTGGGAACATGATGGAAGATGATGGATGATATGCATTCCGGAAATGGTCCCAGTAGGACAGCAACCAAGCACAGGGATAGCTTGAGGATGGTCCCCAAGATTGTGGCTCCCACATTCCTATTATTTGTCCTTTTCACGTCAAAAATGGGGATCAGGTATAACCAACGGTTACTGACCAGAAAAAAACATTATACTCACCAGTTCCCATCCATGCATGATGATCAACAAGCAAAACCTGCCAATTGCATCCAATTGTCCTATCCACCAACAAGAAGCACCCCTAAGAAACCTTGCTTGATATATATGAAAACCAGGTCTACTATTTTCCTTTCGGGGTCCTATCCGGCCCGGTTGTTGTTCATAGATAATCTGTAAAATCGAATCAACGGGACAAGAGCCACCGCATTACTTGGACTTGTTGTAAGGAACCCCACCAGCAGATATTCTCTACTTTACTATGGATTCCCCACGCCTGGTGGATTTTCTGGGACAAAGCCTGGAACTACTTGGTTCCCGTCCCATAGCCGGCCGTGTGAACTTGCGATGGTGGCTTGAATGTCTTGTCGACGTCTGTTCGATCCGGACCTCTATTTCCCACGGGAATGGTCCCGATTTTAAGGTTCCCTGCGGAGCCAGGAAGAGAGCACAGCGTAGCAACACCTATGTCATTTCATGTGCATGAACCATGAGGAGCGTAGCAGCAGAAGTATCAACTCAGGTGCCACGAAGAGCGCGCAGTGTAGCAACACTTGTGTCAGTTCATGTACATGAACCCTCAAGAGCGTATACTATCCAGAACGGTACCACAGCCCCCCCCCCCACCGCCCTGAAACACCCCAGAGGACCTGGTCCAACATCTCTATGTCACAAGTCCAACATTAAACTCATCTTCATGTTTCAAAACACCACAAAGCAGAAACATGTACGAAAGATAAAAATGTACAGATTATCAGGGGCCCCGAGTCCCGGTGGAACCAAAAACATACCGTCATCAAAGTGTTACGAATACCGAATACCCCATCATTATATTCAAGCCGTCGCGAACAAGTTCCCATCATGATGTCCAAACCTACCATCATGAACGTGTAAAAAAAACCCATGAAAAACAAACAAAAACATACTCATCATCAAAGTGTTCAGAATACCTTATCATTGTATTCAAACCTTTGTGAACGATTTAAGACGTTCCCACACCATGATTTCCAAACCAACCAAAAGAGCAAAGCAGTAGAAAATTACACGGCCGTTCCCGGCCGGCCAAGCGACAGACTGTTCATGACCCGCCGCAGCCGTGTCGCCCTCGAGACCCTCGTCGTGTCAAATTCTTTGGTGGATTGGATGAAATTGGCATTCACACGCACCTCGGACGGATGCCACAAGGCCCCTTTGAAAGGAGGTCCATGTTTGATTGCCGAAGGGCATGATGATTATTAAAAGATAATCATTGTATGGCGCACTTACCTACGTATGTACATACACACACATATATATGTATGCACATATAATATAATATAATATAATCTAATATAATATAATATAATATAATATATTATATATGTATGTATATGATATATATATATATGTGTGTGTCATTGTGTGTCTGTGTCATGGTCAAAGAAGTGTGTAAAATATTCCCTAGTTTGGGGGGATTGTCATCAATCCTATTGTTTACAGTAGAGGGGTTAATATATCCATCCAAGGCTTGACTTTCTGGACCAGGTTGAACCGGTGAGCCAAACACTGGACAAGTGCACACCGGGACCTGCAGACAAACCGCAACATATTTCACAAGGCTTGCTGCGAACATGTTTGTCTTGGCCATTTATCATCATTTTTGCCGGAGACGATTCCACCCGGTTTTGAAGAAATCGCAATGTAGACACTTGATTCTGAATTCTCCGCTTATGAATGGCAATTCGGCAAATCATTTTTGGATATCTATGGATTCTTTGGATATCTTCGGGATGGTTCCCCCAATCTCAACACTAACCTACTTGACTTAATTGTTGGTCTGTTCATCTTCATATATCGCAATCAGCTCTTGGATTTTTCAAGATCACTCATTCCCCAGGAACTCCCCATCATGATGGTTTCGGAACTTAAGGGTACCTCCAATCCCGGGCCAGGTCCCGTTTAGCATTAAAAAAAGTCCTTTGTACGCGTATACAATCCAACAAACCCATCCCTGACCCAGCCAGGCCACATTTTTCGCCACCTTATTGCGACTGTTCGAACCCGCTGCCCCTGTGTCTGGGGTGCTGGGTGCGCGGTCCCCATCGCTGGCTTCCCGATGCATCGAGCTGCGGGGATGCGGGCGCGTGGGAGCGCAGGAGAGGTCGCTCCACATGGGCACGCTCGAACCACGTGACGTTGCCGGCGAGTTGGAGGAAGGCCCAAACATTTTTGGGATAACGTTCAAAACATCTTGGACACTCATGGAGTCAACGTCTCCGACTGTATGCAAAAAAAGTTCAAGTTTGCCATAAAAGTATGGTATTCGCCCCAGAATTCTAATCCTGATTTTTTAACTTTCGGTTCAGCTGACAGTCAAGGCGAGTACCCATCAAAGATGAACATCAGTATTAGCATTTCTCTTTCCATCATATTTTCACCCACCTTTATGTGTGGATATTGGGGGTCGATAGAGATAAACACAATTGCGGGGCCTGTGGGTTTGTGGCGCTTTCGTCGGTTTTGAAATAGGAAAGTTGATCACGAAATAATCTGCAAACCATTCTTTTCTTGGTGTTCATGTGAATCGCCACACCAATGACAAAGCTCCACCTTGCTGACATGACACTGTTCAACATATTAAAAAATATGAGACAAGGTTTCTGGTCAAAGGTTTCTGGCAGTGTGAAAGAACCGGCTATTTTCTAACTGACATGGCCACCAGCTCAATAGCAAAAGACGACCCCATGACGTAGCATCCAGTGTGTGTGTGTGAAAGTGAAAGAGAAGATCCTGCAACGTAGCATCCAATGTGTGTGTGTGCAAGTGCAAGAGAAGATCCCATGACGTAGCTGCCAGTGTGTGCGCGTGCAAGTGCGAGAGAAGATCCTTCAACGTAGCATCCAGTGTGTGTGTGTGCAAGAGCAAGAGAAGATCCTACAAAGTAGTAGCATCTAATGTGTAGATCCCATGACGTAGCATCCAGTGTGTGTGGGTGTGCAAGTGAAAGAGAAGATCCTACAACGTAGCATCCAATGTGTGTGTGTGCAAGTGCAAGAGAAGATCCCATGACGTAGCTGCCAGTCTGTGCGCGTGCAAGTGCGTGAGAAGATCCTACAACGTAGCATCCAGTGTGTGTGTGTGTGTGGGTGTGTGTGTGTGTTTGTGTGTGTGTGTGCATTTGGCTGTGTGCATGTAGACAGGAACGTTATCAGACCCCCCCCCACCCCCGACCCCCCATAGCAAATGTGACAACAGCCCCGCAAAACGAGAGGCGCCGTCATCATAAACACTTCCTCAAAACAGGTTTCACGAATTTGAAAACTTGACAGCGTCGAAATTCATTCTTTGGTAATCCAAGCCTGGCTCGTTTGAACATTGCCTCCAATATCCTCCAAACATCTACAGCTGAGGGTTTTCCATTGCAATGTGTTTGGTTACCCGAGGGTGATCTATGTATATCTATGCAAGGGGAGAACGCATGCCCAAACATGAACAGTTTCGCTCGAAGATGTGATCGAACAAGGAAACCTGTCGGAAACCAAGATGTGCGGGTCTGCTGGCACATGTCAAAAAAGGCTCAAGGGTTTCCAGAATTTTCTGGGATATGTAGAGCGATGGGCACCCTAGTGAAGTTTGGTCCCCCTAGTGGGCGCTAAACGCAAACATATTTTTTCTCATATGCCTAACATGGTATGGGCCACAGAATTTGACACTCTACCCGCTACCCTCTGTAAAACAACATGGGTGTGGAAAACCCATTTTCTTCCGGAAACCATGGTTTTCATGGGTTTTTAACATCTATCTTAGTTTGCCCCAGGGTAAATCTAAATTGGACGGCAATAGAAAATCCTTACCAGTTCATCTTCGGTCCCCAGGCCAAGAATTTCGATCCATACCCATACTGCAGGATCCACAATGCTGTAAACATCCTTAATTCTCAACCATAGTGAGGGGGTATCTAAACAAACATCCCGAACAGGGCCAAATTCTTACTGCTTAAATCCCAATTCAAGGCCCATTCAATCCCAATAATTCCTTTCGCCTGATACTAACCACCGCCAAGAAATCATGCTATAGTAGCGGGGGTGCATATGTGATCATTTATATATGTGTGTTTCTTAGGCGGATGGGATTTTAAATCTCGTGCGCGCATCATTTTTGATCCTAAAATACCAGCCTAAAAGTGCCTTTGGTGCAGCTGTGTTGCAAAACACTTCTCCAGGAACAGCCGCCTGAACGGATTCAGGATTTTTTGACCCATCGGGAATGTTATACAACGAGAAAAACTATCCCGGCAAGAGAGCGGGAGGATAATGTATGATGATGTGGATGATGTGGATGGTGATGATGATGACGGTGGTGATGATGATGATGATGAGGATGAGGAGGAAATTTTTGCAGAGGATGATGTTGAGGATGATAATGTTGCGGAAGATGAGGTGGAGGAGGATGATGTTGCGGAAGAGGAGGTGGATGATGATGATGATGATGATGGTGATGATGATGTGGAAGATGATGATGTTGAGGAGGATGAGGATGAGGATGAGGATGAGGATGAGGATGAGGATGAGGATGAGGATGAGGATGATTATGCGGAAGATGAAGTTGAGGATGAAAAGGTGGAGGAAAGACGGAAAGGACCTAAGACCTAAAAGCATCAGTGGCTGCAAGCTAGCAGGACAAGAGCGACCCCAGTAGTGAAAAGAAGAGATACTAGTGATACCAGGTAAGATTTTGCAAGTTCCCTTTGTGAAGATCTCTGTAGAAGATCATGCGCAAGATCTCCTTGACAGGTTCTCTGTAGACGCTGCTGTGCAAGATCCCTGTGTAAGGCTATCTGTACAAGGTGTCTATAGGAGATCTCCACAGAAGATCTGTAAGAGTAAGATCTCGGTTCAAACTATAAATCTATAAATAGTCTCCAAGCAACACCCCTGCTCTCTTCAACAGGTCTCGGTACAGGATCTCCAAAAGAGGTCTCCTGGCAAGATCTCTGTACAAGATCTCTATAAGAGCTCTGTTGGCAAGATCCCCGTAAGAGACCTCATGCAAGATCTCTGTACAGATCTCTGTAAGAGGTCTATTGGCAAGACCTCCTGGACAAGATCTCTACAAGAGATCTCTTGGCAAGATCTCTTTATGAGATCTCTGTACAAGATCTCTATAAGAGCTCTGTTGGCAAGATCTCTGTAAGAGACCTCATGGCCAGATCTCTGTACAAATCTCTGTAATATGTGTCTTGGCAAGACCTCCTGGACAAGATCTCTGTAAGAGATCTCTTGGCAAGATCTCTTTATGAGATCTCTGTACCAGCTTTCTCTAAATACTCTCTTGGCAAGATTTATGCAAGAGACCTCTTGGCAAGATCTCTGCAACAGGATCTCTATGCAATGTCTCTGTACAAGGTCTCCATAAGAGGTGTCGTGGCAAGATCTCTGTACAAGATCTCTATAAGAGGTCTCTTGGCAAGATCTCTGTAAGGGGCCTCTTGGCAAGATCTCAAAAGATCTCTATGCAATGTCTCTGTACAAGATCTCCTTGTCAAACCTCGCACAGGCTCTCTAGAAGAGTTCTCTTGGCAAGATTTATGTAAGAGACTTTGTGGCAAGATCTCTGTACAGATCTCTAGAAGAGGTCTCTTGGCAAGACCTCCTGGACAAGATCTCTACAAGAGATCTCTTGGCAAGATCTCTTGATGAGATCTCTGTACAGATCTCTGTAAGAGGCCTCTTGGCAAAACCTCCTGGACAAGATCTCTATGAGAGATCTCTTGGCAAGATCTCTTTGTGAGATCTCTGTACCAGCTCTCTATTAAAGCTCTCTTGGCAAGATTTATGTAAGAGACCTCTTGGCAAGGTCTCTGCAACAGGATCTCAATGCAATGTCTCGGTACAGGTCTCGGACACACTGTTTGGGGAACTTTATGCGGATTTTAGAGGAAAAATGCTCCGGCCCAGATTGAGCCCAGAACACGGGCGCGCACACACTTTGTGGGAGCCTGCGCAATCGAAATGCAAGGCAACATTTCACACGAGCCCCGTGATACGGAAATTTACAGGAAAAATGCTGCAGCCCAAAACCGCGGCCCACACTTTGTGAGAGCCTGCGCAGTCGAAATGCATGTCAACATTTCACAAGAGCCACCTTTTACGGAAATTTACAGGAAAAATGCTCAGGCCCAGAGTGAGCACCCTGATCAAGCACCGGCCTTTACTACCGTAAAAACCCCTCAGTGTGGACACACTGTTTGGGGAATAAGATCACCCATCAAAACACCCATTAAAACTTAAAAGAAAGACAAATTCAAAGACATTGGACTGGATGCAAAAATGTTAAACAATCAAAATCAGTTAAACAACAAACATGCGAATCTTCACTGAAACTGAAGGGACTTCATCTGCAGAAAGCGCGTCATGGGCCAAGCTTTGAGCCATATTAGTAGCTGATTCTCGACATATGTCATCCTAACGGATGTGGAAAGGTCACGGGAATGGAGATTTCTGAAGGGATCCAAAGGGTTAATGGGTATAGGGGCCGGAAATCTATCATGAAGTCACCACATGTCACCACACTTGGGGCTGGTAGGCCGGATTCTAGGCTTTGGTCGTTTGTGTCAACAATACTATATTTGAAGTCTGATTGCTGAAAATAAACCTCGCAAAATGATCTCTCTGTATGTAAATGTACATAATGTAAAACATATATGTATGTTTTTTCCCAGCTAATCCCACCGGAACCATTGAATGAACCATTCAATGGTCATTAGTCATTACGGACAAGGTGTCAGGTGTAGCTTGGTGGTTGCCAACCAGGTCTGGCAGCAAAGTTTCTGGACATTGAATCCTCTTAAAACACTGGCTTTGAAAAACCCAAGAAATCCCACGGTGTTGTCCATGATTGGCCAATTTTGTTAGGCCCACATGAGGAGGAATCATCCAGTGCTAACTTCGAACTGGGTGAACTGAATGGTTGGGCATAAACCACTACTTTTTATCGACTATCAACTGGGGACCACATCCGAGTGGTGGTTTGCGAAGGAGTATGATTTCTCTTCATCTCTGGTACAGTGCCAGGCTTCAGGCAATGTTGTTGCCACCACTTTCCATCCGCCTAGATAATTAGTAAACACACATAGTAGCGATCCCCATACCGGGTAGGATAATTAGAAACTTCAATAAAATGAACATCAAACACAAACCCAGTCAGGGTATACATTTGGCCAAAAACCAGCACGGAACATTGGCACTTGACCCAAATGCCGGGTTTTATTGTGTATCATTTCCCGCTGTTGATGTAGAAATGAGTTCTGTTATGTTCTGTTCATCCAATCTTTCCACACGATGTCCGAATTCTTTCCATTTTTCCCAGCTAGCCAAGTCACCTTTATGGCAAGCGCACATGGCCGCATTGAAGCCCATCAAGTGCTTCTCTTGCCCACTGCCATCCTACGATCCAAGTCCCCAAGCTCCGCATTGCTGCGCATTGCTGGGAGGCATGGGGAAACGAGTCGCATGGGAAACGAACATGCCAAAACCACTGATCCCCAGCAGTAACTATTACTATTCAATCCCATCATCCCATCTTTGCTTGTTGATGACTCTTGAAATTTCATGTTTGCTCACAAATTATTCGTTGATTCAGGTGATTCTTAGATCTGCCTTGGCCATATCCTACTCCTCTATCATGCTAAGGTTGTTGCATGCTGCCAAAATTAGCAAAGTGTTGTGGGGCACATCCCAAGGCCAAGGGATGACCGACAGAATCAAAGGTCGAGCAACCATCGGGAGGTTGCGAAGTGCCATCTGCCACTGGGAACACTTCTCGCAGGCACCTGATGCAGCCCCGATTGGCGGCGATAAACCTCGTCAAAGTGGCTAAGTTATGGGATGTTATGGGAAATGTGACATATGTGAATCATTCTGAAACATCAAGTCCTACCTATTTTCCAGTTTTCAAGGTATTACTGGCCTCAAGACCCAAACCCACCCGAACCATATGAGTTCCGAAACGATAGTTCATGTTCTCACCCCCAAAATTGCCAAAACTGACAAGGGCACTGGCCATTGCATTCAGTGTGGTCTCGCTGCAACGCAGGCTGCTGTGAATCTGGCGGAAGATGTTTACTGCCTGCGGGCTGCCAGGACCATGTCACATTCACCGTATGTCAAATTCACCGTGGTGAATGCTGGTTTAGTTTCACCCCATTAGTTCGATATCCATCATGGCTATCTTCGCCAAAGTTGGACCTATCGAGGGCCTGAAGCCACTGGAACCCCTTCTCGCAGGCACTGAGCACAGCATTGCAGCTGGTGCTGTTGGGAGCCGCGCTGCGCAACATGCGCAACGCTGCCAGCAGCTCCTTGGTCCCAACGGTTGGATGGCAGGGCCGGGCCGGGCCTGTTGTGCTGAGTGGTTTACCAGAAGACTTCTTATCAAAAAAAATAAAATCCAGAACTTAATTCTAAAGACAGATTTATCTGTGACGCGTGTGGCTTTCTTAACAAGGATTTATGTTTATAAGACACCCGAGTTAAGCCTAATTGTAGGGAAATAACCGCTATATTAATATTCAATGTAAATGGATTGGTTTAAGAAAAACATCGGGAAACCATTGTTTTCCTGGAAATGCATATCATAGCTTGTCAAGTATTCACACGAACTAATCTAGGCAAAAAAACACAATCCTTATCAGACCTTTACGAAAAATATATGGCACGTCTAGGTTGTGTGGGTTGGATAAACGCACTTTAGCGTCCTCAGCAGTTGGTCCGTCCTCAGTAGTTGGTCCTGCCTATTTTAACAGTTACCTATAGTAAGTATTGATTTGTCCACCATTTGGCTTTGTCTGAAAGGAGGGCACCCCACAACTTGATGATAAATCATAGTTGCATTTCGAGGTATCCGCCACTTTCAGACCAACCCAAATCGAATATTACATGTGTATACATGTGTGGTATACAGTATGCATCATATATCCCATAGACATCCTGTTACTAGTATGTAGACATAAATGCCCAACACTGGCTAATTCCCTATCTTTGACCATTCAATCCCGATTATATATTGCTGCTTAATAAATCCAACCTTTTATATATAGACAGATAATTCATCCACCCACGATTGTCAGTCAATTATGAATTGACATGTCCCCTAGATTGGTGTACCCTATCCCAGATATCCCAGTGCAATCCAGCGATGACGATCCCAATGAGATTCATCTCCACATTCTGGCGAAATCCCTATCATGCGATTATTTTAATGGATGACTAGGTCTCCGTTTTTCACGGTCAAATCAGCGTCATCAAATGAATCTTCCTCTTATTGATGGTTGTATCACCTATGATATCAGTTTCATCATAGTTTTAATCTGGTTGATGGTATACCTACCCCTCTGAAAAATATGAAAGTCAAATGGGATGATGATATTCCCAATATATGGAAAGTCAAAAAGAAAAATAATGTTCCAAACCACCAACCACCTATAGATACCAGCTATATTCACCTATGATATCAGCTTCATCACAGTTTCAATGCTCAAAACACGATTCTTCTTGGTTAATCCGGACATTTTCAGACCCCATAGAGCTGAATCCTGGAGATCGAAATCACCGTGAAACACAGCCAAGCCGCAGCGGCTGATGTCCACTGCGCGGATTTCTCACACGCGGTGATGGCAGCGCTGATGCAAACCTCTTGTGACAAAGGATGGAGGAGTCCCCATTTTGACAGAGGATTTCCCGTTGAAAAAATCAGCTCAGCTCATCCAGGTAGTTGATTTTGCGAATCCCAGTTTTTGGTAATTGCTTAATTGTTGTATCTAGTTATTTAAGGTTGAACGTTTGAAGGATATGAGAAATCCACCTCTTTTGCAGCCTCCTAGCTATATGTATAGTTGATTCAAGTGGATTATACTTGATTATACACTTAGAATAGGTCCTAATAGGTCAATACATCGCAAGTAATCCAATAGTTGTTAAACAATTCTGGAGAAATTATAAGACTTCACTAACCATCAGCCCAGTGACATCCCGCTGAGACCACGAAAATTTCGGCAACGTATCCTCCATTTTTCTTGCTTGTCCTCCATGGTCGCTGCTTGTATATAATGTATATAACCACAACCAGAAGCAGCCAGTGGATGAACAAAATCAAAGAACAACAGATAACAACAGTATACCGTCTGAGTACTTTAGCATAGCTATAGAAAGTCACATTTTTAGTAGGTAAATCGTGTATAATTGGGCCATTTCCAATAGCTAGGTCAAATTGCCAGAGGACCAGAGGGTACATGGTATCAAATCCAATGGAGGCTTCATCATCCGAGACAGGATATCTTTGCAGAAGCACATGATCACAAACTTTTGCGGTATATAGATTATATTATATAGAGTGACAAATACTGTAGCGAATGATTTTTGCATCCAAAAAAAGGGGCCACCAAATCATATATATCCACCACGGATGTTGTTGGTTTTCAACTACTTGGAAGATCCTGAAGGTTAGCAAACAGTCAGCAACTCCACATGTTGTACTTAAACAATCTTAAACATACTTAACAGGTAGAGTATATGCCATGGATCATGAACAACCTACTTATCACATACTATTTCTCCACAATCATCCATGTATATTACTTGGACACTTCCCCATACACAACAAATAAACAATTGCTGGCCACCTGTATGAAGAAACGCATGTTCGTCCTACGTACGATCAGGCACCCACCAATCGAAAAACTGCTGAAAACTGTTGGATCTATTTATTTTGGAGTCGATTCTGTATTTGGAGGAGGGGATTGCTACCATCCAAGTTTCAAAAACGTACTTTATTGTTCAGATGAAGAAAAAACCAAGGGAATTTCCTCAAATGGAGCTACTGTACCATATAAGACCATATTTTGTGGCGATATTCCCTTGCATAGGCCTTATATAGGCCTTATATATGGTAGGTACCTCCAATTCAGGTTCCTGAAATGGCAATTAAAAAAACATGAGCAAACCCGATTTATAGTTGGTACGTAAAACCAGGGCTGATAAAAACCTTTTACCAGCAGTTTTGCCATCTTATATACCATGGCTAATCCAGGATACCCTTGAATAATTGCTTTTTAGCTACTTAAGATACCACATGTTTGGTAGAGTGGACCAGTTGTATACTAAACTACCCAACTCACCGATTAGTTTGCTCAACGCTTCGATAGTGAAATGGAAGGATCTCAAGAAATATCTAACATATTTCCACCTAGCCACGCCAGGCCAGTCACTTTTCTCATGGTTGATCCTCATGCTTCCTTGTAAAAACATGACGTGAGGGTTATAGCACCCCCCGGCCAAAGAACATAGTCAACTTATTTGTAAAATATAGTGACTGATTGACCTTTCTATACCTTTTTATCTATTTGGGGGTGGTTTAAATCTGGCCAAGAAAACATCGAAACTTCTAGCCCATAGCTAACCATCCATAACTTCGATAGTTAATCCACTTCTCAAGCCGCGCCTGATTGGGCACCAGCACTGACAGCAAAGCCGTGGCATGGGGCCAGGTGCCATGCCAAGTGGTCAAGGAGGAGGACAAACTCACCTGGTGAGAAACCATCCATGGTGAAGGCCCATTTTTTTGGGGAAACCATGATAAAACCAGGAGATTTTTTGGGGAAAAGTCGGTTAAGTATGGTTAAGTCAAGTTACCGAACTTAGTTGAATTTAGCGTGATAACTGGAGTTGAACAGGCTGGAGGTATCTTTCTTCTTGGCTGGGTTGACAAACTTGGAACTGAGGGACACCAATGTGTGAGGTCCATGGTTTCCTGAAAGGTGGATGAAAACGATTGAAACCAGGAGCAAACAGGCAGCTTAGACTAGCAAGAATGATGGTCAACCCAGCAAACAGGGAGGCTTCACTTAGGTTTTGAGCACAAAAATGGTCGAATTTGGTCATGAGCAACTGCAACATGAGGAGGGAACCAGCAATAGGAGGATATCATTTGGGACAAATGCCTTGGTGGAAAAAGAAGCTAAAATCACAAACTATGGGGACTCAATGTGGTATGATTCAAATCAAATTAGGCAGGATTTCACCAACAAGCATGAAGCAATGGCTAAAATTTCAGGAGAGCGACCATCTTTTGAATTACAGCTAGGAAATATATATCTGATCCGGCATAATGCAAGAAATGATATTTACTGTACCCTCTGGTAATTTAATATAACTATGGAAGATGGCTCATTATAGATGATTTGATTTACCTGGTTCCAGAATCATCATAACATCCCATGACATCATTATACCCCCATGATACTGTGGATGGAAGAAAACTGCACCAATTGGTAGATGGTTTATCCCTTTACAATGGGATAATCCCAGTATTTGCAGTGTTTCAGAGTTACCCTCTGGTAATTTAACATAGCTATTGAAAATGGCCATTTATAGTGAGTTTTCCCATTAAACATGGCCATTTTCAATAGCTATGTTAAATTACCAGAGGGTACCATTCATATTTACCATCTGGTGGAGTCGAAAAACACAGCCAGTCAACTTGGATCCCCAGGAGCCAGGTAGGGTTGACGGTGGAGTATCTATCTCCATTAACTGGACATTTTATGTAGTGGTATACCCCCAACTGGTGCATAGTATGAAATATAAGTATTAGCCTCTGGTAATTTATCATAGTTATGGAAAGATCCACCATTTTTCATAGGTAAATCACCTAAATCTATATGGCCATGTTCAATAGCAAACTTTTAAATGATCAGAGGGTATATCCTCATGATAATTTACATAATGGGAATATGACATGATATTTACCCATGGTAATTCCCAGTTGGGATATAATAGTATCCGGGTAAATTATAATTTTTCACTAACTTGAGTTAAGGCTAATATTGGGGATGATTTCCCCTATAAACCATGATCCCAGTGAGGGAGAACAGTGAGGTCGTTATACTTTACCCAGATCGCATTTTATCCAGTAAAATTATTTTGCCCCGATAATATTTTTATAGTATACTATATTTTAACCGTTTTAAAACCCGTGGTGAATTCCCATTTTCTCCACTAACATTCACACGGTTTTTATCCACCTGATCGGGCTGAATCTTGTGCTGTCCCATCCAGGAGAGCCACCGCAAGCTGCCCCTCCAGTGGCAGGCCTGACCGATGACCCAGGCGAGTTATGGTGATGAATGGCAGCTGATGATTGATTACCGTCTGGTAATATCTGGTGGCCATGTATATAGTAGAAAATCAACATGTTTGATAGAGGTAATTTAGGTCATTTAACACAATTATGCAATAGAAAATCAACATTGTTGATAGGTAAATCATCCATAAACGGGCTATTTTCCATAGCTATGTTGAATTACCAGATGGTAAACAATCGAACATCACATGTTGGCACATGTTGCCATTGAAGTGTATCTTGTTGCGTTCTCCAAGTTCTCTGGCTATTTTTGCGATGGGAAAACATCAAAGTCCCCTGTCAAAGTAGCTCAACTACCTCTGCCGATGCTCACAGCAGCGGGGTTATGGATGGGCTCCTCACACACGCTGGGGATGTTTGTTGGATAAACCCCATGGAGATTCCCCACATGGCCGCTTTCCCAACCTGTCCAGTGGGAAAAAAACCAGGACCACCAAGGACTCTTATTGGATCTTACTTGTATCACCAATGTCCACTAATAATCACCAATATCCCATACAATCCCGTACAATCCATTACGCACACAGCAAATCATCATTTTTGGCTGGTTAAACCCCAGTTCTATTCGTTTTGAAGTCAAAAAAATGGGCCAAGACGAAGGCCTTGAGGATCCCATTGCAGCTGAAGAGATCTGGCAGCAATTCTTGGCTTTGAATGGCTTCCAGCACGCCCATTGAAGCAGCCCTCGGCCGCTGTATTGCGGTTCTGTTTCCAAGCATCCATGTTTGACCCACCAACTGTGTTCATCATTTTTCATACATCTATTCGTGCATTTCACTGGCCAGGAAATGGGCGAGATCATGGACGAATTACTCGTTATAGAACCATTTTGACCCAGATGTTTACCAATCCATTGCAGCAAAAACATTCAGGATCATGTTTGCGTCCACCATTAACCGTTATTATCCATGTCACTGGCTTACAGCTTCGGTGCTAAAAAAAGATACCAAGTTACCAACATTGCGCCTTTTCGCAGCAGTTCACTGTGGAGTTGTAGCTGATCAGACTCCTCTGCAGCCTGGCAATCCCCATCCAAAAACGTGGGGGGTTCATGGGAATATCGATGAAAAGTCGCCTATACATAGAATAATGATCCTAAAAATATTATGGGATAATGGATATATACACCCTATATGGAATACTAGGATATCATTGATATTATGGATACTATCTGGTTGGTGGTTGAGCCTACCCCTCTGAAAAATGATGGAGTTCGTCAGTTGGGATGATGACATTCCCAATATATGGAAAATAAAAAATGTTCCAAACCACCAACCAGCTATAGATACTCTGCAAAAATATGCATCGCCCGCGCCACGCTCAAAAAAAATGAACTTACCGAAGAAGCGCTCTGAAGCCATTTGGCACCATGAACCGCTACTGAACTCAGCGCGGGTGTCAACTCACAGCCGGCAGGAAGGTTGAGAAACCAGAAGGAATCACACTGCAAAGCCACATTGTAAATTGTCCATCAACACTGGTAGTGGATCATACATCTTCTATTCAAAAGACAATCTGGTATATTTGTCCATGAAACATCGAGATCTTACGAGTAGCCAGGTTAGAGACTGAAAAAGCACCTGGATGACATTTGTTTTGTCATTCGCAAACACATACAAAAACCATCCAGGATCCAAATCAAGATCATGGGCTAAACCAAAAAAAAGAGGGAATGTCAAGCCCGGGATGAGACTAACCCCTGGTTGATTCCTTGGGGGTTACGGACGACCCCAAAAATAGTGATTTCATCTGCTACTAAAATGGTGCCTTCCCAATGATCAACAGCCCGGGGCTTTGTTTTAATCAGTGGTTGGCATTACATTGGCAGATATTACTAGTTGTTACATATCAACACTGCTTGATAAGGGCCCCCAAATGTTCTGTAACCAATAACCATCACATCATTTTTGGATAGTATAATAAACAGTTCTCACCATACTAATTACTACATGGAAAATATATCAATCATCTCATCTCATCATGGCCAATCTTAGATACCCTGCAAACAAATCAAAAACATGAATTCTTAGCTGGTGGACGTAGATAATCCCATTCATACCAAAAGACTGAAGGATTAATTAAACTACCCAACTACCCATCCCCAATTTCACCATAAATATGTAGGTGGTATAAATTAACCATTCCCAAGTGGGTGGTCTATTATTGTTTTAACCGCATTATAGCGATTACATATCGCAAAAGTAACAAGTGCCGACTTCGTCGGCGCACCTTGCTGCCCCCGTGCACTGCAGCAGCTGCAGCGCCTTGGCCCATTCGACAGACCCGAGCGCCGAGCCCAGCGAAGTCAGCACCGCGTTGCGCGAGATGGTCTCCTGGGGTATCCGTTAAGGGGGTCGCTATACCATAAAACCCATACTGGTTGAACTATAGTGTCTATAACTATAACTCTAGTGGTATAATATCTAATATCATTACATGGTGTGTCAATTTATAGCTATGGACTGGCTAACTACATATATGGTTTAGTTCTTTGAAACATGAACTCACCATGAATTTACCATTCATCGACCACACATGAACCAATAAAACCCCACCGCCCAAGTGCTCGTTCCTCCAACGCGCCCAAAGCGCGCCACAACGAAATCGCGCCACGCCAGGATATGTCACTGCAAGCAGAAATGGCGGCATTGAAACCTCGGAACTTGTTAATCGGTTCGGATGAACATTGATTAACTCTAAATATGATTGTGTAAAAAAAAAGATAGGGACATTCAAACGAATAAAAAAACATTAATATGTCGGAAATATATGGCCGTGCTCACTTTGCAAGTGCGCGAGCTGATGGCGCTGATTTTCCAACCACATCATCCCCGGATTGATAAACCCTGGTTGAACAATTCGGGTCTACCCCTCCCCAATTCTGATCGCTTCCTATTAATTGAACTGGTACCACCCCGACCAATTAAAGAGCCCCAGGGTTTATCATGGTTTATCAATGCGGATTTGACATTCTTATTGTTGGTGATAATGGCTGCAGCCTAATTTTTTGGTCGTTTGCCCAGTTTTGCATGTCCAACTATAAAACCTTAAGAGACAAAGACCTTTCTGTTTTTCTTCTGATGGTCATCTCACTATCTTTGTGCATTGAAAAAAACATAGCACGGAAATCTTAGTTACACAAAATGCCTAGTCAGCTGGAAGTCCGTTAACCACAACTACTATCCTTTATTAATCTATTATATTTCATATAAATTATATATATATATGCACATAAATTATGCGTATATTATATACATATGATATATATATATAGACACAGTCAATCGTTAATCATGTTTGATCGTCCACTGGTAATGCATCCCCGACTGATGGTTCATGTACCCAATAGTCAGTAATAAACCGAGTTTATACCCAAATTGATTTATTGCTGGGATGTTTTCTTGGACAATTGGTATATTCATGGTATACGGTATACATCCACCAATAATCCCAGTAGTAGAACAGTGAACTCATCAAATTTATAGGTTGGTCTATAAACCAAACTAACTATATAGATAATATATGGTATAACTACATACAGTAGATACCATATAAATCCATATAATATAAATGCATCCAATATGGTATAAATCCAAGTGATTCCATTGACCTCAACCAACTTAGCTAGGGCTAGGGTTTACGGCCAAAGACATCGTTTTGCCCGAGGCACTCGAAGAAAACACAGTAAATTACGTAAAACCCTAATTCTCAAACCCTAAAACCTTAAACCTAAGAGTGATGTTGGGCCAAAAAAAGTGTCTGGGCGTTGTATTGCTGGGATATCTGGGGCCATTGACCATTAGGTGTGCGAATGGCATACTCTCAACCAAAATCCAGTAGCAAAGCAATTCATATCCAATAAACATCCAACAAATAAAGTGCTAACAATGCTAAACATCATTAAGATTTATACTGGGGGGTTGACCCTGCAACTCCCTAATCGCCCAGCAGCTCACCGCCGTGGCTCGCAGCCCGTCTTCCGCAAGTTGCGCCAACAGCCTCCGCGCCGAGCGCCAGCCTTGTGCACCTTCCGGCGCGGCACCGCAGACACTGGAGGCTGCGTTGGAACCAATGGCCTCCAGGGTGAGCTGGTTGGGGATGAAAAATGGAGGCTTCAAAAGCAGAAAAACACACTTAGGTTTCAGGATATCATGAGCAGAAAATATGATGAAGACTGGATTTAAGTATTTGACTAGCATAGAATGGAAGAAACACATGGTTTTTAGCACCAAAAACTGGAAAATAAGGCACCTGTCCTGGGATTGAACAAACAGAAGGACATTGATAAAGACCTTGCATGTGCCAACCAAAGGCTACAAATTACACATATTTGTGATTTAAGCATTACAAACTGTTGGATCTTGGGGATATGGACCGCTCAAATATAGGCATAGTGTGGCTGAATGCAGCCAGCACATTATGGCCTTAAGTGTTGAACAAATCCGAAGTGACTGAGATACTCTACATCACTCTACCACAAATTGTGGGGTAGAACACTGCAACCAACAAAAACGAAGATTTCAAACGTTCCAGTTAACTTGAACTTGCCTTGAGTTTCAACATTTAAAAGGCTGGATTCAATGTACAGTCCAAGGTTGAACCTGGTGAACAGAACATGGAGTAACAGGTTGTGCCATGGTGGTCATGGGTTTCTCCAAACGTGCCCCGTTCCCGTGGTTTGTCATCATGTTACCTGTCACAATGACAAGCTTTTGTGGCATTATCAGCAACCTGAACTAAAGGCACTGCGCTATAGAAGGCCATAATATGTTGGGAACATATTTTTCCCCTATTGGGCATTTGCTACAATTTTCCCTGATATGAAGCAGCTCAGGTAGCAATAAACACACAAGCAAAAACGCGCACACACAATGTATATAATTACATATATATATATATGTAATAAATAAATATAAATATATGTGTATATGTACATATTATTATCATTATTTTTGCTATATTCTATAACATTGCGAAAGCAAAATCACCACCATAAGAACCCCGCATCATAGCCGTGTCTCATCCCTCGGCCGCAAGGCTCGCAGCCGCTGCAGCAGCCCCAGAGCACGGGTCCAAAAGACGCCGCGGCCAATGGCGGCGTTGAGGGACACGTCGCTGATCTGAGCCGTTTTTTTTTACGGTGAATAATTAGAAAATCATGGGAAAGTTATGGTTAATAGATGTTAATAGATGGTTAATAGTTATGGTGAAATGCCACCAATATATAGCTGGTTGGTGGTTGAGCCACCCCTCTGAGAAATGATGGAGTTCGTCAGTTGGGATGATGACATTCCCAATATATGGAACAATAAAAAATGTTCCAAACCACCAACCAGAAATGGTGAATAGTTATGGTTCGTAACACTGGGGATTAGTAGGAAAATAATAGTTATGGTTAAGAAGGGGAACATAATTGGAACACAATCATGGAAAAGGATGGGAAAGCAACCAACAATCATGGATGAATAGTGGACAATGGGGATATACTCTCCGGTACTTTAAAGTAGCTATGGAAAAATGCACAGTTTAGGATTTGCGTATTGAAATGCCTGCCGAAAATTATGTTGTTCATATCCATGCTAAATTACGTGAAAGTAACAGGGATCTGTCCTAATCTCTTACGGGGAAATAATCTATAACAATGGATGCAAACCTAATAATACAAAAAAAAAATGATGCCAGATAGTGGTGAACACATATGAAAACGTGATCTTAAAACCGACCCAAGTACAGATGAACCATGCAACATATTCCTATCCCATCCGTTCAACTGCTTGGTTGTGCAATTGGGAAGTGTCTCTCTTACGGGTTGTAACTGTCTCCAATAGACCAAAATATACTTGCCAACCATTATCTATCAATTACATCCCCATATCTATGATAGTTAAACTTCATCTACCACGTTAAATGCCATCAAATTCCGATTCAGCAGGGGTACAGTATTTGTAGTGGCTCCAAGATGAAAATCTGACGCTTACTTCTCTGGTCTGAAAATTAATAAAAATTGGGGATCTGTTTGATGTTAACCATCATGTTCCCTGTCAAACTGCTTGCGTTTCTTAACCTCTCCATCTCCCATAGATCCACCATCCACCTGCAGCGCCGCCGGCCGCAGCGCAGCCAGCAGCGCCTCGCCCTGGCGCCAGCGCTTGGACTTCGACAGACGCGCGATGGCCGAATTGGCGTGGCCCAGGTGCAGCGGGTCGAAGCCCAGGACCTGGGGATGGTGCACTCCAGTGATGTGAATGTTGGTTTATAAAGCACAATTAGTTATAGTTTTATAGTTATATCTGTAATCTATTAATTATATCTACCATTATCTACCATTAGTTAACTATATAAACCCAATTGGTTATTGTTTATAATCCATTCACTATAGTTAAATCTAGCATAAACCATAGAATTCAGCCACTTTTTTTAGGCAACTGAATGCAACTTAGTTGCTTAGCTACGAGTATCTTTGGGGGCCCCATCCTGTACCGGGATGGGAATTTCCATGGGATTCTTCGGAAATCCATGGGATTTCCATCGCTTTTTGTGGCTTTTGCCGGGGCAAAGCCCGGCCTCCTCCACCGCATACTGCAGCGCCGGGTCCGCCAAACCCAATAGTCCCATGACGCCATGATGCAGCGCTTCAAATGCCAAACATGGACAATCTGAGGATACCAAAAGGCGCATCTTTGGCCACATGGGCTGGTGAGGTTCTGAAGATAGGTTTGGTATCTTTGGTATGTTTGGTTAATGGTTACTAATTACTGTAGGTCAATGTATCGTGACCTCCAACACCTGTTATATTTTTTTGGTTAACGCTATTCCCTTTTCTGGGGTTAGGTTATATAGGTTATTTTAAACAATGCCACCATTTATGGCCAAACACGCAACTGCACACCCAACCAAGTCTGAATCACATGGAATGTTCGGAACATGCTGTCAGTGGGATCACAACCCCCAAACCAAAACAAGTTTTTCAGCTGTGAAATACATGTTTATTAGCTAAGTTAGGTATTCTACCAGCACAAATTCATGGGACTTTATGGGCTTTAGGTATCTAAGTTGGTATGTCTGAAAACAGGATGGTCTTAGTTGCCATTTAGTTAGCTGGTTCCTCATCATGTTCCTGACTAAAACACTTTTTTTTTGGTGGTATATATCATTTTCAGGCGCACCCATACTAGCCCAAAGAAAATGATTGAAACCGTAAGTTTTTCGTGACTGACCTTGCTGGGTTCCGGGTCTTCCCGAGATCATTGCCCAGTTCCAGCAGATCTTGGGCAGTTCCGGCTTCGTTGTGTTTGTTTCAATGGGGCATGCAGTACCTGAATAAGGCAAACACATGAAAATATGGGAAAATGATGATAGTGTGAATCCCACCAGATGAAGAATCAAATGATACCTAACCCTATCTATCTCAAAAACCCATGGCTTTTGGGGTGCGAAACCCCAAATCCCTAGGGGTTGCAGTGAAGTGGCGACCTAGCTAAAGAACACCTGACACTTCTCCTCTCAGCAGCTTCCAGTGCCCTTTTGGAAGCAAATCATATCGAATCCCAGGTGGGACCTAGCATAGATATACAGTCGCATCACAGGTGACAGGCTGTTTTGATCTGGTGGTTGAGCCAAGCTCCGGATTTTTGTTGGAAGAGCATCCGCTTTCAGGGATGGAATGATTAACAACAAAAAATCATGCGCAAAGTGTAGCATAATTACAGTAGCTTAGACAGTGAAATACACTTTTTTTTCACCTTTACCAATCAACCAACCCAACCAAATGGGCTGCAAACACGGGTAATTACATCAAACACATGGTTCCCCCCATTTAATTTTTTTTCTGTTTTGGTGATTTTGGAATCCTCATCCTAGGAACACATAAAAAAAGAACAACGATTCGACTGAATTGAATAAATACCAAAACAGACACCAAAGATGAACGTTCTAAAATTCTAGGAAATCTTGGCGTTTTTGCTGAATTACTTTTTTCTAAATCTAGATAAATCTAGTCTAAAACCCAAAATAAACCACGCTACCATTGAAACTCCGGATCACCCGTGACACTGCCGCGCCCTGCTGGATTGTTTCATCCTCAGGGGGGCCCCACGCCATCCAGCAATGAACACTCACATGCACCCAAGAAAAGATCGATTTGTATGTTTTTACCGATATCTGTAGTTATTCAACTTAGTATAACTATATAACTTAATTATCTAAAGCTTCTTCTTTAGGGGTACTGAAATTGATATCATGTTGGAAGAATTGCTTGGGTAGATTTTCCAGGCATACTGGAGGCTCCGGGGATGTTTCAACGTCTGGAAGTGTGATGTTGCAACCTTCGAACATAAGTTTATATCTCATTTTGGCCATGGCACATATCAAATTCCAAAAGGCCGTGCGGAGTGTTATACTTGTTGGTTCATACGGTTTCCCATAATGGATTGCATCAACCCCCAAAATATTGGAGAGTATAATCCCCAGATGATCTTCAATCAAGAGGGGTATCGCAGCCACTGCTCATCTGATCCCCAACACCTTTCAGAAAGGCGGAGGGATTGCTTCACCAAGGTATTCCATCCAACTAAGACCCTAGAGCTGAGGGAAGATTACTTTCCTCTAGTTGTCTCTGTAGCTCCAACTGGCTTCCCATGTTTGGAAGGAATATGGATAGCCAAAACTCCATAGGTCCCTCCGTTCACCATTGGATAGCTCAAAAGATCTAACCAAATGTTATTCTCAGGGTTTGGCTCTTAGCTGGTGAGATGGTAAACCCAAATCGACACTAATAAACACTAGTAAACCCCGCAAAACCACGATAAAACCTGTACAAGCACCAGAAAACTGTATCAATGCTGGTGCTGTTTTTTTCCAGATTGTCACGATCACCTGATGGCGTGGGATCAGGCCTCACTGTTTCCTGGCATGGCGGGCAGCTAGGTGAAATACTCACCAACAAAAATTGGGCTATAATTACACTTTGAAACCAAGTTTTTGCATGGTTTGTCCACCTTGAAATGCCAACAACTTTCCAATTTCAAGATGTTGATGCAGTTTTTCATGTGCCTTGGCTCCCCATTTCATGGAGAACATGAATACCCATAGCTCCGAAGCGCTCCCTCCGTTCACCACTAGATAGCAAAAACGTTGGGGAGATGGTACACCCATTGTTTAAACAAATATATAACCATTTATAGCTGATTTTCCCATTAAAACTTCCATTTCGTTTCGTGGATTTTCCAGCTAGCCATCCTCGCAGCCTCAGCCAGATTTGAAGAGAAGAATCGCCACCTCTTGGGTGGACCACAAGTTTCATGGGAATTTCAATGGAATTTTATGGGAGTCTAAGGGATATCCGCTGGTCTCATCAAACATCAAACATGCCGAAAAATCCACCATTTTTTCGTCGATTTTCCCATGAAAACCCTCATTTTAGAGGGTCTGTTCTATTGCCGCGTTTGATTGCCAGAGGGTATATGCCATCAAATCCCTATTCTACCACCATTCTATTCCCATTCTCGATAGTTAAGTTCCTATTAATAAGCATTAAATCCCAATAAATTCTATGGGAAATTATGACATGATGGGATTTTATGGGAAAATCTATCACCGACAGCTTGTAAGAATCTGGTGGTCATTCAACCACTTGTTCTGCAAGATGGGACTTAACATGGATGCTACTATGCAGCTAGTTCCAATACAATTGTTACCAAAAAATGGTGTGAGTAGTAGCAAGTAATTCCAGCAACATTGAGTCATCATCAATGGATGACGAAGGTTCATGAATTCGGGGTAGCCATTATAATGGGATATGTAAGAAACAATATGATTCTCATCAGCTTGTATCACGATCGCATTTCCATGGTTGAAAATAAAAACTTCCAAACCGACAGCCAGGCACTATCGGTTGATTATCTATCTATCTATCTACCTACCTACCTATCTATCTATCTATCTATCTATATTGTAAATGGAGGTTTCCGAAAGTTGAAGTGGGGGCACATGCACTTTCATAGGATTTTCCATTACAAACCATCCAGCGAGCTTGGGGATCCCCCATTATCCCATTAAATCCCCAGCCTCCATGAAAACCAATGGTGAAATCCATATCCTACCAGTTGTGAGTATTGAAGTATCAATTTCTAAGAATTTCTATCCATTTCCATTGTTTATTCCCGAATCTTGTAAGTTTCACCAACCAGCCACTTGTCCCAGGTAGAAGTAGATGAAGTGCTTCGTCTCATGCGTCACGTAAGATCCGAAGTTACGCCCCACCACCGCGTGCCAAGTGGGGTTGTACTTCTTGTCGAACTCCTGCTTGTCGTTTTTTTGACAGATGGCTGTGCTTGAAATGCCACCAATATATAGCTGGTTGGTGGTTTCAACCCCTCTGAAAAATATGAAAGTCAGTTGGGATCATTATTCCCAATATATGGAAAAATGAAACATGTTCCAAACCACCAACCAGATAGTCATTAAAAAAAACATGACCGTGGGAATCTTAAACATTAAACAGATCAATATGATCACTGGGTTGGTTTGTGGGAAATTCTGAAGGACATGGTGAGTTTTTTCCAGAAATAGACGTTTCCTGTAAATGTATCCTCTCAACTACTAGGTTGGGCCCGTGGGGGCCTTGGTTTAGACCCCAAGATTTGGGTCTAGAATGGTGTTCCCCATGGCGATCTCGATGTTTTCCAAAAGTAAAATAGACTTCAGAAAATTTGGGGACGTGGGGTCTAGCATGCTGGTACCCTTCGTTTGGGGCTACCATGTTAGACCCCTGCTGGTTGTGTCTCATCAGAAGCACTCTGCCAGTCACTTTGCTCAAAACGAGTTGCGCCATCTACCTTCTCATTTTAAAGTAGGGTGATTTTTTTTCAATTGGCGGAACTCGATGCATGTTCCAGCTAAAATAGCGCCGTTTTCTTTCTCACCGCGCGGTGCCATCTTATGGGTATTTTGGTTTTGGAGTTGCGCCATCTACTTTTAGGGGGGTATAGTTAGTCATTGTTTGATGAAAT
>Ga0126342_10004011_pt1 | contig 24780 bp, 17 predicted proteins | sample Cyp1metagenome_FD_92528 | JGI IMG/M metagenome (GOLD analysis project Ga0126342, IMG submission 92528) | Coral microbial communities from Lord Howe Island, Old Settlement Bay, Australia - Cyphastrea 1 metagenome | ecosystem: Host-associated > Invertebrates > Cnidaria > Coral ...
ATACATACACATACATACACATACATACACATACATACACATACATACACATACATACACATACATACACATACATACACATACATACACATACATACACATACATACATACACATACATACATACATACAATACCATACCACACCACACCATACCAAACCATACCATACCACACCATACCATACCATACCTACATACCATACCATACCATACCATACCATACCATACATACATAACATAACATTGCATTACATTACAAAATACATACATACATACATACATACATACATACATACATACATACATACATACATACATACATTACACACATACATACATACATGACATGACATGACATGACATTACATTACAATACATACATACATAGATAGATACATAGATAGATACATAGATAGATACATAGATACATACATACACATACATACACATACATACACATACATACACATACATACACATACATACATAAGTACATACATTCCATTATATATATACATACACGAACCTTAGATACCTGCCAAAAATACATATGCGTTTTAAATTTCTTTGGCTGGTTAGGACATTTTACCATTGACAGCAAAAGATTAGAGTACTAAAGTATCTAACCAAGGTTGATCCAGAGATATATAGTGGGAAAATGCATAACTTATATATAAATAAATCTGGGTAAATTATAATAGTTCACTAACCTAAACCAGTGCTATATTGGGATGATTCCCCTTACTAACCAACATTCCAGTGAGGTCGGAGTGAGGTTGTTATAATTTACCAAGACATATATATATAGATATAGGGAATACCAACCAACAAGGTAACCTATTCATGGGGAATTTTGTGTGATATACTGATGAAAGTGGTGATGCATTAAGGGTGCAATGGGAATTAAAGCTTATATAAGCAATAGATTCATTTAAATATGAAAGAAATGGTGTCGCAGGTTTCATGCACGTAGTATAGATGTTAACATACAATGATACTCAGCCGAGGGCAATTGTCCTAGTAAGTGGCTCATAAATCATAAGACATCATAAGACTATCCCAAGACAGTCACGAGTATCCCAAGTAATAAGAAACTCGTAGTATCGGCCTGCAATATGCTGCAATCATAATTCCACAAAAATGAAATCTTTGTTGAATCAAATTTGGAGATGGATTTCCATTTCCGGTCAACCAGCTTTGACTCAAACTCCAGTTGCCAGGTGATACTTCGAATGTCTTAGAAGTCTTAAAACAAGGTTATATCTGGTGGCGGCCCATCATTAGAACCAATGAGCCATGATTCTGGGCTCATTTTACAATTTCACGCGCCAAGAACTGTGGGAATGCGGGACCATTAACAACATGAAACACGCAGAAAAAAACATGTTTCATCCTCCCCTCACTGATGCAAGGTGCGGAACTAAAGCTCACTGCATTCGCTTCCAGCCGTCTCATTGGAAGTTCCGCCAGCAACTCCTGAGAGAATTTGGACCGTCCCATGGCAAGGTATTGCTCCATATTGACCCATGGCATGGTGTACTTATCTCAAAGCATCCACCAAAAATCAACACATTCCGCTGCCAAAACCATCTCAGGTAAGGTTGAGTTTAGTTTCATGAGGATTTGAAACCTGAAACAGCCATAAGCCATCTACTTGTGAACCATCCAGCTTTTTATACATTTTTAACGGCAGGACCGGCTCCACTCTGAGGTATCTCATTCTATGTTGCTCACCCAGTTCGCAATATTTCGCAATGGGATCAAGTTTTTGTAGACCAGGTTCGATCTAAGAAAGGAACAACAACTGTGGTTTGATGTCGTGCAAAAATTCCCGTACATAATACGGATATCCGAAACGTTTGGGAATCTCAGACATCCAGCAGCATGCTCGACTTTGAGGGCATGCGACATGGCCAGTCTGCCAATCTGAGATACTTTGCAAGGAGCTTTAATTATGCAGACCTTATCATTTCTCCTATCGCAAAACACAAATCCCACTTACACGATTACCATCAACTACGGTTTATCCACTGCACATTCATGTATATATATATATATGTATATATATATATGCACAGTACAATGCATATTTGAAAATATGTAAACATGTGTAAGGTATTTTACGCGTATATCTAAATTACATATTATGTATATATGTCCGACACACACACACACTGACACACACACACACGCATGTATATACGTCAGATGTAAATAATTGTCAATACAATTTACGATGTATAGATGCCGATATGATCCTCTATATATACCTTGGCTCTCCAACGACCCTTAATTTTTGGTGTCTTTCAAGAAAAAATGCATTTTTCCGAAAGTATTTTTTTGAAATCAAGTTAATCAAGTACTGTTTTTTGCATGTTAGTGATGTTCACTCATGGAGGTACAGCTGAAACTGTGGAAATCAAATAAATGTGCCACATTGCCAACTTGCAACTCATTGTTGCAGGTGCCATTTCGTTTTGGCTGCTTGAATGTGCAGGAGCAAAGATTTCCAAGTATTGGTTCTCGTTTACGTGTTTGATGCCATGGTTTCGATCTTCCTTGCTTTGATTTTTGGACGCGCTTTGCTCCTTCATTATTGCACGCATGAGGGTAGGTCTCAGCACTCAGTTGCGGACATGCGGGTGCATTGCTCAATTTTGGTGACAACTTGTCCTTGGAAGATTTGCCCATACAACGCAAACATGCAAAGGCATTTTTCCCTTCAAACGTACCTTTTTTTGCTGAGGGCCGTCCGGACGGCGTCCGAAAGTACGGAAAAATGCGTCCAGAGTACGGAAATATCCGTCCAGTTTGGACCCGTCCGAACCAAAAGGACCTTTTTTTCAAAAAACGCACCTTTTTTTCACGTCCGTCCGTCCATCCGTCAAAACTGTTTCAGCAGCTTGCGCCACAAGATCAGGGCGAGTGGATGTGCTCAAATCCCGTGTATGTTCGGCATAAGTGTCGCAATGTGCAAATGTTTGCCCCCGCAGCTCATTATAAAAAGCAGGCGAAGGTTTTATATTTCGACACGAATTGTGGATCCAAAGCTGTTCAGCCATGAAGCTTTAGTTATGCACCTGGGTCTGAATGATGTGTGAGGGTGCCTGATCCAACATCAGACAGGACAAGCACAAAACGCTCACATGATTTAGCTTAGTACTGCTGAGTGTATATAGCCAGCACCTGCTTGGAAGACAAAAGGCCTTTTTTGCATGAAAAGACCTCAAAAAGTATCAAACGTACCCAAAAAAGATGTGTTTTGCAAACGACCCCAAAAACGAAGGGTAGTGGAGACTCCAGGCAACCCACAAAAACATGTTTCGGGTGTCTTTCACTGGCGTTTGCAGTATTTTTGTTTGTTTTCGAGGTTTTGGAAAAGCTTTGCAGGGTGTTTTGGGTCCGGTATCACAAAACTATCGAGCACCGCCGGATGTGTTGCGGCAAGGTCCAGGACGTGATGAAAACTTGAGTTGCTATGGTTTGAGACAGAGAAAGTTGAGATGCCATTCGACTTAGAAAATGGATGAAAATTGGATCACAGATGATCACAGTGAGATTTCTGGATACCGTTTTGTTGCAGTGCCATGTAAACTCTGGGACATCAATTGTAGCCAGCTATGCCCAGAAAGTGTCGTACAAAGCCTTGTTCAGCTTACATCGGCGCATTTCCATACAAGGGAAGTGATGAGAGGTGCCATCGATTGCCATACAGCTACCAGGTATGCTACAGACCGCCACGAAAGGTGAAGGCCTCCCGGCCACTGGATTCAAAAGATTCTGCCAGAAGTGGGATCTTGAATCTTCAATCCTGCACTGATTTGAAGAGAAACCCTTTCCAAATCTTGAGTCTGGAATCCTAGATTCGAGAGGAAAAAAGTGCTTGGGGAGATCTTGAATCTTGAATCCACTGGGACTTTAAGGTGACTTTAAAGTTCATGGATTACAAGAATTACTCCAAGGATGGGAGTGAAACATGAAAGTAATCTATGAAGTCTCTGGGTGACAGAAACTGCTCTAAGTATGGGAGTGGGCATATTAAATCATATAATATATGACCTTTGTATACACTATGTAATTACATATATATATATACAATTATATACACAATTATATATATATACAATATATAATATACGTGTATCGTATGCATGTGTATGCTGTATACATATATATAGGATACCCCCCTTCTACTAAGTCTTTCTCCCCGAAAACGCAACACCGAAATGCCAAAGGGACCACAGCAAGTTGCCACTGCTCGGCCTTGCCAACCTTGGCCACGTTCAGCAGTCCCAGTGGAACCATGGTATCTGGGCTTGGGATATAATTGGGATATAACTCACCAACCATATATGGTGCATATATATACACGTATATATATATATGCCTGAGAATCAGGGTATATATAATATGATTTTTGGATGTGTCTGAAAACAGTATACCTCCAAATGGCTATTTATGAATACGTATACGGATAATGATTTTTTCAACGAATGGATTTAGGGGTACCCCATTTTCAGACTAACCCATATAGTAACCTCCAAAAAGGTATAACAGTAAAATATAGTAAAATCCTACTAAAATGGTGATTATTACGTTTCTATCTTTTTGGATCTTTTTGGTTACTATAATACTCATACAATTAGAGTAATAGCAATAACTTGGACAATACTGGCAATAGTAGCAATAACTTGGAATACGTAGTTCAAATCGTGATTAAAACAATAGGATGATAGCAATAACAATAACTTGTACATAGCCTTCACCCACGTTGTCAGTGACCCTTTTTTCTACGATCCTGTTCTGAAGAGTAGCGGTTTCCAATCAACCTTCATCGCCCACTGTTGGTGGGTGGAGGCCATGTCAAAAATAATAGCTAAGAAGTAGTGATAATGAAAATGGCAATAACCATAGTAATATATTATCATGATATTATCATGATAATACCGTACCTATTGTAATACACTGGAGATGGAAGAGTACTTACAATAATCATGATGTATACTGTATAATAAGTATCATGAGCGTCATAGAAATAAACACATGTCCAAATTAGAAATCAGGTCTATGGACGCTTTTCCTTTCCACTCATTACCAACCAAGCTGCATTTTTCCGAAACGCTGGTAGAACCAGACAATCACTCGCCAATGCGGGGGATTTCACTGCCGGCATCCCCTCTTCCCTGCTGCCAGGCGAAAATCTGTCTGTGATCGCTCTGGATTTTCAAGAAAGGCAAGGTTGAACATCCTCCAATTTTCAGACCAAAATATCATACTGTTGAAATTGCATATCCACATTATTCCATCATATTACATCATATCTAAATCCCCATTATGGTTGGTTGTAAACCACCATGTTTTGTTAAGATCCCTATATCACTTACCAGGCTTAAAAACCTTACCGTTGAAGCGAGGAGCCACATTGATCAAGGCATTGTAGATGATCAGATTGCAAACAATCTTTTGTGCCTGGCGGAGCCAAAACTGTGGCGGAAGAGTTTGCCAAGTTGGTGAACAAATAAGTCCAATGGTTGTTTTTTTTGGTATTTCTGGTGAATTGCTAGTGAATGGTATTTCTAGTGAATTGCTGGTATCACTCGTTGTTGGGTATTATATCATTTTCTATAGGACTAGTGAATGGGGGTAATAACTAGGAGTTATAAACAAACTTTTACAACTGGGGCAAAACAACAAGAATAGAACCATGATTTTGACCTATACCTGTCTCTGTTTTTTGGGCAAAAATCCACCCGCTTTGAGGATGTCTTGGTTACCGCTTGGTTGGTGATTGAACCAATAAATGGTTCTGAAATATTCAGAATCTTAGCTGTAATTGGGATGTAGAAACGAATCGATTGATTTGAAGACATCATTTTTGGCCTCAGACACCGGGAAACTCCATTGACATATGCGCACAAAGGGGAAACCCAAAGACTCTTTGGTACCTTAGGGTTCATGTTTGCACTTGGACATTTCCATGAGCAAAATGACAACTTCAAGGTGTGTGCTGCAAATGGTCGATCAACAATTGGCCACACTTTCTGGTGTTTCTGGTGTCATACAAACGGCGCAATCCTGACAAGCTCATGCGTAACTTAACGCAAATCTTGATTGTTTGCCTAGATGATGGCTGGAGGGTAGCTGGGTGGAAGCATCCAGGATTTGTTGACAAGGACAATATAAGATAATTTATTTCGATATTCATCGATATTTATATAACAACCCCCAAACCCTGAACTATTTGGGTCCGAAAAGCTTAGGGTGAAAATCGGCCAAAGAGATCTCCTTGTTACTAATATACGTTTATTGCTTGTATCTTTTGGGTCAAAAAAAAAAAAATATATATTATATGATTATATATCATTATATGTAGTCTATATGTAATCTAAACATATCTAACCTGGCATCCCAAGTTGCCAAGCATTCATAGTTTACTCAAGAGCCATAGTCCATAATCTGCAGGCCCGGCCTTCAATTTTGATCCCGTCAGGTCCGTCAGGTCCGTCACGTCCCCTGCCCGCAGCCATCCGCAGACACCTCCATTTCAGCCATCAGCGAGAAAGCCATGTGCCACGGCAGACTCGTGCCTGCCATCACAGCCATCATGGCACCTAGCGCTTCGAGGTCATTGGACCCATTGGATCAGGAAAAACCGGCAGATTGGATGCCTCCAAAATGACGGAAACGTATCCCGGTAGATGAAAAAATCATTCACCGACCTGAAGTATCAGGACACCACTGGGGATAGTTGCCCCTACTAATCACCATTCCAGCGACTGAGAACAGTGAGGTCGTTATAATTCGACATGTTTTCCTAAGTACGGGTGTTGTGTCTGAGAATCGGGTTTTCCCCCCAAAAAAAAACTACATTCAATGGGAAAAGTATGACTAATCACATTTCACAGGTACTCTATTTTTTCAGACACCTTGAATGACCATGGCGAACCAACATGGGCTACCTACAGCGGGCCAGCCATTTGGCCCAAGATTGGAGTGAAGAGGTTGGTTGCCAATTCAGCATGGCTCGATTGAAGGCTGTTGGCATTCATTTGAACTCTGGGTGTTTTTCAGATTGCATTATTGAATCATCATTGTGGACTATCTTGATCAATTTTCACTTACCTCATCTTTCGTCGATCGTCACAGGATGTCCACCTAGACATGGTTTACCTTGGAATCTCACAGCCTGAACGTGCCTGATGTGCCTGCAAGGCTTGGAGACCTCTGGGAACACGAACCACATGGAAGTGGCTTACAAACATGGAAAGGTTAGTATCACAGGGTCGGTTTACGGATTTCCAGGGAGTCTTTCCATGTGTGTTTTCCATCAAGAGAAGGATTCCCCAGAATTACTAGCATAAAAAATGGTTTCATACCAAATCATCTTACATATATAATGGATTACAATGGTATACTCCAAAGTTTTATAGCAACATGTTCACATGATGCCAGCATTTTTGTTGGGTAAATCCTATCACCAGGACCCACACCCCATCCGTGGCACCATAAGTGACCACCGTGGCCACACCCAGTTCTGTAATCCGCTGAAAACAGCTGAGACTTTGATGCCAGTCGCTGCCTGGAAAACGCCATGCTGGGCCGAAGCACCCAGCCAAATGGCTTGACATATCTTGACATACCTAAAAATGAACTGGTATATGTATATTACATTATCATTCTTTTGAATAATTCGTACTATTATGATTCCGAGTAAATCCGAGTCATATTTTCAGTTTCAAGCAATGATTCTGGGAACCATTGATTCTCTTCCGCGAATGATCTTTAGGTTCTGTTTTCTGTCCAGCAATCTGGAGCATTTCGAGGACCAAAACATGGTGATCCAATTTGGCGGCTGTACAATCATTCAACTCAAAAGCCCACTGGACCCCAACTCGCAAAGACCAGTCCAAACAAGTATGCAAGGTGTATGGTCAGTATACGTAGTACTGGCGCGTACTTGCCAGTGCCAGTACGTTAAATGTCCATATCTTGACATACCTTGACTCACCTGAGCCGAGTAGTCACGCTTAAACAAATAGGGTGGCAACATGTTTGAGGGTGAACAGTAGGTGTTACCTTATCCTTAATCTTTGTTTGTGATGTTTCTTCACATTTTGCTCATTTCGAACAGGTCTTCTTTACGCTCTAGGCATATGGTTGACAGCACTGAGATCCTTTTCAAACTGAGCAGCTCTTGCCACAAGCACTGATGATGGAGTTGTAGGAGATGACTGCTTGGGTGCCTCAGTTGACCACCAAAATCATCGATCCATGGCACGCCAGGCCCAACTCCCTATGTGGATAAGGGACACACCACCGAATCCCCCACGGGTCGGAACACAAGTATCGCTGATAAAACATCTTATGTGTTTATAACCAGCTACATGTATATATAATGATATATTATATAATATAATGATATTATATATAATAATATTATATATATATATAAACTATAATTTAATGATATTATACATAATATAATGATATTATATATATACACGTATATTCGTAGCCACTATATATACAATAGATTACAATAGTTTGGGAAGACCCATGTTGGGAACACATTGGCTACCAAAGCACTGGTCGCTTCCAGCAGCATGGCAAGCAGCAGGGCCTGTTGCCATTGGAAGGCCTTGCAGCAACAGGTCACTGTCTGGACCATGGCCACTTGGGAGGCCTGCGCCGAAGAGGATGATGAGGTGGACAGTAAGTGGCATGTACACAGCCAGCTTAGTTGGAGACACATGTGACGGATGGTGACATGGATTTGTAGTGATTGTCTGGAATCTGTTGGAACCTTTTTTTTGGAGTTCCCACCTGCCAATTGAGAGCATGGTCAAATCGGGGTAGTCAATACCATTGGCATCCATTGGCTATACCATGCTATACCCAGTAGAGGGACAGCCATGACTCATAACACAACATGATCTTGCCGGGAGTGTCCGAAGTTGCTAACCAACTTCAATCCCAGGACATGAGTTGCGGGCCACATGTCTCAGTTGATCCAGAGGTTCAGAATGAACCATTGGCAAATTGAGAGCTTCCCAGTGAAGTCCAGCCTGCATGCCGACGGTCTTGAAGATATCCTCAGGTCTTGGTGGTTCAGGAAGTGTCAGAAATGGCTTTTGAAGCCCTGGATGTCTTCGTTCTCTGGAAAAAGTGCTATCCTATGACTCCCACCCCTGGATCAGTTGGATGTGCCCTCAAGTCGTAGCTGTTAAATAACTGGCAACAACCCACTTGGAACATGGGATTCCCACAATTTAACAGCTCATTTGGGACACTCCCTACGGTAGGTAATGTGACAAACCAAGTAATAATCCACAATACTACCATGCTATTGTACATTGTATTTGGTAAAAATCATACCCAAATGGTCGGTTGATTATTGGATTCACCACATTATACAGTCAGGGCATTAAGTCAATCAGCTGCGGTGGAGCTTCCCGGGGGGGTCGCATCAATTTTCGTTGTGCCTGGCAGAATTAGGTATCAAAATGATTCAAAATGTTACTTCCTTTGCTTATTGTTGTGGTTATTCCTTGCGGAACCTGTATATACAGTATAGATGTATATAATAGTATATATAATCCTATTCAGCCTGGTTGAAATATATAACAGCCACTGACCCGGAGTATCAGCCAAGTACTGATATTCCAGCTCTGTACCTAAAATCATCCCCATGATTCCCCATGTGTGTTGGGAAATACTCAGACCACTTTCTGGTGGGACTGGAGTATGGGATTTCCAGAACTCTCCAAGTTGGATCTTAGTTCAATTCCTATATCGGTGCAGGGATGCCCCTATGAATGGCATTCTTTTGCTCCCAGAAAACATAGCAAAATCAATGTGGTCAAAATACGCTCAAACCCAAGATTGCCCATCACAACTTGGTGTGTCCTTTTTGGTTGGCTTCCAATTCCAATGGATTATCATCACGTTCCCCATTTCAATGGCCATTTGGCCGTTTGGGTATACCCCATCAGACATAGCCAACTCTTGTCCAGGAGTCTTGAAGCTGCTGTACAGCGTCCTGCCACCTGACATCACTCGACATGGCGCTGCAGCAACGGTGAACCGCGCGATATGGCGTTGGAACGTGTGCCAAAGGCATTTACATGATTCACGATATGTCTGATATGCACTTATTAAAATAAGACAATTTAAATGACCATATATATATATATATATATGTATATATATATATATATTATATATATGTACATGATTATACATATATCCATGGGATTCTTTTCTATATATTCATGACATGTATGACTTCAACACACGTGATGTCATGGGTCTAGTGATTGCGATTGAGCCGAGCCAAGAGCAGTTGCGTTCAGCATCTCCAACAAATGGGGGATAACGGGGGATACCCCAAGTCACCATGGCTTTCAATACTAAGATGGTCTGACTTGGATGATTTGGGAGTATTCCCATTTTAGGAAACCTCCATTTGTAACCCTATGTTCTAGTCGATTCGCAAAGTCCTCCTCCACCTCATCCCAATCAACGCATTCTTCGAATTCCTCCTGTGGCAAAAAGAAACCGGAATCTGGACCACTGAGTGGACAGAACCTGGAGATGATGTGTGAATTTTGCACTTCCTGAGATTGGATTTCTGCGGACTCTGTTCAGATAACACATCCTCCAAAACACTGATTAAAAACAGAAAAACCTGGGGCGGGGAGGATCATATTTTTCCATATTTTCTTATTGGAACTGCAATTTTGGGATATAGCCCATGGTACCAAACAGACCCAATGGAACATGGTGTGAACTCGAGGGTGCAAAAATGGTGGGGGACATTCCAACCTATCGCAAATGAGTTTGGTTCACCAACTTGAATGAAGTGGTTCGTGGTTTCAACGGTTTCAACCCATATTAGACAATTTGGACCATCAAACACATAGAGTTGAGCACAAACGTGCATGAAACCACAAGGATTTGCATATCAGTCAGCAAGTGGCTGATAACCATGTTACAACCCAGTTAGATTAATTAGTGAGATATACTAAAATTATACGTGGGTTATTATGGTTTGTTAAATGAATTTAAATGATATCATATAAGTGTTACTGAACACACCTGCGATTTCTGGGATGGTTTCTGCAACATGATGGCCATGAGGCCATACAAGAAACAACAAGACTTCCATAGACTTCGATGGAACACTGGGATTCAAAATAAGGCTCAAAGGTGACCCTGTCCAACTATCATTGATCAAAACCACATGAAATCACGGGTTTGTTGCCAAGATAAATCAGGATGGGCCTGCCGGCGTGTCTTGTGGATGTTCTTGCGATACATTTTGTGATAACTTTAGCTTCACCTATAGATTGCTTCTGCACGGATTTTGCTTTGCTTGCGTTGCCCTGGCTGGGCATAGCCTTTCGGTTGAGGCTTGCTACACCTTCGGTTGAATCCCAGTTCCACAGTATCTCCTGGCTCATTTTGTGTTATAATTCTACTTTTTTTTCTTCTTCAGTTTCTTCTTGAAATAGTTCTCTAGTTTTAATTTGTTCACTGAATTCTATTTCCAACTAGAGTTATAGTTTGATCTTGTCCTAGTTTGAATTCGAATTCTAGTCCTAGCTACAGCACTACCTTGCTCCTACTCAAACTTTAGATTTTAGCCTAGCCCTAGCTTCAGCAATGGTTTAATTTTGTGCTAGCTGTAGGTTGAAATCTACTTCTAGTTCTAGCTAATAGCTGTAGGTTGAAACCTACTCGTGCCTATGGCTTTAGGTTTAGGTTGAGATCTAGTTGTAGATATTGCTAATGCTTTATGTTGAAACCTACTTGTACCATAACATCCTATAACTATAGGTTTAGGTTGAGGTCCTGTAGCTAATGCCCTAACTATACCTGAAATCATGTCTTCAACGGTTTTTTGCTTCGGCTGCCCTCCAGCCCCATAGTCTAGTATGGTCTAGTATAGTCTAGTACGGTCTAGTATATATATATATATATTAATATATATTTATGGCGGTTGATCAAAATTCCTTTATCCGGGAAGGGCCATTCTTCGCAAATAACACTTTTCTCTCGCGAATCTTTCGCAAACTCTATGTTTATCTTTCGCGGAACCCATGTTGAGCAACAACTCCTCTTATGAAAGTTCATTCCTCACCTGCATCACGGAATCCCCTTCACAGGACAAGTTGTTATTGATTAGGTATTTTTTTGGCATGGCTTACTGGGCCACTCCCTTCAAAATGCACGCGCATCAGAGGAACAGCAAACACCAGGGGCCTTGGTGTTTGCCTCTCACAAAGCCTCACTTTTGGAAGCTTGGCTGCTGCATTTGGAGCTTGTTTCTTGAGACTTCAGAAAGCAACGTTAGGTTGTACCAGCGGCAGGTGCAAGGATGTGCCTCAAGACCATGGTATTTGGCTGTGAGGAGGCCTCACCTTCCGAAGTTTGGCTGCTACCTATGAAGGGAAAGGTAAATGCGGTGTACCATTCTCCTGCCGGACCCCGGGCCACTGGGCGGCAGGAGGTGGTAGCCCTTAACAAGCTGCAGTGTATACAGCGATAATGATTCATAATATCAAACTTTCGCGAAACTTTCGCGAATAAACAATTCTCTTTCGCGAACTCGAAAAATAAACTTTCGCGAGAGTTTCCAACACAACATGCGTGGCTTTCGCAATTTAAGCTCCTTACAAGGACCTTTAGATCAACCATCATATGTATATATATATATATTTAGTCTAGTATAGTCTATAGTTTCGTCTGGTTTAGTCTCGTCTCGTGTCTTTTCTCAGGCGAAACTAGCACTCACCTTGTTTTACATCATCACATCCTCCTCGTCTCGATGGCCATCGGCATCCTCCTCCTCCTCCTCTTCCTCCTCCTCCTCCTCCTCCTCGTCGTTCTCATCGTCATCACCCTCATCATCATCATCAACATCATCATCATCATCATCACCATCATCATCATCAACATCATCAAAGCAACCTTTCACACCAACCAACTTTACACATCCCCTGCTTTGTGCCTGTAGGCCAAAGGCGAGAAAGCCAGCAGAATGCCGAAGGGTCTTAAATATTCCCGCTTGTGCACAACTCGTCAGTTGTAGTCAATTGGAAGCTTGGCAAACTTATGCAAATCGTGCGGATATGCCATTCCTCAGTGTATTGCTAGGACTCAGACCATTCATCCAATCATTTTGACCCATCCGCTTAGACAATCTTATATATACTTGCTGGTTGCAAGGGTATGCGACAATGGGTTATGATAGTCCATATATAGTCCATATATAGTCCATATATAGTCCATATATATACATATATATATATCCATATATGGACCAAAACATGACAAAATTAGGTAGATTTTGACATGTAACCCCTTTAGCAATCCTACTATGCTCTTACAGCGTTATCCACAGCCTATCCCATGTGCTCCAGGGACTCCTCTGTCAGCGCAGAATGCCTTAGAAAATCATCGAGCTATGTGTTGGACAATTGAGGTTTGATTCCAGCAGGCTATGGAACTGATGACACCTATAGTGCGATTATAATGGGATTTGGATTAAATGGACTAATGGGATTATAAGTGATTCCTAAATTTCCCACTAATGTTGAGCTCCGTTAAATAGTTCCTCGGAGGAAGTTTACAAGTCAAACTTCCGACAATATGGACAGATGAAAAAGCAGAGGTGGGAAGAGTCAGAGAAGAGAAGAGAAGAGAAGAGAAGAGAAGGGAAGGGAAGGGAAGGGAAGGGAAGGGAAGAGAAGAGAAGAGAAGAGAAGAAGAAAGAAGATCAGAAAAGAGAAAGAGCCAAAGAAAGAAGATGCAGATGGGCGAAAACGTAGAAAAGTCGCGAAACACTCTGTTTTTCCAATGTTTTGTGGCGCTAAAGCGGCAGGTGCGTAGCCATCTGGGAGATGAGAGATGAAAAATTGCACGCCGTCGTGGCGCGAAGCACATTTCCAAGTTAAAATGTACAAAGCACGCTAGGGCAGGATAATTTTTGAAAGTTGAGATGTTCAAAAAGTGCACGCCGTCGTGGCGCGAAGCACATTTCCAAGTCAAAATGCTAAAAGCACCTCAACATCGGAGCACTTTTGGAAGTTGAGATGTCGAGAAAGTGCACTCCGTTGTGGCGTGAAGCACATTTACGAAGTCAAAGTGTGCAAAAGCACACCAGGTGCGGAGCACTTTTGGAAGTTGAGATGTCGAAAAAGTGCACGCCGTTGAGGAGCGAAGCAAATTTCCAAGTCAAAAAAGTTAAAAAACACCACATGTCGCTTTTGCGTGGCAAGCGCAAGGGATTCGGTACCTTGCCAAAAGTGAGCAAAACGTCAAGGTTTTTTGTTGCAGTTCAAAAACACTGGCCGGCGTGGGACATCTGAAGAGGATCTGTAAAGATGCATCTCGCGTGGCAGGCGCAGTAGAAGAGACATGTTTATCAGAGATGTTGGGAGGTCAGGGCGCAGATTTCCTGAGAAGGGTTGCATTGTGGAGCGTCAGATCTTCAGGTTTGTTGCGTGACAGGTGCAGCACTTCGCAGGATCTGGCGAGGCCACTTTTCGTGCTGGGCAGAGTACTTTAGACAGATGGATTGGAAAAATCGCAAAACGCATTGGTGCGAGGCCGTCAGCTCTGCACTCAACTTTCAATTTTTGAAGGAAGTCTCGCAGAATTGCTTCGTTTTTGATGATCTCAACTTCAAAATTGACGAAGTCTCGCAGGCTTGTTGCGCTTTTGATGTTGCCAAGTTGAAAAATTGAGGACGTCTCGCGGAATAGCTTCGTTTTCAAGCTTGCAAATAGATAGATAGATAGATAGATAGATAGATAGATAGGTAGGTAGGTAGGTAGGTAGGTAGGTAGATAGATAGATAGATAGACAGATAGAGAGATAAACAAATAGACAGAAAGATAGACAACTACAACTACACTACGCTACAAAGCAACTACAACTACCACTACACTACAACTACAACTACAACTTCAATTTCAACTACACCACAGCTACAACATGCTACAACTACCACTACCACTACACTACAACTACAACTACCACTACCACCACAGCTACAAGAAGAAGTACAACTACAACTTCAACAACAACTACATCTAACACTACACTACACCACAACTACCACTACCACCACGGCTACAATTACAACTACAACTGCAACTACAAGTACAACTACAATTACAACTACAACTACAACTGCACTACAACTACACTGCAAGTACAACTACAACCGCAACCACAACTACAACTGCAACTACAACTACCACTACACTACACTACACTACACTACTCTACACTACAACTACAACTGCAACTGCAACTACAACTACACTGAACAAAACTACAACCACAACTACAGTTACAGCTACAGCTACAACTATCACTACAACTACAACTACAACTACAACCACACTTGAACTACAACTACATCTACAAAGTACAAACTACACCACACCACATTACATTCACCATTTTCATTTATAACTGATCAAGAATCTTTGCGTCATTTAGGGGCTGGGCGGAAACGGTCACCCAAAATGTAAGGAACATATATTCTGGAAACTCATTCGATTCTACGTGACTTTCGGATTGCTTGTTACAATGGTTGGGATTAAACACAATAAAAAAAAAACAATAAAGGAGATTTCTTGTTTCAAACATCAGCCGTATCTGGATGCATATGGAAACGGTATCTGTCGAACCGAAATAAGTCAAGAATCCCATACGTAAAGAACTTAATGCCTGAAAGAACCGAATCGCTACGAACCGAACCGCTACGAACCGAACCAGAGACAGAATCGCCAACGGAGGAATCACAAACCAATTCTTTGGAGATCAATTCTTTATATAAGGAATAGAACCCAAATCTCCAAAAAAGAACCGGTACCACCCTGCCTTCTAAAACTGCCATATATTTGCGCTAAATCCAAAATTTCAGACAAAACCAAATTGTGCCACAAACCAGCTGATTATTCTGGGTCAATATTCTCTATTTTGTATAGGATATCTCCCCATCTGGTGGGTAACAGAATGCAGGCCCCCAATTCGTGTGAAAGCCCAACTTTGGGCCTCCATCGGCACCGATGAAAGCATGGATTTGGAGCCAAAGCACGACACCTTCAACCGAAGATACGTCAACCTGGGCAGGTCTCGAACGTTCATGTCATGAGATCTTCTTATTTCTTGGGGTCATGGTTCCAGTGGTGCTCAAGCTGTACAATCTTTAGAGTCTTTAGGTGAGGAAGAATATTGTAGATACAGTACTTTTTTGCCCCCAAGGCTTAGAGCAAGAATCATTTTCAAGGAAATAAATGTCAAACATCATGTTCTCAGGTTTGCTTCCACAAATCCTCTTCCAGATCTTCCAGTACAACACATACAGTGGGATGCCAGTGGCGCCAAGGCACTTTTGGGATTCACAGAGCGGATCGTTGGGAGGTGGCAATCCGTCAGCCTGGCGCCAGGTTGTTTCATGTTTCATTCAACATTCAGGGTAGGGGAAACATGGGGAAGTTATTAGTTAGTCATGTTTGAAAGTCAATACTATCATGTTTGTTGATAGTTTTGCGGAAGCGAGAAAAACAATTTGGTCAGGTAGCCACATGATATGGAGATATGGAGGGGTGGGTTCGCTTCCAAGGTCTAAAGAGACTGAACAAAAAAAGAGAATGTCAAAAACAAATTTGGATATGATGTTTAACTCAGATCAAAATTCAGATTTCAACATCACTCACGTCCGATGCAACAAAAGGTCAGGAGTGAGCCCAGTCCCAAGAAGTAGCGGCACAGGTTGGAGGTGATAGGTGTCAACCAAACTAGTCAAACCCGATGACAAAAGTGGTTTTCACACCAAAATAGCTGGGATTCGCTGGTATTTCAAGCCCTGTTTGTATTGACAATGGGATGTGCTATGAGTGGTTGTTTTCTCAACAAATACTTGAAGCACTGATAACTATGTTATATACTACACTATACGCAATCGTAGTTGGTATATGTATATATTATTGTAGATATGTATATACACAATATCCATATTATAATATATATATATACATATCCAAACAATTGATGACAACATATCTCCATTATTCATTGGATTGATTTGAAGCACCAAAATCAGGAAGTTATGGCCCCTACTTCCCTTTAACCGCTTCCATTCATGGTTCTGTTTTTCTGTCATCATGTGTATATACACACATAATATATATATACACATCTCTCTCCCCTTTGATATTCCATTTGGATATTCCATTTGGCAATTGGCCCATTGCACCCAAATATATCAGTCATAATCCCATCACCCATTCATATTGAACACTCCCATTCTATGGTACCAGGTATGTCGTTTCGTCCCCAACATCCACCATGCTTTCTAGGGTGTGTTCAATATAAAGGGGAAAGCTACCCTCTGGTTATCTAACAGAAGCATGGGAAGTGGTTCATTTGTATGATGATTTATATATATATAACCATCATAGATAAATGAACCATTTCCTCTATGGTTCAAGCTTGCTACGTTAAATAACTATAGAGGTTATATGTTATATGCCACTTTATCACCGCCATCGTCTCCAAGGCCCTCCGGTGCCTCCATAGCTTTCAGTTCGTCTTCCAAGGGCAAACGAAAGATGCACACGTGGACCCTGGCGTTCGAAGCAATTTGATGTGTCCAAATATGGGGGTATACCGGGGATACGACCAAAATGGCAACTAACTTGGAGACATTTCATGGGGTATAATTATTTTATCATATATATATACACATATATAGGGTACCCCCCCACCCCCACAAGATCTACCTTTCAAGCAAATTTAGTGGTATTTACAATGTTTTTCTTAACATGTTGAATTCTAAAACTTAGGGCATTTTTTGGTGATAAAAAAATGCAGTTTTTTGCAATTTTGTTCCTATCCCACCCTTCCCAAAGTACTTCGGATCCAAGATTTAAGATCAAAACAAAACTTTTTGAATCCAACGGGGTAGGATTCAAGATTCAATATCCCAAAAAAACTTCTTGAATCCGATGGCCTTCAGATTTGAATCTTGAATCTTGAATCCAAAGAGGTTCGATTGAAGAAGTTTTTTCTGAGCCTTGAATCTTGAATCCAAATACTTAGAATAATATTAGTCACCAGAAATTGCAATTTCTTGCAATTTCTTGCAAATGATCGGCCTGTCTGCTAGGGCTGCGAAGGACATTCCTCAAATAAACGTGCTTATCCTGAAAAAACATCTAAAACCCATTATTTTTTCTTTGCTTTCCAAGCCAATCAACCAACTTTGGCAAGAATAACGAAACACATAAAATACAATAAAAAGTAATAGATTCATCATAATAAAAGTAAAATAAATTGAAAAAGAACCTTCTGCAATCTTAAACAATAATTTCTTTAACACACAAGAAGAAACAAATAACGATAATAAGTAAAATACATGAGCTCATCCGATGGCAATACCTTTTTATCTACAGATCAATCAAAACCTTCCTAACAAAATGTATTAGAAAGGGTTGCAAATAGAGCGGCAAAGAAACCTTTCTTAAAGAAAAAATGGTTGCAATTTATGAAAAAATGTAATAAACGATAAAAAACCTGAAATGCTATCAAAGTTCACATCATAAAATGGTAGAACTATCAAAAAACATATTGAAGATAAAAAGTAATTTGATTAACCTAAAACTAGATCCTCAGAATATAGAGCTAAAAAAACACCAAATATATATGATTCTTCGAAGTAAAAATACATATTCACCCAATGCTAGAAACCCCTATAATATCTATAAACACATCACAAACTTAAGAACTATGAAAAAATACGACAATATATAATATGACAAATACATTAAACACTGATCTTGATTTTTTTGTTTTAACTTATTAATTTATTATCATCAAAATCATTTATGTTCAACACATAATATCTAACTCAAGCACTCCTGGATTTAAAGCAATGAAATTACACGATCATCTACATTATACAAATGTTAAAAAATGATTAACTTCAGCAAAACAATAGCAATTCTTCTACAAAAAATGTAGATGCTGAAGAAAAAAACTAATGGAAATAACGTAGATTCCCAAGAACAAATAAGACAATTAACATCAAATGAGAATATGATTGATGATTGTCAATTTACTATGCAAAGCTTGATGGAATGCCATGAAATTATAGGAGGATTAAAAAGGTAACTGCATTATAAAATCAATATGACTAAAAATTATAACTGGAGATCGGTCTTATACATATCTATTGTACTTTTTACACCGTTATTAACTGCAAAATCTTGCGCAAATAAAAATGTAAAATCTCAAGATGCACTAACTATATCAGATATCATATAATCTTGCACAAAGCTCAGTTTTGGTAGAAGCTAAAAGGTTTCAATTTGCTACAGAAAATTTAGTAACCATGAATTCCACCAGTAATCATTATAAACAACTACCTTACAAACAGTTGTATTCATCTAAAAAAAATATATGTACTATACTCTGTTGTGAAAACAGATAACAAAATTTCAATCCATCTATTCCCTAATCATATTGCTGCAAATCTTAAAGGTTGTGTAAAAATACCAAATGTTGTAGATGATATTGAAAAAGCAGACTTGCAAGAATCAGATCATAGATATAAAATTCGTGTTGGGTTGCATATATATATATGATATATATGGTTAGGTATCCAACAATATGATGATGGGCGCGTGATGGAGAAAATGATGATCAAACATCAAATTGTGGGGCGCCCTATTTTCTAGGCAAACTCACATGGCCAACTTGAGCTACTGTACCCCAGTTTGCACAGTGAACCGTTAATTGATTAGTGGTAAGTTCCATATTTTTGATCTTATCATACAGTAAAAGCTACCGAACTGCGACATTCCCCGAGATCCGGGGGATATCTTTCAGGTGGAAAACATCACCATGTACTGAGGGCCGTGGCTACATCTTGACACCAAGGTAAACATCCCAGTGATTTTGTGTCTCAGAAACAAGGGGAAGATCCATATCGACAATCCCTAAATCAGACATGATCCCAACTTTTTGGGCATGATTCCCCATACTTGTTTCATCTTGTTTCTGTCCTTCATGGGGCTTGGTTGGCGCTTGGTGCAGCAAAGTGTCTCTCTACCAAGGTAGGGTTCCAGTGTGCCATTCAAGCCTTGAATGTTTGTGCGTCGCAGAAACAATTGATTGACAGTCCATGCATCCATAGGGTGGCTTATTGTTTGCATACTTACTATATACTATATAATTACTATATACTATATAATTACTATATACTATATAATTACTATACTATATAATTACTATATATTATTATATATACATTACTATATATTTCTATATGTTACTACGTATTACTACGTAGTAATAAACATATATATATATATTACTATAGTTACTATACATACAATACTATACATTACATCACTATATATTACTATAAAATTGAAACTATGCGTTGCCCTTATTAGGGGGCTGGGAATGGTCAATATGTCTGCCAATGACAATACACACATGTGGGTCGCAACGACTTTGGAACGTTTGACCCATCCCCACACCAAACGTGTTTGCAATGTAGCTATGGTTCCAAGTACAGACCGGAACATCACTAACAGATTACATCACTCACAACATATCTTTAGATATAGTATCACAACCATCCGTGAGACCTATCCATTATACAATCATCATCGCTTACAACTTTACAACTATCCAGGAAACTCTCGAGAATTCCCACAAGTCTCAAACTTGCAAAGCGCACATAAGATCCCCCAAACAAATACCAAAACCCTAGGGGATTTCCTCCGTCCTTCCAGCCACCATCAATCTGGCGAAGACCGGTATCCGGTAGGGCGCCAGAATCCCCGAGTGCCCGAGCCCAGTGGGAAGTTGATCCGCCGCCAGCGGAAGAGGTCCACATATCTGCCGAGGAATGGTACGTGGTTTGGCATATTAAACGCCTGGAAACCGTGGTCCAGTAGAGAATTTCCACATAATTGAGACCGTAATATTACACACAGACCCCAAGGTTTGCCCAAGCCCAAAATAGCATGAATTACAAGGATTTTTTGTTCACACTATACACATCATATCAATTTTCCCCACCTCCGGTAAACTTCTACATTCATTGAAGATCTTCAATAAGGGTTTAATTCTCCCATCCCCGTTAAACTTTTACATTCATTGAAGATCTTCAATAAGGGTTTAATTCTTCCACCCCCGTTACACGTCTACAATATTCTACATTTGTCGAAGATCTTCAATAAGGGTTTAATTCTCCCATCCCCGTTAAACTTTTACATTCATTGAAGATCTTCAGTAAGGGTTTAATTCTCCCACCCCCGTTACATGTCTACAATCTTCTACATGTGTCGAAGATCTTCAATAAGGGTAATTTTCCCACCCGCGTGGAGCTTCTATATTCATTGAAGATCTTCAAAAAGGGTTTAATACATGTTGTTTATGTGGAGCATATTGGTTATCATCATCATCATCATCATCATCACCATCACCATCATCATCATCATCATCATCATCATGCCCGGACGCTCGTTGCGAGTCCAGGCAAACCTCATGGTCTTGTCGTAATATTAGGGGGATGGGATGAATCAACCTAGCAACGGAAACTCATGTCTATTTATGTGATATTGGGATTTAGGGAACCTTGAGAAACTCTTACCCCATGCTATATAAATTCACTCAGCAATCCCATTGATAGACATTTATAGCTGGAGGTTAAAGATAGTGCTAGCCAGCTCGACGCTAGAGTTGAATGCACATCCAAGTGTTGGCTTGTGATGAGCGGGAGTTGCACAATGTGCCACTGCTCAGCCAATAAGAAATCGGATGTGATCTGAACGAGGTCCCTATAAGCAAGGATTTTAAGGATTCAATCATCAAGACTGGGAATATGATCCACTGTCCATCAATACGTATGCAAGCAGCAACATTGAGATTACACTATCTGACCCATACCCGTACACTTGTCAGCAGCTTCCGCGTCATTGCCCTGAGATAAATGTGGAGGCAAAGATTCCCTGGACACACTTTCAGAACCTCAATTTCACTTCCAACAAGTTATAATAATGGATTTATACTCAAACATATTCAAACTATATGTTTTAACTTCATAAGCCATATTGTATAGATATGCAATAATAATTTCTGTTATAGATATATCCATATTAAAAATGGAATTCAGATCTGTCAACTTTAATTTCCTTTTTCTCACTCAAACATGGCAATGGAAGATTTCCCATTTACTTCGACATGTTTTCTAACGGAAAGAACGGCATTAAAACCGGGAATTTCGCCATGGCCATGGTCACACCAGGCCACTTGCTCCACCACATGATGGTGTAGGTGTCTGTGCTGTTAAAGCCTCGGTCCGAGTGCCAATCAGCCTCGGATCTTGGGATATGTATATATATATAGATATATACATATATTTATATATACGTAGTCTCGGATCTGGGGACGCGTATATAATCATATATATATATATATACGTAACATATATATATACCCTTATAACACATTGATAAAATTTGAGATATATCACCAACGAGACTATGGCAGACTTCCGAATCCTGGTGGTTTCAGACACAGTTTTCCGACAATGTTCGCTCACCAACCGGTGGTGGATCAAAATGTGCACATTGATAGACATAATGGGCCTATGGGCCTATAGCATCTATACCTATAATATGTTGTATGAATGTTATGACACTATCATCGATTATAGATATATATATATAGACTTTTATGACATAATGATTATGATTCATGATGAACAACATGAAATATCAATATTATTATCAGTATGTATAGTATCATGACATTTAACGCATCACATATTATAAACACACTAATGCAGATCCACATTTCTGTTTAATCAAGCTTTCAAGGGGAAGCCAATCGATTTGCTGCAACTCCTCTGGTTGGTGGTGGTTGGTGGTTGACCTACCCCTCTGAAAAATATGACTTCGTCAGTTGGGATGATGACATTCCCAATATATGGAAAACAACACGTTCCAAACCACCAACCAGTATATGTGTGTTGTTCTTTCTGTAGAGCTTCCTTTCTCTTCATGCATTTCTGGGGTATCATCTACTGGAATCTACTGGATGTATCCTGTGATGTCCTAAGAATCCAATCCTTCTCTACTCCCTTATCTCGTGCTTTTCTGGGTTCTAGATACTTGGGATACTGCGCAATTTTTGCAATATCTATATGTCGAACAAACACCTTGGATATCTGGATACTTGCGATGTATTGCATATCCCAGTTTTGCACTTGGTGACTCTCCCCAACACTTGAACTCTTATTCTTCTTATATACATATATATATATATATTCCCTCAATGATCTCTGCAGGTGTTGGAGAGAGTCACCAGTTATAATCGGTGATGATAGACATATTTAATTCATGGTTCCTCCTATTCTTAATGTTTTCATAATGAACAATGGCCCATCCATGATCCTTGTGTCATCCATTTTGTCCGGTGAAGTCCAGTTCTGATTGGTGAGCCAACTATCTCAAAATATGGCAGTCAAAACCCTGGCACCCGGATGTTTATTCCCTAAAATCATTGGCTATCATGGTTGTTCATATCTTAGGTGAAGTAAATTAAGTAAATTCATCCCAGAATGTATAACCCATGATATACCAATGATTATTGGTTACCTAAAATCATCCCCAAAAAATATGGTAAAATCATGTAAATTCATAGGTCACTTGACCCATCCACGAAACGACAGTCGTCACTTTTGGGATCATCTTGCAGCTGAAGAGCTCACCGCCTCGGCAGCATTGAAATGGTGAAATGGGATGGGCATTCGTGTTAATACCATAGGATTATCATGATATACCGTGAAGATATCACGTTAATAAATAGTAATATATATATATATATATATATAATGTATACCATTGCCATAAACAGTGTGTATATATATATAAATAGTCATAATGGGTAAAATAGTACATAGTATATATCAATGGGTTATGTGAAAATATACCGTTCATCATATCCATCACCTCTTTTTTCCGTGAAAAAAAAGATGACTTTCTCCCATATCACTGCTATCTTCCCCAGATCTGTGTCCCACCAGCCTTTTTCACAGCTTGCGGGACACGTTCCATCGGCGTTGTCCTAGGATCAGTGAAGCAGGGGTGACCTGAAAAACATATTGAGACATACGGTGGATGGAAGAAATCCTGCACCAGTGGATAGGAGGTTTATCTCATTATTTTATAGGGGTTTAACCATCCAAGGTGGTGCAGGATTTCTTCCATCCACAGTATGAACATCAATTGAGGATTATCGTAGTGAATTATTGATTATTAGGAGTGACATATCATATTGAATTGTTAAAATTGATTTTTTACAATAATCATGACATGGATTATCACCCTAAATAGGATTCAAAGAACTTATATCATTCGAAACAACAGCGTTACTATTCAACAGGGTTACTATTCAATGAAGTTACCTCAACATCCTGACATTCTTAAAAATTAGGAAAACTTCCAGAACACACCCCAAAACATTCAAGAGACTTCCAACACATTCAAAAACGTCCAACATCATGTCAAAAGATTCAAACAACTTTCCAAAACAGTCCAGAACATTCAAAAGAAACACTAACCCAAAGGTACCAAACCTTCTGAATCATTCAAACAACAAAATAATAATAAAAAAAAAACAAATCATTCAGAAAGAAATAAAAAAAAAACAAAAAACCAAAAAAAAAAAAAAAAAAAAAAACAA
>Ga0126342_10004012_pt1 | contig 24778 bp, 20 predicted proteins | sample Cyp1metagenome_FD_92528 | JGI IMG/M metagenome (GOLD analysis project Ga0126342, IMG submission 92528) | Coral microbial communities from Lord Howe Island, Old Settlement Bay, Australia - Cyphastrea 1 metagenome | ecosystem: Host-associated > Invertebrates > Cnidaria > Coral ...
CTGGGAAAACACGATGTTTTTTCTGGAAACACGATGTTTTCGCAGTGCACCCTGGAAAACACGAGGTTTACATTTTTATCCTGCAAAAAGTTAGGCTTTCGTTGTACTAGGTATATATATATAAAGATGTGTATATATATATAAAGATATGTATATAATTGTATATATATATATATTATGTGTATGTATGTATATATATATATAGAGCCAACCCCAAATAGATAGAAAACATTGGAAACCTGAGAATATGGAGGAAACGTCATCTATATACACCACCCTGGACCCTGGAAGCGCTTTTCTAACTTTTGTTGGGTTGCTACAGTATGATAAAGTAATATAGTACCATCATTTGCCATCTTGAAACTCGTCAAGCATCGTCAATTGCAGTAACACCTTGACCATATGGAACGACACGCTTGGAGGCAGGCTCAACGGACTGCGTGCGACTTTTACTGGATGCCCAGGCAGATGCGTTGCGAGCACCCAGAAACTGCATACCCTTCGATCATGGCAAGCTCAAAAATTCTAAGTGGGAACATCATTTGTAGATGGATGTAAATGGTCATCGCTATGAATACCAGATGGTACAAGTGCTAGGGTTAAGTCGTATCAGCTTCTAAAAGTCATATCGGGAGGCCGTGCGCCTGGAAAAAGTTCATGTTTGGCATCATCACAACTTTTAGTAATTGAACGATTTCATTGTTTTAGGGCCGTGCGCCATGGTGATTCTTCTTCCCTGATGTGACTTTCCACTACCTGATGTGACTTTCTGTATCGCCGCCGTGCCATGGGGATGATGGGACTTTTCCCGCATGATGTGACTTAAGCACGGCGCTCGTAAAACTGATATTTCAAGCTTTGGTGAATAGATCCTAGGAATCCTGGCCGAAGAATTTGTACTGCCAAAGAATACTAGCCCAGAATCAGCATTCCGATGTTAACGTAGAACCCTCCGGTAATCTTAAACGTTGGTCGGCAAATGGCCGACTTATAAATGCAGCTATCCCGGCACCATTTCTAGGAGATCTCTCCATTGAGGATAGAGTGACGCAGTCAACTAACGGGTTGTCGCTAATTTGGCGACGTTTAAAGGATAAAACTAGTACTGGTAATCTGGTAGTCCCATCCCCCTACTGTAGTAGATCCCACGTGTTTTTGGGGATGTTTAATATTAAGGGGGAAGAGATTAGAGTAGACGAGTTGGATTTCTTTTCCAAAAAGGACCAGGTTCAAAATTTGGGTCCCCAAAGAAAGGCTTGTTTTCGTCTCTGCAAACAAACCATCAAAATGGAAATTTGCTGGGGCCCCGAGCATTGCGTCACACCTGGTCCTGTGCCATTGCCTTCCGAGCTGTTTATTTCAGAATGGGTCAGGCTTGGTGAGTAGGAAGTGGCGGCCCGGTCCTTTGGGCCAAATCCCTGCAGATCCCCACACGGTGTGCTTCTGGCTCAAGACGCCTCGAGTTTATTTGCCAATTTTAGGTGATGGTTATGCCTCCAATTCACAATATTCACAATATAGCACCCCCCCAAGATGGAAAAGTAAAATCCTTCTAAAATCCTGGGATATGTTTTTTAATTTATGGTGTTTCTTGGATCGTTTTTTGGGGGGTTACTAGTTATAGAGAAGGGGCAACTCCATGAAGTTGGGGTCACTGATCAACCGGGCTCCAAGGTCCACCCAAAGTGGACACCTGCATTTTAACATCGCTGCAAACTCTGAGGGACCCCAACGCGAGGCTGGATGAAGGGAATGTTGATGGCAGTGCTGGACTTTTTCTCTTCGTTTTTGTTGCCCTTTGTCTTAATATTGGTGGTTCTTTTCTTAATTGTGTCCTGAGTACAGATAGTACAGTCAATCTCATGAATAATCAGGTAGACAATAATAACAATACAGTCATCATCATCGTAATAAGATGTGTTAATAATGATTACACAGACTTCCAAAGAATGAGCCCTAGGTCCCTAGCAACAAGCCGGAGCGTCCAACCATGTCCAACCCCTCCAGGCCACTACCGCAGATGGCTTGACGCCCCTTCATGTCGCCATCGCTTGCGGCCACTTGGAGGCGGGATGTCGACCCACGGGACTCCATGGAGATCTCGTGATTAGCTGCGCCCCAGGTGGCGCAACTTCTGGTGCAACGCGGAGCCGTGCGAATCCTGAGACAACTTTGGGTGTCGACGTGATGACAATTTTTTGGTACCCTCTGGTAATTTGTTACATAGCTGACATAGCTATTGAAAATGGCCATTTATAGTGGATTTTCCCATTAAAATGGTGATTTTCCATAGTTATGTTAGTTTACCAGAGGGTAGGTCCTGTATCCTGATTTGACAAGTGTAATGTTATTGCGTAGCCCAAAGTACAAAGTGGGGCCCATGTTTACGATAGGGAAGTTTGTGAACATAACTCCAATAAGTATGATTTATGATAGGTACTTATAATAACTAAATCTATAGTATAGTTCATGGGCTTTATGAACTATGACTTGGAGGCCCCACATGTCGGTTTCTGAAATACTGACTGACGAAAACATGTTCAAGGAGATGAGATTATTAACTTCCTATTCCCATTATTGCACACTTTTCGTTTAAGTGGATATAGATTAATGGAAATCCAATCAAAGAATTCAATACTATACTATATTATGTTCTAGATTGTATATATAATATATATATATATATTATATTATAATGTGATATATATATGAGATATATTCATAACTACCCTTCTTTGGGGAAGTAGACCAAGGCCCCATGTCAGATGGCGTGGTTCTCCGCCAGGATGTGAATCAGCTGGCGAGAAAACCCAGGAAGGCGTGGTGCCCCAGGTCGAGTTCACACGACAAGTTGGTGATTGTAAAACTGCAACTCTTGGGTTTATGGTATAGACATGTGACATATGTATAGACATATGTATAGACCTATCGAAGTAGTTACTATGGCTTAAAATCATCAAACATAACTGGGGGGCATCAGCTTGTGTGGTTTTACCATAGTTTTGCTCATCAGATATAGGGATCCAAGCATTTGGGTGTGTCCGAAGTCTGAAAATGGGGGGGGGGTACCTACAAAATGACAGTTTTCAGGGAGACATGATGAGTTTTGGCTGATTTTTGGGTAAGTTTGCTGCCACATGTTTGTGTTTTTCCACATAGGTTCTTACCACGCGTCGTTTCTCAGACACTCCGATAAACTCAAGTAGTATAGTTGGCTCATTTATCACCCGGGTTGGCTGCGTACTGATGTTTTATTTTCCCCATAATTGTGTATCCACTAGTTGGCCCATCTAACTGTTTAGGAATTTCGATGGATTTCAGTATGTTCATCATATTGCATCATATAACATCATATAACGGTTAGGATGTAAAGCAATTTATCTACCTTCGCGGCCCCAGTCGTAGCATGTCGTAGCAGTCAGGCCGCGATGGGCATCGCAGCCCGGATCTCGGCTATTCCCTTACCTTTAGACTTTGCTCGCCTTAGCAGGGGAACAAATGAGTCCAAGCATGCTTAAACCAAAGCTGTGGCCGAAACCCAAATTTACTGAAAACAAAAACTGCCTGGTTGGTGGTTTGGAACATGTTTTATTTTTCCATATATTGGGAATAATCATGCCAACTGACTTTCATATTTTTCAGAGGGGTAGGTCAACCACCAAGCAGCTGCATGATGATCAAGTTTCTCTCAAAGTCTGGTGGTGCTAACATCGCATGATGTGTCAATGTGGTTGCCCAGGCACCACCAAAGCAACTGGTTTTGCAAAGACCAAGCCAATCCGTCTTTGGAGTTTGTCATCCATACTTTGACCCAAGAAAAACAGGCAATAACACAAAGACCCTTGGAACACTTAAATAATACTGTACATTAATATACATTGATATACATTAATATACATTGATACATTCATAAATAATCATAAATACAGTGAGAAGAAATACCAAGCACTCTCAGGATATGTTCATTTCTGGGCGGGAAACAAAGTTCACCCTTAGATAATCAAACCGATAGGTTTGCTGGAATGCCACATGAAATCATTCGTTCCATGCAAATTATCTGGCTTGGTAATTGGTAGATGTTGGATTGCCAGCTATTTTTTTTTCAGAACCAGCTTTCACCCCAGGTTCCAGATGTTCCAGTTCATCCTGCACTCATCCTGCACTCCACTCGAATTCCAAGTTTTTTTTGTGTTTCAGAGGTTTGGGCGCGGCAGTCGCATGGAATGAAGGAGTTTCTTCGACGTGTGGCAATCGAGGAGGTCAGGTAGAACCCGGTCCACTGGAGGTGGTTTTAGCTTCAGCGGGACCACCCAGTCGTCACTAACAGAAACTGAACTTCTAACCTTCCAAGCACTATAGTAAACTATTACATAGATGTACATAGATTCCAAGCTGGTTTTCTTCTGTACAAGAACTCTAGGATCTACATGTCCAGTATGTAGCAGCACGTCGTTGAAATAGGTAGATGTTGTGAAGTCTACTTACTGCGCTCCCCAGAGTCTGAATCCGTTGAGGATCCTTCCACTGGAATCCCCCAAGAATATTCGTTGAGGCTACCACCATGGTGAGGGTGGAACACCATGGAACACCTATTTGAAAAACCATAGGACAACCTGCCAGCTGGTTGGTGGTGACTGGAGCCATGAATGGATGGATTGACGGCCACCATTCACTTGGGAATTTATTAGAAAATCCCAAGTGACGATTTGCCAGATTTTTCAGAGGGGTTGATGTTTCACCACCAACCAGATTATTATTAACCATCATTAACCATTAATAACCATTAAGATTAACCATTATTAACCAGGTATATTAACCACAATGGTAGGTCAACCACCATCGATGAGACAGAAGAAGAACGATGTCAGGGGTACCGATGACTTCATCACGATCCAGTGGGTGAGACCGCAGTGATGATAGGTCCGATAGGTCAACACTTAAGGAAAAAATTGTCCATTCAAAAGCTGTTAACTTATATCTATATTGTATTATACATGAACATGAACTTATTATACATATACATGAACTTCTTATATATATATATTGACCGATTGACCATTATTGACCAGATGTGGGGGTTGATTCACATCCTGCTATTTGTATCGGAAGGGTACCATCCGGGTCCCGTGAGCTGTAGGCCTGGCACCGTGCAGAGATCTCAGGACTTGATGACCGCTGGTTTCAGAATGTTGAGTCGTGTAGGTCAAGCCCTCACCAGGCCATGGCAAACCTATCAGGTAACAGAGGATTAACCAACCCCTATGATCATTGGATTGGTTTAAGGGAAAATCTACAGGAAACCATGGTTTTTACCATCAAAGATAGAGCTTTCCTGTAAATTTTCCCATCATCCAATTCTATGATATGAGGATTCTTGAGGTTTCTCACCAACAGGTTACCTAAAAAGCCACGAAAAATGCTAGGGCTGCTAGGATCACTGGCGCGAGCCGAAGAATTTCTGGCGGCACAAGGACTAGCGGCTAGCCGCCTGGTTAAGTGCGTTAAGGACTTGTCATGCGATGTATCTGTAATGTATCTGTAGAATTGTGTCGATATAAGACAATTGTTTTTTTTGTTGCATTTAAATGCATTTCAAATGCCAGTAAATATGTTGTGTTTCAATAATTACATACTTTTATGCACTATACAATATTATATATATATATATACGATCTTATAATTAACAATGTTGCAGCAGAAGTACATATTTATCCACATGCAAAGGCCATACCTGCCCAGGCACCCTCTCTCACCTCAGCCCGTACAATTCGCAGACGCTTTCACTGATGAGTCGCCAGTTATAGGGCGGATTCTGACCTGTTGTGAAGTATGTAACCTCACCTTCCAGACAAGTCTATCAGATAGGTAACCAACCCGAAAATCAAGTAAAATCACCCTGGTTACCTGCCTCAGAGGTAACTGGAAGATTAGGGATCTTAACCCTGGTATTTATACATAAATTCATCATATCCCCAATGGTCTCCCTTTTGACCCATCTGTACTTGTAGGAGATCATCGCCGCTCTTATTTGGAAATCATTCGTTGCAAAATCGTTGTGATGGGTACTTAAGTCTAAGCAGGCATGGATAGATGACATGTTTGTGAACCATTTGATAACTTTTGGGCCCCTTCTTGAGAAAAAAGGTCTGTGGGCCCCCCAGTTATAAGATGATATCAGTTCCATTTATGGTCATTCAATACAGGATACTATTGCCATAAACCCAACACTTACTGCTGGTTGGTGGTTTGGAACATTTTTTATTTTTGCATATATTGGGAATAGTAATTCCAGCTGACTATTTTTCAGAGGGGTTGAAACCACCAACCACATTGGAATTGTCACACGATTTCGCTATTGTTTGGGGGCCCCTGATGGCTAGCCTGATGGTCCCTGAGTCCCCCAGGAGCCTCCCATCGCTTGCTGCAGAACGACAGGTGCAGCATCTCCGGTGGTGTTTTTTCCATCTAGCCATGGGAACATCGATCCAGCTGTACCTTCTTAGGAAGTGTGACTGGGGTATGATGCCTGGGGGGTTATATAAGATTATACAAGTACCTTCTCAGACAGTGGCCATGGATCTATAGGGAATCTACAGCATGATTTTCCAATCATAGAATCAAACATAGAGATGCCCAAGTGGAATCAAACATAGAGATGCCCAAGTGGAATCAAACATAGAGATGCCCAAGTGGAATCAAACATAGAGATGCCCAAGTGGTATACGTTCTGTTGCCAGAGTCCACACTTAGGAGAGAACATGTTTGTTACCTCCAATCCATGTTGGGCATGCGACCTTCAACATCCTAAACCATTGGGTGCTGGAAAGGTACCATCCGGGTGCCAGGGTTTGGTTCATAGCCACACAACGATTCAAGTTCCCATATTTCTTGATATGTATATATATATATATATACATGAATTAATATTAGATATATATAAGATACAACATATGACCTATAAGATATTATTTATCATATATTATACGCTATATGTGTTATATATATAGTATGTTTTATGTACTGTATAGTTGATCGGAATTGGATGGGAATCATCCGAATCTGAGGCTTGGATGGGAGTCATGGGGGTAGCCCAGTTATCACCCAGTTGGGGGGTACCCCCATTTATGGAAAATATGGGCTTCGAATCTGGAAAACTAAGGGATTGTACATCAGAAGTAAAGTGTGGCTTCCAATCTAATCAATAGGCATGCTGCATGTCCGTGAGTTCTTGCCCGACACTTGTGTGACCTAAGTCGTTTCCGGATGAGTTCTTCTGTAGAAAAACGTAGCGGTTGTGCTTGTTTTTTATCCAAGTAGCAGTTGCTAGGACTTAACATTCTGTATTTGTTTATATTGATATTTTTATATTTGTTTAAAGAAGCTGCCCTTCACCACTGACACGGTCTAGTACAAAGACACTTGATTGCGATTTTGCTATCCAGGAGCCAAAGAAACCGAATTAGGGTCTAAAGCTGAAAATTGGGTAAAGTCACCAACTTCTTTTGTAAAGGCTGCAGAAGGCTACATATTGTGTTTCTACAGTATAGTACATTTGCTCGCTTTGATGGTCAATAAGTGCAGAGTATATTGAACATCTCGATTTTTCAAACATGCCACATGTTCCTTGTAAAGTTGGAGGCGTTCTGGTGTTCAAGATCCCTGTTCGTTGTGGAGGAGAATTTATAAAAGAAACTGGAAACCAAGGTTTTTGCCATTTGCCATCCAAATTTCAACAATTTGCTATGGAAAATGGACCATTTATAGATGTTTTACCTATTAAAATGGTGATTTCTGAAGTTGCTTTGCTGCCAAATGCTCTTTTCAATGTCCTTGGATCAGGGGTCACTACGGTCACTAGTCCTGATGGTTTGTTGCTCGGCCGCGCAAAACGCCGCAGGTTGAGGGCCTTACATCGCCGGGTATTGGCCAAAGAAAAGGACCTGCGATGTCCTAAGTCATGGTACCCCAAAGCATCCAAGTCATGGATGACCATTTTAGTTTTGAAACCCATGGTGACTTGGGGATGCTCCCGTTTGAAGAAACACGCATAATATGATTTTGAAAGAAAGACTTTCAATGAGCCATTGACAAACGAGCGTGGGTTTTCTTGTCACGCAATGATCCTAAATAGTGTCACGTATGTAGAGCAGACTTGTGTACCACGATAATCGAGCACAACACCGATTTCTATTTGATGCCATTAAAACCTATATACGGATGATCCAAACATATCAATACTGCAAAGTGGGTAAAACAATAATAAACCATCCCCCAAATCACCATATAAACCATTCTCAAATGGGTGGTTTTATTATTGTTTTACCCACATTGCTGTGTTTATTTCTGTTGGAGCTTTGCCATGCAGGATACCAACAATCTCCGAGTTGAGTGCCCGTGTGGCACCGCTGCAGCGCCTGTCTAATCGAGCCCGGGGGGGCCTTTTTCGGGTTCATTTCGAAGTATCGTAGATTGATATGCTAAATTGAAGCCAATATGGTAACATATGGCAAATGATGGTACATGAATCTCTGGTTGGTGGTTTGGAACATTTTTTATGTTCCCATATATTGGGAATAGTCATACCAACTGACTAATATTTTTCAGAGGGGTTGAAACCACCAACCAGATCTGTACTGTAGCATGTTTGGATTGTAAATGATGGTAAATTGAAGCTGGTATGATACCGATTGATAATGGCCTTATATGATATGGCCTTATGGGATACAAGATGATGCATATCACACATCATATCACCAAAATCGATTTACACAATTTTCCGGCTTTCCATTGAAGTCCATTTTGAGGCTTTTCGGATGATTTCTTCAGGGTGTTCGGGTCAAAACCAGCAGCTGGAATGACATGAATGTCTCCGGAAAAGGAAAAGATTGTACTGAAATCAGAGCCGGAGAACACCCTGCAGGGGAGCGCAAGGTGTGCTTCAAAAAAGTCAATGAAAAGCTTTCGGCCAGGGCACGGATTGGTGTTGCAGGAGCAGCTGACACTGACGTCGCTTCTTGATGGTATTGTCACAGCAAACTGTTTGGTTTTGATATGTTTTGATCGCAAAAATGGTTGCTGTGCTGTTTTAACTTCTTGTTGCAGGGTTGCATCACTTTTGTTCTTCCCCACCTGCCAGGTGAGGGTTTCTAGATTTTGACACAGGTGCAACTCCTTCCTCTTCTTTTTCCCTCCTCGTCTCCTCGTCTCCTCCTTTGCCAACTCGTCGATAGTGTGGGCACCAATGGATCGGAGCCATATCGCGAGCTCCGGATGCTGTGGGCCGCGCCTGGACCCGAACAGATACCAGAAAAAATGTCAGAATAGATGCCAGAAAGTATGTCAAAATACATGTCAGATAGAGTGCCAGAAAGAATGCCAGATAGAATTGATAGAATGTCCGAAACTATGCCAGATAAAATCAAGATAGGAATGTCAGATAGGAATGTCAGAGTGTATGCAAGAAAGAATGTTCTTTGACACATGGTTTAAGTATAATATTGTTATAGTCAATTTAAAAGAATGTACTTGTTTGCGATGTCACTCTGGGACCTGTCACGTCTTGGATGCTTGGCCTGTTTCAACCGAGACGGCTCTTGCAGTTTGCTCTGTGAAACATTTGGTTCGAACCATGTGTTACCAAAGAAATCACAGTGAGACTCGGAACAATGAAACTTCATGCGACTGATGACTTCTCAATATAAACACAAATTGTGAGTGCTTGGAGGATTAAAGTACTCCTCAGTTTGTCCTGGCAACTGTTTACCAAAGACAAATTCATGCATCACTCAGAGTTTGGGGCAGATTGAATACAGGTACAGTCTTTCATCATCACCACCACCACCATCATCATCATCATCATCACCATCATCATCCACATTACCCTCTGGTAAACTAACATAACTATGGAAAGTGGCCCATTTATAGATGGTTTACCCATTAAAAATTGTGATTTTCCATCGTTATGTTAGTTTACCAGAGGGTATCATACATTATCCTCCCACTCCCCCACACTCTTTGGGGTCTCTTGCCGGGTTTTTTTTGATCCCATTATTTGGATGCAAATCCCTCGACTAGAACCATCAGCAAGATGGAACGATATATTGATAGATGAGAAGTTGTTGAAACTCAGGGAAAAACAAACAAACCAGCAAGCAAACAAACAAACAAACAAACAGGCTATGTCAAATCACAATGTTTTGTATTTATAATAATCATATGTCATATCATTTCAGAAAGAGGGGCCATGTTCATTCATGTTCGTTTACCAGGTAGATCATCACAGTTCGTTTGGCCATGGTTTCGTTCGTTCGCAAAGTGTGATCTGATGGATCCTCCTGATCCTCCTTGCCATCCAGCTCCACCAGTGGACGAGGACGGTGATGGAGATGGAAGTTTACATCGCCCCCAAGTGATGGCGATGGACACAGGGAAAGTGATGGAAACATCATGGACCTTAAACGTCCTTAAACTATATTGGACCCTGTTTTGGAGACAAACCCAGATGGCAAAGTTGGACATAGAACACATTGGAAGAGGGAACAATTATTATAGAGATATTATAGATAGTTTCTGGGAGGTCCCAAAGATCTTGTGAGGAAGTTATCACCCAGAGCACCGGCCAAGGTCAATCATAGGTACTCCTATGGTACACTGGAGATGTATAAATGCCATAGACCCCAACAATTCAACATACTTGTATCTGGAAATCCATGGAAATCCTAGTTGAATGATGTTGAATGATCCGATATGTTAGTGCTCAGAACGCATCCTGCAGCTCAGGCAACGGGCTTGTCCGTGATGTCGTGAAATCACTGGGCTTATATACTTTGTAAATCTTTGTAATATTTATTATATAAATTTATTATAACTATAATCTTCCACAATTATTTATACATCCTGTTTTGCTGGTAACATTGCAGTGACTCGCGAAATGCTGGATCATCACTGGTCTGCACATAGAGCCAACATGAGACATCTATGTCAACATGGACACAATCCATTTTCGCGACATGTTGACTAGATTTGTGTTCTCAGTATTCACCAGGGTGAAATTGTCCAACGGCATGACCCATTCACCGGCCCCATATGGCCCCATCAAGCAACTGGGAGGATTCCTATGGTCGTCTGGTAAATAAACCTGGCCGTAGAGTTTTCCTCTGAAAAGAACATGTTTTTTTGTTCGATGACTGGAAGAAAAAAAACATCATTTTGTTTTGATGCTACACCCTCAGTTTTTGATGATTTATTGAACCTCTATCTTGTTGATGGCTCAATTGCAGGAGGGTACCATTCCTCAAACCAACATAGAGATCCTAAAAATTGCACATTCCAATTTCCAATTTTGTAGTCTTCCAACCCCCAACTCATGGTATGGTTGCTAGTTGGACCTCGTTAACCGATTGCCTAATTTCAATCATCACTCCCATCATTTTTCAAGTTTCAACCGCCATGTTTGATGCTCCAACCTGGACAAGAACAACGATTTTCCTATATGGTGGGCGGCTATGAGTCAAATCCTTGGTCCCCTTGGGACCCTAAGTCATAGCTGGTGAATGGATGTTTATTCCCCAAAATATGGAGACAATGGTTTTGGCCCATCCCACTATGAGTCAACTTATTTATCATAAATCAGCTATAGATCTCATTCAATCACCATTTTTATTGGTTAAACCACCATTTTCCGATGGTAAAACGGGGGTCCCACCTTGGTAGGAGGCTTCCCTGCCAGTTCCGGCCCAGGGTCCCGTCCCAGGAGGATGTGCCACCGGCACCGCCTGATGTTACGGACCTCACTGTTGGCGGCAGCAGTACCTGAGATGCAGCCGGGTCATCCATTCCTTCCGGGGTGATCCATTCCAGCAGCGTGAATTTCATATTTGCCATGGTCAAGAAACATATCACTATATATACATGGACTACCCTCTGGTAAACGTTGACATAACTATGGAAAATCACCATTGTCAATCGGCAATCAACTATAAATGGCAATTTTCAATAGCTATGTTAGTTACCAGAGGGTAGATTTACCAAGAAAAACTATGGATGGGAATCATCAATCCATTTTCATTGGGATATTTATATACCCAGGGGATCCCATTCGAGAATGCACATGGGATTGTTGACTGTGACCTATAGGCCATGTTTTGACCATGGCACATATGATTTGACATGCGGGGAAGGGATTGCTTCAAGTGCTTAGGATTCATCCGATGGGAAGTGTCTCTGGGGGTTATTTGCTGGAACATGTACAGAAAACTGTAGTGTTTACCATCGAATGTGATGCGTTACCACAAACACAGTTGAGTATGGGTGTCGGGTGTATCACAGGGTATGCTTGGAATGCGAGCAGGTATAATTGAGTTCTTCCAATATACTGTGGGGTATTTTGGAGAGAAACAAACATGATGTGCCATTTGCTGCAAGTAGTAAGGATAGTAACAATGGTCTTGTCTCACGCCTTATGGATGTGTTGACCAAGTATCCGGCTCTGCTTTGGGTTCCAAGATCCATGGCACTCTTAGAATTCCAAGAGCTAAACGTGGGTGTGTGTCAGTTCTTACATAAAGGGTCGCCCTGTGAAACACGGTGATTTTTTTCGTTGTTTCAACCTGTTCTTGATTTAGGGAACCTTTAACTCGCCAAAATTGTATTCTGCCGGAGCCCCCCACAGATCTGCAGGGACATGCTGATTGATGAGGTCAAATGATTTCTTTGGTCGTTTTGCGGATCTACTGTTGCTTTCCAGCTTGAATTTGTTTATCAATTTGAGACTACCAAGGTTCTTTGTGAAATGTTTTCCCAAATTCAGATCATTCACCGGGCACTTTCAAGCAGGATCGAATAGGAACCTATCATTTTGTTCACTGGTGACTGTCCACGGCTAAGGTAGCTCTCACCTCCCAGAAGCAGAGGCATTTGTTGAACGCGCCCTGCTAGGTATGATCCCATAGACTCTAGCCGCCGTACATCCCACTTGAAAATTCACCGTGTGTCTGAACATGAAGTGTATTTACCAACACCTCAAAATGTGCCAACTTTCATCGGGAACTGAAGATGAACCACCAAATTTTAGGGCATCATATTTTCAGACAAAGCCACATGACCAATCACGGAGGGGGGGTGGAAGTTCACGTTGAAATTTGCCCTCAGGGCTGAAATTGGTCCTGAAGATGGCAATTTGAAATCGCCCATATGCTCCATATATGGTATATTAAATGTTGGTAAATATTCCATACATGGAGCATCATGGAGCATAGGGGTAATTACACCAAATGACATGTTTTTGCGGAGGTTTTTGATCAACAACGACCCTTCTATGTCTAGGAATGCATTGCCGCATTGCATTGATTTGCCTTGTCAAATCTTTGTGAATGTTTTGCCATTCCGCATTTTGAGAAACAAGAGAGTCAGCAAACACATATCCTGGCTCAAGTTGGCAACGTGTTTGAGGTTCTACGCCTTCATGTTTCCGTGACATAGAGAAAACAATTTGAAAAACATGTAGAGATCCATGAGAATGCATTCACAATCATTCACACATCATATGATAAATCAAGCAATACATAATTTTACAGTATTTCCAGAGGTACGTAGCAACATGGAGCCTCTTTTTGCCCCTTTCTGTTGCTTTAATGGTACGTGTTTCAGTGGTCAAAGCAGGAATATGACGCCTTAGGCCTTAGGTGTATACCTCTACGACCTTTCCCTCATATGACGTGTGTGTTTCTCTTTGTGTCTATGTCTTTTTGTTCTTGCTGACTGTTGCCCTTGCGGGACTGTGTTTTTGTTCGATGGTGATTTTGCATGAAGGGAAGCTGGGTAGAAAATTCCAAAAAAAATTGATGATCAGAGCCACGGTTTCCAGTAGATTATAATCTAACATAACTATGGACCATTTTTAATGGGTAAAACCATCTATAAATGGGCCATTTTCCAGTAAAAAATTCAATTAAATCCACCTACTTCCTTCGGAACTACCGCCCTTGAAAGCTTGGTCCAAGTCATCGGGGGCCGCGGGATTCAACCAGTGAAGGTGGCTGCTCAGATGAGGAATTTGCTTACCTGGCTCAGAGATGAGGTGCCATCACTGGTATTGGTGAGAGCAAATTTGGAGGATCATACCATCCTGATCCATCCTGTAGATCGGAAGGAATTCATAAGCCCGGTAAGTCCCTTGGGTGGGTTTATCAGTTTATCATGGCTTATCACATTTGTAAAAAATTGTGTAACTGTGTCATCCAGTGGTTCGGGGGAGCGTTTTGGAGCTACTAGTATGGGTATCCAATGGTTTTCCCTGTCAAATGATCTTGGGGAAGCCAAGGGTCCTAATGGTTTCCCGCAAATGAGAGGTTAGAACTACAGGATGGTTGCGAAATCCTGCACCAGTTGGTAGATGGTGTATCCCCTCTTAATTCCTGGATTTGCATTGTTTCATAGTTACCGGCTCATAGTTATCAACTGGTGCAGGATTTCGCAACCATCCACCGTGTGACTACGGAGCAGTTCTTTTTCGTGGGATCATTTTTCAAGACGTGCAGCCAGGGTACTTCTGATCGCCAGGGTTCTTCGCCGTTAGTGAAGTAAGTACGCCAACCTGGTTAATTGGGAAGTATGTTTTGCCTATTGTGATTTTGTCCGTTTTTTTTGCTCCTGTTTCTCTTGATTCTGACCTCCAAAAATGCAGTGTGGTTCAACTTCTTTGTTGCAGTTTGTTTCAAAAACACCTCCCAACTGCACGGGGGGTAGAAACGAGATGCAACCACAATAAACCGCATTGGCTGACCACCCCAGAAAAAGTGCTCCTATTTTGACGACCTTCCTAGAATATTCCAAAGAACCCACTGTAACTAAATAGCTGGGCAATTCATCTGGACAAGATGTGCATCTGTTCACCTGACTTCAAAAAATATCGATTCAGATTTTTTTCATGATATATAGTATTCCTATAGTATTTCTATAGTATTTCTATAGTATTCCTATAGTATTTCTATAAGTGATATATATATATGATAAGTATTCCTATATTCAAAAAGTACATCCTATACTGATCATCTCCAGAGGATTGGATAGCCGCTGGTAGCAGGAACCCAAAGGAACCTCTTTTAGCACCCAAACAAAGTGCTTTAAGCCTTGGAGATCGTTCAAGCGAGATCAGCTTCTATTTCTTAGAGCCGATTCTTGTTTTATTTCTGTTTTAATATGTTTCAATTCCCAGTCGCTTTAGGATTTGAATTCACGTTGTCAATTTTCTAAGTTCAAGTAAGTCAGTTCAAATTAGAATCACTTCAAATTCAACTTCATGCAATTTCAGTTCAAGTCCAAATCAAATCAAACCAAGTTGAATCAACTTAGAATGAATTCAAATTGAAATAATGTATTCGTTTTCAAGTATGCAAATTGTTCAGCAAGGCATTTTTTTCCTCTTTTGTCAAGTTTTTGCCAGAATCATGTTTTTTCATTATTCCATCCCTGGAATTATGCAAATGGTAGCATTTCCATGTAAACATCTATATACATATATTCAAATATAGTTTAATAGTAATATCTGATATCATATATTAGTTCAGTTGACTAGAACGGTCTGTATCACCAAGCCTCCAGCAGCCAGAATTGTTTTTTCAGAGATTTCTTGAAGCCCCGCGCCTTGCGCTAGTCCTTCATTGCACTGGTGGCCGAATGGTCCTGGGATGTCTGTATGGAGCGCCTTGGTGACTGAGGCATGTCAAGAGGGCCTGGGGAATTGACATATGCGACATATTTACGGAGCGCTCATTTGATATAACGACATCGGGTTCAAATTTCATAGTGACTAAATTTTAGTCGAATGTGGGATTAACCCAAACATAAATCATCCCCAAATCCCCATTTTGATGGCTTCTATGTTTACCATTCCCAGCCATGGGAGGTAGGTTTATGGCAGCCAGGGCTTACACGTATTTCTCCAAGGGCTTGAAGCAGAAGCCATCCAGCTGAGTATTGCTTGCAGACATATCGACACCTATTTATATGGTGCATACCGCATACCGAGATACGACACACACAGACACATGTATATGAGCTTTTTAAAGATCATGTATGAAATGTTTAAACCGATATACTGTACATTTATTGTTTAACACATTTTACTTCCTTAGACATACAGCCATTTAAACAAGGACAAGGTCTTCTGGTCTATGCATACATGCGGGCAGATCGATTGACTCATCATCCAGCCAAATGTTATATATATATTATATATATATATATACTTATATATATATACAGAATTATATTGTAAATATATATTATATGGATCATAGTCAAATATAGTCAATCTGTTTGGCCGAGGTGCGTTTTTTTTTTGTTATTTCCCTTAACCCCCTTCTTCCCACAAAAAAATGTTTGATGTTGGCGGTCATCCCCACACCCAAGAGAATGTTCGGATCGTGTGACACGTTGGTGACTGGGTCTCAAGTGGCCAATTTCTTGCCTACCCAAATTGGCGATGCCAACAAACTATGCTCAATTTCTATCAATTCCTGATGTACTTGGTGGTTCATCCCAGTGAGATCCAGTGGATTACAACACCCCAGTTTTTTCGCGGGATTTTTGTAGGGTTAATCCACCGAACTAGGGTTATAGACCACCTAAACGATTCCTGGGAGCCACCAAGTATCACCACCGAGGTTTCCCCGGGACGGCAGCTTGCTGACCACCATGGAGCATTCCCTGAGATATACGGAGGCTGGGGTGACCCACTCGGGGAGTTTACCCTCTGGTAAACACAAAAGATTATGGAAAATCGCCACATTTAATAGGTAAATCAACTATTTCTATGGGCCATTTTCCATAGCTATGTTAGTTTACCTGAGGGTAAGGGTTTTTTGATGAAGTTGTTTTCTGGTTGGTGGTTTGGCACATTTTTTATGACTTTCCATTCAGTTGGGAAGTTCATCATCCCAAGTGACGAAGTCATATTTTTCAGAGGGGTAGGTCAACCACCAACCAGTTTTTCTGAGTTGCTTTTTAGAGGTACCTAGACCTTCCAAATACCACAAGGACATGGTAAAAGTACGAAGATAATGAGGTAAAACACCATTTTTGATCGTACTTGGAGGATCTAGGTCTCAGTCTTGTGCCATGAGTGGAAACCTTAAGGGAAGCCATGGCATTTGGATGCATAAAATGCACAATTCCTTCAGATTCACGTCTGTTCTAGAACCAATTCCCCACGGAACATGATTGCAGGTTTAGTTGCGCAAGAAATCAATGGCGTGTTTGCATGGCTGCTGTGATATCATTCACTGCATCATGGCAATTATAGTTTCCGCTCGTACATATGTAATAGTGACATGTAAGGATCGCATTATGACCAGTGGTGACATGTAAGGGACGCATTATGACCAGTTGATAATAACCAGGCTAGATACTGATGACATTTCTTGATAGGGACCAGGACCTTCCTTCTCGGGGTCCCGGCCCCTCCAATGGGTTTGAGGGTGTTACTTGTTCCCCTTGATTACAGTAGTGGAGTTCACCATCATTTCGGAGGTGAAGGTGTTATGCGATTCGGTTCCTGTGCTTGTATTGTAGTGTAGCAACATGTTGAATGGGTTTGTCTTCGAACATCACATTTACTTGGGTTTGGTTGGTTTCAAACTTAATATATTATACAACATGTCAAAACTAAAATGTCAAAACATGTCATTTTTACTTGGTTGGGTTTTCAAACTTAAATGTAAATGTCCGATGATGTACAACATTATGCAACGTCGTCTTGGATCAAGCACACCGTCCGGGTGAAGCCGAAGATTTCTCTCATTTGTAGATGATCAATGATTTTATCGATCTTTTTTCGCTATAAAATCCATGGGAATTTCAGGATCCGATTCATTGGAGGTACCTACCATATATAAGGCCTATTTTTAGGGCTATGTAAGGGAATATCCCCAGAAAATATGGCCTTATATGGTATAGTACCTCCGTTTTAGGATCCTGAAATTCCCATTGATAAAATGCTGGTTTCACCTCCATTTTGGAGAGTTTTCAGCTGAAAATTGATGTTCCTTTCATATTCCCATGAAATCCCCACGGATTTCCATGGATTGCAGTCCAGTTGGGCGCAGGCCCATCAAGAATATCGCCAACTCTTTGAAGCGCGTGCAGAGCAGTGACCTCTTGGACACCTGGGACCTCTGGTGGGACCTCTGGTGGGACCTCTGGGACCTGGACATGGCACCATGGCATGTTGGAAAAGCCACATGTTTCAACTACCCTCTGGTAAACTAACATAACTATGGAAAATCACCATTTTTAATGGGAAAACTCACTATAAATGGTCATTTTCAATAGCTACGTTAAATTACCAGAGGGTATGACTATATATGTTTAATGATTTTTTGGGGGAAATGACATGGTGATTTGGGGAAGATTTTTCATGTTTATCACATGCAAATCTGTGGGGAAGATTTGTCATTTTTCAATGATATACCCTGATACACCATAAATGGTGGGGGATACCCATGGATACCCATGGATACCAGACATTGACAAAGCCCTATAAATTGTGGTCGTTGTTCCTACCGAGCATGGGCAGGATAGACAATGTCTTGACTGGATCTGGACTTTTTTTAACAGACCCAGACATTAAAGCATCGCTTTCCAGCAGTGGATCCGACAGGTATTTGCAGTATTTTGGCCTCGAATTGGATGCTCAGACGCATTAGGTTTTTGTGCTGAGGTTTTTGTGTTTGCTGAATCTGAGTTTTCCCAAAAAGAATTCTTTGTTCGTTGTTGTCCACTTGCAGATTTAGGTCTTTCCAGGGATTCAGAGCCGCTCTGCCAGAAGACAACCTGAAAGTGCGTTGGATATCAATAGATCAATATTACCATAGAATACCATAGATGGATGTTCTAAAGCATCCCCAAAAATGGTAGATAAAAATGGGTATGGATCAATACCTATTAATACCATTTTTAGGGAATGAACATCCATTTACCAGCTATTTTGATGTTCACCAGGGGTACAAGGTTTTGACACACTGCCAAATGGCATTCGGTTAATCAACTGTTGACCAAGCCTGACGATTTCGACAGGCAGCTGGTTGATTCACAAGTGATTCACCCGCTGCCGGGTATGGTACGAACTTGCCAGGGTTGGGGGCCACATCGCTCCGATGAAAGTATGGTATGTGTGATACTTATAAATCCTTGTAACATCTTATAGTAACTATAGACTATATAGTATTGATATATATTATATAATATATATATATATTATATTATATATATATATAATATTATATTATATATATATATAATATTATATATATTATATATATAATATATATAATATATATATAATATATATATATATATATATTATATATTCACATTGTATTCACTTATAACATCTTACAACATCTCATAACTACACTCTGATATGTATTCATGGGCGTTATAAACCAACGTTATCACTTATCGGAGGGCCCCCACCTGGCATGATGAACAGCCGTCCAGGACAACTTTTTACAGATGGCGGTCGACTACTTGGTGCGACCGGGGGAGGGCGGCTGGTGGGGCGTGAAAATCTCCAGGTCTCCAGGCTGATGCACACATGATACCATTCGAATGCTTGGGGAAGCTGATTGCAAAACCATGGTGTTTTTCTGGAACTATACCATCTGGTTATTTAACATAGCCATGGAAAATGACCCATTTATAGATGGGTTACCTATTAAAAATGGTGATTTTCCATGGCTATGTTAGTCATAACCAGAGGGTAATTACAACGTCGCACTGGAATGATGGTTCAAAAATCGGAATCATCCGCAAACTGGGGAAGTTTTCAGCTTGGTGTTTTGTTTTTCTCCGTTGTCTATTCAGATCTTTTTAGATTTATTGGATCTATTGGTGTCATGGTCTTTTAGAACGGTTTGGGTCCGAAGTCGCCTAGCGCAGCTTTGCGCCTGGGGGAATTGGTGGATCGATGTTGCATGAGTCGCAAACTCGCAAACCAGTCCAAAGTGCTCAAATGGATTGTGTCATAGGTGTCATAGAAGTTTGGATGGAAAAGTCTTGAACTCTAAAAACCCACTAAAAACTCTTGAAATCCAACCGCTCATGACTCAAGACCTACCGCTCGGACCCTAAAAAAAGCAAAGCAAAGGGCCCCCCTTTGGGGAGCCAGTCCATTGTAAATTGCAGGGATTGTTAGCTGGTGGTAAGAATGGTAAGAACAAGTTTCTTGCAGAAGTTGATTTACATCACCATTTCAATGGAATGATTTACCCACTTTACAGACTTTACAGCTCTACATTTCTATCGCCTCCCTCCCTATAGTCGTGCAAGCATATCCCATCGCCAATTCATAAGAGTTTTCACCAGCTCTTAAGGCCACCACTACGAGATAGTCCCAGTCGGTAAGTGGGTAATTTTCACATATCCCAATTGCATCTGCAAATAGTATCAAATAGTTATATAATGTTATATATGGAATATTCCCAGGAATGTATGAAGAGTACATGCCCTCTGGTTTTTAACATAGTTCATAGATGATTTGTCATTGATTCATGATGTTTGACCTATCAAAAAGGATCAATTTTAGGTGTTTGTCCATAGCTAAAGAACCAGAGGCTGTGGGTTACCACTTCCCAACTGGCCGCACCCTGGGCTGATCCTGTACCGGCCAGTCTGGGGCCGTGGATGACGATGTCTTTGAGGGGCTGGTGGCAAGTGAGAGTCCGGACCACAGTGGTTTTTTTCGGAGGGATGCCATGGGAATTCATGGGAAAACCAAACTATCCCGGGCCTATCCCCAAACGATTCTTCGCCACCATTGAATTGCCAACCTAGCTAGGGTAAACCACCTAAAACATGCGGCAAAGCCATGGGGAAAGCCGTTTGGAAAATTATGTGCTTTTCATGGGGGGGTTTTCCACAGCTATGTAAACGTTTACAGGAGGATAGTCAGTGGCTCACTGGTTTCATCTGGTTTCTATAGCTCTTACATACTGCTATCATTTCAAAAATTATCTCAGTTCTTGTAAAGGTTCTCAAGGATGTAGATGATTAGTTGATGTACCCTGTGGTAATTTAACATAGCTATTAAAAATTGCCCAAAGAAATAGTTGATTTGCCTATTAAAAATGGTGAGTTTCCAGTTCGCTATGTTAAATTACCAGAGGGTACAATGTGGGGCCCCCCAGAAAAAAAGTTGGTTTATAAGCCCCAGTAACTATAGTTATAAGTACCATAAACCATAGTTATTGGAGTTATAAACCAACTTAGCTATCTACGGGGCCCCACTTTGTAGATGTGGTAAATAAGACACTTTTGTTTTTACACCGACAACACCAACACATCCCCAACTGCAGATGGTTGTGATGATGGCTTTGTATTCCATCACCCAGATGCTCCATGGTGCTGGAATATCCCCAAAAATGGCCCAGTTTTGTAGGTAAATAATGGTAAATATACCAGCACCTTGGAGCATCTGGGTCATACTATCTTAGTTTTTTCGACAGTTCTCAGGGATCATACAGAAACTCCTGGAACAAAAACATGAACCACGTTTGATTCAGTCTGTGGATGCCAGAGCGGAGCCGCGTGTTGGAGGTGGTTGGGTGAATTTGACGTGTTTTTTTCCGCAGGGATGACCAATATGATTGGTCGTCATCATCATCAAACCTAGTTGGTCGAAATTTGATCCTAGATGGGTCTTTACACATTGACACGCAGATATTGGTGATCTGGAAGCTTGTTCACTTCTCTGCAGCATTGTCGAGTGGGAAGTCTGGCTGATAGTCCTCAGGTTATTCCACCTTCTTTATCTACATGTGCGCGGAAACTCAGGGCCGTCACTCCTCATATCATTCTCGCGCAGTGACGTGCGCTATGGTTCAAGCACCTGCCTCTCCATTATGTTCCTTCTACTCCTCTCAGATTCTGATGTGGTAGACCCAGCAATCAACACAATGTAAACCAAATGGTTGCTGTTCTATAATAATCCTAATAGGGTTCCACATGGTAGTTCATGATGTTTGGTTTATGACTGGGATTAACACACTATTAGCAGCAAGCGACCTTTTTTGGGGCAAAGTGTTTTATGTCTACCAGCACTGGTAATTGCATGCCAAACGGCATATCCTACTGGTGGAGCGCCCTTCCTCGATATCATTCTGTCTTGCCACTTGTGTACGGATGTGCTCGAAAAAAAATTAAACCCTATGATCCAGTTTTGGCTACTACCCTCTGGTTATTTAACATAGCCATGGAAAATCACCATTTTTAATGGGAAAATCCAGTGTACATGGGCCATTTTCCATGACTATGTTAAATAACCAGAGGGTAACCGGGTAACTAACATAATTTGATTGGGATTGAGACGTCCATAGATGTCCATGGCTAGTAGTATAGTGGCATGTTGATTTTCATAAGTTATTCAGAAGTGCTAAAACTGATTAAACTGATTGGTGGTTTAAACCCTTGCCTGCGATTATGATATTCAAGGACTAATATTTTTTGGAGTTGAAACCAACCAGGTTGGCTGTGGTTCCTCCCCTATCCTAGCTAGGCATGTTTTTGTTTCCCTTTATGGGGGTCATGCAAACATAGATGGTTCATAGGAAGAGTATCTATGGGCTGAAGATAACTTGAAAAAATGTGCCAGAGATATCCTACCATTACTTTAAGATATTGTTGAAGATAAAAACTATTCTATTATCATAGAAACATTCTTAAGACTTAAGATAATCATTTCGGATGATCATTATATAACTATTGAATAATTTTTAAATATATTCAATTCAACATACAAATCGAAACAATCACCATTAGTCTGTGCCAGAGATATCCTATCATATTTTAAACTCATCACCATTAAGCATGTGCCATGAATCAAGTTGAAACAACCTGAGGCTCCGTGCGTCGGAGACGCGAGTGGGCAGAACGAACCATGTGCAGCGCCATGGATGAGATCGACTGGTCCGGGAAACCCAGTCGAGTTGCGGAACGGGAGGGAGTCCTTCCGATCCATGGCAAATATATGGCGAGATATCCTGGATATGAAGCTATATCAATATCTATGGTGGAAAATCTGTAGTTAGATGATATATATATATATAATTATATATGTGTGTGTGCGTGTGTCAATATATTATGATATATATATATGGTGATGCTGCAAAAAGATGGGGATATGGGATATAGTGTATCACCAACATGTTTCTAACTATACTCAATAGAAGGATTCCCAATAATGGTGGGCATCTAAATACAGGTATACATCCGCTATCAATCATACTTCGCCGGTAAAGCAACATAAAGCAGCTTACCTACCCTCTGGTAAACTAACACAACTATGGAGAATCACCATGTTTAATGGGAAAATCCACTATAAATGGTCATTTTCAATAGCTACGTTAAATTACCAGAGGGTAATTAGAAGGCCCCTTCCTGTAGGTTCGTGGCTTCTTTTGATTTTCACCTTTAAAGGCGTACGCAAAGGAGAGGAACAATCAAGTATACTCTCTGGTAGTTTCACATAGCAATGGAAGCCATGGCCCATTTAGTTCGATGATTTACCTAGGATTTGTGAATCACTGTAATTCATCCAGACAAGTAGCATTATCTACAGGTATATCTACCATAAACCCAACAGTTCTTGGTATTCTATAGCCCCCAAGGTAACTATCATAAATCAGCTGCAACTTCCATGAAAAATGCCCTATGTTTCCTGGTGAAATTACCATTTTCATCCATTTCCTATGGTGTTTCTTTATTCAGCTAGAAATGAATCACCATGAAAAATCATCAAACCCCTATGAATTCCCTATCAATCACCCTACAATCCCATGCAAATCTCCTTCAATCACCATAAAGATCCCATCAAATCATTCAATCACCATTCAAATGAGCTGATAAAAATTATAAAAGTCATTCAATCACCATTTTTCCCATGGTTTTCCCATGGTTTTCCCATGGTTTCCCCCTTGGTTTTTTCCCAACATTCATCATCCAGGTCCGAGCTCATGCGCCAAGCGATCCGCCGTGACCTGGGCGACGTCACGGTGGGGCGCTGCGTTGAGCCCTGGTGGTTGATGATTCGTTGGTCATGTCGGGTTTGAAGCATCAAAAGATAGGGGATATATAGGGAAAATATGGTTTTAACATGTTTTAACTCCATCAAAGATATAGGCTTTAACCATCAAGATATCAGGGAAAATGTAGGGAAATATGGTGTTTAATCTTGATTAGTTTGTCATGTCATTATGGTTTTAAAACATCAAAATATAAGTGGAAACTTCCGTGGATATAACTATGATAACTGATAAATGATGATTGGTTGATGAGATAGTGATTTTTGTCGGGGAACGGAAAAACCATCACTTTGAAAGGGTTTTTGACCATCGAAATGGGAAGAACATTGATAAATGATGGTTGGTTGATGATTAGTTCGGGGATTCTACTACCCTTCATATCTTGGGGAGTATACTAAACCCAAGAACGGGGAATCCCTATACAAAAACCAACCAGGATTCAATGGAATGATAGAGGTGCTGTAGCAATCCCATATGAACCACCCAACAATGTTTATACATTACATGTTTAATCATGTTTATACAGGGTATGGTTTATAAAAATAACCCACATCTACCCTCTGGTAAACTAACATAACTATATATATACCTGTAACCTAAATGACCTGCAAAACGGAATGCCCTTTCAAAAAGAAGGGTTTTCATCTCAAAATCCTGCATTTTAGCAAAGGTACCGTACTTTTGATATAGGCCTCATTTGA
>Ga0126342_10004013_pt1 | contig 24769 bp, 21 predicted proteins | sample Cyp1metagenome_FD_92528 | JGI IMG/M metagenome (GOLD analysis project Ga0126342, IMG submission 92528) | Coral microbial communities from Lord Howe Island, Old Settlement Bay, Australia - Cyphastrea 1 metagenome | ecosystem: Host-associated > Invertebrates > Cnidaria > Coral ...
ATCATCACCATCATCATCATCATCATCACCATCTTCATCATCATCTTCTTCTTCATCATCATCATTACCATCACCATCATCACCATCATCACCATCGTCATCATCATCATCATCATCATCATCATCATCATCATCATCATCATGATCATCATCATCACCATCATCATCATGATCATCATCATCACCATCATCATCATCATCACCATCATCATCAGTACATGGGGGAGAAGCTAACCAAAAAACACACAAAAATCAAAACACATATACAGTATACAAGTTAGGGTTGAATCGGATTGAACACTGTGATGATCTGATTTCATGATCAGCTATACCTCCAAGTGAACTTCCTGAAGAGGACCAAGACCAAGAGCTGCAAAAGAGGAGCATCCCGGGGTCAGTAACTAAGTTAGCTTATCTAAGTTGGCTTAACTAATAGGTTAACTGTAGGTTAACGAGGACTTCGGATTTATGATGTATCATGTATCTATAATAATTCAATGGATTTATAAACCAACGGGGAGGCCCACCTTATGGACGGCAGTTGATGTCAGATGTTGCCCGCGCCATGCAAAGTCTGTAGGCTACTTGCCCTCCCAGTCTTGGCAACTGCAGATGCGATTCAAATGTCGGCATCCTATACATGTTGATGGACGAACCACAAGACACTCAAGAGAAGGGGTCAAAAGATACCAAGCCAAATGCATAATCTATGGCGAAATTAACTGGCTCATCCATCAACTGGAGTAAAAAAAGGCACTTATGATCCGAGATGGAATATGACTTCAAAAGAAGATGGGATCCGAGAAGTTGTCGGAAAATTAAACTTCGCAGATGTGATCAATATACTGTCGCAGGTTCACTTGAACTCCTTAGTTCCCCACAAAGTGCCATCTCCCAACATGGGCAACTGAGCATGGCACACATGGAATTTTCTGGGACCTAAAGGGGATCTGCACTGATCTCCACTCATCTGCACCATTACCACTTTCAAAGCATCAAAATCCCAGGGAGCGTCTCCATGAGGCAAGAACTTCCAGTAGATTCCCCTGTTCTTGTGGACCAACCCATCTGGTCAACGACACCGGTTGGTGGTTTCGCAGTTTCAACCCCCATGGAAAATATGAGCAATTAGGGATCATCGGCCCACCAAGGGAGATGTTGGATCCATCCCAGGTATCGGATAACCTACCTGGGAATCCTGGGACATCCAAGTTGCAATATGCAGCTTCAAAGCCTCTAAGGCAGCCCCGAAGAAAGCGATCTGCCATCCCTCCTGGGGAAATCAAGGGGGATCTTAGGAGTGTGGGTGACAGCTGCCTAATACTTGGGGGTGAATTATAAAGCTTATATCCCAGCTTATAGTGGATAAAATTATGTGATTCCCATTTTGGAAAGAAAACTCGTCTGGCACCCCCAGTATTCTCTCCTGGAAAATCCAATTTCTGCTTTAGATACGGGGGACTCCAAAAGTTGGATGCTTTCATGTTTTGCAGGAGAATAATTCCTCGCTCAATGACTCCCGATCGCGAAAATTCGCAAATAATCCCTGAAGATCGTAAATGGTCAAAACACCCGACACTTGTAGTATGGCATTTTTCACACAATCCAACCCAACATCACCCAACATTACCAAACATCTCCAACCCCCAGCCCTATTATATATTCGAAAATAAAATTTGAACCAGCGGATGAATTTTCACTGGACTCATGCTCGACCCCAAACCGATTGGATTAAAATCTGTACTTTCTACATCTTTCGTGTCTATGTATATAATATATATATATATATATGTATCATATACATATTATGTATATATTATAAGCTATATATATACATTATGATGTATATACATATATATTATAATATATAATCACTACCCTTTTAAGGAGGGGGAACGTACTCAAATTGCAAGAGGACGTACTCAAATTGCAAGACACAATTTAGACGTTTTTTGAGGGGGGGTACCTGTCAAATGTTGGCAAACATTTATTTTTTTTGCAACGTCTTATTGCAAGATGTCATTTTAGTACGTCCCCTCACGTTTTACGGGATTGCATTTAAAACACAGGGGGGCGTCCAATATTGTCCATTGCATTTTTGAAAAATGTAAGAAAAGGAAAAAACATGCAAGAAAAATAGTGTGGATGTCTGCAAATAGCTGCAGAATTGCAGAAAATCATAAGTGCAATCTGGATCCATAGAGGTCCCCAATTGCCTGGTATTTCCAATACATTCTACACTTTTTCATCATTTCCACCTGTAATATAGAGGTATAGAAGGTATATTATTCCTTGCAAATTACTGGAAAATCCTTGAACTTCAATAAATGTAAAATTAGATGTTGGAGGTCTTCAAATTTGCCTCCTGCCTATGAGAAATCAATTGAGCACTGGTGTAAAAATCATGTAGCCATCCTATGCCTAAGGTTGATCAAACATACGAAAGATCCTGCCCTGGTGAAGTTGGTTATATAAATATAATTATGTATATTGTGAAGTATATCCTAAAGATTTAAGAGATTTTCCCAGTTCCATGGGTCCAGTTGAACATGGTTGGGTTTTCCAACTTCGATGATTTTCCCAAGGCCACTTGGAGGATCCCCCGCTTAAATCCAGTGATTCCGTTTGGGATAAGCCATCCATGGGACTTATGAAGCATGGTTACCATGGTTGTCATGGATGTTAACCACGGTGGTTAACCACGGTGGTTAACCATGGTGGTTAACCATGGTGGTTAGCCATGGTTATTAACAATGGTTATAAACAATGGTTATGAACCATGGTTATCAACAATTTTTAATTTATTAACCATTACTTTCTCCCTGGGATGATCCTCACGGTTCATCTCCTCAAGACGCCAAATTCACAGAGACGCCCAAATGCTTCATGACGACTGCGAGGTATCCTGGCACTTTATGGGGATATCATGGCATATAACGGGATAAAATGGGATGACATATGTATATTTATACGTATTGCTGTCTATGTATGGATATATGTATATATATTTATTTACTAAGTATATATTAACTAAGAAGTAGTAGTATTAGTAGTAGTAGTAGTACTAGTAGTAGTAGTAGTAGTAGGAGGAGGAGGAGGAGGAGTAGGAGTAGGAGTAGGAGTAGTAGGTGTAGGAGTAAGAGTAGGGGTAGTAGTAGGAGTAGGAGTAGGAGTAGGGGTAGAAGTAGGAGTAGGAGTAGGAGTAGGGGTAGGAGTAGGAGTAGCAGTAGCAGTAGGAGTGGCAGTAGGAGTAGCAGTAAGAGTAGCAGTAGGAGTAGCACTAGGAGTAGCACTAGAAGTAGCAATAGTAGCAGTAGTAGCTGTGAAAGCAGTAGTAGCAGTAGCAGCAGTAGTAGCAGCAGTAGCAGCAGTAGCAGTAGTAGGAATAGCAGTAGTAGGAATAGCAGTAGTAATAGTAAAAGAAGTAGTAGTAGTAGCAGTAGTAGTAGTAGTGGTAGTGGTAGTGGTAGTGGTAGTGGTAGTCGTAGTGGTAGTAGTAGTAGTAGTTGTTGTTGTTGTTGTAGTTGTAGTTGTAGTTGTAGTAGTAGTAGTAGTTGTAGTAGTAGTAGTAGTAGGAGCAGGAGCAGGAGCAGCAGCAGCAGCAGTAGTAGTAGCAGGAGTAGGAGGAGGAGGAGTAGTAGTAGTAGTAGTGGTATTAGTATTAGTATTAGTATTAGTATTGGTATTAGTATTAGTATTAGTAGTAGTAGTAGTAGAAGTAGTAGTAGTAGTAGCAGTAGTAGCACTACTACTTACTACTACTACTACTCCAAACAAGGAAACACAAACACCAAAAACATCCGAACCTTCTCCCTACTGCTACAAGAGTTCAACCTCCTTTTCAGACACTCCGAACCGAACCGATTCCTACCAATTCGGAACGAACCGAACCGAATCCGTATAACTTATATATATATATTATATACATATGGTACATGTGTAACCAACAATTCGACATGGTTTTGAAACATGTCCAAGAATGACGATTTAACCGTAACATACAGCAACATGTTCATGCCAAAAAGCGCAAGTTGGCACCGTTTTGAGACAACCACGCCGCTTAAATATGTCTAAGTACAAAAGATCAAAAGATCAAAAGGTGATGATTGAACACCAATGCCTGTCACTTTTGTGTACTTGGAGGGTCTATGGTAGGTAGATCAAACAACAGAGTTTGGCTGCTAGTTGACTGATCCACCCTCAATGAAGCCTTTCCTGCAGATTAAGTCACATTGTTTCCGTCGTGCTTGCCAGCTAATTAGGCTTTGAGAGTCCCTATTAAATGTCGAGTCTATATACTCAAATCTGTCAATTGATGAACTGCCATGTTTGTGGGCAAATCTAACGTCCTGCCGCCTGAATCCTCAATTTCTTGGGCGAATCCCAGATTCAATCCCAATTTTCGTAAGTGCTGCAAGGCAGAATCCCCAAGTCTTATCACACCCATGAGTGCCATGAAAAATGCCTTTATCAGTAAATATTCTTATTATGGGTTATAATAATCCTCAACACACCAGCTAGGTCCAGCTCATCTTAATCCATCAACAGAGGTATATTTATTGGCACAGTTGCGGCAACCACTTATTTTTTGGTCGTTAGTCACATTTCGCCCCCCGGCGCACCGCAGGCGGAGCGTGGAACGGTCGCACGTCCGCGAGCCTTTCACACAGGTGTGGCAGAAATCACAGGAGCGCTGCAAGGTCAAGACTGAAAAATGAAGCATCTTCAGGCTCATGAGGCCACAAAGGCGGGATCAAATAGCAGTGGATAAATTGAATGGAGACTTAAAGCACTGAAAATGGAATTGAAGCACTTCCATAAAAATGAGTTGCTTTTTGGCCCTCAAAAGGTGGCTTGAGCAACCAGGGACACGCTGAAAGGAATGGGACTGGGTCATCACTGCAAGGGTCAAACTAAAGAATTTGGTGAAAACCTGGGTACAAGTGGTGAGATGAACAATCACTCACAATCACAATCGATTCACCAACTATTTTGATATATTTTGATGTACTATCGGATACCATAGGATACCAGGGTTTTGCCAGAACTACCCTCTGGTAAACTAACATAGCTATGGAAAATCACCATTTTTAACGGGTAAATCCACTATTTCTATGGCCATTTTCAATAGCTATGTATGTTTACCAGAGGGTACCCAGAAAATCTATGGCCCCCTTTGGGGGCCACCGTCCCATCCCCCAAACGCGTCCCCGTTCCAACATGTTCCAAGCACCTTGTCCAGGACATCGCCGAAGGAGATGGTGGCCGAGGTTGGGGCAGATCCATCCTGGAAAATGGCCATAGAAATAGTGGATTTACCCATTAAAAATTGTGATTTTCCATAGCTTTTTGTATGTTTACCAGAGGGTATCACTTTGGGAGTTGGGTCACTCATTTTGAAGCCATCCTCTAGAATTTAGCAGAAAATGAAGGGCTGGGGACCCCGAAACAGCCATGAACCCGTTCCGAAATCATCGTGGCAATTCACCAGATGGGAAGTGTACATGGACCCCTTCAATTGTTGAAAACTATATAATTCGCTTCACGCGTGCCAGTGCTGACTTTACTTGAAAAAATATGGTCTCAAAAAAATGTAGTATATCCCAAAATCCCATTGAGAAATTGAGAAAATCGTGTTCTAATCCATGGGAATTGGGGGTCAGACACGCCCTTAACCAGCCAGAAGTGGAATAGCAGTGTCAAAACCCGGTTGGAAAATCCCCCAAATCATTGTTGCTTAAAGGGAATTCCCAGCTGGGTTGTAATAATCTCATGATATACAGGCAGTAACCCCCCCTCCAGTCAATCATCAACCAATTCTAATTAAGTCGCTATTTATTACATTATCATATCCCATAAAATAATAGTCATCATCAACTATCTGGGGGTCAATTATTTATTACATATCCCCAAATTGTCTTTTTTTTCACCACCACTTAAATGATAGTTAAATTGGGCCCATCAACCCCATAGCAATTGGATTTTCCACGGGATTTTGCCATCCGTTGATTCCCACCGCGCGGTCGTCCTGCGCCCAAACCACAAAGGTGACCTTCTGTTGTTCCAAATCGCTAATCACCTGGCGTGCCGAAAACACGCAGAAACGATTGGAACAACTGATGGGCTTGATTCTTCTCTTAATATAAAAGGGGTAAACCAATATGTTCGCCGATATTAGAAAAAATATCGTTGTAGATATTGGTTTATCTTCTTCATGTATTTTTTATGTGTCATCGGTGTATGTGTATAATTATTTATAATTCGCAGTGGGGATAACAACAAAACAATTGCGTCTTCTTGATCTTCTTGGGGGCATACTTCTGTGATCGTAGCCTTAATGGGGTGGTCGTACAATCCGAAGACGGTGAAGAATTGCTGTCTCAACAAGCAATAGTAGGAATTCAGCAGAAGTCAGCCTGCCCCGACACTCCACTGGGAATCATTGGTTAGAGATGTTTCGTCAAACCCTAGTCACTAGTCTTTGCACTTTCTGGTGGTTGAACCTCAAGTTCTGGGAAAACCATGGGGGAAAACCGGGAAAACCCCCAGTTTCGGTCCCCAATCCGACCTCGAGCCAGTCGCCGAGCTCCAAGCACTTCACCCGCTGGTGGCAGCGCTTCACGTCCTCGTGCACGCGCACACCTTGGACCAACACCCGGGAATAGTCCCAGCAGTAGTGACGCATTGGGAGAGCCCGATTTTCCTTTGAAACAATCCTTTGACAGTTTATGCATTTTCTTGGGGTGATGATGGAATCTATAACCCACCATATCACCCATATAGTATGAATTAATATGGTTTGGAGTAAAACAAAACATAACAAAACACACAAAGTGGGGATCCAATCGCAATATTTGGAACATCTCAGCTGGAAGATTGGAAACATAGCTTTGTTCAACAGAACTTGGTTCATGCAAGTTTCTTATCAACATAAGATTTATAAAATAGTTCAAAACACAAGCCAGATATGGCTCAAACTTGGGCTTCGATTAAACTTGGGGTATCAATGCACCTACAAAATTAGACAATGTTCCTACTAAATCATTAAAATCTTGAGGAATGGTAGCTTCTTGATTTACTTGTTGTTAATGTGTTCAGAAATGGGCCTATCTACTAGCTTGAAAACACATCTCTTATAGATGTGAATGGGACCTACCCCAATCAATCATTGCCATTTTGATAGGAAACTCATAATACACCACTGGATTTAGGGGTACTCTATGTTCAAACAAACCCAAATATCAAATATTGCAGGGTATGAATCTATAGAATTATACACTGTGTGGGAAGTGACTGCCTCCTATTTAGAACGGTTGAATGGTTGCACATTGAAGATGTATGACTATGAAACACAATAAACAGGGAAGGTCTCACAACGATTTACTCTCCGAATCACGATCCTGTGGTCACCCTTTCCATGTGAACCGCACAAAAAACCTGGCTTGTGTTTCAGAAATTCCAAACCATGGTAGCTCGTGTCGGATCAAAAGCCACATGGGTTTGTCGGCTCAAATAAGCCACCCATAGGTACCCCAAAATTTCATGGTTGCTCATCACCCCTGAAATTGCATTGTTGACACCAAGAGGCAAATGCGACCAGTGCGGTTGGCGAACACCGAGACGATCTTTTGAATGTTCTTGGTGCATGGAAGGTCGGAAGACAGGATGAATCCAACCTTGGTCAGTGGCATGACGAGGAGGCTGTGACCATATGATGAAATCCACCTGGGGCGAGAGCAAATGTGACTGGTTGGAAGGTTGGAACATGCCGAAACTGGCTGAGATGCAACACCCCACCTCTGAAAACTTTTTCATGTTTTGTCTGGCTATATACTTGTGCAAGCAACCCGTGTACTGGGAAAAGATCCAGAAACTATGACATCTCTAGAACCTGGGTGCATTTTTCTGAATAGATATTGCTCCACGATTCACCAGCTGAAAGTCACTTTTTTTTTTTTCGGTGGATTCAGTGGATTCAGTTGCCAGCATACAGGCATCATCAGGCATCCATTTAACCCCCCAAAAATAGCATATTCTCTTTGATGTTGTTCTATCTGAACCTTACCTACCCCTCCAAATAGCCTGGCAGGAAACAGGTACCCAGCTGCTGGGATATCACAGGAGATTACTGTACCTGAAACACTGGCGGAATATTTATATAACAAATAATTAATAACGTATACCGTATATCATATAATCCAAAACCCATATAATACCAGAATTCCCAGGGAATCCTAGGGGCCATATCATATACCGTATATATATATATATCCTCCTTTTCCTGTTCCAATTCGCTTGGCAACACCATCCGCACTGCAGAGTTCGCCTTCAGTAAATTGCACCTTGAGCAAACGAGCCGAGCGGCCGAGCTGAAGATGACTTTTGGGAAGCGAATCGTGTTTTAAACACCACCATGATATGGAAATATCATATGCATATAATGTATATGATTATATATATTTATATATACTTATATACATATTATACATGTATGAAGTATATTAATATATGTACGTATATTTGCAATGGGATATGATGGGATATCACCGGATATAATAGGATGGGATATGATGGGATCTCATGGGATTTAATGATTTCATGGGGATAGAAGTCACCTCATACAGCCTCAGCCAGGTGTACTCACTGACGTGTAACTCCACAGAACTAGCCACAGAATGTTGTTGAGGAAAGCTCTATTTTTACGAAGTTTTTGCGGACGAAACCACCATCTTTGATGAAGTAAATCAGTATATAAATCCATGTGTCCTCGCCAGACCTTAATTGTTCATGTTGGCTAAACGGCTAAAGCCACACTTTTCATATTCTTTTCATGGTGAAAATCAGCACTTCTGCTAGGCATACCCGTCTAAAGTCAACATCCCCATCGGCAGACGTTTTGCAGGGACCTTTTCGGAATAGCTTGATTTCATCAGATTCTTTGCGCACACTGTAGTACAGTAAATCTCAATGTCGTCAGATATTTTGGGAGATTCGAACAGGAGAATACAATGGCACAATGTTGGCAACAGAGTGTACACATCCCTACAGCTGAATGTTGGACCAAATGACATGCCGCGCGTTTGACATGTGAGTTTGCACAGGAGAATACAATGTCACAACGCAACGAAGCGTACGCATCCATCCTTAGAGTAAAAAAGAACTACAACCGATTTACCAGGCCCTGCGCCTTCACCCCGCGCCAGGTTTGGCCCATCCAACCCCATCCGGGCAGCAAACAAACAGCAAACAGGGTCATACAGTGCACATGTGTTGGTTCTGACATGTTCTGAATAGTGGCATTTTTTGAAAGGTGTCGACAATGAATGCCAAGTCTATTGGCCTATTGGTATGTGAATCTTGAAATCAGACTTGCACATACCAACATCTTCCCAAATTAAATACATGGGGCACATGCAAAAAAAACCATCACTCCTAACTCGTAAAATCAAAGTCGTACAGGACACATCCAAAACACAGCGGGCACACGATTTCCGGACGACTAAAAAGACAAGCCCGGACGAGGCACAGCGTAGCGCACCACTCCACTGAAATGCACGCGGTTCTCGCAAACGATGCTGAGACGACCCTGGACGTTTCCAGTCACTGGGAAAAACATCATGGAAGTTTCATCAGCTAAAATGGTGCTTAACCAGCTCAAATGGTGGTCAAATGGTGACAAAATGATGGTTTAAACTTTAAACCACAAACATAGGGATTTGACCATCAAAAATTGGGATGTAACCAGAAAAGCATGGTGTTTTGACAGTTTTGACCATCAAAAATTGAGGTTTCATCAACAGAATTGTGATTTAACATGATTTAAGCAAGAAGGTGTGTAAGCATGAAAGAATAGATTTCAATCAGCAAACATGTGGATCTAATAATCAAGCAAAGGGATGAATCGACAAGGGTTTTGACCTATAGCCAATTTACAATCAAATCAACATATCATCAAACAGTGCTTTTAAAAATTGAGTCAACCATTGAAAATTGAGGTTCAACCAGCAAACCCATGGGAATTGACCAACACGTATGACATTTGCTTCGGATTGACGGATTGATTTAAGTCTAAATCTTGTGGAAATCGTTGTGTTTATCATCAGATACGGGAAGCCTCCGATGTTCATCATTTCTTGGAGTTTACCTCCTTCTCCGCAGCTTAAATCCGCATTCTTGCTGGTGAACATCTCAACCAATGATAACCTGGTAGTTTTGGTGGTTTGGATGGTTGGGGATACCCAAATACCCGAACATTGATGATCCTCTTCTCCTTTGACTTTCTGGAATCGCAAGCAACAAACACAAAGCACCAGATAACTTTGAATTAGTAATGCATGAGAAGAACATCAAACGCGGGTGTCTCAAAATTTGGAAGCTCCAAAATCCCATTGGAAAAACAGAACATGTCCCCAGCGCCTACCAACCAGAAGCAAGCGCCAACCATGGCCACTCTTAGATATATTGTACCCTGCATAAAAATATCTCTCTACATCACATCCCTTTGGCTGATTAATACTGCTATATATATATGCCCACACATAGCATAGCAAAAACTGACATCCTCAAACATATATTATCATATATTGTCATATATATTATATACAACTATCCATCGTCAGTTGGTTACCCCTATGTTTTATGTCGTTTTTCACTTTATTTTCATGTACCTTGATGAAACTCCCAGGGTCCGCCCATGATGATTTTCGAACGGCGCCTTGTTGGAGCACTTGGTGAAGCTACGCGCGTCCGGCGACAGAACCTGGGAGTTTGTTCGGCGGTTCGGAATCCGGAAATGGCAATGGAAAGCGAACATTTGAGATGTAAACTAACAGTTATAGTTGGTTAATGGTAGTTGATGAATGGAAATCTATATAGTTTTATATCAATTTTCTGTCCCACTATAGTTTGATTAAAATTGACATAACGTGGTAAACCCAATGCCATAAACCATCCCGGAGTCATCACCATTTCTGAGGGTGCGGCGGTTGCCAAATGGTAGGCTTATGGCATTGTGTTTCCCACATTTATCATGTATGAGAATAAATCCAAATATTTTGACATTTGACATATTATATATATATGAATATATATATATATATGAATATATATATATATGAATAAATATACGTATATATATATATATATGCTAATCTCAGCTAACGCATTCTGGAAAAACGGTCAGAACAGCGATCGTTCTGGGGGATCAGGATTGAGAAGCTGCCGCATCATGCGAAAATAAAGGGAAACTGCAGGTTTTAGGGTTTTTTTGATGTTTTTTTGTCAATAGTAAGTGTGAAATTAGCACGCAATTACTTTGGCCAATTTCATCGGAGTCTTGTTTCAACACACTGATCAATCTTTGCGTTACTTTGCATTGCAAAGGGGGTGTTTTCCCAAAAAAAAAATCCACCGGCAGGGTTTCTTGTCTTGGGGCATCCTCAATGGGTATTCCAATCGGCCCATCGTTCTCACGAAGTGTTTGTGTTCTCAGTCGGCCAACCGTTTTCATGAGAGGGACCGTTTCTGGCGGACGATAGCCTAGTTTTTTTTCCCGGACGTTTTTGATCAAAAGAAAGCGCTCAGAAGGATCCTGGTGGGAATGGGTGTGATTGCGTTTCAGAGGTGGGAAAACCAATTTTCCATTCTCAGCAGGCAATCGCTTTCAGTGACTAGCATCGTTCTCAAGGAAAGAAAATGAACGGTTTTGACAAGATTTTTTCAGCTGAGTTGGGGCAGGGGACGGGAATGTGTACTTTGGTGTGCAACGTGCACGCATTGTACTCAGCAGCACTGTGCTCTCTCACGAACACCGATCGTTCTCACGAACACCGCATCCATGGACTTGGGATTAGACTGATTTGGGTGCCTAAAGCGGTTCTCCAGATCAATCATTATGATTTCCGTTTTTCCTTCAGGAATTTGGTTCACATTCAGCAATTGACAGGATTACCTGAAATTTGACGGCAGCAGCTATGAGCTCCATAGGTTGAGATTCCTTTGGAAATGGTTTGCATTTTGCCCGTATGAAGGATGGTTAGTGTGATTTTTGGGCATTCTATATTTTCATTCAAACATATCCAAAGTTTAAACAGCCCTTCGGAATGGGCAGGGTTTCATTATTTATATTATATATATATATATATATGTAGGAAAGCGTTTGCAAATGGTACAGTAATTTAGCACGTCTGACATAATATATCAATTCAAGAGAAATATCTAAATTTTCGGTGTCCCCAAAACAGTGATGAGTCCAATGGACAACAGTACCCGGTACCTCCGATATGCATCCAGCAGATATTTTTTGAGCGGGCGTGCCACTCACCAACAATAAACAATGATGAACTCCCAGTCCCAGTTCAAAAGTTTGTCTGAAAATAGGCTACCACATTCCATCTAGTGGTTCATCATCTTTTTTCCCTCTTAAAGTGGCCATTTGTGGGGGGCCCATACTATCCCATACCTCATTTTTAGACTTTAAGAGGATAGTATGATGGAATCCATTGAGATATGGGATAGTATGCATACTATGGGCCTTGAACTATCCCATGAAATTCAGAGTTCAATGGATTCCCTGGTGCTTTTTGGCTCGCCACGCCCATGGAGCTGTTCTTTTGGTGGAAGCGATGCTGGTTTCCGAACACCGGACCTGCCGTAAAAACGATGGTGGGATCTCCAGGGATCGAACCAGGTGGTCGAAGGACGACTGGATGATGTGGGGAAACCGCATCACTATCATTTGAGGAAACCGCACTACATAGGGAGAATGAAAACCGCACCTTTTTTTTTGCTATTTTCTGAAGTTCATCAGGATATCAGGCCCTGGAGCCATAGCTAGAAACTTGCACCATCGAGTGCAAAAACCACCTCTCCTTCACACTCAACAAATCTCAGAGTTCTGAATTATGTGAAAGATTGTGAAAGATCTGAATCATATATATATATATATTATATATATATATCATATAAATATGTATAAATATAATGTAATTTTATAATATAGATGATGTAGATGTAACTTGTCCAACAATCCAAGTCTTGAGCAATATGGTCCACCCAAGGGATGAAAGGCTTCGCTTCGACAAGGACAGAACCGTGGGATTTTTTCACGTGGGGATTGCGGTGGCTCTATGGTTCGTTGCATGAATCTCATACCAGAAAACTCGGGGAAAACCATCATTTCCCACCAGAGTGGATCGTAACTCCTCCAATTCAATGGGTCATCGCATAAGGCGAAGGAACGATATGGTTACATTATGGTTACAAGATAATCCTATCGGTAAAGGATGCTATATGGCTACCAGAACTATAACTATAGTTCTTGTATGTTCTTGTAACTTACAGTATAGGATTCTCTTATGATTACTATAGCACGTATGGTATAGGACAACCCATATAGTATTCCCATATCCTCTGGGTGATTCTAACCACTTCCCGGAGCGTCATGACGGTGCCTCGACCCAAGACCACCTGGAGACAGGGACAGACACGGGTGACACACATGCTTGTGTACGAATCGCCTATCGCATGCGTGTATACAATATCAACAATTGTACGGAAGTCATTCCTTGGACAAAACGATCATATCGAAAACAAAGATCAATGATCATGCAGCAATCAACATATGTAATTATATAATATTGATTATAAATCAACATAGCGCACCAAATGTGATCCTGCAAGCATTTCCTCCCCAAGCCAACGAAGTTCGCACAGAAGGATGACTGTAGATATCCCATTTGAACAAACAACATAGAAAGCTTTAGTACCCGCTCTACCGCATTAACTATCCGCAAAAGCAGCATTTTGCTACAATCCGCTAGTCAAAATACCCTCATGGCCTTCAGTACGTTGCAACCTGCTGGGTTCTTTCCACCAAGTATCTAAATTATAAATTTTGCATCTTCATTGTCAATATGCAACATGATACAAACCCTTGCTGTTCATTCCCAATAGTGTTGATTCATCCATCCATGTTTGCTGATTATATTCCACGTGTGTAGGTTCCCCTGCCGCCCCCGCCCATTTGGGTTGCAAAATATCCAATATCATGCTTCTTGCTGCTTCATCCACCTATTTGAGGATAAAGGCCCTCATGTTCCATTGAATGTTTGTTGATTTTGATCTTCGATAGTCTAGTGAGAAAATCCCTACAAATAAATTGGATGTAAATGGTGAATATACCCTTTCGAACTGTCGTTTTGACCCATTAAAGTGAGTTTGTTTATTTCTATTCTATGCTATTCTGCGGCAAAGCAATACTTTGTGCTGGAAAACACTGCGTCTGCAAGCGAGATCATTGACCTAGGATAGAAAAAGCGGTCAGACGTTGCAGCCGACAGTCAAGTCAAATCACGTCTTTTTTACGCATTCCCAGTGACCGGGACCCCAATTCTTGTTGATTCACTCCCCATATTTCATGCTTGAAAGTTAAGACAGTTAAGACCCATCTTTTTCGCTCGTTTCTATGCTCAAATCACATTGTTTGTTGCTAGATGATCCAAATTTGTTTTTGGTGCTTCTTCCGCCACTTTTGTTGGTCGTTTCTCCGATCTGGGCCTCGTCGTTCTTCTTCTTTTTCTCCTCAATCTTCAGCTCCTGCACCTCCGGCCTTGGAACAACAAAAATACCCAAAGTCTATATAAAGATCTTTATAGATCCCATATTAGATCCCATATAGTTTATCACGTTTATGGTAGATGTTGGTGTATAAATATGTTCATCAATCCCATTGGTTCATGCACTAAGTCACTACCTCTATATAGATATAGAATTCTATATACTTAGTACATGATAGTTTTGTGCTGAATCCACTTTTGATCAAACATGGGAGGCTGAAAAAATCCACTGCCTTAATGGCCATTTACATAAATAGGAAAATCATCAAACTAGCTGGTGAATTTTCCAGCAAACCATGTTTGATTTCTCGGTAGGAAGGTCGATTTTGGGGATCATCCAATCACTTGGGATTTGAAAAATTTGAAAACAGAATCCCATCCCGATCATATCAAAATCTCCAAAAATGATCCAAAAAACTCATGAATAATTGGAAATACATTGAGGATCATTGGGGATTCGAAAACGAGGGTATCAAAGTTTCATCTTGGGGGGTTTCGACAAGGGTAACTGCTACCCTTGAAGGGTTCTATAACAGACTGCGAATGATTGAAAGCCCTCAGGCATTCACTTCCCAGCAGAACGAACGTGAATACTCTGCAGTAAACTAACATATAAAACCATGGTCCATTTGGTTCGATGATTTACCTATTTGGTGATGTTCAATGACCAGAGGGTAGATAGACATGTAAAGGTTGCGAAAACCAAGGAATCCAAGGATGGCCATGGCAAAATCACTGGACAAATCTTTCATACCCCAATTTTGATCCCTGTTCTGGCCTCTTGTTGTCGATAAATTTCCACTTTGTTGCTTTCCGAAGGTTCCGATTGTTTTGGTTGCTTAAACCGTCATTTTGTTGGGGTTTGAAACCAACATTTGTGAAGGTTCATCATGTCTGCGCCCTACAGTGTTTCATTATGTTTCATTCCCCATCCTGTCTGGTTTATGGTCATTAAAACATAGAACATCAAAAATCACCATCAAAACAGGAATAGGGAAACCTTCCCTGGACCATCCCAATTTAGCAATTGCCTAGTGGCCCATGTATAACATATAGCTGGGGTTTCTCCTGGTCTGTCCCATATATATATAACCCACATAAGATATAAATTTGTCAAACAAGTGTCCAAGATTTGCTGGATAATCATCATTATCGCCCGTAAAATGTCCATTTTGGAGTAGCCATCATTTTCACAGAGACACCCACATCATCTCGTTGGTATTGATTGGTTACATATCCTATTCTATCTGTCGCATTTATATCCCATCATGATACTCCATGTTGGTTAAATTTTCCAGGTTGTTTCTTATATATATATGTATATTTGTATATCGATGTAAAAAAGCAAGAACATATAACATTAGATTTACCAGAATACACAAGAGGGGAACAGCGCATACATACATATATACTGTATGCTATATACATATGTGTGTATGCCTATATACAAGTGATATATATATATGTATCATCAAATAGTTTTATATAAAGTTGTATATTGTAAATGCTATGTATATATATAATATGTAAACTGTAAAATAAATATACGTATTCATATACATAGAATAACATCTGCCTGATGATATCCCATTTCTGGTGCCGATTTCCATCCAAGTTGCGCTGCCACAGGGACAGGCATGCATGGCACGGCTACCAGCACAGACACCTGCCCGCTGAGTTACTCATGCCATGGAACATGGGTGATCTACATCACCATGAAAATTCGGGGACGTCACTATTTTCCATTATTTTTCACATGATTGATGATAGGACAGCTGTGGTCTCTAGATTTGAGCAAAGGTCCAACTCCTTCCTCCTCCTCCTTCTCCTCCTCCTCCTTGCCTCCTCCTCTGCCAGCACCGGACCCGAACACATGCCAAATAGGATGCCAGACACAGTGCCAGAAAGAATGTTATAAAAAATGTCAGATAGAATGCCAGAAAGACTGCCAGATAGAATGCCAGAACATATGACAGATGCCAGATAGAATGCCAGAACGTATGACAGATGCCAGTTAGAATGCCAGAAAGAATGTCAGAAAGAATGTCAGAAAGAATGCCAGAGAGAATGTCAGATGGAATGTCAGAACATATGACAGATTCCAGATAGAATGCCAGAACGTATGACAGATGCCAGTTAGAATGCCAGAAAGAATGTCAGAAAGAATGCTAGATAGAATGCCAGAGAGAATGTCAGATGGAATGTCAGAATAGATGCCAGAAAGAATGCCAGAATGAATGCTTGAAAAGATGCCAGATAGAATGCCAGACTATGCCAGATAGAATGCCAGATAGAATGCCAGAAAAAATGTCAGAATATATGCCAGAAAGTATGTCTGAACAGAGGCCAGATAGAATGGCAGAAACTATGTCAGAAACTTGGTCAAAACAATTTGCCAGGGTGGGGTCACTCGAAGTAAAGAAAATTAAACAGTTAGGTTTTGACTTGATGATTAGGAGAAGCCGAATACTGAATACGGCCAAACGATAAAACGACGGGGGGGAGGTTTAGCAATTGGGTGAAGGGATTATATATAGATTTAGATGGTGGGCTTTCCATATCCTGTATATATATATATATATGTGGTAATTGACTAGGGGGTACTGTAAGCGACAAACTTGTGCATCTTCCAACCACATGAAAGTTTTGGGCAGCAAATTACTGAGGCTGAACGATTCGAGATGACAACAAACATTTGAAGCATGTTGAAACCCACCAATAAGAACATGTTGAAACTCACCAATAAGAAATTAGGAGTTCAGCAACACAATGGGGGATATAACCAACAATAATTAGATTGAAGGGATAAAATCGGGGCTTTCACCAACAAAAGGTGGATTTAACTAGTCAGATTTGGGATTCAAGCAACATAATTCTGCATCTAGCTAGCAGCTAACACAAATGGGGATTGGTTTAACCAAAAAAAGTGAACATGGTTTAGAATGGCTTAGAATGGTTTATATAGAATGGTTTAGAATGGTAGATGGGCCAAAAACTATATACCAAAATCCTTTGGGTTCGGCCTGGGACTTGGCATTGAGTGGCATGGACACCCCCCTTGCCCACAGGCTGCGAACAGCGGAGCCTGCTGCAACTGTTGCATCTGCTGCATTTGCTGCAGCTGCTGCATTTGAATGTTCTGCTGCAGTTGCAGCTGCTGTTGCTGCAGCTGCTGCTGTTGCCGGAGTTGTTCCTGCTGCAGCTGCTGTTGCCGGAGTTGTTCCTGTTGAAGCTGCTGCTGACGGAGTTGTTCCTGCTGCAGCTGCTGCTGACGGAGTTGTTCCTGCTGCAACTGCTGCTGACGGAGCTGTTCCTGCTGCAACTGCTGTTGCCGCAGCTGTTCCAACTGTTGTTGCTTCAGCAATTGTTCGATCTTTTCCTGGCGAAGCTGCTCTTGCTTTCGCAATTCTTCCAGGTACAAGCGCTCGCGGGCGATTTCCTGTTCCTTTTTCAGCCTTTCTTCTTCTGCGCGGCGCTCCTCTTGCAGCTTCTCAGCCTTCTCCAGCTGCACGTCCTTGTAGCTCTTGGGGATCACAAGGCTTTGCCTCAGCGAAACAGAAACCCCCGAGACCCCAGGTCGCAGCCGTTAACACTTTTATCATCTTTTAACAGGCTTGGGGTGGTGCCAGGGCGCTTCAGACAATGGCAACCCCGGCAGCCTCAAGGTGGTCAGGGGCTTATTCCCCCAGGCACATCGCCCGCTGGCATCTCTGAGAATTCATTCTGGCTCAAACACTAACCCTGCGGTGCCAGACTATAATGCATTTTGATGATGTTTACTACTCAGCAACTACCAAACATCCAATTGTGCCGACAATCACGGGGAAACAACCCCCTCCAGATTTGATCCTGTTGATTGCGAGGGGCCCTTTGACGGTCTAGAATCCTGAAGCAAAGAATGAAAGCCCGAAAAAAGGCACGCGAAACTTCCATACATACATCCCGGCGGCCAATGGAATCTATAGAAATTGTTCTAGACATGTTTGGAAATAATTGTTTTTTCTTGGTTCCGGCCTTGAAAATGATCCCGGACAATTCCGGATATCTATTTAGGCGGCGGCAATGCATTTTTGGGGAACCCTAAAGAATCCCAGAAATATCTAGTTTGAAGTGTGAATCAAACCAAACCCTGCAGTTTCCATCAGATTCCAGGGTCAACTGAGATTTCCCGGTCCCCAAGTGACTTCCAAAATAGTGCTGTTTAGCCACTCAGGCAACTCCTCTCACGGTGAAGATTGTCGGCACCATGGGATATTTATGAATGTCTTACCAGAACAAACAAACCAACAACATTCTCTAACATTAAATATAGCTTTTCATGGGAAAATCATCTATATATAAATGGGAAAACCATGGAAAAACATACCTTTGATACCCTTTGGTAATCAAAAGTAGCTTGCTGAAAAATCTGCCACTTAGTTTCGATGATATTCCCCACTTACAGTGCCATTGTTTGATTTCCCAGCCATCCACAAACCAACTGCTTGAGGCCGATTTTTTCCCAATCAGAATGGGCCGTTTCAGTGTGTATCCCATTTTCAGACACACCCAGACCCAAGTTGAATATAGTTGGTAATGTGCTGTGTGTGTGTGTCACTGATAGTCCATTAACACCCCATTAACATACCATCTTCCATAGCTATGTTAAATTTCCGGAGGGCACTGAATCTCGAAAACTGTTCACATGCCATAGAGCTGGTCCAAAAAAAATCTGCCATAACTTCCCCACGCCCAGTGATTTTGATCCATGCGATAGAGTGAAAACACCCGGAGGGAGCGTTTGAGACGAACAGAAATATCCGTTTTGCACTATGGGGATGGGTCAAAACCTGTTATTACCATATTGGGGAATAAACATTCATTAGCCAGCTATTTTAGGGTATCTATGGCGCCAGGGTTTTGAGGCATAGCCATGTGGAAACATTGTGAATCATTGTAAGTAATCTACCACTGTGGCGGGATCTTCATCGTTTGCCCTAAGGGCAGATCTACCAGAATTGCTCGTAGGTGATGCCCGCATCCGCCGATAGTACCGCTGTGTTTGTAGATCAAAACCATGAGTACCAGTGATATTTAAAAAAACCTGAGCGACGCTATCATAGTTGGTCCGTTTCATCCCAACCTCACCAACGAAAATAAACAGCCTTTCAGAAGTTTGACATGTGCAACGAACATGTGGCTGGTTTTCTTCATTTCAATGCATCCTCTACAAGTCGAGTACTTGATCTCCCATATTTCACAGCTTCGCGACTGAGCCACCCATTCTGGAATCGCCGCATTCAAGGGACAGAAAGTCAACGATATTTCAGACCAAAAGCAAGTCGTCACCCCGGATCAATATGATTAATTAACCATCCCCTAGTTGATTTACAGACGACATCTGTGCCATTGCTAGGTTTTTCCCAACGCTTGTTTCACCTCCTGGATCCTTCTGGTCGATTTCCACCTAGGGCTCCGAACTCTTCCATTATTTTTCCGAGGGAAACCATGTGTTTTCCCTCATCTGGAAAGGTAAAACCCGTGGGTTTCTGCAATTTTCCTTGAAAAACGCCAAGTATGCTGTAAATTCATGTATAACACACATCCACGTATAGATCCATCTATGCCAGTGTAATGTTTGCTGTTTCAAATGATTACAATACGTATGATCATCACATTAAAAATGTCCAGTTCTCATGATTTTCACGATTTTCATGCTTGAAACCCAAATGTCTGGTTCAAACATCCCACTTTTCCCATGGTTTCAGACGTTTTCCCAATTTTTTCCACAGTTTCTCAAAAATCGTTGCGACGTCGACAGCAGCGAACTCCCCGCCGTTGCTGTGGCTCCTCCAGCAGATCCTCAAAGTCTTGGTCAGTGGCAGCGGTGCTCCAGGACCTCAAATGTTGATATGTTTGGATCAGACATGGGGAACAATCTGGGTAAATTGAAATATTTCACTAACCTCTTATAATAAGGCCATGATTTCGGATGACTTCCCGCTTCCCTTACTAAGCATCATTCCAATGAGGGAGAACAGCGAGGTCGCCATAATTTACCTAGAACAATGCTTTATAACAATCTGGTTTAAATAAAACCCAGTGGTTATATGAAAACAATAATGGGGATATCCGTTGTTCTCACATGTTTAGAACAATGGTATATAACAATCCGTTGGTTATAATCCGAACATAAGATCAAAACAACGCGAATATACCCAAGGGTTCCCCACGGTGTTTTATACATCCATATATTATATATGTATATATCCCCATGTTGATCATTCCATATTATAATGGTGATAGAACCAAGGGTTTACCAGTAGTGCCGCGCAAGGCTGTAGCGGAAGTTTCAAGCATAGGAAACTATAGGAGAGGTGCTTGTTGTGTTAATGGATGGCAGAACGAATCCACCGCTGGACCGAAAGGTAGTTGGAGCTGTTCTGGTTGGAGTCGTTGCAGCGGTCACGTCACCCACAACTGCTGGATGTAGTCTGATGAAGTGTAGTTGTAGTTGCAGTGGCAGTGCTCGCTGTAATTGTAGTTGTAGTGTAACTAGTCTAGTGTAGGGTAGTTGTAGTGTAATGTAATTAGTGTAGTGTAGTGCAGCGCAGTGCAGTGCAGTGTGTTGTTGTTGTTGCTGTTGCTGCTGCCTGTTGCTGCTGCTGCTGCTGTTGTTGTTGTTGCTGCTGTTGTTGTTGTTGTTGTCATGTTCATTGTCGTAGTGGTAGTTGTAGCTGTAATGTAATTATTAGTGCAGTGTACTGTACTGTACTGCAGTGAAATTAGTGTAGTCAGTGTAGTGTAGTTGTAGGTGTAGTTGTAGCTCCAGGTGCAGTTGCGTAGTGTAATGTAATTAGTGTAGTGTAGTTTAGTGTAGTGTGGTGTATAGTGTAGTCTAATTGTAGTTGTGGTTCTAGTTGTACGTGTAGCGTAGTGTAGTGTAGTTTAATGTAGCGTGCTGTGCTGTAGTATAACTAGCAATAGTAATTAGTAATTAGTAATTAGTGCAGTGTAGTGTACTGTAGTGTAGTGTACTGTAGCTGTAGTCGTGGTTGTAGTTGTGGTGTAGTGCGGTGTAATGGTAGTTGTAGTTGTAGTGCAGTTATAGCTGTACTTGTTGTCGCGTCCTGAACGTCCAAAAGTGGTCCAAACATGTGGTGTCTTTAACATGTTTACTTCGAAATGGGCTTCGCGCCACAACGGCCTGCACTTTTTGAACATCTCAACTTCCAAAAGTGGTCCGAACCTGAGATCTCTCATCTCACCAGATGGCTTTGCACCCGCCGCTTTAGCGAGCCTATTGTACTTTTCGACCCTCCAGAGCCCCAAGACATTGGCACAAACACTGTATTTCGCGACTTTTCTACCTTTTTGCGCACCTGCATCTGCTTTCTCTTCTCTGATCTTCTTGCTTCTTCTCTTCTCTTCTCTGACTCTTCCCACCTCTGCTTTTTCATCTGTCCATATTGCCGGAAGTTTCACTTCTAAACTTCCTTCGATAATAATCAAAGGTTTCTTTAAAAAGTAAGTTGTGTTTAAGAAAAATAATAACCAATGGTTTGTAATAATAAACAATGGTTTAGAACAATTTGGTTAACATATAACCATTAGTTCTATGAAAACAAGAATGGGGATATCCATTGTTCTCATGTGTTTAGAAGAATGGTTTTTAATAATCCGTTGATTATAATCCGAACATGTGATCAAAACAACGGGAATATACCCAAGGGTTCCCCACGGTGTTTTATACATCCATATTATATATATATAGATTTAGATATCCCCATGTTGACCATTTAATATCATAATGGGGATCTCACGAATGATTTACAATAATCATATTCAAAGGTTTATTTGAAAAAGAATATTAACATCACCAACAACAACAGCAGCAACAACAACAAAACCAATAATATATGGTTTAGAATAGTACATGGATTATATATATATAGTATCATAATCAATGGCTTATAATAATGGGGAAGCCATTGATATTTTTTCACCATAAGAAATATTATAAACCATCTATAGGACCCCCATATTAGGGGATATAAGTCATGGTTAAAGTTATGGTGTTTATAATGGTCATCCATCCCACTTCATGGGAATGGATCAGAATGCAGATATAACCGAGCCATCAATATTGACAGTATAATGAGATTAATCTGCTACAATAAACATCAATATGGGATTACGGTAGTATGTAATGCTTTTAAATACTGATCCTGGATATAATGGGATATGAGCGTTTCCTGTAACTGTTCGGTTATGTGTCTATATGAATATACTACCTGGAAAGCCTGGTGCCCATTGTTTTGGGCACTTTCCAGAGTGCCCGGAATTTTGGTCATGGGAAAGTGTATATACCATTTTCGGAGTAGTATTTCTATGGGTATTTATGGCACTTTGCAAATATTTGCGGCACTTGTATGGTATTGTTTGCCACTTTTGCCGAAGATGTTGGACCAAAAGACGAAGTGCTTGGTTTGTGTGTAAGAATTGAAGAGTGACACAAAAATGGGCTGTTCGGCCAAAGTAGCCTGAAACAATAGGCAACTACGGAAGTATAATGTGACCATGGGTTTCACAACAAACAGGTATATAGGAGGGTTCTGTAAATGCTTTCTTCAACCAATTCGGGGACTAATAGATGTGAAAGGTGAATTGTACTTTATGAATACTTATGACATTTTGAAGGAAATATTAAATCAGAGGTGTGGTATGATGTTACTCTGATATCTCATATGGTCTTATCCCATGGCAAAATCCTCCAGAACTCCGAAATCGGCCCAGAAGCCACTTCTCAGTGGCCTTTGTGCTGAAGCTGGCCTTCCTGAGCTCAATGGAAGCATTGTTGGTCCACTTGGAAACTATGAAAGGTACCCTCTGGTAAACTAACATAGCTATTGGAAATGGCCATTTATAGTGGATTTACCAATTAAAAATGATGATTTTCCATAGTTACGTTAGTTTACCAGAGGGTAACCATGAAACACTGGGACTACAATGATACACTAGTGATATCTCAATGATGTTCCTCAAAGTTCCGAAAAAGATCTATGACATATATGAAAACATCCCAAACATGAACCGAATGGAACTATACTGGGATAAACATAATAAACTATCTACCAACTGGTGATTTCGAAACCATCCACAGCATCATTGGTCCCTGCAAAGTGAAATCACGAATCTCACTGGAGCTATCTCCAGATTTCCAACCATAGTTACAGGTATAGACCATTGTAGATCCAGTGTTTCGTATTGTTTGTGTAAATTTCTGTGACGGTGAAATACCAACATTCATGGCCAATATCCAATTGAGCTCACCATGGTCAGGTTCAATGTCGGGAATCACGACACTAACAACCAGTTTGGTGATGCAAAACAAATGTCAAGTCAGTTCCCATTTCAGGGGACATTTCCAAACCCCAGCCGCAGCTGTTGTAAAGCGTATTTCCCAATTTGGGTGTGATTGAAAATAGGAGGGTATCGCCTTACATCCCATTATTTACAATTTCAAAGCTCGTTTTTCCTATGAAAATTGATTGAGGGTAAATCCTCGCATGGGCAAACTTACAGATCAATCCTCAAAAACAATTTGAGATGGTGGAAAATCAGTGAACATGTGACCCTAAAATGGAGGTGTACCATATGTTTGGCCATATTTCGTTTGGATATTCCCTTACATAGACCTGAAATTTAGGTCGTACATAGCTGGTTGGTGGTTTTAACCATCTTGAAAAATATGAGTTCGTCAATGGGAAGGATGACATCCCATATATATATATATACGCCCAGGACGCCTGGTTCGCCGTCGGCGGGAAAGCAAATTTTCTTCAGGTCAGCCAAGGTACTTTAGTCTCATTGTAACATTCGGCAGGGGTGATAACGTAGCATTTCCACCCTGAAAACATAGCGATAACGTAGCATTTCCACCCTGAAAACATAGCGATAACGTAGCATTTCCACCCTGAAAACATAGCGATAACGTAGCATTTCCAGCCTGAAAACATAGCGATAACGTAGCATTTCCACCCTGAAAACAAAACAATAACGTAGCATTTCCACCCTGAAAACATAGCGATAACGTAGCATTTCCACCCTGAAAACATAGCGATAACGTAGCATTTCCACCCTGAAAACATAGCGATAACGTAGCATTTCCACCC
>Ga0126342_10004014_pt1 | contig 24768 bp, 20 predicted proteins | sample Cyp1metagenome_FD_92528 | JGI IMG/M metagenome (GOLD analysis project Ga0126342, IMG submission 92528) | Coral microbial communities from Lord Howe Island, Old Settlement Bay, Australia - Cyphastrea 1 metagenome | ecosystem: Host-associated > Invertebrates > Cnidaria > Coral ...
GTAATTTTACCCGCTAGATCCCCGCTAGCAATGCGCTAGCAAAAGTTTCAAAAAACGGCTTTGGTTGACCCGTGACCCAGTCGCCACCAGAGAACTTGTAGTTTATCCTGTCTGTTTGACAAAAGCAACAGTGTTATCACTATGTATGTACTGTACATACATATATACATATACTGTACATACATATATACATATACTGTATATATATATGTATATGTATGTATTGATATACACGCCATACCAACACTTCTTTTCGTTCGGATGATGCGCCATCACCAGCCATTTCTGGGACATAGGCGAAACAGAACTGGGAATTGCTGAAACATGCGACCAAGGCGCAGGATCATCGCATGGATCGTCAGTGGTGAAAAAAAATCTAGTTAGAAAACCCCATTCGTGGGGTTGTAGATCCCATTTATACATGGGTGAACTCACTATTGTAAAAGTTAAACCACTTCCTAAGTGGGAAGATCCATCATCCAACCATCATTTCTGTTGTGCCAACCTGATTGCCAAAAAGGGTGGGAAAAATGGGTGAATTTCTGCCTCTCTACTTCGCAACAGTGGGATCAGCGGATGTGGGATCCAACATGCCATCTGAATTGAAATGGGTTTGTCCGAAAATGTTGGATACTGCTTGGTTGGTAGTGGGGTGACCCCTGTTGGACCATGATGTAGACTTGAGTGTTGGCGAAACATATTGTCCATCTTAAGATGAGGTATTGACCATGAACAACTAAATGGTGGTTTCGCCATGTTTCACCAACAGAACTTGGGTACTTGACTATGAAAAAAAAACACATCAAGCGATTGGTCACTTCAGTCTCGAACCAAGTTGGAGGGTTAGTCACTTTGAACCACAACCATATATTGAACCACAACCATTTATCCATGTATAGCAACCCTGGAAATTTTCAACCAAGGTTTTTCTGAATTTGGGAGGGTTATTCCGAAAAGTGGTTTACTCTTACGTACAATGTGAGGCCCCCGTTCGATAGCTAAGTTGGTGAACATAACTCCAATAACTATGGTTTATGGTACGCAAATAACTATAGTTACTGGGGCTTATAAACCAACTATTCAAAATGACCCCACCAGCTCCAAAATCAACCACTTATTGGCCCTCCACATCCAAGAAACATCAAACATCCCTTACGAAGCGCAGCTTGTGCCTCGTCATGTCGTCGTGTTTGTATGTATATGTATTTAATGCATGTATTAATGGGAAAATATGAATGAAACAAAATATGAGCAAATATGAATAGATTTGAATATATGTTCATAAATACGAATAAATATGAACACATATGAACATATATGAACACATATGAACAAACATGAACAAATATGAATGAATATGAATAAAGATGAATAAGAACAAATTAACACATATGTATGTATATATATATGTAGACACACACACATACACGAGATTATGTGTATATATATATGTATGTATATATATATATATATATATATGTATGTATGGGTTTCTCAAAATGGAGGACTCAGTCACCATAGGTTTCAATACCAAATTACGGTCCCATTTCAGTCTACCCCTGGTCCGGGATGCCGTTCGGATTTTTTCCGCTTGTGCGAGGCCATTGTGGCATGTTCCAAAGAGACCATTTCTGCACGCCGCTTGGAGCAGAGATGGTAGGACCCAGCAACGAAAAAGGGTGCTTTCAGGGGCAAAATCATGATTTAACCATCAAACATGGTAGATTAACTACCAAGAACGGGGGCTTGATCTAATCAAACATGGAGGTTTTATCATCCAAAGGTGACGGTTTCACCAAGAAACCATTAAACGAATGGATAAACTCACTGAAGGGACAATGAACTGTTCAAGACTTGGGAACATCTTAATTTACGGCCATCAAATCAAGGGAAGCGATGATTCACCATGGAATCTTGGCCGAGCAATTTCGGGACACCTAATCGGGATTTAGCAAGATGTGTCCGTCAAAAAAGGCTTGGCATCGGGTTGTATATGTGGTGGAAACCAGCAAAGCAGGTCAAACAAAGGGGGATATGGAGATTCGACCATCACTCATTCAAACCATGAACAAGGAGAGGAAATAGGTCCGGGTCACAATTTCGGAAGTGCAGGTGGTCATTTTGGTAAAGCCTTGTGGGAAACTAATGTGGGTAAAACAATGGCATAAACCACCCATTTGGGAATGGTAACCATACCACCTATTTCTGTTGATGACTGGGGGATGGTTTATGGCATTGTTTTACTCACATTCATGGGAAGATCAATGGGAATATCATATCAATGGTGATTTTATTTCATAATATTGGGATAATGGGAAGATCAATGGTCATTATAGTACAATTCTCCCAATATTACTCCAATCAGTTGGCTGAACAAAATGGGAATACGAACATTTCCGCCAACTGGAGTCAGACCTTTCATGAGTTGCGCGATTTGATGTGACTGTGACCCCCAAATCCTGAGATTTTAAATGTGGACTCGTCTCTCGCGCTGGAGCTGATGGGTGATATATGTCTGATATGTCAGATATTTATCAGATGAGGTCAATAAATGTTCAAGAGTATAGAATAGTATAGATATCTGATATATGTCAGAGAGTCAGAGTGTATGTCAGATATGGTTTCTTCCAAAACAACCTGTAGTTCTGAGGATCAGTCGATTGCGGGTCATGGCTGTCATGGCTGCCATGAGGAAGGGCGGTGACGATGATGTTGGACAACGTGCGTGAGCAGAACTTCACCTTGGAGGAGCGAAAGTTCGAGGTGAACAAACTGCAGGTGGTCTGCGAGGCCCAGTTGATCTCAGAGGAATACCCTCTGGTAAACTAGCAGTTTGCTATGGAAAATGGCCCATAGAAATAGATGGTTTACCTATTAAAAATGGTGATTTTCTATAGCTATGTTAAATTACCAGAGGGTACACTCTAGAGCTCTCTGGAAATGGTGGATCATAATGAACTTAATGACTTTATGCTGGTCAGTGATTGTTCATGATGCTGATGGTTAGGGGGAAGTCTCCCAAGACGGTGGGACAGAGGAGGCCAACCGGATACCGATTGAAGCAGTAGACTTTCGCCAATGAGTTACGACTAGCTGAGCATTTAGTGCCAGATTGGGTCTGGAATGAACAAAAGGAAAGAAGTTGGGACAGACTTCTAGCACCATTTGAGTGTTAAGTAAGTCTGGTTGACTGACTAAGCCTGGTTAACTTCTAGGACTCTTTTGTAGGGAAATAACTGATTTGCAAATATGGGGATTTTTTCTAGGGACCAGAGGTTGCAGGTAATCCTCTCGAAAAACAACATGCCCTTGCGACGGACAAAAAGACCTGAAGGATGAGATGATTTGTTATCTCCGCATGAGACTGAAGGGGTGGATTGCAACCCAAACATCCCAGATATCAGTTAGAAAATCCATCTTTTGAATATGAATCATCTACAATATGACACAACATGTATATCTCTATCTATAATCTATCTATATATCTATATCTATCTATCCATATAATATATATATATATATATACATTAATTAATTGCTGTATACATTAAATGCTGGCTCAGGGCATCAGGCCCTTCCTTGGAGCCAAATTTGGCTGGTTTTTGGATGGGAAAACCCATAGAAAAAACATAGGAAAATCATGGGAACACCGTTATAACTGGAGGTCTATAGCTGGGAAAATCCTGGAAATTATCGCCATTTGGCTGGACAGCTCGATATGAAGGTGACTCACTATGTCTGAATGTCAGACATTGCGAAGAGGTTCACCGTTGACAGTGCTGCATATCCAACATGCTGGATGAGAAGTTACTGCTGTTTGATGCTGTTTGTTCTTTATACAGTCTATAATGCCTGTGGTTCAACATTACCACGCAATGGTTAAATGCTTGGGCATGTTCAATTCCAAACCCATCTAAACCCGTAAATTTAGGATATCCAAGTTGGACCCACGCCCGTAAAGCCGCGGACATGGAAGTGAAGCGGAGGAGCGGTTGCTTTGGATGGTCAGGAAGCCGGAGAGTTGTTGCACTCGGTGCTACTTTGGCTCTACTATGGCCAAACAGAGATCAAAGACCTGGGTTGCCATTCTCGCTGCCAGATCTAGAACAGATAGAACAGAAATTTGTCGTTAACATAAAACCTATCTCGCTGCCAGAACCGAAACAGAAATTTGACTTTGACTTTGGCAAAAAACACATTTTATCAATGACTCCACAGTGGCAGAATTGCGAAGTGCGTGACGAGCACAAGGAAGATATAGCCGATGGATTCGCTTTGTCAATTATTCGCTGCTTGGACCCATTCCGCGATGCCAACAGTACGTGGCGGTGCCACTAATTATAGGGAGTTGGTGGACGCGTGCTGCCATGCTCTGGGTGATGATGTTGCTGTCGAAGTGGTCGGGTCTCGAGCGAGAGGCACACATTTTGCGGGTGCTGATGTAGATCTTCAGGTCAGGAGGAGTCCGCGAAGCGATCAGGCTGACATACTATTCACAGACACTGACAAGCGCAAGGTGGCGCAAAAACTGAAGAAGCTGGCATGTGTCACAGGGCCTGTCACGATTGGAAATCTTTCCATCAAGTTCACCTTGCAAGGCAAAAATCCTATTCCTGTTGACCTGGTTCTTGCGAATCCACGTTCTGAGGATTTTCCTAAGCTTCGTGGAGGGAAGGACTTCCACGAGAATTCTGCGCGCATCATCAAGCTTTTCCGTGGTGAAACATGGGCCGGGCTTGCCGCCCGGGCTGCTGTCGTTGGAATCAAACAGTTCTGTTCAATCTATTCCATTGACAGACCAAAAGGAATACTGCTCGATGCCATTGTATGGCGCCTTTCAACCAATTTTTCGCTGGACAGACAGGTACCTGTATCGATGAGATTGTTTTTGTTTTTTGATCATGTCGTGACTACTTTACAGAATTGGGAGGGTTCACCTTTTGGACGTGACCTGAAGGAAGATCTGGACAAGCTACCCGCGAGGAAACGGGACGAATATATTCACGGCTTCAAGACGTTTCGGCGGTTTCCACATAAGGCTATGAGGTATCTTTGCATCATCTACAACATTGCTTGCAGGTCCAGGGCGCAAAGTGAGACCTTAGAAGAATTAGAAGATTTGCCTCCGTTCATGCAGGACCTTGAAATCTTTTTGCTATCGAACTTTCCTTGGAAGATGTTTGACCTCGACGCTCCGCAGTGATGCGGGCGATGGGGAAGCTTGCCGGACTCCAACCTCCAAACGAGGATGATCAGCATGGGCGCACGAAGGGAGTTTGATGGAATTTGACCCATATGTCATATATCCAAATCTAATGAAACATGACTCTTGGAAGCTGGAAATATGTTTTGCTGTATGTTTTTTCTTTTGGAGTATGACAGTATGAATTCTGTTTGAAGTCTTTCTGTTTATGACGGATTCCCTTGACCTGTGTGGGAGCATCAGCGCAACATTTCCCTCATGGATCATAAGTGGCAGGACCCCTAGACCCATAGGATCTTGATCTAAAACACATCATTTCCTTCAATTATACGCAGATATGCAATATATGTATACTATTCATTCAAGTACGTCTTTGTATACTAGAACATATTATACGTATCGACATCTTATATATACACACATTATATATATACACATATTATATATATATTTATTATATATATACACTATTTTTTCACTCCCAGCTCAATGAAGCGTTACGCTGCGGCCAAGCACCTGAATTCACGCTCATATATATATATATACAATATAATATATATATTATACACACATGTTAGCATGAACAAACATCCCTGTCCGATGTTCCCCGGGAGGCCTTGAACAAGATGCCGGACCCAGAGGATGAGAAAGACGATCCCCCTGCCAGGTGCTGGGGATCCATTCCCAGCCGGAACCATGGGGGAATGGTGCAGAGAATTTCGTTTACCAACGGAAAACCAACGGAAACCATAGGAAAAATGGTGATTTAATGAGGGTTCAATGATATTCTATTGTGGTAAATAATATATAATCATATTTAGAATATCATGCAAAACTTATCAAAATCAATAATTAAATAATTCTATGATATTCTATGCCATTTCATGTGGGGAACCATGGGATATTATTGCCTAGTAAACACTTTTGTTGCAAATCAGATCACATATATACATAGATGGGATAGTTATTGCTCAACTACTCGCAATTTCTGGGAAACTATCCATGGATTCTTGGGACAACTCATCCTATGTGTAGATCTAGTAGCTATACGCTGTGAGGCATCCACATCTTCCAGGTGTCTAAAAATGGGTTCAAAACATGGCAGTTTTCATGGGAAAAATCAGGTTCTAAGCCATGGGGATTTTAGGAGTACCCTATTCCCAACCCAGGAGGCTTTGAGTGTCCCTCACCATGGTAAGGAATGGTGGGCTATACTCTGAAAGAGGCGAAACTCCCCACATCATCCCGTGTTTTAAAGCCTCACAAATCACATTTCCCCCATGTTTCATGGCAGTCAATCTGAGGTCATCCCCATTGACTAAGCCACTCAACCCATCGGCCCGGCTGCCAGGGCACGGAGTGAACGTCGCAGGAGCATCATCACGGAAGTCACTGAGGAGCGATATCAGTTGCCGAAAACAAGCGGCTGAATTCAACGGTTTATGGTAGATATAAGATATCATTATTTTTAGTTATCATGGGGTTTATAATACTATTATTAAGGACCACTATGAACCATTATTAACCATCATTAACTATCATTAACTATCATTGATGGGGTTTATATAAACCGTTTTATAGCTGGGGGGCACCATCCTGTCTGTAGATGTCTTATGGACCCGCTAGGCAGCTGCGGGACTTGAAGCCAACTCGTTGATGGAGAGCATTCCAGACGTGTCAGATACCGAGGGGTGTGGCGACTGCTCACAGAATCGGGCATGGGTCCCTGGCAAAGGACCCACCAAAGACTGCTTATTATTTTTACCAACCCACGAGATACAGAAGCCGTACTTGGTTTGAACTATGGCAACCCAAAATTTGAGATCCGTTTTCAATGGGATTCTCGTTTTTCCGGGGATTTGTTTCTGAAACGTCCTGGTAATTTGAGGGTCTAAGCTATTTGTTGCCTGAAAGCTTCCGAGTTGTGGGAGGACCTACATGGGGTTGGAGAATGATAGTTTCCATAGATCAATGGCCATTCCAGGATCCTAAATTGGAGGTACCTACCATATATAAGGCCTATTTTTCAGGCCTAAATTTCAGGGAATATCCCCACAATATATGGCCTTATATTATATGGTACGTTTACGTCCCTCCATCAATTGGATCCTGGAGATCTCCCATTGATTATGATATTCCCAGTATATCATCATTTTTATCCCAGTAACCATAGTTATAACATGTACCCACTTATAAATGATAAACTATGGTTACTTTTTATCTCAATTATCCCAAACCTCCACATGGCCCAAACTGAGTGCTTCAGCAGGGCAAAAGCTCGAGGGCCAAGCCGCCTGTTGACAGGGAAGAGATGATGGTGAAGCTGCACAAGCTGCAAGAAGAGTTCACAGAAATGGAGGTGGAAGGCGGCCTGGATCATGGAAAGCTATGGAAAGCTATGGAAAGCTTGGATGATCTACCACCAAGCTGTTTGAGATAGAATACATGTGAATTTGGAAGGAGCAGATAGATACATTCATTAGAACAGAATAGAATGGAGGAACATAAATGGATAGATAGATAGATAAGTCGATAGATCTGCAAGATAAGAGCCTGGTGTGCAACATGAAAATACACACGTTCCCACGGATCTTTGAATCTACATGTAGATATATGGATATATATATATGTATATATATATATATGTATATATATATATATATATGTATATAATATATATATACCGTATCTATAATGTTTTACATCGATATCTATGTGAAAACATCTACATCCATAGTCAAACTTAACTAACCTAATTTTTTTTGATTCCTAGTTATTTATTTATCCACATGATTCAAACACGCCTTGTATGGTCAACTGCAAGAAACCATCCCCCAAGGTCACCTTTCCAGACATGGATCCCAAACAGGTCTAGATCAATAACGACCCATGATTATCCCCATCATGACATACCCTCTGGTAAACTAACATAGCTATTGAAAATGGCCATTTATAGTGGATTTTCCCATTAAAAGTGGTGATTTTCCATAGCTATGTTAGTTTACCAGAGGGTATATGATACCCGTTATCAACCCTATTATCCCCAATTCTTAAGCCCATAGTCCCATAGTTATTGTTCGGTATAATAACGGGCTTCATAATCTTTGTCAACAGGTTGTCTTGATCAACAGATTAATAATCAACATATTAGCCCTTATTCCATGATTGGGGATTCTTATCCACTATTAACCCCGTTGGATTATTATCCCCAATCATCACCAACTATCCCAAGTATTAATCATGGGGTCAATAATCTGGGTAAATTATAACGACCTCACTGCGACCTCACTGGAATAATGGTTAGTATGGGAAATCATCCCCAAATGCCTTAATTCAGGTTAGTGAAATATTATAATTTACGCAGAATAATCTTAATCAATAGATTATCATCCACTCTTAAAAGTTAACTCTTGGGAGTATTATCCACCATTATACAATATTGGGCATTATTATCCACGATTATCCAACATATTAGCCCTTACTTAATAATGGGTTGGCCAATATTATCTTAATCAATAGTTAATCGATTAAAATTATCTTAATCAGTTGATCAAGAGATTATTATCCACCATTAGTAACTGGTTGGTGGTTTCAAACATTTTTTATTTTCCGTAATATATGGGACAATCCTTCCCATTGACTAATGTTTTTCAGAGGGGTTGAAACCACCAACCAGTTATAGATGATTTGATTTATGGATGATTTAATTATAGATGATTTATAGATGATTTATGAATGATTTATAATTATTATCCACCAGTAATAATGATTATTAAGAGGGTAAATATTTTGACATAACCAGAGGGTAAATAAATTCAATAAATGGAATGATCCACAATAACTATCAATAATAATCCCATTCCCTACTAAGCACCAGTACATAGTGGTGCCCCATAGATAGCTAAGTTGGTTTATAACTACAATAAGTAGGACTTATGGTAGATATATCTATAGTTGATGGGGGTTATAAACTAACTTATAACTGAGGGGTACCACATTGTAAGATAATGATTAAGGTCAACTATCCCTAAGCGTTTCGTTCCGGCAATGGTGAGCCAGGCACAGCAGTGGCGGCTATGGAGGAGGCCCTGGACGGGGTGCGCACCATTCTGGACATCGCCAAGGCGCGGAAAACGGCGGGGCGGTCATTTGAAATTGGGGAAAGATGGTGTGAAAACATGGAGAATTTTGAACATGGGGAAAATCTGGTGAGCACATGGAAGATTTCATTCTGTTTGCATGTCTCTATCTGTCTCTGATATGGGGATTTTCATTCTTTTTTACCCAGGATTACAATAGGAAACTGGCAACCGATTGGAACGAAGAGGTATTGATACGCAGTAGCTCATCACTCGGACCCAACGCTTAGATTTTTTCCATGAAATTTACGTGCAGGCTGAGAGGCCAGGTGCATCGATATGGTTTAGCTGCCTGGACCTATATTGTTTCATGGCATTTTCCCAGTATTTTTGGCCCTATCTGAGATGATATCACTCTAAAATGGCCCTTGTGAAGCTCACTTCAGGGCTTGAAACTGCGGTATTGGCGTGTTTGGTGCAGGCCACCCAAGGAAACGATGGGTGGGAGGGTATAGCGTATCGATAGAAACCCCAAATTTAAATATATGTTCGCCATCATATATTTCCCGCATGTGATTGAGCATTTTTTGGGGCCCTGCCTAAAAATTCTTCACAGGCAGAGCTAGATGCAACTCCCACCCAGAAAGCCAAGCTGGAGGCCAACCGCTTGGGGGAAATCAGGTGTGTCACTTCTGAAGTTGGCTTACAGAAAGATGTACAGGAACGTCCAGCTTGATGCATGGAAGAAAACAAATTTCTTGTGGTTTTGCCTGCCTTCCAGCGACCGCTTAGGTTGTAATATCAAGCAGTTCCAAGTTACCCACGGTTGTAGGTAATCCTAACCGCATGAAACAACCTTTCTGTTAAACCCCCATCTCGATTGATAATACTCTCGTTTTGATTGTTTCAGACCTGTATGTTGATTGCTTAAACCTGCATTACGCCTGTTTATGAACACCACAACAGCTGCATGGAATCAGATCTCAACATACAACAATCCAATGCAATTTTCACCAGTGTGGTTGCCCTAACCCAACTATACATCTACATATATACAGTAAAAATTATCATAATTGGGATGGAAGAAAACCAATGAAATACATTGAAATACCATATTTGTAGGGGATGAACATCCATCCATACCATAAATCCCAGCCGACGGCCAAGGCGAAGAGACAAGCGACCTGGAAGAAGGTGATCCATGATGTGGACGTGGCCAAGGTCACGTGGCATTTTTTTGGGGGGAAGTGGTGGTTGATGGTGGTTGGTTTGATCAGTTCTACATCTAGATACCTATGCCATTCCTATACCTAGACCTGTACATGTTATGCATATATGATAGATTATACATGACATGACGTACATTTACATATCTATGTACTGTACTTCGCCAATTTTTGATTGATGACTATTCTCCATGTATCAAGTACATTCTAGTTACGCGTGCCATTGGTTTGAGGGGAGTTGTACAAGCTTCGTATCGTATGCGGCTGATAAATACGACACATTAAACGCAAAGTTTCTGGTTTAGATTTGCATCTTCTCCCAACTTTGGAACTTCCTATTTTGTTTGTTTGACCCCAAATTTTGGTGCTGTAGACGGACAAATTTCGTAATAGCATCACATTAGGTTTGTTTCTACAGTGAAAACTCTAAACATTGGTTTCCGCATTTGTGAAGGTAGAACATGGAGTTTGGTGTTGTTGATTTTGTTGAAACACCCAAAACAAACATCATTATTATTATTATTATTATATAATACTGTATATGGTATGATTATGAGGATTTTGCATGGACATAGCGCATGCATAGTGAACTCGTTAGTGCTTTCACAATCACTGACTTGATGGATCATAAAAAATCAGCATTCGAATGGAAACCTTTGACATTCATTTGAACAGAACATTTTAGAAGATATTCAGCAAACACAGGTCAACATCAAACATAGAGTCATAGAGCTTATCTCCAAAACCACTTTCTTGGTGAACCCACTGTGGATCCTCCCAATCTTTTCACAGGTGATTTTTTTTCCTGGCTGGCGAATTCCCGTTTTTGCCAATTCAATCTGCAAGACTTTGGATGATACTGGCACCAGCAATTTCTTGATGTCTTTATCAAGTTTTGGGATCTTTTTCCTCATCTGTCTCTCCATTTTTTTCCATGATTTCATCAGTTTTTGGATGATTTTTGGATGATTTTCATCTTCCAAGATAGGACTTTCCCATCACCGAGGTCCCTGATGCCTGGACCACTGACACCGCCATGGCTTCGAACGGCACCGCAGCCGGTAACGCCGCGGACGTGGCCACTGCGCTGCTTCACCACGCGCCGGAGGCGATGGAGGTGGAGAAGGTGTGGCCTAGCCATGGAACTCCTGGAGGTTGGGTTCGCTGGGAAAATCATCGAACTATATGATACCCTCTGGTAAACTAACATAACTATGGAAAATCACCATTTTTAATGGGAAAACTCACTATAAATGGCCATTTTCGATAGCTATGTTAGTTTACCAGAGGGTATATTTATCTGGTTGGTGGTTTGGAACATGAATTTTATGACTTTCCATAATATATTGGGAATAATCCTTCCCAACTGACTCACAAATATTTTTCAGAGGGGTTGAAACCACCAACCAGTTATAGATGATTTGATTTATGAATGATTTAATTTATAGATGACTTATGAATGATAAATACGATGTTTAGTCACTAAAGAATTGGAGGTTTAATGGGACTTCACTTTTTAGGTGATTTTTTTCGTGACCTGGTGTCTTAGGTCACCAACAGCCCTTTTCAAACAAACCACGAGTTCTCTTGAGAAATCTCGAGACAACCCCATCTACTGGAAGCTACAAAACGATGATTTCAACCAAGATGTGGATCAAACCAACTGGTCGCAGAAGGGACATTTGATGGGACCCAGGGGATTTGATCAAGAAGTTGACAGTGCGACCGACAACTGTGGAGGGAACCAGCAAACATGAAGCTGTGGGGCTTCGATGGGTTTATCAAGCTGTGGGAAACACCAGAAATGCGCTTTGTCTTACTCTCTAGTGAACTAACATAGCAATGGAAAATCCCCATTTTTAATGGGAAAATCCACTATAAATGGCCATTTTCCATTGCTATGTTAGTTCACCAGAGGGTACAACTCAACCAAAAGTCAAGGAGATTACGAACATTCGTGGGATATAAAGTGGGATATTTTTTTGTGGGCAAACCAATCAGTTGAAGATCGAATCGGTTTGTGGGGAAACTTTGTTTTTGGATGTTTTTGGGGTTTCCATAAATGGGGGTACCCCAATATGGATAGTTAACGGAAAATCCGGTGTTCAACTGGATGATTTGGGGGTATCACCATTTCAGGAGCCCCCACCTACATACCATACATCTGGGTAAATTATAGCGACCTCATTATTCTCCCTCACTGGAATCATAAGGGGAATCATCCCCTTTTATGGCCGCAAGATTCAGGCTAGTGAAATAGTAATTATAATTTACATATAAAGTCATATAAATGATTATAAATGTATATGATATATAATATAAATGTGTATATATATATATAGACATACACATACATACTCTACATATATTTCTTAAGCATGACATCGGTCCAAGCCACCTCGCAGGTCGACCTGCCGCGCTCCAAGAGCGGCGAGCTGATGAAACGCTTTCTGCAGGAGACCGACCAACGTGGGACTACGGTAGACATGGGGAAAAAACGTTGTGAAACGGGGGATGCTGGGACAGCATCTGGTTGTATGTTGTTAGATTTGGTTAATCTTTGTTATAGTTTTTATGTTGATGTTCAATCTATGTTCTTTGCCATGAGTGTTCCTCTGGGGTTTCCAGAGAACTTTCACCTGCTGCTGCGTATTCCAACAGAGATGTTGACAGGTGAGTTCAACCGACCTTTTGAGAAACCATACCAACATATACCAAGATTTTTGGCTTCTACCCTGAGCAACTTTGGGGTGATTAATACACAACCGCTCACCCACAGATCAATAGGTGCCTTGTGTCATTTCTTTCTGCTTGAAACGTGAAGCTTGGCTGGAATTTGCTAGTGCATCATGTGTCCCAAAAATTGGGAGAAATTGCTATTTGAGTTGGTAGCACCAAATCAGACACCAGTTCTTTTGGAAACAACCTGGGTGAAGATTCCGTATAGCATCTTAGGATACCCCGTGGGCTTTAAATTGGAGACGGGAGACTTGTCGGCCCCCGCAGGAAGAGGAGCCCGAGCCTGCAGCCGCTTGGGTTTTTCTCCGTTCGGCAAAATGGGGATGGCTCAAAACCTATTAATGTGGACAACCCAGTGCCATAAACCCGACCATTTGGGCATGCTTTGTACCACCCATGAAAATGGCGATCTTGGGATATCTTGGGGAGATTATTGGGTTTACCCCATTATTACCATATTTTGGGGAATGACCATCCATTAACCAGCTACTTCAGGGTACCATCCGGGTGCCAGGGTTTTGACTCATAGCAAAATGGGACAAAACTTGGATGCGATTAGACCTGGACCCGGCATATGATCATATTGGTGACCAGCCTTAAAGTTGGCACCTTACCTGCCTTAAATTTGCTGGTTTCAACATGTTTGAGGTAAGGCCTTGGTGAACCCTTCAATGAGCTTCCTGGGGATTTCTCGCCGCTGAATCTTTGCGGTTGCTGGATTCCAAGATCAGACTGGATGCCAAAAAATTGGGTCATGATTTGGTCAATTTGGGAAGAGGATGCCATAATTGACGTGTGGATATAGACTGACCAGGAGATCTTCCAAAACTCGATCTTTTGTGTTTGCCTCCGAATACTCCAAGACTTTCGTTTTTTGGGTTGATATAATTCTGCAACAAAGCAACGAACTTGAGGTATCTTGAGAGTGTGAGGCTTTTTTCCTGCTCATTTGAGACCAGCAACATCCAGCAACATCCAGCAACATCCAGCAACTAACCGAAATCCATCTGAATCCCATGTTTCGCTGTACCACCAACCAGTTTCAATCGGAAATCAGTAGAGATACCCTCTGGTAAACAAACATAGCTATTGAAAATGGCCATTGAAATAGTGGATTTACCCAGCTATAAAATTGTGATTTTCCATAGTTATGTAAACGTTTACCAGAGGGTAAATCCCGTTAAATTCCATTAAACCACCATAAAGCCTCATTAAATCACCATTTTCCTATGGTTTTCCTATGGTTTTCCTATGGTATTCTCCAAGAATCGGATGAAGTCCAAAGGTTTTCGACCTCAACAAATCCTCGATGCCGTCTGAAGGCCCCCTGGTCTGCGTCCACATCCTCGACCACACCACCTTGGTCGGCCTCAGAGGTCCCCTTTTTTGCTTTGTTCACACCCCGGGCGACTCGCGAGTTTTTGTAGGGGATGAGAATTTTTTCGTAACAAACCATGGGATTTTTTCATGGTTTTTTCATGGGGATATTGGACCGGATATTTTCTGGGAAAATCATATATTACAATGGGGTTACAACTATGGAGAATTCAGCCCCATAAATTATGATATAACCCCAAACACTATGATGACACATTTACACTTATCACTGGAACTGCTCCCCCAAGTAGTCTCTGGCAATCAAGCACTTTGCCATTGGAAATGGCGATGGGAATGATAGGCAAGTCACCTAGAAAGTGAAATTACCAGAGTATATCGGTCTGTAAATCAGGTAATTGCCTCAAAATCCAATGATTTGTCAGTATCTTTATCATCATTTCACCTTCAAAGTGATTGCCATTTTACAGTATACCCCCATTCTTTTCGCAGACACGTCTGGATCACTGCAACCTTGACAAGTGGCTCACGTGTAAAGATGATCCCAATTTCTCGGACTTCTGAACGTTGATTGTTTTGCTTCAATCCAATGTTTTTTCGGTTTATCGTGGATGATAAAAAGGGCATGGGATGCTTGAGATGGACATGATTCGACATCGACCCATAGCCACAGATTAGACATTGGCTTCAAGATCTTGAAATCAGTTTCTTAGTGCAGCCATATCTATCTATTTGTCTATCTAAATCTAAATCTACCAAAATCCATCTATTTGTCTATCTAAATCTATCAATCTACCTACACTCTATACATACAATGTGATACCCCTCAGTTATAAGTTAGTTTATAAGCCCCATCAACTATAGATATATCTACCATAAGTCCTACTTATTGTAGTTATAAACCAACTTAGCTATCTATGGGGCACCACTATGCCAGGCTCGCTCGTCCTGGTCTGCACCGAGCACAGCGCGGTCGCCTCGGTCGCCTCGGTCGCCTCGGTCGCTCGTCGACTGGTCCGATGCCCTCCCGGCGCTGATGGTCACTCGATGGAAAGATGGCGAAGGGTTGGTGGTTGTAGGTTGTTAACGGTGATTTAGTGGTGATTTAATGGTGATTTAATTTAATGGTGATTTAATGGTGATTTAGATTCAATGGTGATTTAATGGGATAGATATATATATATGTATAGAATGAACTATGAATTGTTAATGGAAGAATCACTGGAAGTGGAATAGAGTGTGCCTGCTCATTGAATGTAGCGAACTGGAAAAACACCAGTTTTGCTACGCAGATTATCATCTTTATCATCTATACATGGGTCATTTTCCATAGCTATGTTTAACAACCAGAGGTAAATAGAATAACCATAACGGAGGCATAATTACTGGGTTTAATAGGGGAATATAAAGCCAACCATATCTAATTAATTTGGATACAAGGGGATATATTTGGATATACAACCAGTAATGTGATGTTTGGGCCTCTTTGAAAATGGCATACCCTCCAAACGGCCTTAGTTGACGAACCCAGATGCTGTTGGTTGCGATTTTTTCTGGGGGACCTCAAGGAAAATGACCCACGAGGTATCTGTATGAATGAGACAAACTGGGTAGAGAACGGTAAAATGCCCATTATTAACTGGTAAGTTGACGGTCTACATGAGTCTATATGTTTAGGGAAATGGCGAATGGAGCCGTTTTGATTTTGACATATGCCGTGACGCTGACACTTGCTCAACGGCCCTGTGACTCGGAAACATTGTTAATCAGTGAATCATCAGTATCTGAATGAATAAACACAAAAAACAAGACCCTCAATCGATCCACAAAGCTGGGTATTCATTCCAGCACAAAAACCATGTTTCTTTACATCCTTTTACAAACTTCTGCAGTTAAATCATACAATGGGGGCTCAACCAAACCCGGAATTGTAGAAGATTGGTCTCGAAAGGGGCTACAAGGGCATACATTAGTATCATGTGTATTGTTTCATTCAATGTGCGATCCCCCAAGTTCTATCTACCACACTTCCTCCAATCTGCATGCAACAAAACCCACCACTTTTGTATTTCACACCACCTTTTTTTTCAAGATCTTTCCAATATATTTTGCTTGTTACTACCAAGCTGTGTGTAATATCCCCCCTATTGCCACACCAAGGACACATCACTTCCGCCTCCAACCCCCCGCAGCGCTTTCTCCCGCGGCCCGTTGCCGCCGCTCCCCGAGACGCCGCCCGAAGACGGCGCCTCGGTGACTGCCTCGGCCCCCAGCGGCGCCGTTGCGCCGCCGCCGGCGTCGGTCCCGGCGCTGCGGCGGCGGCGGCGTTTGGAGCGGAGGTCCATCGCGGCGCTGCACATGCGACGGGCTGGGGGAAGAAGCCTGGAGGCATGGTGGGCTATGTATGGCTATGTGGGCTATCATTATTTGGAGTAGTATTGGGGTGTAAGTTGAAATGGGTGGAGGAAAAGGCATCATGAAACATCTACAGGTCTTGGCCAAAGCAGGGTATACCGATGATTTCGGGCACACTTGCATCATATTTCTGATGATCTATGTCATTATATAATTATATATCACATTTTATTCCGATTTTTTTTGAGTAAATGTCATCATATTTTAATGGCAAAATCCTGGGCAGCCACAACCAAACACCCATGGCTCTTGTGCAGGGCGTCGTCTCCTGGCGCCAGCGCCACGGCTTTCGCGCCAGCGACGAGGCGACGACGGCGTCGCTGGCAACGCCGTCGCGGCTGCCGCGGCTGGCGCTGAGCGAGCTCTGGCGCGATGGGGGGGGAGGTCAATATCAACTGAGAGATAGTGATATTATTACTGAGATAGATTGCAAATATATGATTCTATATGTACATATATATATACAGTATAATCAGTACAAATATTATTTATATTCTTGAATGTAATACTGTTTCAATATCAACTTCTGCTGATGATATATAGCCTATAAATCCAAGTACCTTCTGAGGGAGTACTTGGGGTATGATTTTGGGGGGCCAAGTACCTCTGAAAGGATTTGGATCCACAGAGATAGAAGTACTAATACAATAAACTGCGGCAACTAGTTGGGGTATAGTATATATATAAATGTTATAGTGCTTTCTATACTACCAATGCTAAGCAATGCTAAGTATTTATACCCTAAATCAAAGGACTATCCAGTGACTAGGAGAGAGCAGTTCGCGAAACATGGGGAGCCAAGGGGCTACGCATAGAGTTTCTGTATATCTATCTGGATAGAAGATATATACTATATATACTCACATGTAGGGCAATTACATTTATAGTATTGTATATATATGTTAACATATCATCCTGTATGATATATTTGGTTTGCCTACAAACATGCCTAAATGTAGGTCAGTATATCCGGGATAGGATTTACAATTAGATTGTATTATACTGTATTATATGATACTAGATGTATCACTATCTTGGCCCCCCTCATAAACTAGCTTAATTATTAGGAATCCTGGGTGAACATTGTTACCTGGGAATGAGTGAATCTTTTGGTGCCTTGGTTTCAAACCGTTCCTTAGAACAGAGTGGTGATTGTTGGGAGGTGATTCACAATCCAATTTTGAGGTTAAATGGTATAAAGCCATAGCTTACATCAAGGGTATGGGTCCAGACCCATGGTCCATAGGATGGATAGGGGAATCAACTGATTCTTTTAGGCTAGAGGTAGCGATCCCCAAGCACCTCTGATGATCTGGAAACCGTGTTGTTGCACCAGTGAATATATGAATGGGTCAACAAATCCAAAGACTGGCTGGTCATTTTAAACAGTCAAACCCTCCTTATTTCAGACACAGAACCCTGACCAAAACCTCCATGGAATACAGTTTCCCAGGCGCGTAAGGTTCAAAAAAAAGTTTTTTAAACATGATTCAAAGTTCAATCATGAACGGTGACAGTGCAGGCCTGTTTCTTTTGATTTATTGGGTTTACCGCATTAAAACATGTCGCGCCCGAGTAAAAAAATGGTGTAGCAGAGGCTGAATATTCATTTCATCTCTGTGATACCCGGAAAACTCGCGGGATTGCTAGAAAGCCGAGGTGAAATAGACAGTTCTGAACTGAGGATTTCATCCGAATTGCAGTTCAAGTCAGGGTTGTGACTTTGAAAAAACATGCCACAAGATCTCACATGGAAATGTCTCAAAAATCAGTTGAACCATATTCGGGGTGGAAGTGGGTTTCCCACCTCGAGGTGATCGTAAGAACCTTAAAGATCAATTCTGGTTGATGCTTTCAAATGTTTCAAACATTTTTTATTTTCCATTTCATATATATATGGGATGTCATCCCAACCCCATTGACTTTCACTCCATCATTTTTCAAGATGGTGAAATTGCACCACCAACCAGAATTGATACGTGGTTCTGATTGGTGATGGCTTCCCCAAAGAATTTCTGACCCCGAAACGTATTGGAATCCACGCAAACTCTGGCACCAAGGGTGAGCTTTTCATCAAGTTGATGTAGATCCTCATTCCGCGGTCCTAGACCCATATAAATACCATATATATGGCACCATAAGATGCCATATATACCATTAATACCATACACCATAAGATGCCTTGGTTTTTTTTGCATCCCAAAAATCCTGGCAGGTCAAAGGCTGAGAAATTGATGCAGACCGAGCTGCAGAAACCCTGTCCCTTGGCATGAGATGCATGGGGTTGAACGGTTGAACTGTTGAACTAGCACAGGGTGCCATTCTTAAATCGTGCTTAGAGATGCTTAGAATATGTCTCAAAAAGTATGGCTTCAGAAGGAGTAGACTGATGCGTCGACTATATAGCATAGGTATATACTGGCATTGATATAGATTCCTCCACTATATAGTCCTACACTATATCAACTATATACACACACACATATATATATATGTACATATATATGCGATTCATTTATCAACCATCAACCGAACCTTTTTCCCTGCTGCGTTGCAGCTTTGTGCCATCCGAGGCATTTGTGTGGTGTGTCTGTCGGCGCCGTCGGCGCCAAAGCAATGGATCGGCGACCATCAGGAGGTTCAGCCAGTGAACCACTATAACACACAATTGGTTTTAACAGTAATGATCCACATTACAGATGTTAAAAATGCCCCTGGTATTACTTTGGAAAGTTTCATGTAAAACATAAATTTGCCTAGCTAAACAGGCAGAGTCTGCGAGAATTACCAATTTTATGAGGCACATTTGGGGTCGTTTCTTGTGCTGCCGTTTGGATCGCTTTTTGCCCCGCTGAAGGTTTACATGGCATGAGCTCACGGGACATATCAGGGTAAACGGCGGTATCGCCAGGAGACGTCCTAAGCAAGGGCGTGAAGAAGGGGTTGAGAGCCATATTATATTCTTCAAAGGAATGCTTTTCCGTCTTTTCCCCATTGTGTATGAAATCTTGAAAGTGTTAGCTTCAGGGCTGGAAAGAGCAGCAAATCATACAAGAACTTGGATTGGGACCCCCTGAATTCAATATCCAGCAGCTCGGCAGTGCTCTGTAGACCACTGAGCACGAAGGGAAAATTGGATTCTACTTGCTATTTCAGTTCCTGCGGTTCACAGATGTTGTTCGTCTCCATGTCAAACCATCCGCCTAGTTTTGCGGTACCCAATGACTTGTTTCATGCCCATGTCAACAAGATAAGAATAGACCACCATTATTTGTTTGTTTGATCGGTTTTATCATTACATCAATTTATATCACTAATTATATGGAGGTTTCCTAGAATGGGGATACCCCTAAATCATCAATTTTGACCGGATTTTCCATTACAAACCATCCATTTTTGGGTGCCCCCACGAACCCCCATATTCCCCTAAAGCACTCCCCTGTCAGAAGCCGGCGTCCCATCAATCCGCGCGCTATCGATGTGCTGTCCAGCGTTTCTTGGAACGTGAAGGTGGCTGCGTAAGCCAAACGGTGAAGGGTCGCGTTTATATAGACTTTGTGAATCAAGAGTAGCTTCATTATTTCGTCGGTTTCTTTTTTTAAAGTTGATTTTATTGTTTTTCTAAAAGATTTTTCTGCTGTTGAGTGGAATGTACAGTGAAGGGTAGGTTAATGGGTTGCCCGTTGGCAGGCCAAATCTAGGTTTAAGGGACTGAGGAATCACGGGGTTTATGGCCACACAAAGCTTCAACACGTGGATGGACATCACCAAACACATGAAATTGCGTGGTATTCTAATGTATTTTACTGGGTTGGCCTGTAGATCGTTGGGCGAATTGCCATAAATGGGTATGGATCAATACCTATTAATACCATTTTTAGGGGGATGAACATCCATTTACCAGCTATTTTGATGTTCACCAGGGGTACAAGGTTTTGACACACTGCCAAATGGAGAATATAACCGCTCTGTTCTTTTTTTGCGATTCTGCGAGGAGAATTCTTAAGAATTCGGAGCTGGGATTTCAACAGCCCGGAAATTACCATGAGCGAATGGTTACTTTTTGGTGAACTAAGCCAACAAACAGCTATCATAAATCAGCAATCGCAATGGTTTCTGAGTCAAACCACCATTTCGATCCATTTCCCCCTATTTTTTGATGGGTTAAAGCCTCATTTTTCATGATACATATACAGCTGGTTGGTGGTTTCAAAGATTTTTTTAATTTCCATTTCATATATGGGATGTCATCCTTCCCATTGACTTTCACTCCATCATTTTTCAAGATGGTGAAATTGCACCACCAACCAGTTATGATTTTTGGATTAACCACTATTAACCAGTATTAACCATTATTAACCATTATTAACCATGGTTAAATCACCATTAAATCACCATTGTGTTTTGGAGCCCATGTGCCCAGAGGCTGCCCTGCTGAGGCTGGAAGTCTTGGCGAGAGCTCCACTGTCGAAGCAGTGTTGCGTCGCAGTCGTCGTGACGACTGGGAGTTGGGTATGGCTCAATGGTGAGGTATGGCATCCTACCGTAAAGCTATAGGGAGATTATGGGGATGATATAAACATATTATAAACTCAAACACCAAAAAGCCAAAAAGGTAAATTTTTAGGATATATATATAGGTTTATATGTATGACCATTATAGGGATATTATGGTTTGCTATGGGGTATAGAAAAAACACAGTTTTGGAATTGTTTACCCTCAAAGCTATAGGGATATTATAGGAATACAATGGGATATAACTGGAATTCATGATGTATTTAGATGATATTTGTGATATTACCCTCAGGGTTACTTAACGTGGCGAACTGGACAATCACAATTTTGAATGGGTAAGTCATCATTTTCGATCATCGAACTACCAGTAGGGACTTACATAGCAAGCTATTAGTTATGTTAAATAACCTGAGGGTACATCAATATTGATTTATCCTCTCCCAATTTTTGAGCCATACCCTTTAGGGTTAACATTTGTCACAAGATTGGGTGCCCACCCGTTGGCTTCAGCCGTTGTTGAAGCCTCGAGAGGGCACAGCAGTGGTCGCCACTCAAAGGACCGATGACCTACTTGAAATTGGAATTGCACAGGGAGAGCCCATAAACATTGATGCAGTACATTAATGCGCATTAAGGGGATATATGAAGAACTATGGCATATTGGTATATTTTTCGGGATATGCAGTCGCTACTGTATTCATAACGATTGATCCATATCCCACCGTTCATCTAAACACCAGATGTTTTTTGTGGTCCCAGTCGAAGGTCATCCCATGCCAGTTCCTAATATCTTGCGTTTGCAATCCCGGTATATCATGGTATATCATGGTATATCGAAAAATGTGTGTTGCTGAAGTTCTGTTGATCATGAACCAGTCGAGCCCCAGTTTATCCCTGGTGAGGTTTAATTCTTTGCCCAAAAATACCAGTTCTATCCAGTTATTGGGAATGCTGATTCATATATGGCAAATTATACCCAATAACTGGATATAGAATATTTGCCATATATATGAATAACGTAATCCAATATGCATTTGCTCCATATTTCATGGGTTAAATCAGCAAGTCATCGAGCCAGATTTTCCCCGAGCCTCACCTCACGGTCCAAGAAGGAGTGCAGGGGAAAAAGGATGAAGCTCTGCAGAAGATGTGGTGTTTCCATTACATAAGAGACATTTTACTATAATAAATGACATAAAACCAATGATCCATATATATTTATATTTATATATATATATATATATATCATATAACTATATCAATATGTACATAGTTTTGGTTGTATGTGCACATACATATTTGCTGACATACATGTGCATTTTACATATTTGTATATATATATCTCTTCCGCCAACGCAGAAACAACGCAGAAGGCGGTGGCCTTGTAGAGTTCGCATTCAAGGTACATTGATGTATAACATGTACATATTACGCATATGAGTACACTACATATAGTTTTACATATTTACATAGGCAACATATAATATTTATATTACATGCATACTGCATACTACATTATTCCGCTTCATATTTGTCTATATGCATTGAATGTATGTTAATATGTATACGTGTAATATATATATATATATATAAATAGAAATATATGTATATATTTGCACTACCTGTAAATTTCCGTTACATTACTTCGTACATGCATATACATTTCTTATCGCCTGTATATGAATCTGTCTTCACACAGTATACACTATATTCGCATGGTTTTTCTGTTGGCAATAAGTCTGCATGAATTTTGAACGTACTGTAAAATTAAATTTTCACGTTTGCTTCCTCTCCAAGGTGTGCATGTGTAGACATACAGCTCGTTATCCGAGCCGCGAACATGACAATACTTGGTGGTGCAGTTGGGGGGATCTTTATGGGTTTATCCACGGCGATAGTCTCCTTAAGGTGGGATATAATCCCTATAACTATAATTTTGGTTATATATCCAGCTATGATTGTGGAACCCCCATGTACCAAGCCTTCGAGCTCTCATGGTCATCTGACCGTGCTTGTGAAAAATAGTTCTGCAACCTTCGTAGCGCGTTCATTCTGGTTTCCTCATGTTGCAAAAATTGGTCGGTAGGTAGCGCAGGAATTCTTGGGAGGGGGGTAGGGTTTCTCCAGCTCCATGATAGGAAGGTTTGCTCATGCACAGTTTGAACATTGACCCCATGTCCAGGGTGTGTATATTATGAATATAGACGTACTGTATACGTAAGCACCCAGCTTCGGCGGCAAATCCTGTGCTCATGACCAGGCGAACAACCGAAACTCCATATTTTGGTAAACACAGCCTGGTGCTTATGGTGTTTATGGTTCTCTCGGTGACGTCTAGACGCTCCAACAAGAATTGCCAGTTTACTCGGGATGTAAAACCTAATCTGCGTTGACACGCGCCTGTTGATATGGTCTGTTTGGGGGCTTTGACTTGTTGGGAAATGGTCTCCCGTTCCTTACCATGGAATGACATGGCCCACCCATCTGTGCAGCAGGCCCGACGGCTTAGAAATCACAAGAAAACACGGTCACAAACACATGGTTTTTCGCTTGCACACTGCGGTTACTGCAAGGTCATGGGACATCATGTTTGCAATCCGACAAATGGCAAAACAACTGCAAAAATGTATACCCTCTGGTTATTTAACATAGCCGTGGAAAATGGCCTATTTATAGATGATTTTCCCCTTAATACCTACATTTATAAGGGATTTTCCATGGCTATGTTAAATAGCCAGATGGTACCTATATGAATGATGTTGCTGCCAAAATTGAGTTTTACCATTGCCATAGGTTGATGAACAGGGAAAAACATCCCTCACATTCCCGTTTTGTATTGGTTAACCCTCTCCTTTTAGGCTGGTCGAATTGGTCAAATCTCAAGTTGTGCAGTTTTCTATGAATTCATCGGTGATATCCCGGTGTTTTCTCTCGTTGCACCCCCATTTCGGACGGTCAAAGCTCCATGTTTGATACCACGTTTGGTTCCCACCTCAGTGGCGGAATGCGCCATGGGCCATGGTGGATCTGCTTGACCATCTTGACCCCATGGGTTCGGCACACCAAGACGCGTGGGGCTTTGTGGAACAGGTGTACAACCAGGAATGGGCTAAAAACATCTAAAAACCGTATTATCAACTGGTAGGGAGTCAGTTGTAGTCAAGACACTCGAAGTTCTGGACCAAGAAGTAGTTGCAAGTGCAGGCAAACGAAGTCCCTTTTGCACACGCGTAGCCGTCAAGGGCTTTGCAAGAA
>Ga0126342_10004015_pt1 | contig 24766 bp, 19 predicted proteins | sample Cyp1metagenome_FD_92528 | JGI IMG/M metagenome (GOLD analysis project Ga0126342, IMG submission 92528) | Coral microbial communities from Lord Howe Island, Old Settlement Bay, Australia - Cyphastrea 1 metagenome | ecosystem: Host-associated > Invertebrates > Cnidaria > Coral ...
GACGAGGACGACGAGGACGACGAGGACGACGAGGAGGACGAGGAGGAGGAGGAGAGGAGGACGAGGCAGGAGGAGGCGGAGGAGGAGGAGGAGAAGGAGGAGGAGGAGAAGGAGGAGAAGGAGAAGGAGGAGGAGGCAACTGACATAAAATCTAACAACCCTCACCTGGCAGGTGGGGAACAACAAACAAGAAAAGAAAGCAAGATAGCGACTGCCCCGCTTGTTTTGGATTCAAAAAATCCCATATATAGCTCCAGCCAATCTCACCCAAATGATCCCAAAATGGTGGTTCAAATTCCTTCCCCAAAAAAAGTGAAGGATCGAAATGGATTCTGATTCACATGTTTTTTTTGCGGAAAAAAAAGATGAAAAAACTATTTAAAAAAAACACATCTTCGCCCCAGATCTCCCAGCAGCACAGGGCCCAGCGACGTGGTTCCGCCACCATCTCGCTGCACAGCTGGCAGGTCAGCACAGCATCCAGGGGCGACTGACGTTCCGCATAGCGGGCGCAGCAGCTGTGGACCTTTAGACCTGTCAACCGAGGCGATGCCGGTTGATTCAGCTAGGGATTGCTATAATTCTATCCAAGTTCGATCATTCCCAGCTAAATTGTTAATGGGGATAAATATATGGATATTATACAATAGGGATCAATGGGAATATTGTAATTATCCAAGTAATTGTGGGGATAACTGGAGAATTGCTATTATTGTTAATGGGATTATTAAACACGTCTACTATCGTAAACCAGCCATGTGTTGATGGTTTGTACAACTGTACCGACCCATAGAAAGGTGAGTCATTGGGGATGGTGGGTCCTACAGTATGTATGCATCCCATTGATTTCCATGGAAATTCTTGCAGTAGGGGGATGACTATTCCCTTTCACCGGAGGTCGTTTTTTGGACCATGGCACGTATGAAACACCTGAACCACGACCCACCAGGTGGGTGCCAGGTGAACCACCCGCCGCTTCGCTCTTAATGGGAGAGTTTTAGGTTGATGAGCTCAACCCACCCCTTCAATCCACGATTTTTCCCCCAAAGAAATCGCTTTTGCAAGAGTATTATCCAGTATTCTCCCAGATTCCCGGAAATTTGCTGACTTCCATGCTATATTTTTGGGTGAATCTCATGCCTCGGCCTGGTTTTCCCTCCCCACACTTGGCAAGCGCCTCCACAGTCGCAAGACACTGCACTGCGGCGATCCAAGTGGAAATCAGAAGCGCAAATTGGACAAGCATCCTTGCCCCAGTCCGACACCTGCACCTCAACTTCTGGCTGAGTCGGCCATCTTTTTTGGCCAAACTTGGCGACGGTGACAATTCAGATGAAGATTTCATCGATCCATCCGCGCTCTCAAATTCAGGCAGTCTCTCAATCATTTAGAGGTTTCCTGAAGGGATACCATGGGGTATCCCAAATCATTCATTCTAATAGGCTTTATATAATCCTTTCCCATTATAAAACCCTTCTTTATTTTACTGCTTCGGCTTGAACTGCCCTCTGTCGCTCGATCCTGGGCTCCTGGTCCGTTTCGGGCTTTTCCCACAAAAAATCCTGGATCCGCTGGTAATCAAAGATGGTAGTGGAAAATCCCCGGATGTATAAAGATTACAGATATTCCAAAAATATGTTCCTAAACCTCCATGTTCAGCAGGTTTCCCAGCCATGTTTGATGACCCAATGGTACATTGCAAGGAGATACCCCAGACCGAGCTTCCTCAGCCCAGCCGGTTGGGAACCCGGAGTCTGGTTGAGGTTAGATCATGTTAGATCCATATTGGTTGCTTCTACCATATGTTGTTCGCGAAATGTTGATGCTGTTGCCCTTGGAATCCACATCGTTTGATGTTTCAATCGGCGGCATCAGCTGGACAACATGCCGGTGTCTGGGCCCCTGGCAATGTAGGCCTGAGTTGGCATGGGTGAAAGGTCCATTGATGGTGATGGTCCTAGATCAATGGCCTTCAATGGCCACAGTCTGGACTCTAAACCATGTTTTTATCTGGAGACCTAGACATGTCCTTTCTTAACATGGGTGGTTGCCGCGGAAACATGTTAAACATGGCTGTAGTGTCGAATCAAACACATGGAGTTTAGGTTTCTTGCGGCCTTAAATGGACAATAAAGGCATTCTATTGCCAGCTGCGAAGACTACCCACGGGTTTTAACGAGGAACAGTACCGATCACGTTTACTGAGCGTTCTTTTTAGCCAGGCAATGGCTTGACTCACGTCTTTTTCGACTGTGAAATCGCAGTGGATTGCATCCTCCTTCTTGTTGGGTCAACCCCCCTTGAGTTTGTTTACATACCATCTTGTTATTTAACATAGCCATGGAAAATCACCATGTTTAATAGGTAAACCATCTCTATAAATGGGTCATTTCCCATGGCTATGTCAAATAACCAGAGGGTAGCAATTTTTGATTCAATGGTTCGTTTTTTCCGGGAAATTTTGTGGGAAACCATAGGTTTCACCTGAAATTTGTCTCCATGTGGTGCCCATAAGTTTGTTGGTAACCTCGTGAGCATCCTGGATACCCTCCGGCAATCAAACATGGCAATGGAAAATCACCCATGGATAATTTCCACACTAAAATAAAACCTCCATTTGTAGGGGATTTCCCTTGCCACGGTTGATTACCAGAGGGGAAATCTATCATAGGCGCTGCCACATCTTTGTATTGCTCCAAGAGGCCCCATCATGGTCTCGGTGTAGGACCCCGAAACGATGTGGGACGCTTGGCAATGCCTGCCGAAAGGAATATCCCGGTCGGTCTGGCAAAAAGAACTATGTTATATATAAAACCATGCAATGAAGCCATCAACTTATGTTTATATTATATATATATAATTATATATGTGTGTGTGATTGGAGATGATTGGGGTCTATAAGCAGTGATTTGTGATTGATGTTTTTTAATTGGGGTCAAATGGGATATCACTGGTATCACTGACCAACATGACATACTTGGGTGTCTGAAAATGGTGTATTTAACCCTCAGTGTTTGGCAATTGTAACAGGGTATGCTGGTGAACCACTGGATTTTCTTTCCCACCAATATCTTCAGACAAGCCCAAAGCATTTTTTTAAGAGATTTCTCCAGGAAACAATGGAACTACGTATGGTCCAATTATGCTTGCCATGTTTGTTTACGACAGGTAAATCATCTTGGCTGGTTCATAGAAACAAACATGAACCAATTTGGATTCCTGTTGGATTCCTAGTTCTGCTTGAAAACAATCCTGTTGATCCCATATTTTGCTCACTAGTATTTTGATACTCGGGTCAGTTGGGTGTGTCTATCTAACTATATACTGTTTTGGCATTTGTATTTTGCAGTTTGCCTACGCCACTCTTGTGCACAGCCTTCGCGGACCTAACGCGCCTACGCGAAGCCTACGCAAATCCTACCTTGCATAGGCACAAGCCATCAAAAGCATGAAGCCTACCGAACGAGATACCTACGCAGATCCATGCAGATTCTGCGCAAAACCTACGGTGCCTATGCAAAAACTTACGCGAAACAAAACGCAGTTCACCTGTTGTATAAATCCTTTCATCTACAGTAAATTACATTGCCAGACTGCTCATATATACCAGGCTGCACATCCCAACTGGATGTTGGACGTCCTGGTTGGGCACCGATGAGAAACGCTCCCATGCCAAAATCCAAGTATCCTAAAATATCCTAAGGTATCCTACGAATACATGTTTGAACCCCCCGCAGATAACTGCTGCCTTTTTGTCGTGTGGAACCTCGCATTGCACCAAGAGCACGGTGCTGAAGGGCAACCAACCTGCGGCGCCATGCTGCCGTGATATGACCGCTGAGTTTAAGGGTTTTTTTTGCTGCACAGATCTCTGTTTCTGAACGATGCCATTTTTCTGCGAATTGCATTCGAATTGGAGAACAACCGACCATTGAATGACCATCGTGTACCCGATCTGTTCCAGCAGCCTGGTGAAATGATATTGGGGGATGGGGATGGGAACGATGGAACTGCTTTCCATTCAAAAAAAAGGACCTGGATGCCTTCGACAAAATCTGTTCAGGACACAATGCTGCTTTTGGAGACTATCGCTTGGCATAGGTGTGAACGCATTCTTCTTCGTAAAAACCTGCTAGTAAAATCAATGTCATTGCAATTTCGCAGCTGAGACGGGGTGGCTGAATAGTTATATAGGGTGCCATTGTGACAACCACGATTCTGTCCATTCAAGCCTGGGGGTTTCCTAAAATATTGGATACCATGGGATACCCCAAATCATCCAATTCATTTGACCAAACTACAGTATTGAAACCCATAGGTTTTGGGGTACCCCCATGACTTAGGACATCTCATCTCGTATATGAAACCTCCACCATGATATGACATCACAACGCCCTTTTCGCCGAGGCGCTATTCTTGGGGTTTCTGCTTTCCCCCTCCATCTTGTCAACGCTAAAGTAGCCTCAAGCATCGCCCTATGTGGCCCAGTCGTAGAGGAACATCACCCCAAAGGTCATCCTTAAATTCATCAACCAAATGGGACATATGGGGAAATAGATGTCAAAATACATCAAAATATGCCAAAAACAATATGGCAACCAACCAGCCACCAGGAAAATGTCTGAGAAGATTGCTCTTAGCTTACATACCTGAAAGGTTCACCAACCCATTCATCATCCATAAAAAGAAAATGCAAAGGCCCACAAAGATAGAACATATTTGAAAAAGTAATAATTACTATGGTTTTACCGCAATCGGACTTTACATGTCTATCTCTTCTGGGGGTTGCTCAAAATATCTCAAGATCCGGAAATCACCCCTAAATCCACTGGTCAATCAATCATAATCAGCCCTGTGAAATGGCCGTTGCTGGGGGTACATGCAAGCATAAACATGTATATAACGTGTACAAATATATATATTTAACATTTTCAGAGACACGCACTTATCATCAATCATCAACATCAAGTTGGTTAGTTCTATTCCCATTAAATCCCATTAAATCCCGTTAAATCACCATTAAATCCCCAAAAGCAACCATCAATACTGTCTAGTTGGTGGTTTTAAGCCATCAAATTAATATGAGTCGTCTGAGTAGTCTCATCCATCTCAACTACAGTTGAAATACAATAATCATTTGAAGTCCCCAACACAGTTGTGCTTCAATTTTGTTGGTTAGAATTCCAATCTTCCTGTTCCTGATGGTTTCTGGTCAACATTCTTCTTAGGAAAATCCCATTGAATCCATTTGGTCTAATGCCACTATTTTTGTTGCTAAAGTCCCCATTGTTGTCCCTGAAATGTCAAATTTTGGCCAAAATCCGGGAAATTTCTTGGTTCAGTCGCCATGTTTCATAGTTCAAGCACCATTTTTGATGGTTCATCCCCGACCCAACGGATGTCTCCACCGCGCTGGTTTTGCCGAGTTGCGGCACTGGTCATCCATGCGGCTGTCGGGGAGGCCCCGCGCCAGACGCTTGCAGTCCTTCCCAACTTGGGACTCCACTGAAGATTTGGAGATTTTGATGGTTTTTATTGGAATTCATCGGATTTTTAGTGGAATTTTATGGCCATTTCATTGTTTTTGTTTCCTATTGGACGTTGAAATTGGGAATTGATTGGAATTTTATTGGGGTAAATATGCGTCCTTTGTTGGGTTTTCTTTTGTCTGGTAAAATATTTATGAATGATTAATTATATAATGGGATTCAATTTGGATTTTATGGGGATTCTACTGCCATTTATTGGTACTTCACTGGGATTTAATGAGACTTAGTGGATCTTAATGGGATCATGGCTGGCTGGGAAATCCCGGAGCCAAATGGCATTGAAATGTTAAGTTAACATCATCGAACCAAGTGGTTTCTTTTCAGCAAGTCATGTTTGATTACCAGAAGGTTTTTGGGATGGCTCGGGAAATGCTATGGGACATCATGGTCTGTCAGAAGTCAACATACTTGGAATGAAACTCGACCGGAAAATCATTGAGTTTGTGAGAAAATTTGCTGCAAAATCTATTGGAGTTTTTAATCCACAAATTGTGGAGAGATTTCAGCCTGAGAATTTGCAGGATGGGGAAAAGTGAGATTTAGTGCTGAACATCGTGGTTTCTTCGCACCATACTGAAACCCAATAATGCAAGGGAAGCTGAGGGCAATACTAAGGTCAACTCAAGAAATCAGCAGGAACATGAACGTGGGAACACATGGGAATGGGCATTTCCTCGAGGCTCCTGGTCCTAACTTTGGTATTCTGGGTCGATAGGTCCAAGTCCCTCAACCGATGCCCAGCATAGACGAATCATTTGAGCATCTTCCCGCAGCATGATATGCTGTGGCCTGGTTTATTGCTTCAACTGCAGGGATTTCCCATATTTTTTCCAAGTGGATCGGCTCAGTACCAGTTCCATCAAATCATCCTCACCCCTCTGGACCATCAATCCATCCCAAGAAACCACAGTGATCCAGTGATTTCCCAGGACAGCCCTCGGTCCGTCTTGCTGAGACCCCTGGGGATCATGTAGACCTTCCTGAGCGGTGATGATGCGCTGACAGAGGAATTCTGTGATGCGAAAACACGTGCAGATCTGTGTGCGTGTGATCTGTGATGCGTGTAATGTAGTATAAAGAACTTTTGTGTGCAAATATGCATGTTTCAACTCCTATATGCATGGAAGAATCATGGATATTTCCCAAAAAAAATGGGAATAACTTTCAACCCCATTGGTTTTCAACAGGCAAATAGTCTAAGTGACAGAATGATTCTCCCGCACATCAAGCATGGTCCCAAACTTGGAAATAAACCACTGTTGCTGGATAAACTACAATATATCACAATGACATACAATACCCGCTGGTAATTTAACATAGCTATTGAAAATGGTCCCTTTATAGTTGATTTACCTACAGTATTAAAGATGGTGATTTTCCATCGCAAACTGTTCGTTTACCAGAGGGTAACATGTACAATAACATCACCAACCTGAAAAGTTCGGCCCATCTTCCGTTCTTCCGGCCGGGGAGCAGCCTGAAGAGTACAATCCAAACCATCATTCCAGTGACGTCGCAGTGAGGTCCCAACATAATCTACCCATATATATATACACAGTATATATAAATAGAAATTTAGCAAATCCAATTGTGATATAATGAGGATATCTATCTATCCATCCATCCATCCATCTATCTATCTATCTCTCTCTCTCTCTCTCCCTCCCCCTCCATTATACCACAATTTTATTGGCTAAAATGCAATTTGTTCTTGGGTAAATCAGCATTTTTGTTGATTTTTCACATGATGCAGCTGCCATTTTTTCGTTGATGAAATTACCACACTAACATATTGTAACATGTTGTAACATATTATAACTATATAACTATAACCATCAAATAGCAGCAAAAAATCCCAGCCATCACCTCGCCGCATCCAAGATATCCAAGGTACCAGTAGCTGCTCATCGGCATTGTCTGCAAGGACTGTTGCAAGGAGGCCCGCGCATCGTCCAGCATTGGTGCTGCGAACATGCCTCAGGATTCTCAGGATGATGGATTTCATGGGGATTTCATGATGATTTCATGTGCATCGAGTGGGATTTTTATGGGAATTAATATCTGGTTGGTGGTATACCTACCCCTCTGAAAAATATTGAGTTCGTCAGTTGGGATGATGACATTCACAACTGAATGGAAAAAATAATCCAAATGTTCCAAACCAGCAACCAGATATTCATGGGATATATGATATATATATACATATAATATAATATATATATAGCATGATTTTTGGGACCAATAACGAAGAATTTCGACAACAACACCCTCTGGTCATCCAATAGATCTGCCGAATCACCAGAAAAACCAGGCTTTGTTAAGCCAGGGTTGGCAACGTTAAACCGTTTCTGAATGGGCTGATTGGAAGAAACGACATGTGCTTGATTTGAAGAAACATGTTTTTTACCTCCCGAGTCTTCATGGTTATTTCTTGTTTTTTTGAGGCAGGTCTGGACGTTCGCCCGATTGGGCAATGATAACATGGTGAACATAGGCCATCATTAATGATGTGTCCCCCTGGAATCATGGGATGCTTCACTGACCTGAAATTGGTCTGTAAAATCAGATATAATTAGCATATAGCTTGCAATGGTATTCTGAACATTCTACCGTTTCAAGATTCTACGACCCAAGTGGCGGACATTGGTAAGATAGACTGCCATGTGATAATAATAATGCCTTCTCTTTGGCACAATCAATAGATCCAATACCTAACAAGGGTTTTTCATAGGGCTCTCGACGCTCTCAATCCCCCAAAGTGACAAATTCCTACCAAACACCGGCAGAAGCGCAATAGTTTTCCTTGGTCTTATAGACATCGACAACTTTTACCACATCATTTTTTAGGCGTCTATCTCAAACGTCAGCATAAAAATCACTGTGTGACCCTTGGCCGTGAAAAAAATCATGAGCCAGTTATAAGTTGGTTTATAAGCCCCAGTACCTATAGTTATAAGTACCATAAACCATAGTTATTGTATAAACCAACTTAGCTATCTTGGGGCAAACAGCTGTCCAAGTTGGTTCGCCAACCAATCCTCCCAGATCCTTCCCAGGATCCCTCGGGTCGCCCAAGTGTCGAAGCTGTTGGTTCAAGTTTTCCTCGGTGAGTCACCCACATTTTTTGCGGATGCAGTGGTCTGATGGGATACCATTATGGTATTTACCTGGACTTAATGGGATTTAATGGGATTTAATGGGACTTAAACTCGCAAATAGTGGTTCCCTATGGATCCAAGTATCTTAGGAAGTGCTTGGAGTGTGATATGATTTAAATTTAGAAGGTTCTCAGGAGGTGCTTGGATCCATCGGGAATAAGGATGCCACACATGATGTTTACCTCATGATTCTCATGTTGGGGATTGCTGTATCGACCAACAAGAGTTTGTGGCACATCTTCGAGATACACCCAGCAAACAAATGGAACATGTTCTGTTCACCAAAAAAGGACACTCAAAAAACCAGTACCTGAATTGCGACTGACCAAAGCAACCTTCAAAAACGCATTGGGACACAAAAATCAATCCCTGACTTGGAACCAACATTCCTATCCATTCCTCACCTTCTGACCTTCTGACCTTCAGGCAGCCATGGTTTTTCCCTGCGTTGATTATCCATCCCCCTTGGCATTCTGGGGAGAAGTTGTGCCAGCATAACCGTTTACGGGCACAGCCTCCTACTACAAAATGCTGCCTAAAAATGGACCAACCCCCTTGCTACTAAATGCGCTGCCTGGGCATCCCAACATATTTTTTTGAGAACTAAATTCAAAGAGTGACAAAACGCTACCAAATGCAGTGCATGCCCTCTGACTATACAAGATCCGTTGCACGACTTCATCATTGAAACTCGATTTCTCCACCAAATGAGGTTTGGTAGCCAGCACGTGTTGACCCTTTTAGTAGTGGAAATGGTAAGGGGGATGGTTATCCTATATATCTAGATACGTGACGTTGCCTCATTTATAGGAGTGAGGAAAGAGTAGACAAACTTTTCCAGGATCTTATGAATCATATTACTCAACCATGGCCCCTCTGGCCGGGGGGAGGTGGCCGTTACCCTCTGGTAATTTCACAGTTTGCTATGGAAAATCACCATTAAAACAATAGATCAAATCATGGACCTAGTGACCTAAATGGATATCAACCGGTGATTTTCCAGCTCGCAACCGAGCATCAAAGAATCCTGGGATCTTTCCTTCATCCCCCAGGTGTGGCCAAGGATATCCTCCCGGAGCAGCTTCGCTCTCGCCCAAGCCCCTGAGAGCACGCCGTGGAAGATCTGGCAGGCTACCACTACCAGCTCCAAGTCAGAAATGAAGGGTGGAAGCACCGAAAATTGGATCTTGACCCAGAAAAACAACCAATGGCGCGCGATAGCAATAAATACATCAATAAGCGGAGTTGGTCACCTTGGCACCCAAATGGTCCTTCGAGTCGCTGGGATCCAGCAGTCGCGAATCATGGGATGCAGCGAGCTTGATGGTTGGTTGAGCCGCCCTACTGAACAAATGTGGAAATTTGTTTGGGATCATCATCATCATCATCATCATCACAGGCAGGAAGGCAACATAAAACCATATTGACACTCCAAGCACAACACAAACCAGCCCCTGAAAGCCTGAAAGCCTGAAACCTAGAATTGCTCCGAATTGATCCATATTGTTCCGTGATGTTTGTTTAAACGTTTTGCATGCAGACTAAGAAGCAGAGACAATAACGTACCCATTAACCATACACATCCATACACCCAAACGGATCCTATATCTCTTGACAAACAAATAGAACATATGCACTTTTTTTACGGGCAAAGTTGGCAACCAAATGCCCAGGCTGCCCGGGGCCCGGATCATCCACAATTATCCATAATTAGATTCATGCAGAGAAATCTACCATACCTTCTGGATGATTCCGGACGATTCCGGATGAGCTCGTTCTTCCCCTGGTGGGATCCACTGTTTGATGGTCATTTTCCCCATGAAAATTGCCATGGGGGCACACCACATCGACACGCCCACCACCGGTGTTTTTTTTTTGTGAACCAACACACCGCATCCGATAGATCCCAGCAGCTGAAGGGTCAGCTTTGTCAAGTAGCGAAGTAACGTTCGCCTGGCGAAGGTGAAGATGCTGCGGGAAAAGCGAAAACATATTTGGCCTGGAAATCGATGGTTTCCTGTAGATGTTTCCCTTGATCCAATTCTGGTTTGCCATTTGGGGCGAGGATGGAAAACATCTCTGACAAGCCACCAGCGTACGAGTACCTATGTATTCCTCATCTCAAAGCTTTCAAATTAGCTAGGCAGCCCCGATCAACTTCTTAGTCTCCAACTTTGTGGCTGATGCTGAGCCACTTCAACACGATCCAAGTTCAACAAGGGTGCTTAGCTACATATGATGCAGTGCCCTGTCTGACTGTCTTGAAACTGTCACCCCAAGTTCCAACAATCCGAGGCATCATCAACAACCATCGATATCAGTGAAGCACTCAGTCCTCAAAATGGGACACGACTGGACACAATAAAGACCTTCTTTCAATTTGCTGAAAGTGCAACGGTTTCGATTGATGACAACCCTCTATGACAATTTAAACCCATGGTGCGCTTGCAATGAGCCCTGAGCATCCCTGAGCCGCCCTTCTGGAGCCCTATATGTTTACAGCATGCGCAGCCCTGCACACATCCATGCATGTGATCTAGTTACACCCAGGCTGCCTAAACACCTCCAAATGCGCCAAACAAGGCCGTAATCACCGTAATCATTGCATCTATCTCGTCCATCTATCACATAGCATAGTTGCATAGTTTTGCCGTTATAATCTACCCAACCAGAATATCAGAACCTACCCTCAGAAAACACACTTTTCATGCGGGGAAATGTGTATGCGGATGGTATGGGGTACGTCCGCCGACGCGTCCGTGAACGCAGCCCGCCTTGCTTCTCGAAACTCCCACCGCTTTTGATTGCTCGCCTGTTGCCGGGGAGCTGATCTGGCCGGTTTCAATTCATCGAAGTTCGTTGGACATTGTCCCAATCAGAGGACAAAAACGTCAAAACATATAGGAAACCAATCAAAAGAAGACCACCTTGACGCCTTTCAAAGAACCTCGAGGTTGCCACCCATTTTTCTGCTAGGTGAGCCATGCAGATTAAAAACAATTGGGAAATGAGAAGTGAATTTGTGCTGGGAAATGTCCGTGGTAGGAAAGTCGGGATCAACGATTCCCCAAAATGTGCTTTTATGTGCTTTTTCCGAGTAGACCTTCCAAGCATCAGGCAATCTGGGAGCTTGAGTCAAAGTTTCACATGACATGCAAATACGGCCATACAAGATACATCAATTATATATATATTATATCATATTATATATATATTACTGTATATATATGATTATATACCAGTATATATCATGTAACATTACTGCAAAAGGTTTTCCCAGTACATTATGCTGGTCATCCGACAAGAAACAATCTTAACAATCTTGAAAACCACCTTACCCATGTGGATTTGTCTGAAAATTGGATACCCTGAAATTTACTATAGGGCATCATCATTATCCCTACTAGAACGTGATAGTTGGCTATATACCCTATTTATATCTATTTATCTATGTTCAAACACACAGAACCTCACATTGTTGGTTAGCATTGCATAATATCCGGTCAATTCCGTATAAAGATTGTCAGTTCCAATCCCATCACCTATGCGGATATTCCATCAGCATCATCATGTCCATGGCATTTCCACAGTTGCCATGATAATTATTGTTAGTTCCAAGTTCTGATTATATATATATATATATCTATATACCCCTATTGTCCCCAGCTGCATCCCCTATGTCATTAAAAAATATTAAAAGATATAGATGGTTAAGCCATGTTAAACCAGTTGTACCCCCATTCCCCCATTCGCGTTCATTCTATCCCTCACTTCGGCCCGCACGGGCGCTGCACGTGCCCTGTCCGCCCAGGTCTCGCTGGCTGGCGGTGCCTGGTGAGGTTTGAATCATTTTGAATCCATAAATTTTGGATTTTGGGGCACCATATGTACCAGGTACCACTTCATATCAATTTCTTCTGGGTTTGTTTTGGGGTTGGTATGGGTTGGTGGTTGATTTTTTTTTTCGAGGGTTGGGCTTCAAACATTGGATGTGGATGATTCACGCTTCTTGTTCTTCCATGCCTTGTCAAAAAATGACTTCTGAGCGGGATCCCGAAATAACAGCACGGTATCTTGAGAATGATACGTGCCCTCAGAGTGACAAATGAATTCATCCATCAAGCCGAATCAACCCACCGATCAACGGTTTTCTCAGCACATGGTTCAAACATGAACCATACTGAAGCGCCCCATTGATGTGAACAATCTTGGTACCATGCCATCTCGTTTGGTTGATGGTGTTGCTGGCCAGTGACAGTGTTATTTAACTATTACACGTTCATCGAAATGCTATTCGTAATCCATAATGATCTAGTGACATCCTTACATCGTTATTTACTTACATATGCTTCGATTAAATAAACATGTTGCGTTACTCATGATTTACTTAAACATGTTTCAATTATAAGTTATATCCTTCTGCGTGATGGGCCCAGCAATGCTATGTCAGGGTGCCGTGGTATGTTCCTTCTTGAGGCCATCCACCTGCAAGATATTTCATGCCAACAGGCCTGCGATGAGTTGTAGAGATCATCCATGAGTACCCCTTAAAATCATTTATGTGACCGAATCAATTGGGACGGTTAACCCAAAATTGTGAAACATGTCTACCATTAAGATTGGCATCCCCCTCATTCATCCTCATTCCCCCTCTATCTGCTTAAACTTGGGGGGGTTGGCAAAATGCTGGTCAACGATTTTTTCGTAATACGCATCGTTTAATCCCATCCAGCTAAAATTAAACACCGTGATTTCTCATGATTTCTTAGGGCTGCATGGAAAATCTGCCGATATTTTCTGCTTCTGACTAACATAGCTATGGAAAATCACCATGTTTTTTATAGGTAAATCATTAAATCATCATAAATAATCTATACATGGCTCATGGCTTCCATAGCTATGTTAAATAACCAGGGGGCAATATGGGGGAAAGGGATGCATCCCAGCCAGCCACGATCCCTACCTGGAACTGTGGGTTCAGCGCTTGGACTTCCGCAAACTCGGCAAGCTTCGGCAACGTTTCACAGCAGCAGTACGGGATTCATGGAGGTTCCATGGGATGTAGGAACTAAAAGGTACTTGAAATGTACCATCATTAATTACTAGCACTATGGATTGAACTTAAAGTATTATATGGATTTATATGGTGAATTAATGGGAGATGTTTTTACAGGTATTTGACATTACATGACTGTCAAAAATGGGGGATTCACCCACAAGAACCACTTGATGGTTTCAACATGTTTCAACCCTAGAAAGTACGCTTGTCAGTTGGGACTATCATCCCAATTCGAAGGTTGATTTCTATCTAAAGAACATCTGAAACCAACCAAACAAGCATTGAGAGTTCTTCGGGGTTAAAGAAGTTGACCCAGGTGGTGCTTCCGGGTTCGATAGGCTATGGAGCAGGCATAACATTGCTGACATATGTTCCAACATGTTCCCACAATATGGAGGGATATTGAGGGATGTGCATGGTCAAGCAATGAAGACATAACTGGACAAAGAAACATGAAGCGTTCATCCAGAAAGGAGGCATGAAATTCGGGCAATATTCATGCAACAATGACACCCAAACGATTCTTTCTGGCCTGCTTATCATTTTTGCAAGGTGGCAGCTCAAACAAGGCAACTTTCAGAAAACTGCACAAGATCCAACTTAGGTCAAATACATTATGGGCGGATTAATTAAGCCACTTTAATGCGACAAAGGCCAGTTATGAATCCTCTGGATTTGTGCCTGATGGGTTTGGATGCCGTTGATCGCCAAGCTGCATAGAAGCCCCAGCCCAGGGAAAGAGGTCACTCATCAATGTCAATGTGGACATGTTCACTGGCCCGAGTTGCCTTTTTATTTTTTGTTGTTTTGCCAAACCGCAGCCACTCTGAACTGCCTGAACTCAGTTACTCAACAAACGCCTCACTGCTGCTTTGCAATTCCCAGGTCCCGGAGGCCCAGCCGTGGTGTTCTCTATTGTTCTCTTCTGGGATGGGTCAAAACTAAGGTCATTGGATTGGTTTCATCGAAAAATTGCAGGAAACTCCCCTAGATTTGATGGCTTTTTTACATTTGTTTACCATGTAAAAACCATGGTATCCTGCAGATTTTCCCTTAAACCAAGCCAATGAATTCCGATAGCTACCTCTCTCTGGGCCCCGGGGCAGTAAGTAACCTCATCGTCGACGACAGCCCAAATTTTTCGGTGAACTCCACTGCGTAGATCCTTTGCTAGGCATTGGTTTACCATGATGGGTCCTGCTCCTAATCTCCTAGAGGTGCTCATGGGGGGTTTTCATGTGGGTTATCATTGGATTGATTGGCTGGGAAAATCTACATGATACCATGGTTTTTGCCATCAAATATAGAGGCATTTAGAAAAACAATGAAAAACATAGGTTTAAAACGATTTGGGGATAGGTATAAATACTATTATTACCACAGAGAAGGGGAATAACCATCCATTCACGAGCTATTTTTGGGGAACGTAGGGTACCAGGGTTTCGACTCATAGCCATTTAAATGATTTATATAACTCTCTGGATATCACCCGGCAGCAACTGTGATTCAGCCAACACAAATAGAAGAACACATGGATATAATGAACAACACTTGTGGTTTTACAAACCAAATTTGGGAATCCAACCGCCACTAAAATAGGGATTTTGCCAGCAATAGTGATGATTTAAGACACATTTAACATACATACATATACATACTGTAATTGAAGAAGGGGTAAAACGGGTAAAAGAGAGTAAACCAGCAAATAAAATCAACAAAACGACAGGCTGTGCCCAAGGCTACAATGATCTACATTTCTGTTGGGTTCTCCGTATCTATGTTGACTAATGGGACAACAGCAGACTCAAATACGTTTAGCGGGTAAAGAAATCAGCTGCTACAAACACTTATAGCCAATTGACAAACAATAACTAGCAGGGGGTCTCTCATGCCCGGAGAAATTTGATCATGTGGGAAATAGACCTTCCCTTCAGATCCAGATCTCAAACCAAGAGGGCAATGCCACGTTGTTCACGCAACAAGGAGGCTATGTACAGTCTCACCCTGTACAGTGTCATGGCGAACCAGTGCTGCGGCTATCTGTGGCGCCAGTGCAGTAGTCAGCCCCACGGCAATGGAATGGGAAAGAGAGGTGGGCGAAAACATGCGAGAATCTCGTCATGTTCCTATTGAAATAGCACTCGAAACATGTTCAACATCGTTTTGTCCACTGAGAAATTGGGCGGAACAGAAGCCCCGTGCCAGAAATCAATCTCTGAAGGCAACCCAAACACATCGAAACCACACTTAACTTCCTTCCTCCAACGCGTCTTCCCTCCGCACCGCGAAAAGTTTGACAACAGCATCCACAAAAACGTGCGCATGCTGCGCGCGTGGCGCATGGCTTGGACCCTCTTTGAGGTTCCTCCACTCACAGAGCAGGCAAGGACCTGGTTGAGGTTTTAAATGTCAACATGGCTGTGTCTTAAATTGGGGCATACGGGTATACCCTCAAAATAGCGACCAAAACAGAGAAAATTTGTGATTACCCAATGGAATTATGTAAAGGTACCGTAAGGTACCCTATTCTCAGACAAACCCATATGCAATGACCCACGGCGAAGCACTGCAAATCACTGCAATCTGGGCTACCTTGGCACGGCTCTCCTTTGACCTAAGGACGAAGCGGAGTAATCCAGCTATGCTCTGGTCATCAAACGTGGCAATGGAAAGTCCTTGGATGTCCTTGGTAAATGGAGGGTTTTTCATAGGAAATTCACCTTTATATAAATGGGGAAATGCCATTGCCATGTTTGATTACCAAAGGGTCATCCAAGCATGAAGATCTACACTACATTGATGCCAAGGAACATTTGCAACATGGAAATCTGGATGTGACACCTCTCGCATTTTTGGATCTTGAACCAACATGAACCAACCATTTCAATTGCATGTGTTTTCCGACTTTTCTACATTACGTATGTCCAAAATGTGGTGACCCTATATTACCAGGCTACTTCTCCTCTGGAGATCAGCTACCCTGAAGCTGACGCGGAAGCTCCCAAGACCCATTAGTCCCAATGACAGTGGCACCCCCAGAAATATACCTTTGCTATTAATTTTTGGGGTGTACCTGGTACCTCCCTTACTATTTCCTGTATGCATGCTTATTTTGCATTTGTTCAGGCATATAATACATATACAAATTATCTACAGATGCTGGTTACATTCCCCCGTTACAAGGACCACAAGGACCACTACTCCTGTGGATGTTGGTCATGCCTGAACTTCATAGGTTATATCTGCGACCTTGTGAAATATATTCTGTGGGTTCTACAATGAGAGCAAAAAATGTTCTACAATTGTGCTGGCACACCATTCTACAACTTTTACGTCCAGCCCTCAGGGCTGACCATTCTAGACACACTTACCTGAGGCTATGATATTTCTAGATTCTGGGCTGTACATCACCATGTTTAAGTCCCAGTTGGTTTCATATCTTTGTTGTGGTTGGCCACAGATGGCCATTCCCCCAGCAAAACACCCCAATGGATTGGTTTGAGGAAAAAAAACCACCGGAAACCATAGTGTTGATGTGTTGATCCCTCAAGTCCAAGGCTTTCCAAGGCTTTCCATGGCTTTCCACGGCTTTCCAGCAGACTGTTCCCATCATTTTCCCATCCTGCCATAGCTCCGAAACCAAGACGCCCAAGCGTCGACGCAACAGCACCAGACACTCCGCAGGGGGCGCTACAACCGCAGTCCTTTCCCGTGGCGCCGGAGGACGGCGCCTAGCCGAAAGACACGTCGAAAAACCAAACAATGTACATATACATATATATATAATTATATGTACACATATGTACTTTCTATATAATCTATCTATCTATCTATCTATCTAATCTAATCTAATCTAATCTAATCCAATCCATCCATCCATCCATCCATCTAATCGATCGATCGATCGATCGATCTATCTATCTATCTATCTATCTATCTGTTTGTGTGCGATAATTTTTGTGTAGTGAAACCATGAGTTTTCCATATCTATATTCATCTACAAATGAGCCATTATTGGGATCATTATTAAGTTATTAAGTAATTATTCACCGTCATTCATGGTGGAATCTTTGTGAACTCGAAAACATTTACCCGGATAGAATTCCTGGACCAATGAATTCTACAGTAAATGTACACAGTCCGTCTCAAAACCCGTGCGCAACCAGAAACCAAAGAGAAGCTCCAGAGAACAAACGGGGATGAGACCCAAAATCCAAAATGTATAGCAGTCATAGCACTTGAAAAAGTAAAGCACCCGAAAAAATGGTCAAGATAACAACAATATAATACCTGTACAACCGGGCATTGTCGCAAATCAACAAGGGACCCTCACCAACAAAAAAAAAAAAAAATGGTTCCTGGTTCTGAGTTGGCAAAGACATGCCATGGGCAACATCTTCCTCATGGTGAAGCGATGGGAAAACAACAAACGTCCTGTCTTCCGTGCCTATGGGTATATTGCTAACGATGATATCACGTTTTGGGTTTGGCATGGTTTGGCCGTACCTTGGGTTGCCCCCCTAAATAGGACCTCACCAAGCAAAACATCATGGTGATAGTTCCTAACACTCTAGCAAGCCCGAAATCAAATTCAGTCCATTCAAAGCCATCTTGGGGACGACTCCACTGAAAAAACGGCTGGATGAATGAAATCCAATTCACCAACCTGTTTCCTTCCACCAATTGGAGATAGTTGGCTCCACTAATCATTTCAGTGACGTCGCAATGAGGTCGTCAATCTACCGTCACGATGCCTTGCTTCCGTCACCTCCCGTCTAGGTGTTGTCGGCAAACTCCAGCCGTGGCTGCCGAAGTCGTTCAACTGGGAGACCTTGTTTCAAAAGCCAGGCCGGAAAAATAGGGCCCGCATTTGTGTGGAAAAAAGGAGGCACAACCCAAAGCATTTGTTTGATGGTAGAACATGGTTTTGAAAAGGTTGGTTGTGCGAACAAATGCGCACTATTAATTCATAAAACTCAATTTCACAAAGAGATCCAGCCTAGCCTTCGTCCAGCTCAGGCGACCATGTACCGAAATTTTCTGATCTTTTGGCCATAATTCAGAAGCTCAGATCGGACATGGAGAGCAAATGAATGCAAGACATAGACATCTTTATCATCTTTCAAGCAATCCATGCGCAAATCTGGGTCCTATGCAACCAACCCTAAAATTTTAAGCATGCCTATCCCCTCGAGGACTTGCGGCGGTTGAGACCAGGCACTTGCAAAGCAGCCCCATTGAAGGCATGCATTGGAGGCAGCCTGCGCAACACACAACAAAAATATCAGCAACTGTAACACGGCTTCACATTTGCCGTCATGGCGGTTGATCTTGATTATTATTATTATTATCATTAATATTATAACTACTATGATAATTATATATATACTATGTTTTATGTATTTCCGTTGGTTAAATCACAATAAATTATTTATAATAATGAACAAGTCATTCTCCTAGCATTCAGGTGAGTTCAGGTGATGTCTCATTACATTCAGGTGTTAAGTTCGGTTTGACTCAGCAGCAAAGCAACTGCAAGCATTTTTCCTTGATTTTTGCAACACAGTCGTGCTCTGAGTTTTGCATTCTACTGTTTGAAAGGCTGAACAAAGTAGGACAATGTAAATGTAATGCAATATAACCTAAGAAAACACCAATTTGATTGAAGATTACATTTACATTGTGCAACTTTGTTCAGCCTTTCAAACAGTAGAATGCAAACTCAGAGCACGACTGTGTTGCAAAAATCAAGAAAAATGCATGCAGTTGCTTTGCTGCTGAGTCAAACCAAACTTAACACCTGAATGTAATGAGACATCACCTGAACTTACCTGAATGCTAGGATAATGACTTATATATATATAGATATAAATATGAATAAATCACATGAAACCCCACGAAATCCCACTAAGTCCATCTAAGTCCCAATCCCCACCTACATTGATCCAGGTAGACTTCCAGCTCCCGGGCGCTCCACTCGAAGTCCTGATTTTGGAGAAAGCCCGGGGTCCAAAAATCATGATTTGATGGGATTTCAATGATGATTCAATCATGATTTCATGGTCTTTTTGCGGGATTTCATGATAACTTAGTGATGTTTTATGATGATTTATAGAATGACATACCATCAGCTATACATACTGGATACAAGATGGTGCCTAGTGACTCGGTGTATGACAACCATCCAGCAGTGGGACACCACCTTGTAGGTATTTGGGCCTTCCTAGAGACCAACTTGAATCAACAACTGCTCGGCAGTATGTATCACGGGGAATAAACCAAACCGACGAAAGCCCGTGCACACACGCAAATATATATATATATATATATATATATATATTATGTATGTATATGTATATGTATATGTATATATATATATATATATATATGTATATGTATATGTATATGTGCACCAATCTTATATATATATACAAACATATACTAAACCCAACATAATTCAGTTCATTGCATGCTAGAATATGGAATAGGTGGATATAGCAACATTTTCACCAATAAAAATGGGGATGTTCACCAACCATGTACGAACCATTCAAATTAGCAACAAATTAGAGCGGTTGACACAATTCTATAAAACTAATCATGTTACAGGGGGGGGCCCCAAGACTTTCGCACTTCCAGAGGCATACGTGATTTGCTGTTCATGTTCTTTTGACTCGTGTATGTGCTACTTGGACGTGCATCCTTGCTACGACTACGTGGGTAAGAATCATGTTACATGTTACAATTTAATAGTATAAACCATCCTGGGAGATATCATGGGATTGTGGTTTCACATGGGCACACCTAAATCCCATTGTTCATCATTATTAGCCCACTAAACGACCATGAAGTGCAGTAGATTCCCCATTTTTGCACATACCCAACTTATAGAATTCTTGACCTTGCAGTACATCCCACTAAATCCTAGTTGTTAATGAACCATACCTGATTTCACTAACCTCAAACTTGCGGCCAGCTATGAGGTTATGGGGATGATTCCCCGAATGCTAACCATGATTCCAGGGTTCGGTCACGGTGAGGTCACTATAATTTGCCGAGACCAAATATATGGGGCTTTCCTAAAATGGGGGATCCACAAAATCATGGCTTTCAAGACTAAAATTGTCTAAGTTTGGATGATTTGGGGTACCCATATTTTGGGGAACCCATATTTTGGGGAACCCATATTTTGGGGTACCCATATCATCCATATTTTGATGTCTGAACCACTTATGACTCCTGGCACCAAAATACACCAGGACGACCCCAAGTGGCGTGATGAAATGCCAACGCAGGTGGCCAACCGGCCATGGCGGCCATGGCGCGGCCGTTTCGTGCCATTTTTTGCGAGGGATCTTGTGTTGTAAACCCAATACTTAATGATTTAATGGAGGGATGCAGGAAACCATGGTTTTTGCAAGTTTTTACACCCAAACATACAGCAAGGCTTTCCTAAATCAGTACTGGGAAATAGTAAACGTACAATTTTGGAGGTTTCCACATGTTTACACAATCAATTTCTGGTGAAACTCGGGATGGTCTCATCTTCGTGGTTTGTTGAGCCCCTGCTGACAATGACGGACAACCAACCAGTGGCCCGGGACAACCATTGATCCCTCCATCATGCTTTCAGCTATCAGGCTTGCTCACCACGGCTGCCATCCAAAGCTGGCAACCAGCCATGTTGAGCCCCAAAGAGTGCAGTGTGAAACTGTGCCGTGCCATAGCTGGGTGTGTCTGAAAATTGGCATCTATGGCCGAGAAATCCGGGTACTCCAGTTTCTTAGAGAAATCCCACCATCGGAAGGATGATAAACCTTGGAGTGGCAACTCAATGGTATCATCCCAAAGGTGATTTGGTTGCGAAACCCATGGTTTCCTATCCAATGATGTCAGTTCGTCAACTGTTCCCCAAATGGACAGTCACAATGTGGCATGTTTCAGTCACCGCAATGTTTGGAATACCGCTTGGTCGCATCCCAAGTCCTTCTTCGGGTGAGCTCTTCTTCACCAACAACCTACGTGTGCCAAAGGGATATCCCAGATCCGGGGTATGACGCCAGCCATTGATGGGGGTATATATGAGGATATATTGGGGATAGAATGGGGATATGATGAGTTTTCTAGTGCCAGCTGTGTCTATTATGGCTGCAGTATACCCTTTAATGTCTAAATGGGTTCTTATAGAGTCAGTTCTAGTTCCTGCTAAGGTGTAATAAATGCAATCTCGATATAATAATGGGATAAACCCCCAGTGTCGGCGACACCCCCAAATAAAGTTAGGGCACCGCTGTAACCAACAATTTGTAACCATAGTTGTCAATGGTTAACTTGTATTGTAGCGGGATTCAAACGTGCCCCTCATTTTCAGTGACCGTTGGCTGAGACCCCATGATGTGCAATCAGAAACTCTTCCCAGTTTTGAGATTACTTTATTTATTTGCGGTGTTTGCACAGCTTTTAAAGGATGGCTTAAGGCGAAAATCCAACATTTTTGCTCCAAGAAAACCCAGTCCATGCAGCTTCTGAAAGAAATATGCGGTAAAAAAAACTGTTCCACATGGAGGTTTCCTAAAATGGGGGTACCCTGGTCTATTTGGAGCGCCCATTTTAGGAAACCAAAGGACTCTGGGTGAGGCGAGACATGTGGTAAATGTTCCCTGGAAAATGGCCAGTCCGAGATACCCCGCATGCTCTTAAGCCAGGTAGGTCATACTGTATTTAAATGATGCATATAAAGATAAACCATATACACGCGCACACACAATATATAAATATAAATATAAATATCATCTTCCAGGATATATTGCGTATGTATATGTATGTATATTAAAAATATATATAGTATCACCCGTTGTTCCATGACTGAAACGTCCCGCATCGAAAACCAAACCAGCAACCTGCACTATGCCTTCGTACTCCTGGCGCAGGTGGGCTGAGCGCAGGTTCAATCAATCCCTACGGATGTACCTATTTTTATGTGGTAAACCTATTAACTGGTAAGATATCTATAGGATATTAAAAATGGTTCCTTTATACTCTATACCTCTTTATACCTATTAATCTGGTAAACTAACATAACCATGGAAAATTTTTTAATGGGTAAATCAACGATTTCTATGGTCATTTTCAATAGCAACCTGGTAGTTTACCAGAGGGTACCCTCTGGGTATGACAACCTCAATGAAATCTTCAAACATCCCGACATCCGGAGAGGATTAATCTATGAATGATGATAAAACATTATGATAGTAGGTGTAACTTAGTTGGGAGATCCCGGATTGTGTATCTATTAGTAGGTATAACTTAGTAGGGATATCCCGATCAGTCATACTAACTGGTGATGATGATATCCTTATACTATTGGATATATCCTTTGTTTATTTAACATAGCTATGTACCATAGATGACCCATTTAGTCCGATTATCAAAACATGATTATTGACCTCTTAAAAATGCTGGTTTTCCATAGCTATGTTACATAACCATAAGCCAACTTAGCAGGGATTACATGTGATTGTACATGTTGCATATATATATATAACATCCACCATTAATTAAGTAGACATAAAACAACTTCTGTTTGGGAGCATCAGCCGGCCATGTGGGGACGATCCCTTTCCACGAATTGTGATGGATATCACAATGGATATCACAAGATATCACATAATATCTCTATACATCTCTGTATATCCCTATGGGCGTACAAACCAACTGATGGCATGTGAGAAACTAGATGATGTTTCTTCTTTCTACCTGAGAAGGTACATATTCATGTTTGTTCTCTCTCTCTCTCTCTTCATTGCCATTTTTGGTTTGTCCAATCTATTTTTGTCATAACATGAATATGGACCCCGGACAACCTGGTGACATGTGTCTGGATATGTCTTTACATATTTTGGAATCCCCCAAATTGGGTTGTCTTTCAAGTAAAGGGGATAGGACTGTTCCTTCCATAGATTTCCCAACAGGAAGATTTCCCAAAAGAAACACATCGAAAATCAGAGGCACAGCGAGCCAAAAAAAAAGTGGCGTGAAGACGTGTCAAGCATTCGGACCAAGATCTCATCAACACTAAACATCCAGGGGGCTTCCAGAATCACGCTGTCAGTATATATGAATCAGGTAGTATCAAACCAGGTATATAGCATAAATCCCAAATAAAGCTGTATAATCCCCAATGATCCAGGGTTCAATATGGTTCAATAATATTCCCCCAAAAAAAAATCTGGTAGTATCAGGCAGCCCTGTGCCAGGTGCCTTTCCAGCATCTCGGTACCTGAGGGATCAACAAGTCAATCTTTATCCTGACCTTTCAAAGAAATTCAGTTAACGCAAGTATGTCAGGATTCGCGTTTGTAACCCTTCCAACGATGATAATGAAATCTCCCGCAGAAGCCGTTGTTTACTTGTGGACCTTTTCATGGTGGGATTTCCTTCAGGGTCGGTCATTATCATCATGGTTATCGTCATAATCATCAATCAATGTACGAGGGGATCAAAAAAATGATTCTTATATCGAGGTATTCAAAGTCTCAGTCGTCTTGAAACCTTACCCTCTGACACTCAAAAATGGCAATAGAAAACCCATTTGCAAACCATTTGGCAATGGCGGTTTTGAGTTCATCATCCCAGCTATGATAGAAACTCATATTTGAATCACCGTCAAGTTTTTTCCCGAGAGCGTCTGAGCGCAGGGTTCTTCCAACAGTGGGGGTCTGTATCTCATCTTCTCATCTTCACACCTTCTCATCTTCACACCTTCTCTCACACCTTCTCATCTTCACATCTGCTCCTCTTCACATCTGCTCCTCTTCACACCTTCTCTCACACCTTCTCTCACACCTTCTCTCACACCTTCTCATCTTCACACCTTCTCTCACACCTTCTCATCTTCACATCTTCTCTCACACCTTCTCATCTTCACATCTGCTCATCTTCACATCTTCTCATCTTCACATCTTCTCATCTTCACACCTTCTCATCTTCACATCTGCTCC
>Ga0126342_10004016_pt1 | contig 24764 bp, 21 predicted proteins | sample Cyp1metagenome_FD_92528 | JGI IMG/M metagenome (GOLD analysis project Ga0126342, IMG submission 92528) | Coral microbial communities from Lord Howe Island, Old Settlement Bay, Australia - Cyphastrea 1 metagenome | ecosystem: Host-associated > Invertebrates > Cnidaria > Coral ...
AACGACTGTCATTTTGGGCTAACAGTTTGCCGGATCCCTTTGAAACTCTTCCACACAGAGAAGAAGATGTTTGTATCTTGGGTCATATAGCATCATTTTATGACTCGCGATCATTTCTAAGTCATTTATAGTAGAACTTGCCAACCAGGGGCCCAGCATGACTGGGAATCCAAGTCGAGTAAGAAATTGTCCAATCCAGCTACGGTGGGGTAACCGCCCAAGAAGTCACCAGTTTATGACCCATTCACATATAAGAGTAGGATGTGTCTCGAAATCATAAACTGAATATCATTCTCACTTAGGAGGGGCTATTGCCTCGCCTATGCCAGACGTCCATGGTACGGTGCTGTTTGGATCACTAATGTGATGTGGTGATGGGGTTGTGATTGGAACGAACAATACGAACAAACAACACCTGCATGCTTGTGCAGTCCAATGGACGTGTCTATCGTTTGATCAGTGGCTATTAAATCCATTAACTCTATACTATTGACCCAAATCAAGATGGCGGTTCAGGACATGTTGATATTATGCCTCTGGTGAAGTAACCTCGATGTTTTTAATGCCTGCGTGTTCACCCATCCAACTGTAGATAGATGATTGATAGATGCATATATGATATATTATTATATGTATATTATATCATATTATATATATATATATATACCATCTGGTTATTTAACATAGCCATGGAAAATCACCATGTTTAATAGGTAAACCATCTATAAATGGGCCATCTATACCATGGCTATGTTAGTCATAACCAGAGGGTATATATCCAGCACATATCCAACACCAAAATCCTAGATTGAAATCAACAAACACACAAAAACTGCCGATTTCGGATGATTTCGGATGACTTCGGATCCTACCTCTGCACCAGCGCTCCTTGAAGGATTCCTGGTGTGATTTCGTCGCTGCTCGCAGCAAAATCATGCGGGTCATGAAGGAAAAATACGTGACATTCACTGGTTGTTGGGAGTTATCCATCATGGGAAATATCCTAGGGAATATCCTGGGGAATATCATGGGGACTATCAAACTTAGGGGTATAATCGTATCAATTGAATGAGAATATCATGGGAATATCAGCCACAAATCAAGTTGGTTGCTGAAGCCCCAAGCCAATTCCATCCTCCCTTGCTTGATTGGGATTGGATTTGCCGCAGCTTCCCGGGTGTGTCTGAAAATTGGAATGGGCCTTTTCCGGCTATGCCCCAAAATGACAATTTTCAACCGGGAAAACCATGATTGGATACCCAGGATGTTTTTTAAAGGAGCCGATTTTCAGACAAACTCAGATGGGAAACAACAGCGGCATTTTGTTGTCCCGGACGGTGTCATGTACTCCGTTGCGTATAGACGGTGATGGAGGCTGTAGTGGAACAGAATTCAGCCGAAGGAGGGGTAAGCAGAAGATTTTTCACAACAAAGGACCGTACGTGGCAAACCAAAGTCACCCATGTTCTTGTGCGTTTTCTTCTACGGTGATGATTGTGTTCCCATTAGTAAATCCATCTACGGGGAATCAAAGAGGGGAACTTGTCTTATTTTGTCAGGGCAGTCTTTCCTGCAAATCCCAATATTCTTTCAAGACAACATCGTTTGATGAATGAGTTGTTCATGAAGGTCTACTAATTGTAAGCATTTAGTGGACATGCCATTGATCATGCCATTCATCATTGTTTGTTGCTCTTTCAGAGTATTTTGATAGTAGTACAGTCCTGGCTTCAGCACGCAATTAATTTCCAGGTGATGGTTTAAAGGAAAGTTGCATCAAACATCCAAATGTGGCAGTCAAAACCAGGGTTTCCTGTAGATGTTCAATTGATAGATTGTTTTTTTACAGGTAAAAAATAGTAATGTAAAAACATGATTAAAGAAAGAACATGTAACATGATTCTTTATACATGAAAAAAAACGAAGAGACGTTTTTACATGTCAAAAAACAAACAAATCAAGGAAGATTTCTATCGTCCATCCCGACCACGCAGGAGGCTCTCGTTTCACCAATGCATCTCACATCTCGCAGAGCTTTTCTCGGAGCCAACGAACCCCTCACTTGACCCTGAGTCTCACTCGCTCGGGCCCAACAAGAGCATGAGTTCCATGAACTTCAGTGGCATAGTCCCAGAATTAGTTGAACATGGTTAAACATTTATAGATATATATTATGATATACTATCATATATTTAATTTATATAGGTTTAGTTTTTCCCCATCCTCAGTTTTTTTTTGCTCTAGAATTTCCCTGCGAAAACTCCTCCATTTAGTCTGCCCCCCCGGCGGTGGTGAAGGGAAAGTCATCGCAGCTCCGAACTCCGAACCCAGCGGCGCCGATCTGGCGCGTCGCCGTTGAAAATGGGCAGCTTCGCCGCGAGCTGTGCGGGAAATGCCCCGCAATCAAAGATGGCAATGGAAAGGTGTGGAAAGGTCGTTATTCCTTGGGGAAACAGGAAATATTGGAACATTTTGGAGAATCATGTGTAATAGGGTGACTTTCATTGCCATGTTTGATTACCGGATGGCGAATCTTGAAAGGGTCCAAGCGCGTGTTTTATTGTTAAGTAGGCGCAGTAGGGATTATATAGTATACAATATCACCTTAAGTATCTCTGTCTGTTAAAATTGCTTGTTTCTACTTTACAAGAGTTGGGAATGCCACAGGGGTCTGTCAAGCGAAAGCAAAAAGGCTTGTCTCTAGTCTGAATCGAAAACCCTAGTGCTTTTGTGATGCTGTGTAGCCTCAGACACACCCCCTACACCAAGTACAAAGAATACTTTGAATACGTGATTCATTTGGGAATAAGTACTCTAGTTGATTTTTATATGGTCACACTGGTGGTATTTCCCTCATATTCAGACATGTTCAGACAATTTGCACGTGACATCTTGCTGCTGCCACATGTAGATAGAAAGCTTGGGTAGGTAGTAGGAGGTAGATGGCTTGGTGAACATCCTTGGTGAACATCCCAAAATACGTCCTGCAGCAAGAGATCCTGCCCTGCACATGAATTTACCGCAAAAGCTGCATAGATATTGATACATATATATATACGTATATATAATACATATAAGGATATATTATTATTATATGTATGTAATATATACTGTAGATATAGATAATTCTAATATTTTGTGATGGGTTTGAGACCAGGTCAGCAGTTTTAAACCTACGGACCTCTGCCAGGAGAAGAGCTCAGGAGCCGCTGGAAAAATCACGGAAACACAAGGGGATTCAAGAATGTTTGGGGGATACCCCTGATCTTGTTTTATCAAAATTTACCCAAAAGTCACACAAATTGTCTGATTTTCACATGCGTGAAAGATGGTAAGGTCTTTTGACCAGAGTGACTTCTCACTGCTAGCCATGCCATCAGCAGACTGGTGTTGTTCCATGCTTAACCACCCAAGGAATCAGGGACTCAACAAAGATTTACAACCCTTACATATATCTAATCAGAATGCAGAAGTGTCTAGGCATGTCTAAGTTTTTAACTAAAAAATAGTAAAACCTTAAGAATCCAATGTAAAATCGTGGGACGGAATGATGCCAGGAGCTGACTCTATGGTGTTGGGTGGTCCCAGTAAGTTCCCTTTGGGAATGCAAAGCAGGTAGTGTGACATGGATCTTCAAAAAGGGGAGAGGTAACCAGGACCACGTAAAATTGTGGGTGATTTTCCTCATTCCCTTAATCTAGTGACTCATTGATTAGTTTGATTCTCTAGGTGCTTTGGCCTCGGAAATCTGACGGGTGTGAGTGAGACAGACACATACAGTATACATATACATGTATAAACATGCAAAATAACACGTGTACACACGCACACAAACACATAGTGAAAAGGAAAGCATATATATATATATATGGGTAGCCATATATATATATATACATAAATACACAGATCAGACATATGCGTATATAAGTATATAGTGTATATATGTGTGTATATATATATATTAATATTGAATATGATTTACTCGTACATCCGATTTCGGACAAAGGTATCTCACTGTATGTGCATCCGATTTCGAGCTTGAGATCAACGGAACGGTTGTGCTGGCAATCCGAGGTTGGTTGAGATTGTCTTCAAGGAGAAGATCTTGAAAGTCAACCACAAGGTGAGCCAAGAAACAATTGGCCTTGAGGTTTTTCTGGCTGTCAGAGTTCATGATTCAACCATAGTTTTCTATGGATGTTCAGCAGCATTCAATGGTGATTCAACCAGCAAACAATGGAGATGTGGGTATGGGTCAATACCTATAGATACATTATTAGTGGGATGAACATCCATTTACCAGCTATTTTGGGGTTCACTAGGTACCAGGGTTTTGACCCATCCCCATGTTCCGCTAGTTGAAGTAGGGAATTTCATCCCCACCAATGGTTGTGGTGACTTGTCCACAACCAAGTCATGGCCTGGCCAGCTTGGCTGCTTGGCGGCGGACTCTCTGGGATGGTGGGAAGAACACATGTGGGCCAGGTGCTTTCAAATGTACCCTCTGGTAAACTGTCACATAACTATGGAAAATCACCATTTTTAATGGGAAAACTCACTATAAATGGCCATGTTCAATAGCTATGTTAAATTACCAGAGGGTAATTTTCGAATGTGTTTCACCTCAAAATATGCGGTCTTTCATATGACCTGGGATGTCAGGTCTTTGCCATTGAACATATTGATCACTTATTGAACCATCCATCCCCTGCCATGTTTCTCTTCCCAATTGACGGTCACGTGACCGTGGTATCCGGTCACTCCAGGCTTCGACGAAGATCCAAGAACTCTTCAACCTGTGACCAGACTCATGGGATGACTGGATGACTGGAACTAGTATTGATTTGATCTATCCTGGTACCACTAATAATTTTATCATAATCAATACTAGTTTTATGGATGATTTATCATAATCATCCTGGAACTATCATATGGATGATTTATGATGCTTTTATCATAATTAGTTTATCGGAAAAATATCGTATTCTATTGTAGTCCCTAATATTGGAACTAATATTGTCTTTTCTCATTGGAACAAGTGATATAGTGGATTTCACTAGTATTGTCATTGTGGCAGTGAAATGCTTGTCCTCAATCGATCAATTGTGGTGAGAGCGGGTAATGTTACGCGCAAACACCCCGTGTCGCCCACATCCTTCTTGACTTGATCAACAAAGGTAGTAGGGAGTATAAAAGTCCCACCCCCGTTAAACGTTACATTCAATCGGGAAGATCAACAAAGGTATCAGGGAATATAGATGTCCCACCCCCGGCAAACTTTATATTCAATTGGGAAGATCATCGAAGGTATTTGGGAATACAAAAGTTAAACTTTACATTCAATTGGAAAGATCAACAAAGGTAGTAGGAAGTATAAAAGTCCCACCCCCGTTAAACTTTACATTCAATTGGGAAGATCAACAAAGGTAGTAGTAGGGAATGTAAAAGTCCCACCCGCGTTTAACCTTTACATTCAATTGGGAAGATCAACAAAGGCATTCGGGACTATAAAAGTCCCACCCCCGTTAAACTTTACATTCAGTTGGGAAGATCAACAAAGGTATTTGGATGTATTTGGTATGATGATGATGATGATGATGATGATATGGAACGAACCCGCGCAGGTCCCTATGCTGCGCGTTCTGATCTAGAACATCAAGTTAACCATGATGCTAAACTAACAAATTGTTTACCACGTTTTCAGATCATACGAAGAAGGCGGGCCAACAGGCGCGGGCAAGACGAGGTGGTTGGCCGTAATTTTGCATATTAGAAAGAAACATGCACAGCAGATGTGCAGTTAATTTGTTGCCACGTCCCGTCCCACAAACAATTTGATCCCTGGGTACTGTGCCAGGGTGAATGGCTTTCAATCGAGCCATGAGAGCATCAAACCCTGAAGAGTGATGCAGCCCATGTGTTAGTGCAGCACACAACTGAGTCATGTGGCTTGTGCAGTGCCTAGAGCAAAGTGTAGCCAGTGGTGAACATTGTGTGGAAAGGAAAGGGCTTGATTGTTGCACCCACCCCCCCTGACCCCTTCTTGGCCCAAGTGCCTATTTCCAGCCTGTGGGGCTGTGGTGCTGCCCAGTTGGTAACTGGTTGGCCAGATCCATTTGCCAACTCGGTAGCTATGTGTTACAGATCATTGGAGAAAAAGTATGCTTGCCTGTGTGATGCTAGTGGCTGCATGCATGTATGAAGGGTTTAAAGGAAAGATCACATCACAAGGTGGAACCCATACTGATAGTTGTTGGTGAAGATGTTGGTGACGGTTTCAAGATTTTGTCCCAAATCATGCCAGTGTTTTTTCTTGTGTTTTTTCATTATATCAAGCCCAGGTATGAGCCCCGCATCCGCGGAAAGTGCAAAGATTTGGGTGCCCTGCGTGTTTGGGGCCCAGGAGGCAAGGCGTTGCCCAATTGTCACAATCCAATAGAAGCAACATGGTGATCCCTATGTCACAGGCCCCAATACTGCCATAAATGGGTGGTAGATGCCCTTTGGACTCCAAGAATTTGAATCGATTTGACGACGGGAGGGCACAACACTTTTTACTGCTTCCAACACGGAGTTGAGAAAGTCCCAATTGTTTGACCTAAGATGGAAATTTATGAAATTACGCACATCCTTTTTCCCAAATAGGATGTACATGATCAACTTGTATAAACTTTTTATTTCGGTGACCAGTGTCTTTATCCCCGAAAAAAGAGAACAGCCGCTGTGTGTCATCAAATTTGGTAGCCCATATATTGTTGGGTGGTGCCACGGTGGTGCGGAACAAACCTCTGAGGTTTGTGATGACAAAGGAGTTGAGCAAGGGAGCGAGGCCTGTTGGATCTGTCCGGGGATCGGTGTACCCTCTAACGTGGCTGGGAGATCCCCTCTTTCAAGGGAATGTTTAATTAGAAAATCATGGCACAAATGGTGGATTTACCAGTGCCATGTTTGAATACCGGAGGGTATGTTTGTTTTCTCCTATAAACTATAAATAATATCTAGAATCTAGAATATATCTGAATCACATTCCCGTTCAGAAATGTTCAGAGGACAATGCCACTTTACCGGCATTCTATTTGCCAACCAGCGGTTAGAAACAAGGCCTGCTCGTCTCGGTAAGTGGTCCCAACATTTCCGTGAATGTGAAAGGGAGCGCATGTAGCATTTTAAACCATGTGTAAGATGCAGACGCATGAAACCATCTTTCAATGTTTCACGTTCATTTCAACCCAATCCTGAATAGATATCCTTGAATTATCTTAAATCATTCTAGTTCCATATCAGCGTAATCCCCAATGTCGGTTTTTCAAAGCAAGGTGTACAGCGTAATTCCATCCAATGGTTCATCAATGTGCTTGTTCCTGTTTTTATAATCAAAACAGCCAAATATTGGGGATTATACTTCACTAATTATCAGAAATAATGTAACATACCCTATTCCATATTGTTGCTTATATACATCCCGTATAGTCCCAAAAATGTAAATTAATATATATATATACATAGGGGATTGTTTTTTCTGAATTATAGGATCCCATATCCCATATTTTCAGATATGTTTAGGTCATTTTGCCAGGTATCGGTATCCCGTATCATGCCCATATCCTTGTTTATTTGATGTCCCAATATATGTATATATATATATCATTATTGCTAACTATATCCCATGTTGTTGCTTATGTAACATCCCAGTCCCATATTATTATATTATATATTCTTTAAAATATCATATCATATCATATCATATTATTTTATATTTTTCTATATTATATTATATTGTGTTATATCATATTATATTATATTATTTAATATATATGTGCATATTGGATATCCCCTTTTATTTTATAGGGGATCTCCCATAGATCATCCCCAGAGTGCCCCCTTAAAGCGCGTCCGCTTGGCCGAGTTGACTCTGAGCGTCCTGCGGGAGTCCGGCGTCAGTTGCGCTACCGGCGCTACCGGCGCTTCGAATCCAGCGGTGAGGTTCGGTGGAAGAGGATTCGTGTGGGTAAAACCATGGTAAAACAATGTCATAACACACTATTTATGCGATTATTATATTATGATTATATATATTTATAGAATTATACCTTATTTTGAAGTATATGCTTTCTTGTACGTATCATTATTACATCGTTAATGTTGAATGGAATTACATTTTTTTTATGACTATATGGTATATATGGAATGCATGGGATTATATACTTGGGAAGAGTTTATAAAATGTTGATCATGGAGAGTTGAGAAATGTTGATAAATCTAGTGTATGTATTGTTGGAATGGTCCAATAGTACTATTTATGGGATTCTTGTGGTACAATGTGGATTTAAATAAAATGGTGAATGTTCACCAATGTTAACCCCATTTATTGGGCTACCCCTGCTGGAGAGTGGTGAGTTTACCAAGAAAGATGGGGATTTTAAAATCCATCTATTGATAGCTGATTTATGCTAGTCAAATTGAGTTATAATAGCTTGGTGAATCCTTGATTTTTTTGTAGGGAATATAACTATAGTTGATGGTGTTTAGAAACCATATAAACCAACATATAACTGGGTGGCCTGAACTGGTATATCATGGGGATATAACCAACAAGATTGGTGATCGAATTGGAAAAGTGATGGGAACATCGTAGATACATGGAGATACACTTGGGATATCAGATGGGAAATTAATTGACTTTTTGGATCCCTTTGGTAATCGATCATAGCAACATAGCTAAGGAAAATGGTCTGTTTGTAGATGGTTTACCAATTATGCATGGCGGTTTTCCTTCGTTATCTTCGAGTACCAGAGGGTCACTGGAGTATACATTTACTGCGGGAAATATGCTAGGGATACAATGGGAAGAATAACCGACCATTCCAACAAAATATACTCTTAGAATCTATTATATGACATGGCTGTGAGCATGGAGAGATATCCGCAAATTTAGCATTTTTCGGAAAGTGATGATAAACCTATTCATAAACCACCATCTTTAAGTAGGAAAAACATTGGGGTAGCCTACTTTCAGACAAATCAATATTTTGGGTTCGTGCGGCAACGAGCGAGGTGGTACCAATATTAATAGCACAGATACAGACAACGCTATGACATCTTTAAAGAATTTGAATGCTAACGTCATTTGGAGTTTTTATTTCAGACTACGCAAAGAAGCAAGTACGTCTCCTCAAAACCAACATCCAGTTGACATTGACTAGAATAAATGGTTGTTTGGGAAATGATGTGGTGTTTTTTGTTGGTCGTCTACATTATACATCATTATACATGCACATTATTGTATTGCATATTACATTACATCATCTAGAATTATTGTATTGTATTATATTATACTTACACATTATTATTACATTTACATATCATTATTGTATTGCATACATCATTATACATATCCCTTTCATAATAGAACATAAGTCTAGCTCTACACTAACATGTTGCTTCCTTACAGCAAATTCATCTCCAGAGATCTCAGCAACTATCTTCAAAGATATCTGTGATGATGACCCCAATTGAAACTCTACACATATATTATATATACATACAATAATCATATATATATATACACATACACGTTTTTCAGGGTTGACACAGTGAATTGCCAGGTTGGTCTTTCAGGAAGACGATTGGCTGAGCTGAGTGGTCTCAAAAAGTTTGCTCCGCTTTTAGGAAGACCCAGAGGGTTCACCCATGGGACTATCAGTCCGTTGTTCAGTGGTGGCATCCAAATATGGTTTGTCCAGCTAATGTTTCCTTGGCGCTGGCAGTCATTATCGTCCTGTTAAGTAACCCCGTGTCATTTTAGTGGAGCCCCGCTCCCAATCATATTTCAGTGGCAAGCATGTTCCCAGCTGCGTGGAAGTCAAAGAACACAATAAGACCACCATGGTACCATACACAGCATGCACTTGCTATGTAAAGCATGTTCTGAAACTATCCAAGCGCGACTGCAAAAACAAAAAACACTGTACAATACTTGTGTTTACATCTTTGTCGGATGAGTTGGTCTTGTTGAACCATTTCCCACAACCCTTGGACTTGACAGAATGAGAGCGATATGTGCTGTCTTTGACTGGCTGAAGTAATATTGTATTATTTGTTGCATTGTGCACATCATATTGCCCCATACATTGGTTGTTGGTTTTTACTCTTACAAGATGCATTCCGCAAAAGAAAATGGTGTCATTTCAATGGTAAACATAACATTCCAGGGAACAACAGCAAAAAATGTTCGCGCGTTGTCCTTTTTGGCACAAGCGGCTCCTTGCAGGTTTCTACAACAAGGATCAGAAGAAAGCTTTAGAATAGCATGATCATGTTCTCTGTGAACTTGCCAGGCAGCCAGTCAATGATTTGATTCCTGCTTCGGCTAGTTCGTTAGAATCACACAATGCCCAGACACTGTCCACCCCATTCACGCGAACTGGGTAAAGAGACCTTTCAGAAAGGTAGGTGAAAAGGGATGAAAATGGTTCATTCATACCCAACTCTGAGTTTACTGAACTTTGGGGGTCAAACAGCCACGAGTTCATTCCCTCGTCACGTTGGAACATCTCTGCTCTCGTTGGGTATCTCTCGAGCTTCGTTGCCCGGGGAAGGTCCGGGAACAGTGTTCCAGGGATGGCTTGAGACGGTTGAGATCTATGGTATCCTATGAATTTCTGATGAACATCCCATGAATACCAACGATTGGTGAAAAAACTGGATCAGGAAGTAAACTGACATATGATCCAGTTGAGTCACTTCAACATATGGCATACCGGTCATGAACATCCCATGAATACCAACGATGAAGTGACTCAACTGACATATGTTCAACCTCGGTTTTTGCACCGAGCAGGTGGGCTCAGGTCGCCCGAATGTCGACACAAGGAGGACGTTCGGACCAACTCGTCAGTGCTTGTGACCGGCAACTTAGCTATTGAACATGGCCACTGATAGTTTGATTTACCTACTAAAGATGGTAACTTCACATAGCTATTGAACATGGCCACTTATAGCTTATTTGCCATAATTAAGCTACTATAATATAAACATGGTATAACATGCTATAACATGGTGATGTTCAATAGCTATTTCAAGCTAAATTACCAGAGACTCCAACAATGGGGGATGTAAAGCCAACCAAGATCACATTGGGAAGCCCAGAAAAGCTGGTTTCGACCAGATGACTAGATCAATGAATATGTTCATGGGATTTCATGGGTGTTTGGTTATCATAAATATCCATAATTAAATGGGAAACATTATTGGAAACCATGCTGGGAAATCATAAACTTACCAGCTAAAAACTCTACCTTTTTGCAGGGTCTCCTAGATCAGCTATGAGTGTTCATGCCAGGCTACTGGGCCATTGCAGGAACCCTGCCATTGATGCTGCTTCACGTTTGGATTTTGGTTCAAGCAAAACGAAAGACACATTGGAAATTGGCGCAGCTGAATGGGACTGGATTCAGATTTTCTGACCGCGGCAATCTTGTGACAAGTTGGTATTCTGTTGAAACTTCAACCTTTTGATAGTCGACTGTTGCAGAGGCCCATCGCCTAGGTAAAATGGTAATACGGCAGCCAAATCAGCCACTCTGGGGTGTGATGTTGTTCCCCCTGCAGTCTACCAGTCCACCACAACCTTGACCCATGAGCCTCATTTCCCTAAAGTGGGAATAGCATCTTCAAGATGACGCTATGGAAGGGTGCAGGATCGAAGGGTTGAATGTCCAAAGCTACCTGAAATATCATGAGATCAGATGGAATAGGTGTGAATATGTGGCAAAGGGGCCTGGGAACATACAGACATATACAGACATATTGGGAAAAATGAGAAAACATGGATGTTTGAATCTTAATCCAACAGCAAAGTTGTTTACAGTTGGGCCAACCAATTCGTCTACGCCATTGTCGGTCCAGGAACTTGGTTTTAAAGCCATGAGATGCAAAGTAGTGCCCACCATTTTTTAGTTGGTTGCAAACAAATGCAAACATCACTATAGTTTCACATAGATATTAAATTATATATATATAGAACAATACAATACTATACTATACTATACTATACTATACTATATTATATACTACACTACACCACTATGTATTTATACAGATATATAATTATATAATTATATATACACACTGTATCTACCACAAGCCACAGAAATTCAGTGATGTTCACCACCTTGGCTTTCGCAGGGCCCCCTGTACAGTAGGCACTCCTCGCTGGAGATCCTCAGCACTCGCGGCACGCATCGTGTGGTCTTTGCGGATGCTGCCAAGGTCGGGATTCGGAATGTGTACACTAATAATAGAAATAGATATTTGCGGATATCTATTATAATAGTACTAAATATAGACAATTATATACACTTTAGTACTATATACAATAGATTTTTCAATAGATCAAATTGTACCAGCGAAGGAGTAGTTCCTTGCAGCCAATCTAACATTAGTCACTTAGTCTTGACTTTGATTGGTTAACAAAGCAGCAAAATTGGGGATTCCCCATCCAAGACCGGGACTAAACTTGTTTTGCTGGGCGGGGGCTTGATGGATGTTTGGTTAAGATTCAGTGAAAATGTGCCAGGGTGAATAGTCTTAGCCCTAGTCCTGGAGGATTGTTTAAGCGGTATTTCACGATATTCGGAAAGAATCGTGACATGAGAACCTGGTTGGTGGTTTGGAACATTTGTTATTTTTCCCATCATAGTGGGAATGTCATCATCCCAACTGACTAATATTTTTTCCGAGGGGGTAGGTCAACCACCAACCAGTTATTAAGTATTATCAGCCATGATTAAACATTATTAACCACTATTACCCTCTGGTAATTTAACATAGCTATTGAAAATGGCCATTTATAGTGAGTTTTCCCATTAAACATGGTGATTTTCCATAGTTATGTTAGTTTACCAGAGGGTAACCACTGTTAACCAACCAGGAACTTGACCATGGACCAATTTTATCTTTGCTGTTTCATGGGAGGAGCAAGCCGTGAGGATTAGGCAGACTTTTAAGTCGGGGCCAGTTCGCATCAGATTTTTAGGGTAAACCATTGAATATCCCATGTTTTTGTTAATCCATTGTTACATATATTGTCCATTCAACATATAACTCATATAACAATATATAACATATATTGAAAATGTACCAGACATCACTATCCACTGCTACATATTTTGTTGTAAAAGCAGTATTAAGCATTGTCAAAGCCATATCCCACAAAATTTCTGGAGCGCCATGTTCGTTTATCTCCCCAGGATTTGACCAAGAAACTCAGTCTCCATCCGGAATTTGTATGGGAACCTTTATAACATGTTCTAACCATCCAAAATGTTTGCAAACAGTTTTGGATGTATCATAGATTTATATGGATTTATGATGTATATGGATTTATGATATACAGTATCTATAATTACCGTGTATAACTGTTGTAAATATTGAAGTCTTGAAGGTAAACAAGAACAAATGGTTGGCTTCGCGGTCTGAAATTCGCTGTAGCATACTGATTTGCATCACAGGACCATTGATCAGTTGTTTTGTGGCAACATATCGCAAGAGTCACTGAATGTGGTGGAATATCAGATTCCTCACCCGGATACGACCCAGTTATCCGCGTTTTTTAAGATTTGAAAAGCAGTGCCAACTTATGGAAAAGCAGTCTTTGCTGAAGAACATTTCAGGGTTGTCAGGTAGGTCTCGCATTTTAAGATCCTATATAGGCTTATCTGTTTTTCGCAATTGGATGTGTCTCCCAAGTTTTGAGCTCAAAATCCTCAGGATGCAGGAAACCACATATGGTTAGGGTGTTTCAGCCAGGTTTCCTCCCAAATTTGGAATCAATCCATATCATATTGTTGGTTGCTTATATCCGCCTGATATCCCCATGAATCCCCATGATATTCCCATAAAATCTTCGGTTTAAATATGTTTAGAATTCTTTAGACCTTATATTCCCATCATATCTCCATGAGATCCCCAGAAATCTTCCATTAACGCATGGAGTTTCCAACACCCCATCCTTTCAGGCCGAGTTGCGACGCTATGTCTTGGTGTCCAAGGCAGAGATTGAGGCCCGGACTTTTTTGAAGCGTAAAATGACTTGGAACAGCTATGTAATCTGTATATATATATATACACATGTGCATGATTTCCAATGTTTCATAATGTTGTTCTATAATGTTGTTCTATAAGTTGTTCAATGATGAACATGGTTTATAAGAATGGTTCATCATGGTGTTCATCATTGAATTACTGCATAAAATGATTTATGCCACTATATATATATATACATACACGTAATAAATATATATATATTGTAAATTAACGATATTGTGAAATGAATTATAAGACAATGGCATACATTTGGAATATGATGATGCATATAATTTACAATAAAATGACTATAGTAAAGTACAATAAAAATGTTTATAACAATATGTCAGTGTTACATACTGCAAGTTTTACATGTATCATTAAATATGTATATATTATATATTATACATCTACACATATGTTTCTCTATGTATCAGCACTTGGCCTTGGGACCTTTCTTCGCAGGTGGGACCCAGCTTGGAAGAGGAGAACTTCCATTGGATTTTCGCCCTGGCACCTGGAGGTCGGGCCTGGGATTTTAGGGAAATCATCCCCAGGGGGGTGGGCAGGGACCGCAAGAAGTTGGTGGCCTTAATTCGGGTTAGTGAATTATTATAATTTACCCAGACAGACGGGGAATCATTCTTGATGGGAATCTGTAAATGTGTTTTTTTGATGATGGGTTATGAAAAATCATTATAGGAACATGGGGATTTTTTCATAACACATCATAAATAATCCCAAGGAAAATGATGGGGATTTAAGAAAAGTTTAACAGGATAAATTATATAAATGATATGGGGATATTATCAGTTTGGGATTGTTTAATGGTCACCAATGGTCAACATTCAACATTGGTCACCAATTATATCTGGTTTTTGTTGATGTGTTGATTAAATCCCAAGGAAATATGTGCCTTCCTGATGATCTATATGTATATATATATAGGATCTCATGATTACCATAGCTGATAATAGGATCATATCGACATATTATTTGTTGGGCATCATATGATATTATCCTTTTGAATATGTTGGATTTGATTGAATCGAGCTGAATAGATCTGACAAGATCCTTTTGGCCTGGATAAGTGTAGTGGCTATCATGGTTCATCATAAAAGTGTCCCATTGACATGTCAACTTTGGGGTTCTATTATATCCTGTTGACGGATTATTTGGAAGGGTGTTTCTGCGTTGCTTGGATGGTGATTTGGATGAGATGCCTGGTGAAGTTTTAACACTGCGCCGAGTTTGGTATCAATATCCGTAAGAGCAGCGCATTGAGTTGGCACCAAGGGTGAGTCGGGAAGTGTTTCTATTTGAGATCAATATCCGTAAGGGCAGCGCAGCTGACAAATTGAACATATCGGTTATGAAATCTAGGTTCCACCCTTAGATATCCGTTAATATCCGTTGATGAGATGATCCTCAGGCGGGACGTCCATTGTCATCTCCATTCAGAGTCAGTGCGCCGACTTTCCTGAGATGAAACCAGAGCCTCCCGAGGATACCCAAGGTTTGACATGGTTTTAGCCCATTATCCGAATGGGATTGGTGTTCACAAGTGGATTGTGACTACTAAGAACTGAAAGATACTGTATGTCCTTTGGTTCCCATTGGGCCTTAGGGTCTGTCCAAAAGAATGGGAAACAGTTGGTGAAGGGATGGGTGCTCATCCATTTCGGTTGATTTGCCACTTTGTTTCCGAGCCAAGAAAGTGAAATCCAGCGCAAGGTCTAGCTCCCTTTGTTCCTATAGTAACCTATAGCAACCTATAGTAACCTATAGTAACCTATAGTAACCTATAGTAACCTATAGTAACCTATATGTAATCTTAGTATCACCCAGCATTTCATGTACTCTGATCTAGGTACTGGGTCTTCGCTTCGCCCTGTGCATATCTCACCTTCGGCTGGCTGCCAGCAGATGACCCAAAGCTCCTCAGACTGCCAGAGGGCTCAGCCGAGTTTTTGGCCGTGACCTTTGAAGCAGGAGCGAGTTGGCTGGCACTTCTAGGGTTACACAGAGTTGGCTACTTAAGGTGCTGTTGCTTAGGAATCGTGAACTCTTTTTTAGGTGAGTTCAGCCCAATAAAAATCCACTAGGGTAGGGAAATTGTCCAGTTATAACTGTGAACGAACCTACGTACAAACACGATTCATGGAGTGAACCGCCAAGTACGGGTCCGATGGTGCGTGTGTTTTTGTTGGGGATGGAGTAAGAATCTCATCCCGATCGTATGAAATGCCCCCCGCTGTTGGGACCCAAAACATGAACATTGGGTGATATTCAAAATTGGGAGAGAGACATCAGTTTCATCATAATAAGATATTGTTGGAGAGATCTCGAAAGACCCTCCCCGTGATTCTTGCGATGTACAGGACAACCATCACCGCCCCTGAGTCCTTGGTAGTTGAGCAGCTTAAGACGATCCAGTTGGGTATCTAGGATTCCTCATGAATCTAGGCTTACTATTTCCCAAGCTTCAACACACCATGAATCAGTGCCCTTTTGAAGCCTCCCTGCAGGATGGCAATCAGAAGATTCTGTGGCCTTCATTCCTGAGGTGGAGGCCGGCATATCATCGCCGCTGGGAGAAACTGATGCTGTTGAAGTTGAAGAGCTCCATAGCTTCTCGTGTCATTTTTGCCCCAGCTGTCAGGTGAGGGTTGTTAGATTTTATGTCAGCTGGCCTCCTCCTTCTTCTCCTCCGCCGGACCTCAACTGCAAGCGCTAGATCGCAGTGGTCCCCGCCGGACCCGAACAGCAGCCGCTGGATGAAAGTGACCCCAGCTGGACCTCGACCACAAAGAATCCCCGAAGATATACCAGATAGAATGTCAGAAACAATGGCAGAATATATGCCAGAAAGTATGTCAGAATAGATGCCAGATAGAATGTCAGAAAGACTGTCAGCATATTTGCCAGAAAGAATGCCAGATAGAATAGAATGTCGGAATAAATATGCCATATACACTTCCAGTATGTCAGAAACTATGTCAGAATAGTGTTTCAAGGTGGGGATCACTCGAAGAAAGTAACTCTTTTGTACTTGAGGCCCACATAGACACACAAATGATATGTTTAATAGATTTTAATAGTATGCATATATATATATACATGTTATATAAAATATGTGTAGGAAAGACCACCTGGTGGATTTGTGGGATGCATCTAATTCGTAGTAACACAGCCCAGGTTGGACACCTGCCCAATTTCATTCCGATCAGATCCACCGAGCTACACAGTTTGACATCCCCATGGTTGGTGGAGTTATCGTCTCGCTGCACATCCTTAAAATTTACAAAAGCTTTCCACAAAACCAGTTGGAAATTCAAGAATGCCTCACACATTTTCTACTTCACATCACTTAAAGTCACTTTTCAGAACCTCCGTCCCGTGGTAACGACATCACAGGAGATCCCTGCGGCGCTGCGGGGGTCCTATAAGGCCAGCTGTTACATGGAGTTCGTGGGAATTTCGCGGGGATGTTATGGGATTTTATGGGATTTTATAGCTTAAACCCTCAACAAATGGAGGCTGCTGTTGGAAATGTATCTAAAATGTATGAACATGTACATGTATTCTTATGAAAACCCATTATTCACCCATGATGAACAGCTATTTGGAGGTTTTTTGAAGTCAAGGGGGAGTTGCTACAAATATGGTGCAACTCATGTTTGATGATGACATCTATTCTGGTTGGTGGTTTGGAACATTTGGATTATTTTTCCATATATTGGGAATGTCATCATCCCAACTGACGAACTCAAATTTTTCAGAGGGGTAGGTATACCACCAACCAGTATTGATATCTACAACTTCGAGTTGGATTTGAACATCAACTGGTGGTTGCTGGGTACAACTTGGTCAATGGCGAATCTCAAGAGCCAACAAAATGGCCAAGCACCGAGCCGATTCTTGGGGAGCGCCGTTTTGGCGCCGTTTTTCTATGCGTTTCACACTTGAACCATGGATAACCCCAAGAGATGGAAGGGTCAAATATTAAAAGTTGATGAGTGGTAAATGCAGTGGCTATATCTGCTGTTGAGTGGGGAGATTCACCAAAAGGTGGATGAAAAATAATGAAAATCCCCAGTGATCAGCCACTAATTACATAGAAAAGGGTGTCCATAAGGTTCCTTATCTTATATGCGCAAGTGATTTTATAAGTTGTCTTGCTAGGATTCTGAACTGAGTAGGTAGGCTTACAACCCCAATGGCACTTGTAGGAATTCATCACTATGCTAATATTAGCAATGGTTTGGATATAACTTCTATCATCAACGTTAGTGAGAATATAGACAACTGTTTTCTTAGTATCGATGTGACCCACGAGAATGTCAACAAGCGGGTTGTGAGCGCACACATCGTTTAAAAGAAACAAAGACTATGTCACTAAGTCAAGGACAATCACTTCCGAGACACAGTAGTCAGTGTGTTCAAGGACGAAAGCAAGGCAAGAGGAGCAATAGCGTAATAGGAAATCATGATTCATCACTATTTGTTGGCAGGAGAAATCAGACAACGAAACGAATGAGGCGAAGTGAAATACCCACCAAGAAGAGTTCTTGAATGCTGGTGGGATGAAAAGGAACTTGGAGAGGATACAGTAAACTGATTGCATGAACTTCACCTTACTTTACGATATTTCATTTTTGATAATCTCATAAGTTATGAACTATATAATCACCAACACAAAGCACCACAAAATTCAAACCGCTTCAACAAGTACCTACTTCATAGAATCTATACAATCAACGTGAAAGCTCGCAGCAAAAAATACTTATGACACTTCGCATTCAGAATAAAAACAACTCAATGGTAAGCAAGACACATTGATTCATCAACATTAAGTAAACATCAGAACAGATAAGATACTAAAATACCCTGTCCCAACATCCCCCATTTTGCCATCAACAACGAAAGTTGCCCCCAGGAGTTCTACCACGCTTATAGCGAAATTGATGGCTATCAACTGTCCTTTGAGAGCAAAGGCGGGGTACCAACGGACCCACAGATATTGGGATATTTGGGATGACCGTCCCCGGCCGAACTTCAGCCCTAGCTTTGATTTCACGCCTGATTATACGTAAATACATATGGTAATATACGTGCATTTTATATACAGAGAGAGAGAGAGAGATTTGTTTTTTGGTATTTATGTACATCTGGATCATGTACTATATTAATCTATAATATATTGTTTGTATCGATATGTATACTCGTTTCTAGTGAACTCACTCCGCCCGATCCAAAATCTTGCGTTTAGTTTTGGGAGACTTCCCGGGAAAGTCACCCCAACATGCGTTTAGTTTCTGTGGAGCAGTTGCATAAGATAGAAAACGATGCTTTAGAAGTATCTATTGTCTTTGTTTCAATCATCAGTGTTCCAACTGTCATTTTTTCCCTAAGCAGCAACTCCTCCTGCATCCAGTCGTCTCAGGCTTCAAGGGATCCGCGCTGACCTACGGGGAGAGCCATTTCAAACCCATCTTAGACATCCTACAACGCCTGGAGGTAGGCACAAGATGGCACAAGGGGGTTGATTTTAGGCCAAGCCAGATCCATCAGTGACTCACACATTTGTTGATTGAATCGGGGTTCTTCTTGGATGATCTCCCATTCTTGCTGGTTAGCAGGACGAAATCATCATGGAGGCTTGAATCCCCAGGGTTTCAGGGCTAAAACCTTTTCTGAGGTGTCCTAGAATGGGCTGTAGCCCTCAAGCCAAAAATCTATGGCGGGTGATTTTCATGGGATTTCCCAGGAAATATACCAGGAAAGAAACAATCCAGCTATTGGAGAAAGGCTTCATGACTATGGCCCCAGCACCGCCAGGTGGGGCCGAAGGACAGCACTGGGGATGACTTAAGGGGATGGTGCGAGAAGTGATATGCTATAAGATGTCCATAGTAACATAGACGTGTGCAACTAGAGTCATATATACATATATACGTATATATATATATTTCAATTGTAGTTGTAATATATTTTGATATTGATTTTGATCAATGATATTACAGTACAAGATATTACAGGTGATTCGAACCATGTTCATGATACTGTGATGACTGTGAAACTTATTATGATTAGTTCTACGGATTATACTAGCAAAATAATTCAAACAATAATTTTACACTTAATATATATATATATAGTTTGCTATACATATATATATACATGATTTTGGACCTGGGATTGACTACGATAATCATATAGTTGCACACTTATAACCATCACAAATATCATATATGGTGATGTTGGATAGTTGGATAGTTGGATAGTGATAGTTGTACACATGGAATATAAAACAACTTATAACTATGATGTTGTTCTGCACAAATATAGAACACCATCACTATAATATCCTGTTTGTTATATAATATAACTAGCATATATATATAGTATACACATCCTAATCATCCATATAGGATTTGGTTGGTGGTTTGGAACATGTTTTATTTTTCCATATATTGGGAATGTCATCATCCCGAACGAACTCATATTTTTCAGAGGGGTAGGTATACCACCAACCAGAGATTATATGATACAATAGATGTTGTTCTACACCAGAGATTTCATATTGTACACCACCCTCTACAATAGATTATACAATAGCTATGATATACAATAGCTATCACATAGTGATGTTGTTCTACAGACATATCCTCACCACGATATGCAGGACATCTTGCTGGACCTGGGCTCCGGCACGGGTCGTGTGGTGCTGGCGGCCGCTTTGGCTTGCCCCTTTCTGTGCCTTGGAAGTGACCGCAGGGGGGAGTGACTTTACCATCCAAAAATGGCTTGTTTTTCTATGAGGAACAATGGGGAAAAAACGGACTTCAGCTATGTATTTTGGAGACTTTACCATCTTACATGGATTGTTTCACCCGGGAAAATGGGGAAACATGTAGCTCACCTATGTATTTTTGTTTTGGAATTGAAACTATATATGAATGGTTTTGGGTTGTTCAACCAGGAAAAATGCTGATACAATGGGGATGTAGCGAAAAATATTGTGACTTGGGGAAAAACAATTGATGGTTGGAAACATATATGATGTAGAGCGTTTTGTTGACACTGCTGAAGTAACCTTGGAGTTTTTGAAGAGAACCATTAATGCCATGGGATTTTCACCATCAACCATAGAGATTTTATCAATGAATAATGGATATGGGTGTGTCTGAAAATTGTAATTTATAGCCAAATTCATTCACATTGATATGAACATCATGTTTAGCCAATGGATTTGTTTGTGCCCTTTTCCAGAAACCCAAATGGACATGTTTTGCAAATTTCCTTGTAATTGGTTGAAGTCAGTTTCAAGGTTCATGTTGAAGAAGTGCAGAGATGCTTCTGACCATATTTCAATATGTATTATATACTGTATTACCATACCAATATGAAGCCTCACGTCTCCATTGGTTTCTCTCTCTCTCTCTTTCTCTGTCTCTCTCCCTCTCTCTCTCTCTCTCTCTCTAGTGCCTTAAATTCTTTGCGGTGAGAACTAAAACAATTAAGTACGTATCTCTGTTCAATTGCGGAACAGTTTTTGATATTGTTTGTTGTTTTACTTATTGAATTTGTCAATCAGTTGCCAATCAAATATACCACTGATGATAACAGTTTTTGCTGTGACCAGGACCACAAACAACGTGTATTTTAAACCATGTGTGTTTTTTTAAACTATGCCATCACTTTACCATCACCATACCATCAAATTGTACCGTGTCACTTGTTGCCATGGTTATGACACTAATTCTCATACTGTACAGTGGTATACCGCCATCACATACCATTTTGCAATAGATTTTCATTTTACCATATTCTGGACTCATTATCATACCATTTGTTCCATACCTTTATCACATGATTATAGTGTCATAAAATGTCATAACACCATTGTCCGTGATGTAATCATATCACTATGATTCAGTATGATTGCCATGATCACCATGTTATCCATTATGTTTGCACCACTACTACCATCACTACTGGTATCAACTATTAAGCCGCCTTCAATGATATGGTTCAATGGTTCTGCAAATGAGGTTTTGACCCCTCAATTGTTTGTACAGCTGGGGAATTGAATGTTCTGATCCCTTGGAATTGTTTTTCTCCAAAACTATCAGACAAACCCGGACTTTTTTTTTGTAAGCTTCCACTATTACCCCTATTATCACGTATTACACCACCATGGGAGACACATAAAGCTACAAAGATGCATCACGATGGATAGTTCATTGACTAATCAAACCATCAAACAAGCAAACAAATGGATTGTGACATCAAAAAATGGATGGAACTGGATCCTATTTACAACAATCATCCCCTGTTTTCCAATCAACCCTAGGTTAATAGTATTCCCCACTCAATCCCAGTATGATATTACGAATCAACCAATCCACCCTTGGAAATTCGTGTTTAATTCATGTTAATTCTAAACCACCCATGGATTACAAAAAAGATCCAAGGCTTATTTTCTAACCCGGAAAAAAAACTTTTATTATACGATATTCTAACATATTGTAACCCACCCATGGAAATCCAAAGGTTAGAACTTTACAACCTACCAATCCTCACTCTGTCACCCTTAAACGTCCAGGAAACTCTGCCGCGGCATCGAACTTCTTCCCTCGCTCCATGGCGCCGCGCAAGACGCCTTGGGTCGCCTCTGCGGCGCGCGAATCGCGGCACCGGTGGAGTTGATCTGCGGGGACCTCGTGGAGGAGGACGGCACCCAAATCATCCAAACCGTTTAAAAGCCATGGTGACTTGGGGAACCCCCATCTTAGGAAACCCCTTGTTTAGTAATTGGATAACATTAGGTGATGTTAGATGATACTAGATGAACAAATGGAACAAGAGCAACACATTAACCGTTTGGAGGCTGTGAATTGAACAATTCCAGGAATCCTGCAGGTCCAGATGAACAAAACGTATTAGTAACATTAGGTATGATAGTAGTTACTTAGTAATATCATATCGTGTCATTATTATGAATACTAGATGTTGATAATAAGTTTTGTTTGATGATATTAGATAATATTCGATTTTCTATTAGATGATGGGTATACAATGTTGGATAGTATTAACAAATACGCATAGTAACTGATGTGCTGTATACTTTTTTTCCGACACGCCTATATCGGTTATTCCTGGGTGAAATCCCTGTTGTTGATGGTCAAGTCTCTATGTTTGATGGTGCCCAGCATATGGGTTATATTTTCCCCTTAATATCCCAGATGTTACTGTCAAATATGTTTAAGGGGATATTTAGCTTTATATACCATGATGTGTTCTTGATTTTCAGCCACAGAAAAAAAAATTGTTGAGCCCCATCCATACCATGAAACTACATGTTTGGTAATTAAGTCCCATGAGTAACTCCTCCAGGGTAAACGTTTACATAGATGTGGAAAACCCATGGTCTCCCTAGGGAAGTAGTCTACAAATGGTGGGTTGTCCGCATCTATATAAATGTTCACATGATGGCAATAATAGTGACCCCATTTTATCACCCTTTTCATCCGTTAAGTCCAAACATTTAAACTCATTTTCCAGAACAATGATCGCATGTTTTTCCATTTGTCATGAATGATGCCATTTTCCTTCAGCCTCCTCAGTCCGGGCCCTTCCGGAGGACTGGTCAGATGCCACTGTGGTCTTTGCCATGTCTCTCTGTTTCCCTGAGGAAATGATGGAGGCGACACCACGCTCACCATGCTCGAGTCAGGGGAGTTTCATTGATCTTTATGTGTTTTTTTGTTTAATGGGATCTTAATGGAATTATAGTCCACCTAGTGGGATATAAACTCTAGTATTTTTGTTACATCACTATGGAAAATATGAACCATAGAAGATTTGCCATGATTTAGCTATTGAAGAGGGCGATTTTCCATAGCTATGTGAGATTGCCAGAGTGAAGAGTATAGGCCAGTATAGGTGCCATAGTAAAGTTACTTGGGTAAGCCTTGTCCATATTATTTGGGGGATAGGAAACTCGATCCATTTCGTTTGGATTCCCGGTGTGGCCGCTGAATGGACGATCATACCGACATACCATGTTCTGACCATGGCACATATAGGTTTGACTATTCCCCCCCCACCCCGCGTGCCAGTTGATTGTGAAGAATGGGATAAATCCCAAGTTACAGCAATTTTAGTGGTGAAAATGATGACAACCACGGATTTTGGATACATAGTGGAAGTTAAACAGATCTTCCAACGAGGATCTTCCAACTAAAATTTTAAACGCTTTCCAATATGTGCGTTTGATCGTTTTGGTGTGTTCATATGTAATCATGAAGCATGATGTTGAGAGTTATAGCATGTTGTAACCTATAGCCAGTTTATTACCAATGTTCCTATTAAATAATATGTCTTTTCTGCGGTATACCTCATTTTCAAACACCAAACAGCCCAGCTGAGCCCCAGGCTTTGGAGCAAAAGTTCCGTCAGCTGAGACCCGGAAGCTACGTGATCTTAATGTCACTTGGCCAAAGTCTCAAGGTAGTTTTCAGGGTGGTCAGAAGCAAAGACATCAAAAACTGGTTGGTGGTTTGGAACAGCCACGGGCTCAACACCTCCCAGCGGGTGTGGCTGGGCTGGCAAAGCGTTGAGCGTTTTGTTCCACATGTCTAGCCATGGATCCTTTCATGGAGATCGGTGCC
>Ga0126342_10004017_pt1 | contig 24764 bp, 19 predicted proteins | sample Cyp1metagenome_FD_92528 | JGI IMG/M metagenome (GOLD analysis project Ga0126342, IMG submission 92528) | Coral microbial communities from Lord Howe Island, Old Settlement Bay, Australia - Cyphastrea 1 metagenome | ecosystem: Host-associated > Invertebrates > Cnidaria > Coral ...
CGATGCAAGCGATGCCAGCCAGGCCTTGGCCTCAGAGCGTAGAAGATTGAATCCAAGATATTCCAAGATTGTATATATATCAAGATTAATTATTGAAGATTCTAATTCCATGATTCCACCAAGCCACCACCAAATTCAAGAGTTTTCTTGGGAGCCCTCCTACAACCCAGATAATAGTAAGATTAGTATAATAAGGCTGTTTTTAAACCCGCTCTTTGGAGTTGTTTGAAACGTGCATTGCGCCAGTTTTGCACGCAAGGAAACGGATAGCAGAGATATTCATATCCATTATGTTTCATAAAAATTGATAAATGTTTAATTAAAATTATCTGCGATGGATCAATTGCGCATATTCGTGCTAGTTCATGCGTCCTTTGCTCAAAGCGCTGCCATTCATGAATTTGCTAGGGCACATTTTGCCATGCGGCAGAGACATTGCTCCTTGACGCAGACAGTCGACATAACGTATCTGTATTTGACAAGACACCTTCTTCTACGGCGATTCTACGGCCTAAAATTACTGGCGCAAGTTTCGCACAAGGTACGCACAAGCCCCTTCGTATCGTTGACCCCTAGTCTAGCCCAGATTTGATTACAACCCGCATGCCCAGAGAGCATCAAACCATACGATTTAGGATGCGACGAAGACCATCCAAAATAAAAAGGCGCTTTGTGCTGTGGTCGCACAAGATACGCGTGAGATTTTCTCAAGGATTGTCCAAGGCCTGTTCAGATGTGAAAGAATTTAGGACAAACCCCATGTCCAATATTATGTTATGTCATGTTATTATATTCAACGTTATGTTATTGCTTGTATGCTCATACCAAGACACCTTATGGATACTTCTGGTATATATGATTATATATTCATATATGATCATATATATATATATATATACATATGAATGTAATGTCATATGTATTATGTATATATATATATAGTTGTATATACACATGTGCGTGCGTGTGTGTGTGCGTGTGTGCGCGCACTTAGTCTGAACGTGAACACCTAAATACTTTGGGAATTGGTGGGCTTCACCATCGGCACCATGGCGGATATACTGCCTTCAAAATTCTTCAAAGCCTCGCTCTCCAGGTATGGTTGAAGAAGCTCTTGGGAGGCTCCACATGATCCCACATCCATATTTAGCATATTTAACTGGGAAGGTGGCCGAGGGTGCTGCTGATGGTGATGGGAGCAGGATCATACAGGTGGTGATGATGATCATGATGATGACGATGATGACCACGATGATGACGACGGCTGTGACCATGACTGCGTGAGTGACCTTTGTCCGTGATCCGTTTTGGAATGGAATGGGACATCACTGGGAGATGACGGTGCCAACTCTCCTGCATAGAAGATTGGATTCATTTCGGCAGATCTCGAACTCGGACTACTCAAGGCCAAAAGAAATCAAGTGAAGAAAAAACCTGACACCCCAACTTTTCGGGCGCGGAAAAGCGCAGAAAAAAAGTACTCTTCATTCTCGACCAGCCTCGAAGTGAGCTGCTACTGCTAGTGATCTAGTCTTATTTTTGTTCCAGTACCACAAAGAATGACCCAAGTGACTGCAACTTGATAGGTTGGCAGATCCAGCTCTGCTGACCTGCAAGGCCATTCCTTGTGGAGGAGGACTCTGTGTTTTCAGCTTTCTGAGGCACAAAGGTGTCAAGCTGTGCGAAGCACAACTGTAAGGATAGTTGAGGAACAGATTCCACTCAGCGCCGAGCCCACAGCACCATTTGTTCTTGTGCTGTAGCACACTTTCTGTAGCAGCACTGGCAAAGGACATCATTGTTGCATTGTTCTATGAATTTGCTCACCTGACATGTATTTCCATTTAGGCAAAGCATGTGGTTTGGAAGAGCTAGTCAAGGTTCAATGCGCATGGGTTCAGGATCTTCAGATTCAGTTTTCTGATCTTGAAGTTCTAACTTTCCAGCCGTCGGAAGCGCACATGTGGCAAAATGCCACATACTTGGGAGCCTCTGTTGGAACTGGGCTGCAACCAAAGCAGTGAGCAGCATCAGCATTGACCTCAGTCAAGAAGGTGCAAAATGTGGAAACGTTTTTTGACCGAACGGGGATGGGTCAAATTGCCCTGGGGACCCACATATGGATTCGGGATTTGCGGAAGTAAAGCTTCCAATTTTGGGGCAGGCATCCAATTTTGATTCATATCCAACGCGATGGTTTGACATTATAAGAATTTTGCAAGCCCTAGAGCATCACATCCTTTTTTTCCTAGAAATTGGCTGTATACTGTGTGCAGATGTATACAGTAGGAATACCCATTTGGAACATTTTGGAACCACATCCCGTGATATTCCGGCAAAAAACATAAACACAAGACAAAGCTACACTGAAAACACCGCCATCAATCAGATGCTTGCTTGTCAAAAAAAAAATGAGGGCACACTTTGCAACATTTGTTCAAAAACGGCTGCATTGCCGGGAAAAAGGACATTTCCCTAGCCCCCGCATTACATAACTGGAGTTGGTTCAAAGGTCCCATACACTTTCATCCGGCTGGTTGGCTGACAATTTTCCCTGATCTAAATCCAATCAGAGCTTCCGGCAGCCAGGTTTATAACCGGATGCTCCAGCAGGGTGACCTTGCTCGAGGCAGCTTAGGCTACGGCCAACACAGGTCCTTGGCTCAGGTCGTTGGCTCTGATTATGAGGCAGAAGACTGGACTTGGTCCCACGATGTATAAATTGTATGGATTGTATGTAGAGATGCAGAAGTTGCACAGCACACTCAAAAAGATGTGTCAAGCAGGGGTGTGGTGTTTGAAATCCAAGGCTAGCTTTCCAAGGGCCAGAGGGTTGGAACCTGAGACAAGTTCAGCCTGTCCATTGATAATCTTCGATCGCACAATTGGGTGCCGATCCCACGGCCCAGTGGTCAAAATGCAGGTTGAGACTATGTAGAATTGTGATGAGTTGTGAAATGGTTCCTGTTGCGAAGTCAAGTTGCCAGGCTTTGGTCGGACAAACTGTTTTGGGAGTCCCCTAAGACCCCAAGAGGAAAGACATGTAGCCAAAGCAAGATCAAAAGGCTCTTTGGGTGAATTGCCATTGGCCGGCCCAGCATTCTGCTCTCCCTGGAGCTGGTTTTCATTGGAGGAAAACACCAGCTGAAACGCAGCATTTTAGCATCTCTGCTAGGAACTGTTGGCTAAAATTGCCAACATGCAGAGGTGGAGGCAATGCTCCGGATTGACTTCCTTGCCTTTTTGATTGGACTTCGCCATGTGGAAGCCGATCGAACTTTCAATGGAAGCTTGGAGAAAGGTGACATGATGTTCTGTGTCAGGTTAGTTTTCACCACATAGCTATGGTTAAATCAGAAAGCTATGGAAACGAGTTCCGGATTGGCAACCAGATGGGGTTTGGGAAGCGCCTGAAGACAATACACATGTCCGGGGGCAAACCAGACATGAAAGATCTGACCAAGCCGTCCAACCTCACCAGTTCTATGCATTTTGCAAGATCCGCAGAAAACATCAGAAAACCATGAAATAAAACACCTTTTGCCCTCAATCAACCAAACAGATCAGCTTTTCCAGTTCTGTGAAATGAAATGATACCATGGCATACAATGGTGCCTGTTAAAGGTGTGCAAGTTCTTGAAAGTGTTCAGAAAGTCGCACTGTTGCTGGATACTTTGGCGTGAGGCCTTTACACAATTGTGAATGCGGCAACTGGTCGCAAACTGGTGGCTGATACGCAAGGCTTCTATACCGCAACCACTGATTTCATTCCGAAGACACATTTGTGGCGCATCATTCCTGATGAAAATGCCACCCACCTCATTCAGAATGCTGCCTTGGAAGTCAGAAGCCAAGCACAACTGCAGAGGCCGTGCATTTGGCACCATGCAGCTTTTCAAGCAAACGATGAGACTGCTAATTCCATGCCCCCCCAAGAATGATTCCAAATTGACCCCCCCTCCCTAAAGATACTACACCAGCGCTTCCGGGCTGTCTTTATTTTTGGGCGAATGAACGGATTAGTCGTGTTGCAAAACGTCGAGGGGCCAGATTCGTGCATGCATGGTCAATGGTCACTGCTGTTTGGCGGCATTTGTCAGTTTTTTTTGGCATTGAGGTCAGAGTCTATGCACAAGTTGGTCTAGACCGCGAAAAAGGCTTCTTCGTGATTGGCTCCGACACTCCAGTGTATCGAGATCAGAGGCCGTGACAAAGAGCCTGTGAGTTCAAGAGAGAACATAGGGACTGCATACTGTTTGCACGAAGAAGGGGGAGGCAGAGGATAGGATAAGGCACTTAAATGCACCTTACGTATGCTTGCGGTGTTTTGTGTTCCTAGTCCTTTGCCTATAGTAGGCTATTGCTACATACCTTTCCCCTACGTGCAGCTGGATTTGCCATGCTCTACTCCTACATTGTCTTTACCCCATGCATGGCAGATCTTGCAGGTGGCATTTGCAGTGGAATGAACTTGGTGAAGGCTATAGCATTAGAAACCTGAAATCTGGACGTGCTTCGGTTTGACAATGTCTGAAGATTTTTGAAGCTGTTTCTGATAGATACCTAAGGCGTCTATTGAAAAGTTTTTTGGCCATGGTCCCAGTAGATGCACATACTATGTTTTCGCTTGATGACGATGGGCTGGTCCAGTCTCGCAACTGCACTGCCTCCGGATTGTAACGGACCTCTTGTATATGGTTTATCATGTCTTGCGATGTTTTATGTTCCATCCTGCAAGAAGTGACGCAGGGGGTGAAACAAGACCTGCTGCAAAACATACAGTTTCACATTTCACCTGCAGAACAGATGTTCAAATGTGGCTTCAGCTTGGGTAAGCTGTCGAATACATGTGCATGTCAAGGGGCCAAAATTTGGGCGACAATGGGCCTGCTGTTTTTTTGCATCAAACTAGGTTAACATTCATTTTGGTTTGTTGATGACGAAAGCTAGCTTTTGCTAGCTTGAAGTCCTTTTAGCATCTTTTAGCAAGGTATTGGCAGGTGCTAAAATCGCCAATCACATGAAGCCTTACACTTAACTACACCCAACCCCCCTCCCCCCATCAGCCCTGGGACATCGTCGCCATATCGTCGCAATCAGCATCATCGGCCGCTCTTTCACAGCAGCTTCCTGCTTCTCCCTTCCCAGCTGGCTTTCGTCCCTTGCTTCTGGGCCTCCAGGAATTGTTTTGCATACTCAGTTGGGATCACTTGATTTCTCAGTGGTTTCTCAGTGGCTGGTGCCCGCGGACTGAGGTGTTGTTTCAGATGGATCCGACGGGCTTATGGCAACACTGGAGGTTCAGCTCGGTTCCTTCTGGTGGCTGATCTCCCAAGAGCGAGACGAGATAGGCCTCAGGGCCCTCATATTCCTGGGCCCGACGCAGATGCGGATTTGTTTGAGTTGTTTGTCCAGGCTACATTGAGAAAAGCACGTGAACAACTAGAGCTTGGACGGCTTGGGTAGAATCAATGACCGCCAATGGTTGTCAGATTCCTTTTTATACAATCTCTCCATTGTATACATGCAGACACAGGCTCTGCATGGTTGTAACGGAAAATTTTGAATTGAGGGTTACGGTGCATCTTAAGTTGGTGCCAGTTCTTCAGCGGAAGAACTTTGGAACACAGTTTGCACATGTTTGCACCAGGTCTTGAACTTGCCAAGCAGCACACCCAATGTTTGGGCCAAGATGCTTCCCAGGAGAACTTCCACGGCTGTCTCACAAGAAAAACATAGAAAGACTGAAATACTCGGAGAGAGCAATTTGGTTCAGCAGCACACTCTGCACAGAGCAGTTTCTCTAATGCCGGTCATAAGTATTCAATTGTGATGCAGGATCTCGTGACTTCAGAGAACGCGGAGGAGGTCTTTGCAAGGCCTACTTCTTATTGATCCCTGACCTTTTCACTTGCGGTATTTAGACACTGGGTCAACTTAGATACTTTAGTACATTTTAGTACTTTAATTTATCAATGGTAAAATGTACCAACCAGCTGAAAATTAGATTTTTTGGCAGGTATCTCAGATTCACCATGGACAGCTGTATGCACAAGTTGTCAAAGGATTCACAGAGGGAAATCCAACATACATCGCCTATACCTGATGATCTAGTTTCATTTAGTTTCCATATGTTTCCATGTTTCTCGGTATGCGTTGTTCAGTGCTTTTTTGTTGTCTCGCTCAACTTGAGTGGTTTGAGCCAGGCAACGAATGGTTTGTAGGAAGATCCAACAGGAAAGCAGCCCATGAATCGGTGCATCGCAATTGCTGCGTGCACCTTTCAATGGATAGGCCATTTCCATGCGATGTTTTGAAATCCATTGAAATCCTGAATCCATAGCAGGTCCACCCGCTGGCGAGTCGAAGTGTGGGAGCTGGTGCTGCTCGGCTTGAATGTTTTTGCAGGGTGAAGAGACGACCAAATGACCCAGCCAAGCCAAGAATGAGGCAAAGTGTTTTATTTTGAATCTGAGCATGGCATTTGGAGCCATGTTGCCACACAAAATAGAACTGCTAGGACCGGTTGCAGTCTAACTGTCAGGGGGCCCTCCTGCAGCACGACACATTTCCCACTGTTCTATGTATTTCCCACCCATATTACATCAAATGCCCACCTAGAAGCACTGGTTTACTTTTGATCTATATATTTATGTCGGGTTTCCATCTGGAGGGTATTTGGCGTGAGTGGGACGGGATTGAACGGATGTATACATATGATCATATATATATACATATTATATTGTCTAACAATATGTGTAAGTATTTATTCCAGTGCAGGCATTTAGATATGCAGACATGCAGATGTGTACTTAGATGTACTTAGTTATGTTGGTAATTATGCATGCACAGATGAAAAGTGATGAAATGAATGGAAATCCGCAAGGTGTCTGAGATGCTGCCACATGACATTGCTGGCAGGATACATAAAAGCGATTGTACCAAAATCATTGAGCATTCGGTCAGCGGGTACGATTACCACTTTGATCCGTTTCCCAGTCTGGAGATCAACCTGCACCACCGAGGTTGAGCATTGCAGTCCTTTGGCTGCACATCAAGTGAGTTGGCCGCTGGTGCAGGATCGCATGCAAATTCAGCTGAGGTCACATCAAGCCTTTGCTCACTAGCTCTTTGTTGCCGACCGGCAAAAGCAAAGTCGGAGTTTAAGTACCAGATCTACAAGACGCAGGCAACTGTGATTTGGGAAGATCGGTGCATAATAATGACCGTGGCACAAATAAGTTGTAAAACTTGGGAAGCCCCTGAAGTCTCTGGGTGCATGCGTATTTGGGAGATGTAGGTTTTTAAGCCAATCCCAGGTTTGGCTCAGAATGCCATTGGGATTTAAATTTGTGACAAGCAATAGGGGATGGAATTTAAGGATGTATAGGGTGAGATGTGTTGATCGATGTTTAGATTCATGTGTTGGTGCTTGTCAAGTGTGCAGTTCAGGAATCTGATCCGAGAAGACACTGACCAATTTTTTGACATCCTTGATTTAATGTGAGCGCTTGCCTTTGCTGAGTCTAGAAGGTTTCCCTCTTGTTCTTGGCCATCTAGTTCGCTGCATTACCGGAACTCAAGGGTTCGTTTTGAATAGCCACGACAGACGCAGAGATTTCCAGACCCGTCGACGACTTCTCAGGGCATTGGTTCAATCGATCAAGTCATTCGAGTCGAATGTCCTGGCGTTCGACATGAAGATATTGAGGTACCAAAAACTACAAGAGGGAGAGAAGGGAAGAGTTAGGGGGGAGAGAGAGAGAGAGAGACAGACAGAGGATTTCTGAAAGAATCCCCATTGGATTCATTGGATCCTTTAAAGCTGACTGTGCCGGAAATGAACTCAGTGGCATCCTAGCATCATGTCAAATGCAGTATCAATTTTTATCAGTTACATGCTACATGCTTAAGGTCAGTAGGCACAACCCACTCCCTAGGTCAAGTTAATTCCGAATGGCTGCGATGTGATTCTGCACCGTCGTCCGCTACCAGGTTTGCAGGCTGGTCAATTGACCTATCGCCATGACATGGGATGACAGGGTATGCACTCCCAAATTTGATAGTTGGGGACCCAATCAGTGACCCTCAACTAAAAACAAATAGGTCTGGCTTGCTGAAGCCCCAAATCATTTCAAACCAACATGAGACTCATCAAATTGAGTTACCCAGTACAGCGAAAGGGTCGTGTGCTTTCCTTCAAGTTGTTGACGCATGTGTGCAAGTGGTATAGTTGGGATTTTACTGTGGATGGCTGCAAGCGTGCCCAGTTGCACAGCCCTTCAATTTTTTATTTTACTATGATTACTTTTTGGCAAATAGGTGGCAAATAGTTCTCCCGCGTATCCTGGACATTCTTGGGGCTGCGTGGTGTAAAGATGGTGATATGTATGCACGCATTTGTACATTCACTGCTTTTTTGCATGGAAGAGCGGCATCAATATAAAGAGCAAGCCTGATGCAACATCGCATCAAACGTTTTCCTCGCTACTTTGAAGCATGTGATAGTCGACTGCACTCTTCCAGGAAGTCTGGTGGAAGCATCGGTTTCACCTCAGCCTGTCGGAGGGTTTCTTTGAGTTTGTGGAAGAGCACATGCAGCTCGAACATGGTGGCGTGGCCAGTCACCCGAAATCCAATGGTAACCCAAAAGACCCACGGGTGTACTCCCCAGTTAAGTTATTTAACCATATGCATTTTTCTAGCCAAACCCTCCACGGGACGACTTCAGCTGGCTCTGAGGATTCTTGATCCTGGTGCTTCGAAAGGTTCAACAAGAAAGGACCATAAGATTTGCCCAGCCTCAACACTTTCAGCACTTCTGCATGGATGCCTTTGATGATGAGAAACTTGGCTGAGTAATGCAGCCGTATGGGGCTGTAGAACAGCTATATTGTGAAATTTGCTGCCATGATTGGAGGATATTTGCAGGGTACAATCCCAGATCTGAGGCTCAATTGGGATTACCCAGCCTGCATGGATGCTGGTGCTGGCACCGAGCAAGAAACCGGCTGTGCCATGACCAGTGTGCAAAAGATGCAAAAGCCTGATTCATTGGAGACATTGTCGTGCGGGAGCAATCAGAGTACGTCATTGTCATGAGGGTCTTGACTCTTGTGAGGAGCACAAGGCTCCTCACCTGTAGTGCTTCCAAAGAAGTTTGCACATCCGTAGGCAATGTTTGGACGGCTTCCCTTAAAAGTACTTCCTCAGGGACAAACAGTGCGCACATACACAGTTCAATACCTGTAAGGTAACGAGAGACAGCCAAATTTGGCAGTCTAATGGAGGTCATTCTAGCAGTTCATGGCATGGATGCGAAAGAAGTGTCAGCCAGAGCCGGGTGAAATCACCGTGTACATTTATTTTGGTTGCCCTCGCAATTGGGCGTAGTGGTCAAGGAAGGTCAATGCACAGACCGGCACTTGTGCAAGAAAATGACTCTGCCCAACAAACTCTGTTGGATCAAGAAATGATAAGAAATTCTCATGGCACCTGGTTGCTCGCCACATGCCCTGATACACAAGAAATTGACTGGATCCCTTTGCACCCCAGGCAAGCCTGTGCTTCGTAGGGCCGAAGCCCAAGTGTGCTTAGCTAGGTGGGAGGCATAAGCCTACAACAAATATCAACAGCGTGCAGATGCGAAACAGCTTTAGGGGGGGAATTTTGGAAATGATCTCGAAAAGCCAACATGTTGGATTTTCCTAAAAATGCCCGTTTGATAGAGCGTGCCGCATGCGTTCTTGATTGAAATTGGACCTGAGTTGGCTGAATAACCCATCTACCATATCCGAAATTGAAACTGTCAAAGACGGATGAAGTCAGGAAGCCAGAATTCTATCATATTCTATCACTTGCCATGGGAATCCAGCAGCTGAACCAAAATAGGTCCAAGATGATCCCAGTTGCCCTGGCAACGAGGTCGCTGGGTGATGTACATGCAATCCTTGAAGGTACGGTCTGCTGTGCAGCTGCAGCTGGTGCCCTGCAAGTCTGTTTTGGTGTAGCATTGCTGAGCTGCTTCTTGCCAAATCTTGCAAAATGTTGATCGCATTGTAAGGCGTGGTTTAACGGCTTAGTGCTAGCTTGGAAACGAGGGCGTTCTTTTTCTTCGGGCTTGGAAGCGGAGATGATGATGTCATGCTGTACCATGCCATGCCTAGTATAGTAAACAAACGCGTCCCATCTACAAATGTGTGGCTTACGCACTTGACACCCACCATTCCTTGTCAGAGTCAGCGCCAGCCGCCGCCTTTTTGCTTGCGCTCCAGGCAATGACGGCAGCACGTCAGCTCCACGAAGTTCTTCTGAAGAACATGTGCATGAGCATGACAAACGTGGGAAGTGCATGTAACAATATTCAATGGCAATGCGCCCAAACTAAGTCAATGACTCAATTTCTGCTGCCTTTCCATCCCACATTCAGCCTAGAACTCACATTTTCTTCAGTTCCTACTTCATGTTTGGGTCGCACGATGGCCTTCACTCTGATTTGCTCACACATGTCCAAACTCAATGGAGTTCCCGATAAACCAAAACGCACCCAAGTTGATTCTGTCGCTGGATGGCATTTTCCAACAGGTCCAAGGAAGCGAAGGGAGTCCAAGGGCTTCATTTTTTCTTGATACCTATATAAAGAAATTCACACTATTTCATAGATGTTTGTAGCGTTTTTTTAATTACTGTTCATATCTGTTCATTCCATTTATGTCTGCTCCTGAACTTTGCTTCACTTGGGTCCTGGAGCTAGCGCCATGCCGCGGATATCTTGTGGCAATGATGCCACAATTATTCTCCAAGTTGTACAGACCTTGTGTGTTTCCAAGCTTGATTATGTGCCAGTTCAGAACATATTGGCACTCAGGACCGGGGGGAAAGGGCTTTGCTTTGAAGTTATTTGATTTCTTTATAATATATACATATATACAATTATATGCATATATGTGTGTGTATAACTTTTATGACCTGTGCCAAACCTTTAGGATGCCGAAGTTCTATGCGGCCACCACTGTCGGTGGCAATCAGCAGCTAGAAAGCGCAGTGTCATTGATTTGGTTCGTTGCTTTCAAGCCAACCTGGCCCACCACGTTTGCATTCCCTATATTTCCCTATGCTTTACTGTTCTGCGGTCTTCACAAAAAAGACATGCCTCAAGATGTGACAGCATAGTGCACCTACTTGTACGACCCAAATGTGGGATCTATGTGTGTGTGTGCGTGTGTCCTCAAAAGCTTGGAACACCACAACCTGCTTCCTCGAATCTCATGCGGACTGCACGCTCCCAAGGAGCTTTGTAGTCCCCTAAAAATCCATGGATTATTAAAGTTGCAAAAAGGAAGGGCAAAGCGGCAAAAGCGTAAAGAATTTCTCGAGATCGTAGATATGTGTTTTTCGTTTGTAAACAGGAACCTGGACATGGGAATTCCACATGAATTGTTTGCAGCTGGTGCCATAGAACTTGATTTTTGACAAGCTCGACTTTCCAGCTGATGCACTGGAACCTGCATCTCGTATCCATCCAAGCTTTTCTGTCACCACTTGGCCCAATTGAATCCCAATTGGATTGGCCAACGGCAACAACAACAACAGTGGATTTTGTATTGAACTTCATGCAGGCTCATGGACGGAAAAAAAGTATCCTGTATATAGATGTATATAGTCCTTCTCAAGTCGAATCAAAGATTTTAGGTTTTGCCTCTTAGCAAATAAGCAAGGTTCTTACTTTGTGCTGCCGGCAGGGACCTCAATGGAAAATCAATGAAAACCAGCAATATGATCCTTAAGCGCTGCTCCCCCTAAAGGGGGGTTGTATGCGACATGGCTGATGCTGATGAGCCAGCATCTCCAGCCCGGAAGCCTTGTGTTCTGTAACGCTGTTGCACTCCCGCTTGTCATGAATTGAGTTATGAATGCAATGAATGCAATGAATGCTTGTACATTTTGCGTGGTCTTATTGCGTCTTTACTACTAAGACCTCCGGCCTGCAGTTCAGCAAGGAATCGGGAGAGACGGGCCGCGTTGGGGGTCGTGTCTTGCAAATATGATGTGTGAATGCGCGTTTCCTTGGAATCTTGTGCATCGTTTGTGTTCGTGCAGCGTTCATTGTCAATGGTGATGAAAGCGCACAGATGTGCCAAGTATCCCTCTACTCCTAATGATCAGTTACGCAGTGACCACATTCGTGATACTCCCAGATACAACCAGAATCTTAAACGTGTTGAACGCATAGATTCAGTGTAGATGACTCCAAGTTCGGACATGACATAGCTGTTTGTTGCTGGTTCTGATGTGAGAGATGAAGAGAGAGGGAGAGGGCAGGTGCCACCAAGTGCCTGCTTTACTCAAGCACCATGGTGAACAAAAAAATGCACCCTCCAGTAAGCAGTGGCAAAAGCACAAGGAGCATTGGGACTGGACATGTGCAGTTACAACTCTCCAGGTGGAGGCAATGGACATCATGAAGGCCGTCGAGTCGGGGATGGGATCACACTCTCAGCTGCTATATAAAAAAAAATATCTCAAAGGTACTATATCTGGAAGAATGCTCTTGGCTCTGGAAGGTCTGGAAGGTTTTGAAGGTTTCATGTTTTCGAATTTGCGGGGGGTTGGTATTGAATGGTATTGAAGGTATTGAAGCTATATAGAACTGATGGGACCTCTGGCGAGTTGTCATGTCCATTGAAGCCAGCCAGATCCTGGAAGATCCAATTTACGCCAGGGAGGTGGTGTCAGCTTCCCAGCTTTGCCGCTGCATTCACTGGCACGCTTCCCGTTGCAGTGTGAATGCCTGGCCACGGCATCTAAAGTGCATTAAAATGCCATATTTATTCATATTTTCCAAATGCCTCGTTGGATCAAAGTGAGCCCGTTTCTATTCCGATGTGGAGCCATCACCAATGACCATCATGCATCCCGCAGCCGAGGGCCTACACCAACGCTGTGAAAGCGGCAGAGCAGCATGCCGGAGATGAAGAGGTGCTCTGGAAATCAAAATGTAACTTCCCTTTCCCGAAGGTCCCCCCAATCCCGCACCAATACAGAGATTCAATCTCCAATGTGCTGCAAGAAAAAGAGTGTACTATTGAGATCTATTGAGCACCGTTTTGATTACCGTTTTGATTACCGATGATAATCAAAGTTCAAGTGCTACAAGATGCTGCAAGGAGCAATCACGTGACGAGTTCCAGCTCCAAAATTCCACAAAAATGATACAGCAATGAGAGATTCAGGCTCCCACTGCCCACACAAGGTGCAAACAATAGATCCGTAGCTCCAAAATGTTGCAAATACAAATACAAAGAAGACATTCTAGCTACAAAATACTGCACACAATTATATAACCAGGAAAAATCAGGAAAGCAGCTCTGAAGTGCAACCCTTTGTATCTCTACAGCAAGGAACGCTATTTGTGAAGGTGGGGTTTTAACTCTGCAGATCACCTTATGACGACTTTTCTTGAGATTTTGATGGGTGTTTCGCGTGTGGACACGAGAGGCGCATGTGCCTTCATGATTCCATTTGTGATACTGAATTATGACACCCATCTTTCTGTTTAAAGAAGATGGAAGAAACTTGTCGGCATCGCAAACAGGCCCCAACACTCAAGCGAACACATGGTGACAGGTGGCCACCCAATATGATCCACTTAAATCAATTGGAAAAGGATATAAAATTCAATGGACACTGGTTGGCCAGGTGCAGTACTCCTTCTGCTTTGCTATGGCTTTTTGCGCGACGCGCTATCCCAATATAGCTGGAGGCTTGGAGGATTTTGGAGGCTGTGCACTTGGTGAACTTTGGGAAAGTTACCAACAGCAGCATTTACTTTTCTGAGGTCATGAAAGCTGGAGGTTTGGATGTGGGAGACCCAGTGGAGCAGCAGGTATTGCTGAGAGTAGCAGTATGGAAAACATGCGAGCATTCAGACACTGTGCAAACGGCATTTCTCATTGATGAATGGCTCATGCTTGGCTCAGAACTTGTGGCCTTATTTGTTTGGAAAGGTGCGTTGACAGTAATTTTAATCATTGAATCTTGTTCATCCATTTGATGCTTCCTGGTGATTATTTGCTTCGTGCGTTCGCGGAGGCTTATATATATAATCTTATATAATCTTATATACACGTCAGCACGACGGTTTTGTACCCAGTTCATTTGTAAGCTTCTCTGTTGAAGGTTTTTTCCAGCATTTCATTTTATTTACAGGGTTTCCCCACCAGTCCCCCAGGGCATCCTCTGACAACTTCCGGGTTTTGTGCTTGTTGCCTCAGTCTCACCTTGCTGCGCAGGGAATCTTGAAAGCCATGGTGCGATTTCCCAAGAATGAACGGTCGGAAGCTTGGGGCCACTGTTGGAGCTGACAGTTGCTGAGGATGCTTGAAATCTCCTCCATACCCACTACCGAACTGTTTGGAGGCTGCCTTGGCTCATTTAGGTTTTTAGCTTGACCACTCTTTCAGGAGTAAATTCAACAGTATTTTCTTGCGCCAATAAATGGACATGCGGTTTTTCTCTCGATGCATTTTCGCCCTTTTGGGTGCTGACTCTTTGGCAGTGACCGAACCCGCAGTACGTGTTTGTCAAACTGCCGGCTTCAACTTCACAGTATCCAAGAACATTTCAAGATGACAGATTTTCTGGAGTTTTCTTCAGGCTATCAACTCTCACGTGCAAAGTTGTAAATAGTCAGCCTGATCATCTAAGCTGATTCAAGGATCCAGACCGTCGGGGGAATGTTTTGGGCGGAAGCTTGGGGTGCTTGGGCACACGCTTGCATGCTTGCAGCATCTTGCAGTCATTTGCAGTCTCGTGCAGATTTTGTTCATTTTACTGTAAGTCTTTTGTCGTTCTGAACGTGTTAGTGGGGGTAAGACTAAGGAGGTCCCACAGTAAATACAGTAGCCTGTGCCTGCGATCTCTATGGCATTTGTTCGATGGAGCTTGTGTGGTGCTGTGAGGCTTCAAGCTGAAAGTTGCGAAGCTCTTCGGAATATCGCAGCTTCGATGAATGGATATTCTCACGCTGCTGTTCCACCGGATTCTCTTGCCATTTTGATCAGGGATTTTCTATCATGCAGTCAAGCATGTTCTAATTTATACGGTATTGACTGGCCGCATTTCTTGCATGCGGATCAGAATGACAATGTGATTGTTTTACTTGTTTCCCTTGCTTGATTCACTTAGGCAGAGATGCCAGACGGGGCAGACACCTTGTTCAACACAAACGCAATGCAGGTGAGACCCTGGCAGTAGCAGGTACTTTTTCCACCTTGAGCTGGCCACGGATTAAAGCACTACTTCACTTCTCAGTAGGCCTCCAAAAATTGAACTGTACCATCACCATCCATCACCTATCTTCTAGATTCTTATAGATTCTCATAGATTCTTATAGGCTTGTTTGGTGTCGTTTGCAACAATCCAAGTTTGGGAGAAGCTTGTGAAGGTGGTCCTGGATTCCATGCGCATGAACGCGCAGGTGGTGCCCCCAGGGAGACAAAACACTTCGGGGATTTTGGGCATGGGTCAAAGTTGGGAACATGAACCCTTCGTTCGTAGTATACAACCCGACCTCATGTTTGTGCACCCAAGAACTTTACCCAGAACCATCTGAGCCACTACAGTAGGTGAATGTGACCGGGAATTTTACAATCCAGCCTTGACTTCATAGTGCGTTCACACAATTTACCAAAAAAAGACATCACAAAAGAATCCTGCCCGAGGCAGAGTGGGTCCTTCAGGCGATTGGAAGGGTTTGAGGAGTTGCGGCTTATGGGTGCTAGCCAAGGATTTGTCATGAGGTTGGCTACATATGATATATTTCCATGCTGATCCATGAGGCAGAAATTGGCAGCCGTACGTACTATATAAGTAGACATAAGATGATGTAAGCAGGTTGTAGAATGTGAGATGCTCTGAGATGGTCAGACAAGGTGAAACATAATTAGCATTGCAGTTGTCCCACTTTGTTTTGTTCGAGCCAGCTGCTAGGAAGGTTTCGGCTTCCTTTGCCGGATGGTGACAGAGCCGACCTGCTCAGAGTTTTTCCAACAAAAAATATGCCCGATAGGAACGAGCATGATAAATTTCTCTGTTCATCACTGTTCATCGGCATGTGGCAAATTACAAGTCGGCCCTGCTCTGCAAGACTTGCAAATTCATTCTTGAGACTTCTATGGGCAGTGCAAGGCTTCAAAGGTGGCTAGGTCCGATTTTCGGAGAGAGCTTCCTCAGAACAGCGTTCGGATGTGCCTACCGTGAAGCAAGTAACCAAGAAAGCCAGCAGGTTCGAAAAGGCAGCAGGCTTGGAAGGATTCACGAATATTACTACTCTTGGTAATTTTTTGGTTGAATCAGACAAGATTTCCATACTAGTCGGCTTATTGTTCTCAGGTGCGATGGTGCACGGGACAAGCTCTTCAAGAGAGACGGCCTTCAAGTTTGAATCTCAAACCTCGAACTGCGGCATCAATACTTTGTGTGATGGCTGGACATGAAATGGAAGAAGCCCAGAAATCCATGGATTCCTGATAAGATTAGTAAGCAAGAATCCTGAGCTGTGTTGAGTTGCTGGCTCTGCGCATTTTGCATTGCAGCGTCCCTTTTGCTGTGGGTAACGAAGGACGGCTCAACAATACAATATCAAGCACTGCAAGCACCACAATTTGGCAGGTCATCATGGACTCAATGGAGACCTTTCCGCGAGCCAGTTGGGTCAGTGTCTCCTGTTTTGAAGCTGTGCAGCTTTTGATGAGGTTGTTGTTGCAAGCAAACTCCTGACAGGCCAATTGTTTTTTCATTTGCCATTTTGTGCCTTGATTCTCGTAGTCTTTTCCTCTCTGAGCAACTCATGTTCATCATGGCTACTCTTTTGAGATATTCATCATTTAGGGCACGCGAGGGAGTAAGCCGCGAAGCACAGACATGAGTTTTACATAGTTTTACACCAAACTGCAGCGGTCTACATGAAGGATTCGCACGCCAAATCTAGAACTGGTTGGAGTCAAAAAAGGAGGAGTGTTTAGCAGTCTAGCCTCACAGGATTCAGACGTTCAACTGTGGTGGTATTTGGCCACCGTGAATCATGGAAGAATGATGGCAGCTGCTCTGGCCATCCTACAGCCTGTTTCATAGGAAGGAAGTGCCTTGAGGTGAGCCACCGCCATGAGCAAGCTGAAGGCGCTCGTGTACCCCATACACCAATGCTTTGTGGATCTACGCAAGAATCAAAAAGAACATAAAGAACTTGGGCCCTAGTTCATTCAAGGCAAATATGGAAGCAGTCAGTCGCAAGATCAACAAGATTGGAGTCCCAACGCTAGTTAGATAGCAAGCAATGTATTTCTTTGAAGCCGGCTTTGCATCAAGAAATCCCCGGAGTCAGTTGCCGCACGCTGACCACGAATCAGGACAAAGTGCTGGGTCTGGCAGCGTTCGCCATGGTAATCATAGTAGGTGCGGTGCGTGCTTCACGAATTTTGCATGACCTGGCTGCCTGGTATTTTCGGATTGACAGGAATGGCCATCACTTCAAATCCAACTCTGAAGTCAAAGGCGGCCGAATTTGCGTTTCCTGGCTGACTTCCAAGGCAAAACTACACTTGCTATTTGATTGGATGGCAAGAAGCCAATTTTTTCTCATTCTTTGAGGTTCTTCATGCGGCAGAATCCAATCCTGGGCATAGCACCCCGGCAGCAGTCAATGTTGTTTGCATTCCACAGCGTTCAAGCGCGCATTCATACCTAAGATTTGGTTAAAAGTCTTTTGGCTGCTCTGACATGATGCTGCGCAGAAGCGTGGCAGGCAAAGCTGGGGATGCCCTTTGAAAGACCATTTTACTTTGGTTTGGAATGTCAGGGCAATAATGACTATAGATGCATATACCATAGATGCTAAAGACAATAGAAGCAGAGGGAGGCTTGTTGCCATTCATTCTGCTCTTGGCTGAACATTCCCAACAGTATGTCCAACCTTTGGGCTGCACTTCTTGCGGCTTGGTGCTATAGGGTGGCTGCCCGAACACTCGGGCCATCTCGGGCCTGTCGCAATGCGAGGACCTATTCATTGGTTCAGTTAGAGGCATCATGGAGTCCCAGCAGGGGTACGAGGTAGAACTCCATGATGCCTTCCCATCCAACAGGGTCCATTGGGAATGCGATGAATGAAATACATCGCAGAGGCTGCATTTTGGGGAACGCTTTGCTATGCTTTGCTATTCGTGCTTTTTCTTGCTGCTGACTGTTGCGCTAAGGTCTTGCACGCGGGATTCTCCACAGTGTGCTGCCAAGAAGCCTTTTTCAGAGTGAATGATATCATTTGGACATATTTGCATCGATTTGGATCCATTTGACCTTTTGTTCCTTCTGGGCTGGCATTTGTTGAACATTGGCACAGGAAGCGAAAAAGTCAGGATGGCACAGCGAATCTAGTTTAGCAGTGCTTGAAATGTTACTGGCCACAGGCGATTACGGTATCTGGAGTGCCATTTTCCCTGGTTGATTTGGGTGCAGCTTGGGTCTATGGTTTCACGGCATCTATGGGATGCCCGGCTGCAAAATGGTGTCGCCAGTTTATGCCAGTGTTCTTTGTTGATGTTTGCTGACAAAAACCTGATCCCTTGCAGTTCCAAGAGAGCACCATATAAGACTCCCAAGGCATGCTTCTATTTTCCAAGACGTCGCTCAGCTGCAATGAGCTGCAGCGGGGGGCGCAACGTGGAAAAGAGAAGCGTACTTCAGGAGGTTGGGGTTTGCTAGTGATTAATGTTGATTAATACATGCTAATGCTGCTTTGGATTCAATGTGGCACCGTGCGGCACCTTTCATTCTGCAGCTACCTGAGGTTGGGTAGCATATTGTGTTTCGTTGTGGCTCGGAGCGTTCTTCCAGCCACAAGACGCTTACCTTTTCTATCCTTGTATGGTCTCGTATGCTGTTTCAGAACACCTTGCATGGCCCATCCGGAATGTAGAGGAGAATTCGTGAACTCCTTCAGTGACACCATCATTTGAATCCTTTGCAAGAGACCAGGATATACCAGGCTTTACAAGCCATATAACATCATATGGCACAACTTTTCTATGCTGTTTGCCGTTCAGAGTTTAAACTATTCACCGGGTGTTGAGTTCGATCACCTGGTCAAGCTGAACAACTTGCACCTTTCCATTGGAGACGCATGTCTAATTCCACGTGTTGTTGAGATTACTGGAACATTTTTTTGTCAAGTTCGTTGTTGCCCGTCCCTGCTTGAGGAAAAAGCAGCGTTTTGGCGCATCCAACAGTGGCCCGCGTCGATCGCATTTTGGCGAGCAGTCCCATTTACTATGGGAAACTCGCAAAAAAATCGCAGGTACCGGCACTGATCCATCAGTGCTAATCAGATCTAATCAGTGCACTTATGGTGGATGGAAGTGAAGCCTTTTGGAATATATATGTAGTTGGTGTCAAACAGCTTGTTTCATTGCTTCATTATTGAGAGGCTACTCCAATTCGCAAGATACAATATGATACTATATGGATATCATGTGTTTTTGTTGCTTGTTGATATTGTTATTTCTTATTTGCATTTCTGTGCACATATATATAATGTGTATATATATATTCATATATATATATATTAGATTATTAATTATTTATTCATATATCTATACATATACATATATGTATACATTCGTGTATATTATATGTGTATGTCTCTATATATGTATTTACTGTGTATATATGTGTATATATATATACATGTGTGTGTGTGTGTTCACACGTATGTTTGTGTGTTTGTCTTTTGAAACTAATTTTGTAGTTTGAAGACACATGTGAGCGCTGTCGAAAAAGCATATTGTACAGTATATGATGCCACTTAGGACATTTGCAAAAAGAATTTGCATGAACGTCATTTCTGCAGTCTTCGCATTGACAGTGTTCACCAAGTAACTGAAAGGGAAAGAAAGTAGAACTTGAGTTTTTCTCACACACAGTTCCAATAGAAAAGTGCATAGCGCAACCACTTCAGATGCTTGAACCCTTGAACCTTGAATCCAAGTTTTGGCTGACAGACTCTTTCATCCCAGTCGGACGTTTTCTCTTGCTGAGCTCTGAGGACACTCTTTCGACTAGCATTTTTGCCAGCCTTCGTGTCTCTTGGACCTGGAAACGCGGTCAACCGTGGCAAACCCAACAATAAGTGCATCAATAAACAGGCGTTCAACCAACAGCAAATAACTACATAAATTACAACGTGGCAAAGAGAGGGCAATAAATACCACATCACTAATATCATAAGTTTCTTCCATTGCCCTACATATGGATCATGCTGAGTATGTGTGGGTAAAAACTGTATGGCGATGTGCTACCTGTGGCTTCCCTGTCCACGCACGAAGATTGAGGAAGAATTACGGCCTAGCGCTCCTGAACATCAGGCTCGGTTTTTGGCATGCCTAAACTGTAGAACTCTTTATATAGATGCAAGTTGAGAGGAAGCTTTGAAACATGATCCAGATGCCACCAGCTGAGCGGATTTTATATTGTCTGCGTGTGTACTATTAGTCGCGGCTTCGGGTTTTGTTTTCACAAAGGGATTGGCTCATTGCGGTTGCACGTTTGGTGCTTCGGCTGCTGCGTCTATCAATCTTCAATCTTGTACTTACACTTGTCAGTCATGCTTTGGTTAGGATTGGTTGCGTTGTTGCCTTTGGGGTAAGATGATCTGGGGCTCGTCGTGCAAAAACGACCTTGGCAGGTTCAGAGACTACATTGTGTGCAACTTGTTCGCACAGGAGCACGAAGGACGTGTCAATTCAATGCTCAAGATTAAGATACTGTATGCATCTGTATGCCAAGTCTTCCAAATTCAGATGTTAGTAATGCATAGTAATGCCGATACAGGAAATACATGGAAATCGTTTCTGGTTTGAATTATATATACAAGTATGTTGCATCTTTGCGGCATTTCCGCCGAGCAATGCTGTTCCATTGGAGAAGCTCTGCAGGTTGTTTGATTGGGTCGTGCTTTGGTGTACCGGCACAAGCATACTTGGGATCTCAGCAACTGGGCAGCACATTGGGCTTTGACCAGAACCTGTCAGTCACGATGAAGGTATGTTGTTCATCTTCGTTCATATTCTTCTTTACAAGCTACCTGGCCATTGGTTGTAAGAGTAGTGCATCAGTTTGCAGGAAACCGTACATAATTACAGGGTCTGTATTTTGAGGACAGAAATTGATCCGCAGGGATGAAGCGTTTATTTCAGATGTTTCTCGCCGAAATTGTGCCAGCTTCAATGCCAAAAGGGCTGTAGATGGAAAAGCTACGACAATGATGGAAGGGAACAGAATGAAACGGATAGCATGAGAATCTTTTGTCAGGTTATACTTGTCCTTTCCAAAGCCCGTCAATTTTTGCACTGAGGCTCGGTGATATTTATTTGGGATTGCGTGATGCTGAAGATGTTGCCAAGTCTGACCCGATGCTCCTGTGGGGAGGAGACATGCTTTTTTTGTTGTTGTTGTTGTTGTTGTTGTTGTTGTTGTTGTTGTTGTTGTTGTTGTTGCAACTTGATGTGGAACAAATGGAATTTGAAACGGGGTTGGATGAGTTTGCTTCATGTTGTGCGTTTTCTCAGGTGATTTGGCATGATTTGGCACCTCAGGGGCGATGGGTGACTTCGTGATGTTTTGTTCATGTTGTTGCCTTCGTGCAGTTTCAAACAGGAGCTGCTCCAGCGCTCGCTATGCTGGTTCTGATGCCAACAATTGCCAAGGTGTTGCTTGGAAACATGGCTGCAGATTGCTGAACAGCGCGTGCTCACCTCATTGTGTTCCACACATGGCTGTTGTGATGATGTGAGATCAATATTTGTGTGGCCCTCTTCGTCCAACGTTACTGCAGTGCAGAAACAACGCAGTCAGGGAGAACAGCTGAAGATTCCCTGACTCCTTCCATGCTGTGCCCCACATTTGGAGCCACCAACCCCAGGGATCTTGCGAGTCATCCCTGAATCACATCAGGAAGCGATGAGAAGGATGAGAAGAAAAGTTAGGGTGACGGGTTCCATAGATGGTGACAGACCAGCGACCGTCACCGCAAAAAATGCTGCTTCTTGGGAATGTTGAAACATTGGTCACCAGAAAGCGTCCCCCTGAGGCCCTTCCAAGAAGTTTCCTGTATGTTTGGACGCACCCACCTAGCATGAAATCACTTGCCAACCTTGTTTCCTTCCTTGCGGTTGTTCTGACATACCAGGTGGCCCTTTGGGGCTCACAGGCCTGTGATTTCGGGGGCCTCAGAGTTTGACACTGGATGGTACATGATGCACAGGGCTTTTTTTGCTAAGGGCGGCAATCTCTTTTAATCATTGAGGATAGGAATTCCACAAAATTGCGGATAAATTAGCTGCAAAAACCGCAAGATACTTTCGAGGCCTTGCGCCGGTTTGCTGAGTTGGACGCACAGCATCCCTGACATGTTTTGGAAGTGAATCTGAACCAATGGGTTTAGGGTGCAGAGCATTGCAACAGATCAGGATTTTTTGGGGCGCATCAATCCCCGTGCCAATTTCCCCTACAAAACTACCAGCCTTGAGTCCTCTACAAAAACCTCTGGGAGCTTGTTTTTACCCTAGGTACTTCAGAACCCTTACTTTTGTAGAGAGGTCATTTTAGAGGCCATGCATAGCTTTTTGTGCAGACATGGTTGCTGAGACTTTTTTGGATATGTGAAAAGCCCAAGATACTTTTATTGTAGAGAAAATGTTGGGGCTTGAGGTCCCCAGCATGGTTTTTCATATTTGGCCAGGCGTTTGCAAGACATGGGTGCTTTCGACTTGGTCATGCGAGCACGCAACGCAAAAGCATTTACCAAAGGATGTCCAGCAGCCAGGGTGCTTAGAGTGTTGAAGCATCACCTACCAATAAGTCGTGGTAGGCGGTAGACTCCCCCTTCGCGCTTCTTCAGATTGTTCCCAGTACATACTGTAACCACTTTCAAATGCCTTGAGCACAAGGTGCAACAAGCAACTGTGGATTGTCTGAAGCTCCTGGGCCGCTTTATAGGGTTTTGTTTTCTACTTTGGGCCATTTGGATTCATTTGGTGGCTTCGGCCAGAATTTTTCTTGCCGGCCAGCATACATCAGCTTACTTGCTTAGGTTGGCACCTCCCAGGCCAAGAAGCCGACAAGAGGATGACTAAGATGCATGGGCCTGCAGGACCGAATGATCAGCCCTCCTGGCACCTAGCTGCCAATGATTAAAAAGAAAAGGAGTATATATATATATGTATATATTATGAAGAAAGTTAGCAAGAGCTAGCTTTCGATACACTTACCTCAATACGGAATAATACGGATATGTATGTATATATATATATATAACACCGTTTTTTAATATACAAGTATTAAAGGCACAATTTAGATGAAATCGATTATATAATGATTAACGAAATCAAATATTTCCCCAAAATCCACTACATTTCATTGTTAAACCTATACCAGTAGCACCGCACAAGGCGGTGGCGGAAGTTTGAAAAATAGGAAACTTAGGAGAGGTGAATTGTGGTGAATTATGGATGGCAGAGCGAACCCACTGGTGGATTGAAAGGTCGTTGGAGTATCGGGCTATCTATTTGTCTGTCTACCTGTGTATCTGTCTATCTGTCTATCTATTTATTTGTGTATTCGTCTATCTATCTCTCTGGCTATCTGTCTATCTATCGGTATATCTATCTATCTGTCTATGTGTCGGCCTCTGTCTATTTATCGGTTATCTGTCTATTTGTCTATCTATTTGTGCTTGACGCCACAACGGCGTGCTGATACCAATACGTCTTGCTTTTTTTCCCCTCCATCTCTCTCAAATACTGCCCCTGCCACGAAAAAGTGATGTCAGGTCATACGAAGTGCTGGCAAAAAAAATGTTTTGGCAAACCTGAAGTTTGCTGCTCCAAAATGCAAGCTTTTTCAGAAAATTAACGCCTTACCAGTAACCTCTTAATATCTTTGCTGGATATGTCTTTTGTATTGCATTTCCCACACAAAATACATCTTTTTAAATCCTTTCTAATCGTCCTATGCCTGCTATTGTTTTTGTAATTGCTGTTAAACCCACGCATTTGACTTATTTTTTACTCAGTGCAGAATCCCTTGCGCCTGCCAGGAAAAATCACATTTGAATATCTAAAAAAGCGGTGAGAACATGTTACATTTAGCATGTTTAATTTGAAATGTACTTCGTGCTATAAGGTCGTGCGCTTTTTTAATATCTTAACGATTAAAATCGTTCGAAATGTGAGGTGTTTTTACCCTTTTGACTTCGAAATTTACTTCGTTTATTTTCGTTCGAAATATTTCTTATCTCCCCCGATGGCCCCGGGCCCGCCGCTTTAAAAAACATACTTTTTAATGCTCCGATACCACAAAATTATTGGAAAAATAAAAGACTTGGCGATTTTTCCACTTTTTCGTGTAATTATATTATTTTTCTGATTTTGATTTTTGTTTGTGATAATTTCTTCTTTTTTTACCTTTATTTTATTATTACATAAAACGGGACACCTGTCGAAAAAGTGGGCGCCCCTGTCGGAAACCCGACACTTGTAGCCGGAATTTATCCAATACATCATGTAATTATGCCAAAAGTCCCAAATTTTCCGGAAATTTCGGACGAAACCCCGAATTTTCACGGAAATTTGGCGATTTTACGAAAGCCAGCTAGCTGGCTAGTTGCTGTTTGCGAACGAAGTGAGAATAGGGGGTGTGGGCGGGGGTGGTTGCCG